>Ga0137415_10000678_pt1 | contig 33123 bp, 41 predicted proteins | sample CZODoug3_1_1_16f_FD_183082 | JGI IMG/M metagenome (GOLD analysis project Ga0137415, IMG submission 183082) | Vadose zone soil fungal communities from Angelo Coast Range Reserve, California, USA - CZODoug3_1_1_16fungal (Hybrid Assembly) | ecosystem: Environmental > Terrestrial > Soil > Vadose...
CGCTGCGCAAGCGTTTTGCGCAATCGCAAGAGCTGTCGCGGGCGAGAATTCTGCTTCACGCTATTTTTGGGACGCAATTCCTTCTTGGGCTTGCCGCTTATTGGTCGCGGCGGACAACTGCGGACGCTCCGCAGCCTATGCCGGTCATGGTAACGCTAACCGTGATCCACACGGTCGTCGGTGCTTTGTTGTTCGCGTTCTCGGTGCTAATTGCGCTCGCGTGTTACAGGCTGGTTCCGCGCAGAAGGGAAGTTGCCGCGACCGCGCCGCGACAGGTGACTACCGGATGAGCACGGCACGTACTACGGAGCTGACGCTTTCTGCGCGCGCGAACGGCTACGTCGCGCTGACGAAGCCGGACGTTTCTTTCCTTGTGCTGATGACCACGGCTGCCGGTTATTACATGGGTGCGCGCGGTCCGGTCGCATGGCTGCACATGCTCCATGCGGTTTTCGGCACGATGCTCATCGCCGGGGGAACGGCGGCGTTGAATCATTACATCGAGCGCGAGACGGACGGCTATATGCGGCGCACGGCGTTGCGGCCGCTGCCGAGCGGACTGCTTCGGCCGCGTGAGGCGCTATTGTTTGGCGTCACGCTAGCGATTGCCGGAGCCGTGGATCTGTATGTGGCGGCGGGGGCACTTGCGTCAGGACTCGGCATTGTTACTTGCCTGAGCTACTTGCTGGCTTACACTCCGCTCAAAAAGCGTACTGTGTGGGCGACATTCGTCGGCGCATTTCCCGGAGCGATTCCGCCAATGATCGGTTGGGTGGCAGCGACGGGATCGCTGGACCGCGGCGCATGGCTGCTCTTCGGGATATTGTTTCTTTGGCAGTTTCCGCACTTTCATGCGATTGCCTGGATGTACCGGGAGGATTACGCCCGCGCCGGCATCATGATGCTGCCGGTGGTCGACCGCGAGGGTACACGGACGTTCCGGCAAATCATTCTGTATGCGGTCGCGCTCGTTGGCGCGAGCCTGCTTCCGGCAATTCTGGGGCTGGCCGGCGTAATGTATTTTTTTGGCGCGCTGGTCATCAGCACGGCCCTGGTGCAAGTGTGCTTGTGGGCCGCCAGCAACAAAACCAACGCTCGCGCCAAGTGGCTCATGCACGCAACGGTTCTGCACATTCCACTGCTGCTGGGCTTGATGGCTTACGACAAGCTCCCGCGCTGATCAGGCTGTTTTCAAGAACGGCTGTTTCAAGAAGTGCTGTTCCAGGAAGGATGAATTCGCATCCATGTTTTCCCAACCCGCGCTCAACGCATCTCTCAACGGAATCAGCGCGCTACTCCTCGCAGGAGGTTATGCGGCGATCCGGGCGGGGAAGCGGGATGTTCACAAGGTTTTCATGATTTCGGCGTTTACTGTTTCCACTATTTTCCTGGTGTCCTACGTGGTGTATCACATCCGCGTGAAGCAATTGGTCCTCTTTCAAGGGCAGGGCTGGATCAGACCGGTTTACTTCACGCTGCTGACTTCGCATACGATCCTGGCGATCGTGATTGTGCCGATGATTCTGATTACGCTGCGACGGGCGTGGCTGGAGAAATTCGACAAACACCGGCTGATCGCGCGCTGGACGCTGCCGCTGTGGTTCTATGTTTGCGTGACGGGCGTGATCGTATATTTGATGGTCTACCAGATCTACGCAGTGAAAGGCAGTTGAGGCTGCACGAAGCTCGCGACGAAAAAACTCCACTAGAATTGCGGAGAATTTTCCTGCCGGAATCCCGGCGGCACCAGCGCACCTGTTACCGCAGAGCGAATCGCCTGGCGGGTGCCAGACTTCGGAAATACGATGTGCCAAAAATCCGTGTTCGGATTGACAAATGCAATGCCCACGAATCGTCTTTCGCGCTTCTCCCGCAAAGAAGTCACGACGCAGTCCACAGACTTGGCTGTATGCTCGTTGAAAACTTTGACGGTCTGGCCGGGAATCAAGGGCGTATCCATGAGAACCAAGGCGCCGTGAGCGCTGACGATGTAGGTCGAGGCCTTCAGGTCGATCGTTTCGCCTTCGGGCAAGCGACAACGTACCATCAGAGGAACCTGAAGGGAAAGGCGAGTGGTACGCCTGCGTTCGGGATAGCGAGTTCTCTGCATAATGCGGTCTTCGAGGAGACACTAATGCTATACGCTGAGATGTTGTCACGATTAGGGGTTAAAGGCAAGCATTTTAACGATTTGGAACTGCTAGTACTTTTGGGTTGGCACGCCTGGAATCACGCTTTTGGAAGTGCGGCGATCACGGCGTCCGCGAATTCCTCCGTCCCGGCTTTGCCGCCAACGTCCCGGGTCGTATGCTTGGCCTCGCGGTAGACTTTTTCGATCGCCTTCTGGATGCGCTCCGCCGCACCCTTCTCGGTGAGGTGGTCCAGCATCAGGACGCTGCTCATCAGCAGGGCCGTTGGATTGGCTAGGCCCTTGCCGGCAATATCGGGCGCGGTACCATGCACAGCCTCGAACATGGCACATTCATGGCCAATGTTGGCGCTGGGAACCACGCCGAGGCCTCCGACCAGGCCTGCGGCCAAATCGCTCATGACGTCGCCATAAAGATTCGGAAGCAAGAGCATGTCAAATTGCAAGGGATCCATCACGATTTGCATGCAGGCGTTATCCACGATGAGTTCCTTGTATTCGATGGCAGGGAATTGCTCGGCCACTGCCCGCACTGATCTCAGGAACAGCCCATCCGAAAGCTTCATGATGTTGGCTTTGTGGATGGCGTGGATTTTCTTTCGGCCATGGCGCGTGGCATATTCAAAAGCAAATTTTGCGATCCGCGTGGAAGCCTTTTCCGTGATGATTTTCAGGCTCTCCACCACGCCGGGAACGACTTCGTGCTCGAGGCCCGAATACAAATCCTCGGTGTTTTCCCGGACGAGAATCAGGTCCACGTTTTCAAAATGCGATTTTACGCCTGGCACGTTTTTCACTGGGCGCAGATTGGCGTAGAGATCGAGGGTTTTTCGTAGCGCCACGTTTACGCTGGGGGCACCGCCAGCGATGGCGGTGGCCATAGGGCCCTTCAGCGCGACCCGGTTCCTGCGCACCGATTCCACGGCGGCTTTGTTAACGGATTTTCCCTGGTCGGCCGAGCTGTCGGAGCGCCCAGCGATTTCTTCCCAGTCGATCTGGACGCCTGCGGCTTCCAGGACGCGGCGTGTCGCAGCAGCTACTTCCGGCCCAATTCCTTCGCCGGGAATGAGGGTAACTTTGTGTTTGATCATTGCATCTTATTGTATGCGAAGCGTTCAGGCTTGTCGAAATACGCGGAATCCGGGCGTTTCAAGACAGGAACGTGGGGTTGCGCGGGCATTGGCAAGTTCTGGTATAATGTAAATGTTGATAGCTTCGCGGGTGCGCCCGCGAGCGGAGGCCAAGAGGATTTATGATCAATTTAACGCCCGTTGCGAGTACCAAGGTGAAGGAAATCATGAACATGCAGAGCCCGGTGCCGGCCGCGTTACGCGTGGCTGTTGTTGGCGGCGGCTGCTCCGGTTTCCAATACCACATGGCATTTGAGAATCAGACCAGCGATGCGGACCAGGTTTTTGAGTTCGATGGGCTGAAGGTTGCGGTCGACCAGATGAGTTCCATGTATCTGGATGGAATCGAGATCGATTACATCGAGACGATTGAAGGCGCGGGATTCAAATTCAACAATCCCAACGTGAAGAGCACTTGCGGATGCGGCAGTTCCTTCAGCGTCTAAGTTGGAGTAGGGAAGCGCCCATCGCGCTTTTAAAATTTTCTTCGGGCTCCTGAGCGGTAAGTTCAGGAGCCTTTTTTATGCCCTCTAGCCCATCCGATTGGGACGCCAAGCACAAGCTCGCCGCCGAGGCCCCTCCCGCCGAGCCTGCGAGCATCGTCTGCGAGCTTTTGCCGCTCCTGCCGGCTGGCCCTGCGTTGGACATCGCTTGCGGCACAGGGAGGCACGCACTACTTCTTGCCGCGCGAGGGCAGCATGTCACGGTCGTGGATTTTTCCGGTGTTGCCCTGGATATTTTGAAAGCGCGGGCGCACAACTTGCACGTTCCAGTGCAGCAAAGTAAAGGCTTCCATCATGCGCCCAAGAGACATCTGCGCGGGGGCCTTGAGCTGATGCAGGCGGATCTGGAGCATATTCATCTTCCAGAGTGCTGCTTCGACTTTATCCTTTGCATTCAATATCTGCAGCGATCGCTCTTTCCACAGATGATGCGCGCTCTTCGCCCCAATGGTGTTCTGCTGATGGAGACTTTCACCAGCGCGCAACTCGAGTTTTCCGGCGGCCCGCGGAATCCAGCATACCTCCTAGAAACCGGCGAGCTCAGGGATGCCTTTCCGAACTTGCGTGTCCTGTTTTATCGGGAATTGCGGGCCGGGCAGGGAATCGCCAGCCTGGTCGCCAGGAAGCGTGGCAAACATGGCTGAAGACACTTTTCCGGTGGAGGAGTCACCTCGCAGAACGCCAAATTTGCAATCTTCGGATTCCAACCGTATCCTTAAAGTAGTCCTGGCATGAAAATAGCGCTCGCGCAGTTCAATCCCACCGTTGGCGATTTCGCAGGGAATGCCGCTCGCATCTTGAGCTTGGCGGAGCAGGCCAAGCAGCGAGGTGCGGACCTTGCTGTTTTCACCGAGCTTTGCCTTTGCGGTTATCCGCCTCAGGACCTGCTGGAACGTCCGGCCTTTCTCGACCGGAACATCGATGAATTGAAAGCGCTCGCAGCTAAAGTTCCTCTTCCGTCCCTTGTCGGCTACGCCGGGCGGGTGAAGAATGGCGCGGGCAAGTCCGTGGCCAACAAAGCGGCGCTGCTATGCGGAGGGCGGGTCGTCTTTGAGCAAAGCAAGATGCTGCTGCCGACCTACGACGTGTTCGATGAGTCGCGGTACTTTCAGCCCGCCGATAAGCAGGTGGTTTACAGCTTCAAGGATGAAAAACTTGGCATCACGATTTGCGAGGATGTTTGGAACGACCCGAACTTCTGGCCAACGCGCCGGTACGAGCGCGATCCGGTGGTGGAGCTGAGCAAGCAGGGAACCAGCGTCCTGCTGAATATTTCCGCTTCACCCTACACCATCGATAAAAGAAACCTTCGCTTTGAGATGCTGCGCGCCATCGCGAAGAAGCAGCGGCGTCCCGTGGTGTACGTCAATCAGGTGGGAGGCGACGACAATCTGATTTTCGACGGTGCGAGCATGGCGATCGCTCCCGACGGGCGCGTGGCCGCGCAGGCGCTGGCGTTCCGCGAGGATCTCGTCCTGTATGACACGGTTACGGGGCAGGGCGAGATTCACGCTCAGCCACCGACCGAAATCGCGTATGCCTACGAAGCGCTGCTGACCGGCACGGCGGACTATGTGCGCAAATGCGGGTTTAAGAAGGTACTCGTCGGGCTGAGCGGCGGCATTGACTCTGCCGTGGTAGCCTCGATCGCGGTCGATGCACTTGGGGCGGAAAACGTCCTCGGGGTTTCCATGCCCGGGCCCTTTTCGTCGGCAGGCAGCAAGAGCGACGCGGCAACTTTGGCGAAGAATCTTGGCATCCAGCTCATGACTTTGCCGATAACGGATGTTTTTGAAGAATACAAGCGGGCGCTGGCGCCGGCGTTTGGCGACCGTCCCGTTGACGTGACGGAAGAAAATATTCAGGCGCGTATCCGCGGCAACTACTTGATGGCGCTCTCGAACAAATTTGGTTCGATGGTTCTCAGCACCGGGAACAAATCGGAACTCGCGGTCGGATACTGCACGCTTTACGGAGACATGGCTGGAGGACTCGCGGTCATTTCCGACGTGCCGAAATTGATGGTGTATGAATTGGCGAACTGGATCAACCGCGACAGGGAACTCATCCCTGCATCCACCATCGAGAAGGCCCCTTCCGCCGAACTACGCCCCGGCCAGAAGGATGAGGACAGCTTGCCGCCTTACGACGTCCTGGACCGCATCCTCAAGGCGTATATCGAAGACTTGCATAGCCCCCAGGAGATTGCTGATCATTACGGCTTCAATGTAAAACTGGTCCGCGACATTGCGCTTCTGGTGGACCGCAATGAGTACAAGCGCAAGCAATCCGCGCCAGGCTTGAAGATTACCTCGCGCGCATTCGGATTTGGCAGGCCATTCCCGATCGCGCAAAAATTCATTCCGTAAATCCATGAGGTTCTTGTGAAAACAGCGCTGACACTTTCCCTGATTCTTGTCTTCGGCACAATTGGACCGCCAGCGCGAGCGCAGCAAGCACAATCCGCGACAGTCGGAGCGTCAGCCGCCGCGACGTCACCTACACAGAAGAGTATCGAGGCTTACCTTCGACATTTGTATGCCTTTGGGCCCGATGTCCAGCTGGTGGTTGGACCTCCAAAACCCACACCGGTCGAAGGGCTACTTGAAAGCAATATTGATCTGACCATTGAAGGAAACAAGCAAGCCGTAAAGTTTTACGTCAGCAAGGACGGCAAATTTCTTTTCCAGGGCGAACTGTCGGATATGACGAAGGATCCCCTGGCGCAAAACCGGGCGCAGATTCAGATGAACGATGCGCCTTCGCTGGGCGACCCCAAGGCGCTGGTTACCCTGGTGGAGTACTCGGACTTTGAGTGCCCGGTCTGCCGCAACCTTCACGACGCGCTGCGGGGGCTGCTGCCGAATTATCCCGGTAAGGTACGAGTCGTCTTCAAGGATTTTCCCCTCGAGCAGCTTCATCCGTGGGCGCGAACGGCAGCGATTGCCGGGCGGTGCGTCTACCAACAGGACCCCAAAGCTTTCTGGAAGATGTATGACTTCATCTACGACAATCAGGAGATCATTTCCGCAGGGAACGCCTGGACCAAAATGATGGACTACGCTGGTCAGTCCGGCGTAGACGCCGACGCGTTCAAGACCTGTATGGCCAGCCCGGAAGCCGGCGCCGCCGTTAACGCCAGCCGCGCAAATGGTCAGCAACTCGACGTAAACAGCACGCCCACAGTCTTCGTGAATGGGCGGCGCATTGTCGGCGCAGATCCCCGCCTGCTCGAACAGTACATCAAGTACGAACTCGCACAACCATCCTCAGGGAAAGCCACAGACAAGAAGTAGGAGAGGGAGGAGGCTGGGAATTGGCCATGGTGGGCCTGAAACTCGCCCTTTTTCACACCGATTTCTTAGTTAACATAATATTACTTATAGGACGCGTTGTCAAGAGGAATCTGCGGCCTTTTCGGGGTTTTCTGTGGAAATCGGGCTGGCCTTCATAAGGGTTTATTGGCCCTTCTGGGAGCGTTCTTCCGGCTGGCGCACCCCCCGCGCCAGCCGGAAGAACCCCGCCGCCAAGTGGACCCGCTGACGATTTGAGTTCGACAGAAAAGGGTGCGCATGCAGAAAGCGGCTCGCGATCTTCATGGATCCGCTCCGCTTGTGACAATCTGAACCAAGTATTCTTCGTCAAGCGTTAGTTCCCTCTTGCAAGGGCCTCGACCGTGTCTCAATTTGCGGCGCACTTGGCGCCACGCCAGCGCTCCACAACTACGACCTCGACCGTCGCGGCTGCGTTGGCGCTCCTTATGGTGATTCCTGCCCGAGAGGGTTAGTGGAAGCCAACCTTGGCCATGAGCTGGGTGAAGCGCGGGTCGGAGCGCAAGGGGTCGGCCATGGGATCGACATTCAGGTAGACGAGGCGGTCGACGCGTTCTCGGTAGGCGAGATCCAAGTCGCGAAAGGCGTCGTCGGTCTCCCCAAGTCCCACGTGAATCGCCGCCAGGTAGAGACTGGGGATGAACGGGAGGGTTGCCGGTCCCGCATGAGTACTTGGTACAGGAAGCGAGCGGATCTCACGGAGGTGCTCGAGTTTTTTCAGCGCACTGTGCGCCTCGTCTGCATTGCCCGCCAGGGCCTGGGCATAACCATAGGCCGTCAGCATGACGGGAGCGCCGCCAGAGAGTTGCTGTGCGCGCTGGAAAGTTTCGACGGCCTGGGCGTACATCTTTTTTTGGACGTATGCGGAACCTAGCCAGAACTGCGCGGACAAATCGCCCGGATGCAGCTTGACGATCTGCTGCGCCTCTTCGATCGCGGCGTCATACGACCTGCCGAAATAGTAGGTCTCGGCCAGGACGTCGTGAAAAAGCGGATTGACGGGATCCAGATCGAGGGCATGGTGGGCCTCGACCAACGCGTCAGAATTGTGCCCTTCCACGATGAGCAGGTGGCAGTACCACTCGTGAGGAGTGGGATCGTTAGGATTCAGTTCGATGGCGCGGCGCAATTCCTTTTCGGCGGTGACCAGGTCCCAGTCGTAGCTCATGGCCACATTGCCGAGGACGGCATGGGCTTCGGCGAGTCTCGGATTGAGCTGCAAGGCCTTCTGCGCAGCCTCGCGCGCTTTTGGTTTCGCCTCGCCGGGAGGCATTCCGTCGTTGGGAACTTGACCTAGAATCGCGGTCGCCGCCGCGAGGCCTGCATAAGCTTCGGCGTACGACGGATCATCGTGGATGGCATCCTCAAAATACGCAATGCTGCCGCGCAGGTCGTGACGGTTGCCAAAAGCAAATTTGCCCTGACGGTAGGCGTGGCGAGATTTGGCGATCTCCGGAGTAGCGGCGTGAACCGCGCTACTGGTCACTGCCGGCGGAGGCTTTGGCGGGAGGGGCAGCGTCGCCAGGATTTGACGCGCAATGGCGGCGGAAACGTCCGATTCCACTTGCAGCACATCGGAGAGGTTACGAGTGAAAGAGTCGGCCCAAAGATGGGACTGATCGCTGACCTGGATGAGTTGAACGTCAATGCGCACCTGATCGCCGGCGCGTTGCACGCTGCCTTCGAGGACATATTTCACATTGAGTATGCGGCCAATTTCAGGGATGGACTGGCCGGCGACAATCCTTGAGGAGGTCGCGGCAATCACGCCGAGATGCGGAGGATCCAGCTGGCCGATTTTTGTGCGCGTATCTTCGGCGAGACCGAAGGTGATGTAGTCCGGCTTGGAATCGCCGCTAACGTAGGTGAAGGGGAGGACGGCGATGAGGACCTTTTCCTGCGCCGTTTCGACCGGCCGGAGCAAGCGGTACACGCCAATGGAGAGGGCGCTGAGAATCCCGAGAGCGAATATGGCGGCGACGACCCGCTTCCCTACCGCGGAGGTCTTGACCGAATCAGGAGCAGGGGCAGGGGCAGGCGGCGGTTCGACGATGTCAATGGGCGAATCCGTGCCGCTCAATTCCTGCTCGCGAGCGAAGGCGTCGTCGGCTTCGGGGTCATCCTTTGGCTGACGGTTCTTGATCCAGGCGTCAAGTTCACCCGCGTAGGCGTAGACGGTGGACTTTTTCTTGTGTTCGTGGCGATGGACAGGGAGGCCTTCGGTTGTCTCCCAGCGTTGCACGGTGCGCACTTCGCGGCCGAGATACGAGGCGATTTCACCCCAGGAATCCAGCTTCTTGGGACCTGGCGTGGCTCCGCTTGCCGGTATGTCGGAAGGTGACATTAAAGCGATTCAGTGCGCGGATTATACCCCAGGAATTGTGCAGGAATTGTGAAAACCGTATCTCCTTAGCTCGTATTAATGAGCGGCTTTGGCGGCAATGGCACCGGCTGCGGCGCCGATGAGGAACCACTTGGCGGCGCGGCCGATGCGGCGCCAGGCGCTTCCGCCGCGAGCGATGCGCAAAGCGTCGTCGCGTTCGTGCGTGAGTGCGGCGGTTTTCTTGCGTTCATCGGAGAGGTCGCCCTGGGAAGCGGTGAGTTTCGCCTGGCAAGCCTTGCAGTCGATGGTGAAGTCGTAGAGTGGCTTCAGGTCTTCGGCGGGGATAACGGCATTCGTTTTAGGTGTCGGGGAGTTTGGCAATGCTGGAGCGGTTTGCAGGGTGATGGGAGACGGCAGGGAGATTTGGTTCGGGAGCTCGCGCACAATTTGCGCCGGTGTCACGATGGTGCGCTTTTCGGCCGCCAGAGTGGCGAGCGTTTGCGCCAGTTGAGTGTCGCGATCGTGCTGCCGCGCGTCGGCAGCGGCGAGGAGCTGCTTTGTCGCGGCGAGTTCGGATTCGAGCTGGGAACGATCGCGGTGGTCGGCGCGCCAGGAAAAATAGATGGCTAGGGCGAGCAAAAGCGCAATGGTAAGTTCAGCGAGGTGAATCCACAATCGTGTGGGCATTGGTGTTTGTCGATTCTTAAGCAGCTGTAGGTCACCCCTTCAGGGGTGAGGCCGTCCCCATCGGCCGTTGGGGCGCATAGGACGGAAGAAGAAACCTCAGGCCTGAAGGCCTGAGCTACAACATTGCGAGAAAGTGATCACAAATAGTGGGCGCGGCGGGCGAAGACCTGCGCGGGGTAGGCCGGGTTTGCGCCGCCGTTCCAAGCGAGCAGCGCGCGCGTGGCGTCGCCGGCCATGGCGTCGAATTTCTTGCGCAGGACTTTGCAGCCGACAGCGAGACCTTGCTCCGGATCACACAAGGCCGAAAGAAACAGGGCATCGAAGCCGGTTTCGCGCGCGACTTGTCCCATCACTTGCATCAAGCCCCAGGAGAAGCCGCGGGAATAGGCCTCTGTCGCGGCGATCTTGTTGTTCGTATATAAGGGCGCGACGTACTTGCTGAAGAACGTCGGTTCGTAGCGCATGGCCCAGGGATTCCAGCCGGACTCCTGCTCAATGACGGCGCAGACGAGACTCGGGTCGAGCGATTGGGCTGCGGCTGCTTTGCGTGCCAGTACAAGAAGTTGAGAAGAAGGATTCACGCGTAGCCGTCAATTGCGGCGGCGATGCCCGTTCAAGTCCACGAAGCGGACGAGGGGCGTATCGTCGAGTTCAATTCCCTGCTTGGCGGCTATCTGTTGCAGCGCGTTGTAGATGTGCGGCAAATGATTCGTGGCGATGTCGCGCACGAAGGCGCGGGTGATTTCTTCATTGCGCATGCGGCGATGCAGCCAGCGCAGAAATAAGACAAACTGCACGCCAGCGGAAACGGCGGCGGTTAAGACGGCGTACCAGCGGGCGGGCATGGAATTCCTTTGGCAGCATCCTGCAGCTCAGGCCTTCAGGCCCGAAGATTTTCTCGTCCGGTGGCAGACAACTCGCCGGATGCATCGTGGAGTCGCAGGGGAAAAGCCTCACCCCTAAAGGGGTGAGCTACAGCGGTTATGAAAGCAAGCGGCTAGAAGAACGCGCCGGGGAGGGCGCCTAGGGTGGAGCCGAGGCCGGAGCCGAGCGCGGAGAAGAAGCCGCTGCCGTTGCTGCGCGAGGCATTGGCGCGCACGTTGAGGAGTTCCGCGGGGATGCCAAGCGTGCGGCCGAGGAGATTGGAGTCCACGCCAAAGAGGCCGGAGAGGCCTTGCAGCGCGGCCATCTGGCGCTGAAACGCGGTGTTGGTGAAGGCAAGCTGATTCTTCTGCGTCTGGCCGGCTTCCGCAATTCCCTTCTGGCGCGCGAGCTCGTCAGTGAGTTCGCCGAAGCCGGCGGAGTTGCGGGTGCGCGCGAGGCGGTTCTGCGCGGATTGCTGGAGCGAATCGAAAGCGCTGGAAAGCGCGCCCTGCGATTGGCCGGTCACCGCAGCTTTGTCCGCCGGGCTGAGGCCGGGATTGTTCAGGATGCTCTGATATTGTGGCAGAAGAGTGCTGCCGATCTGCTGCTGCTGACCGAAGAATTGCTGATTGAGCGCGTCAATGTTGGCGCGCTCCTGATCGGTCATTTCGTTCGCGAGATGCCGTGCTGAAGCCCGGCGCTACGCCTGCGGCAAGATTGCCATCAGCAGGCGCGACCGCTCCCGGCACGCCCGTCCAGGAATCAGCTGTGCGGTACAAGTCCATTCGTCCTCTCAGACGTTCTCTCTTCAATATTTGCGGAGGCGTCGCGGTTCGCACCGGTTTCGCGCCAGGCCTGGAGTTGGTGCCACGAGCGCTTTCTCAGGCGCGGCAACGGCTGCGGCTTCGGCGCTTCCGGAAACTCCAGCGGAGGAAATCCCGCCGTGCCGAGCAGCGAATTCGTCAGCGCGCGGTTCTCCGCGCGCAGACGTGCTATATCCGCTTCGAGCATGCCGATATAGCGGCTGTTGAACAGCCGCTGAAGGAAATCTTTCATCTTTTGTCTTTTTCTCTGCACTACCAGCGCGAGCGGCGCGGGAGCGGCTTCGGCCGAAAGAATTTCTTTGCTTCGGCTTCGAGGCGCTGATAATGAATCGCGCGCGAAGTGGGATCCTCCGCGCTGACCTGCCGCGCGATCTGTTCGCCGAGTGGCATGCCGGTCACGAACCTGGGTTGCGTAGCGCCGCCCTTCAGGGCGGCATCGGATGCAAATGCCGGGCTAAAGCCCGGCGCTACGCGACCCGCAACACCGGCGAGCCTTCCGCCGGAGACCAATCCATAGCGCGCGGCGTCGGCAGGATCGTCGCCGTCCACCTTGCGAATATCTTCGTGGCGGCGTTCGTCGCGCACCAGTTGCGGAATGCACTCGATCAGCTTCGCGCAATTGTCGGTGATGACCCAGGCGTCCGATTCGAGCGACTGATACATCAACTGCCAGCCGCCAATGCGGTCGTCGTCGGCAGCCGCCGGCCGCGGCAATCCATTCGCGACCAGCACGTCGCCGAGCTGCTCCGCGATGGACGCTTCCGAAGTGCGGTGCGCAAACGCGTCCGGCGAAAGAAATACTTCGTTGATGCGTTCGCCGCCGCTGCGTTCCGCGATGGCCTGCGCCAGCATGCGCGGCGAGAGGCCGTTCTGCACGAATTCGCGGTAGGTGACAATCCGACAAGGATTGTCATCCCGAGGGAGAGGAGCGACTGAGGGATCTCTGTGTCCGTATGACGCAGAGAGATTCCTCGCTTCGCTCGGAATGACAGAATTGGGACGCCCCGGTACTCCGCAATGCCAGTACACGGCGCTGGGATGCTGGAAACCCCAGTCAATCGAAATCCATCGCGGCCACCATGCTTCGAGGCGAATCTCTTCCGGCCGCGCGGTGTGGCGCCCGTAATCGAAAATGTCGAAATACTGCCCGGCAAAAACGTTCCAGTCGCCATCGAGAAAGGCGCGCCGCAAATGCTCGGGCAACGCCTCGAGAGTCCGGCGGTACTCCGTGTCGTTAGCGTAGATCGGGTTGTCGTCCAGACGCGCGCGAATGAAGTCGTAATCGTCCCGATCGTATAAATCCGGACGCTCAAATCCCGGCGGCGGTTGGTGATCGACCCACAACGCCTTCACCCACGCGTGCCCGACGTTTCCCGGGTTCGTAGCGCCCGCCATGCTGCAGAAACTATTTGGCGCCGGGCAACGGTTGCGCGAGGTCAGAAATTGCCACTGCTTCAGCGTGAAGTGCGTCAGCTCATCGATTCCGATGAACAAGAACTCCGCGCCTTGATACTGGTAAACGTCGTTTTCGTTCCGGCAGTAGCCGAAACGTGTCGTCGAACCATTTGTCCAGGTAACGAGATGCTTCGATTCGTTGTAGCTCTTGTACATCGACGACGGCACGTCGCGACGGAAATACGCCAGCAACGAAGATTCCAGCTCGGGGTAGGTTCGTCGCAGGAGTAGCGTGTCCGCTCCGTCTACCAGACGTGCCTGAAACATGGCCTCCCAGAGAAGCGCGTGCGTCTTCCCTGGACCCGCTGCTCCGCCAAAGAGCCTGTACTTGGCGGTGCTGTCGTGAAACTGCTGCTGGCGATGGAAGGGCTTGTAATGGTCGCTGAGATTCATTTACCGATAGATCTTTGAAAAGCGGCTGCCGACCAGCCAGGCCGCCACGGAAGCGAGCATGCTGGCCTTCACGCCCAAGCCGAGGGTGTGCCACGAAGCCATAAACGCCCAGACAAAGCCGCCGACGCCGGCGATCTTCAGCACGTAGTCGAGATGAATCGCGTTCGTCAGCTTCTCGAAAAAAGACGGGCCGGAAACGGGGATTCCTGTCATTTTCTTGCTCCTTCGGCTGCGCGTCGGGCGACAGCGCTATCAATATCGATGACAATCTGCTGCGGCTCGTCGGCCAGCGCAGCGGCGCCCTTGTAGCGCATCTCGGTCAGCTTCTCGACGGCGCGCTGCTGAATTTTTGGATCCTTCGAGTTGTTGAGCAGCTTCTGCCAAACTTCAAACAAATCGATCCGGCGATGAATTTCTTCTACGAATTCGCCGGGACCATCGGGAAGAGGAAATTCTCCGCCGGGGATTTGTTTCTTATCAACTGCGGGACCTTGTTTTTCCGCGGCCGCTTCGTCTGATTCTCCGTTCGGAGGGGGCGGCGCCACCTCAGCGTACGCTTCGCAGTCCGTGCCGGGCGCGTGGATACTGCTTGCGTCCTTTGCAAGGGAGAGTCTGCGATCGTCGACAGACGCAGCTCGATCCCGCTGCCTCGGGATCCCGCCCCGTTCCGTGGAGGCCGGATCATGACCGTTGACCCCTTGGCGGCCACCCCTGCCGCCTGGGCGGTCGTTTCCTCCGGCATGTCCGTTGGGTTTGCGATGGTTTCTTGCGAGTGTCACAGCGTGTCCTCATGCGGCGAGTGCAAAGCGTTGCCTCGCCCACAGAATGATGCGATCCGCCGGTAACTCCGCGAATTCGCAGACCATCGCGAGATTGGCGGCTTCAAAGGAAGAATCCGCGCGCAAGTATCGGCGGGCCCGCGAAGCCGCACGCGGCTGCCCCGGACGCCATGCTCAGCGGCACGTGGACGAGGGGGCAGTTCCCTTCCCGGACGTTCGGAAAACCCATGCACCCAAAGCCCGAGGATCACCCCGTTCGCGGCGTCACGATGCATGCGGCAAAACGCACTCTCCGCCAGGGCTCGACGCGTACAAGGAATCCAGCCATTCCCATCACGTCCATGCCGGACATAGGCATTGCATTTCATAGGTAAAGCGCACTGTTGTGCATCAGGATCTTGCGTGTGTTCTGGGTTAGGCGGTTAGTTCGACGGTCGCGGTGACGGCGTTGGTGACCGTTGTGGCGAGGAGCCGGGCAAAGCGTGCGACGATGTTCGTATATTCGGCTCGCGCGACGTTGGTGGCGTTGACGGCGGTAATGGCCGCGCCTTCGTTCACGTAGTCGGTGTCGACGTCCGTGTCTGACGTTTGGAGCTGCAGAGAAATCACGCCTGGTGCACCGCTGAAGGAAACGCGCATGGCCAGTCTGCCTTGAGGCCGTGCGCCTCCGGTGGTAAACGCCACCCGCTGGGTCTTTGTGCCGCTGATGAGGTTGCCGTCCGCGGCGATCCAGACCTGTGCTGAGTCTCCGGGGCTGGTGCTGATGGGCGGAAAGGTGTTTGCGTATGCTGGCACTGTGGTTTCCTTCTTTCTGCGCGAGGTTCGCGCTCGGTAGCGGCTGACGGACCCGCACACCATAGGGGTTCCGGCGTGGCCCGGCCTGCTTCAGCATCACGGTGTGGCGCAAAATTCCTGGCGGCAGAGGTCTTTAACGTGTTCTGGCGAAACGAGTTGGGAAAAGGTGCGGGCGCGCGGGCGAAATCCGCCCTAAAAAGCAAAACGTCCCGGTCTCGACCGGGACGCACTTTCCTACGTCAGCAAGTGTACCACATATTGAATTAATGTCAAGTGAAATCTTTAGAAATCTTTAGCTCGCTGCGGTACGGCCCAAATAACCGCGATCCTGCTTCCAGGTTCCGTCCGTGAAAAAAAACTCCAACCCCATGATGAAGGCGGGACTGCCTCTTCGCTGGCAGTGGACCACGCGGGCAAAGCCTTTGAAGCTACCTCGCAAAGACCGCACGTCGATGCGCTGGTTGGGCGTCCACTGCTGTTTCGTCAAAACGGACGCTCCGTGAAGGCTCACGTCCCGAGTCGTCGTGACCTCGTAGGTGACCAGGTCCAGGCTGACCAGCGTTATGGCGACTTCCAGAAGCGTGCGATTCTCAGTCCGGCGAGCAGGCCGCGAGCCCATGTACCACCCGTATGCCGCAAAATGTGCGGCGACCGTCGGAACTGGGTGGCAACGATAGGCAAGACTGTGCTGGAGCCGGTACAACTTCTTCAATCAGGTATTCACTGGATACTGGGCTCAGGTCTTTACCGGCGGGCAGTGTTTTCAGACAAGGTGAAGACGAAGCGGGCGCAAAAGGACTTTTCTGCTCCTAAAAAGCAAAACGTCCCGGTCGAAACCGGGACGCAACTTTCTACATGAGCAAGTGTATCACACTATTATGTATTGTCAAGTAAATTTTGAAAAATCCAAGACTTTTTTGTTACTCCTCTGTTTTCAGTGACATTGGATCCGTCTGAAACCGGCTCGACTCAAGGAGAAAGGCTCAGCCAAGCCGTGGGAGATCTTGCCGAATCTCTTGACACTCCCTTTTTTCAGGAGCATAGTCCCGCCTATCCCTCAGAATTTCTTCCCAAAAAGGAGACCTGCCATGCCGTTCTATCTACATCAAGTCAGTTACACGCCCGAGGCTCTGACGCGGCTGCTTGCCCATCCTCAGGATCGGTTTGACGCCGTACGGGGGCCCATTGAAAAGCTTGGTGGACGGGTGCTGAATTCCTACTTTGCCTTCGGGCAGTACGACGCAGTGCTCGTCACCGAAATGCCGGACAATGTGTCCGCGGCAGCCATCGCTCTGGCGTTCGCCGCCGGCGGTTCCCTGCGCACTTGCCAGACCACAGCGCTGATGTCCAACGCCGAAGGGCTGGAGGCGATGCGCAAAGCCGCGACTTGCGGCTATAAACCGGTCGCCGCAGGCGCTGCCGCTACCGGCCGTTGATCCGCCGGATCATCCTCACCTTTCGGTGTGCGCCGCGTGATAAGCCGCCGGCCATTCAACAAGCTTGGGGGTGTGCGCTGACAGTGAAGTGCTCTTACTGAGGTCTCCTTTTTAGTTGGCCTGAATCGTACAAGCCTTCGTACTTGTATATAATCGTACAATACATGGCTATTGCATATTATCGTACAAGCTGATATGCTTGGCTTGGGTGCCTTATGCCTTCTGCCATCTACGCGGTGCTGATTGCGGACGTGATGGAATCGCGCGGCCGCGCGGATCTCCGCGGCCTGCTTGGCAAGAAACTGGCTCTCCTTTCCAGACGCCATCTGCACCGCAAACTCATCCAATTGCCGTATTCCGTCACGGCCGGCGATGAATTCCAGACCGTTACACGCGACCTGCCGTCGACTCCCGCGCTCATTCGGGATCTCCGCGTCGCTCTCAGGCCGTTATCTCTCCGGATCGGCGTGGGCTTCGGCGGCATTCCGGGCCGTATCCAGGCACCGGTAAACCGCCTGGGCGGCGAAGCTTTTCAATCCGCGCGCGAGGCCATCGAGAAGCTGAAGAACGGCAGCCTCTTCAAATTCGAGGTGCTGACCGCCTTCGTGTCCCGCGACGAGGAATTCGACAGCACGATCAACCTGCTCTATGGGCTCCATGACACCCTGATGCTCAAAATCACCGCAAGACAGTGGGAGACCATCGAAGTATTCCTCGAGAAGCCGACGCTGGAACAGACCGCGCGGCGCCTAAAGCTCGACAACTCCACGGTTTCCAGAAATCTCAAGCGGGGATATTATTGGCAACTGGCGGAAACGGTGAAGGGAACAGGATCGCTAATCCGGCAGACTCTCTGCTAGTTGTACAGAAACGTACAATTTAGGACGCTTGCACACAAATATGCAGACCCTCGTTCGCGCCTTCTTGGCGATCTATCTGGCTCACCTGCTGGCCGACTTTGTTTTTCAGCCGCACCGTCTCGTCGAACAAAAACGGCGCGGCAATCCCACGGCGTACTTGCTTCACGGCCTCATTCACTACCTTTCCGCCGCCCTCATCGCCGGTTTCGTCTTGCGCGGTTCCCTCCTCTCGCCACGCACGCAACTGGTCATCGTCGCGCTGACGCTCGTTCATCTGCTGATCGACCTCGCAAAAATACGCCTGGACAGAAGGTATCCGGCGTTCGGCGGCTCCTGGGCTTACATTGGCGATCAGCTCCTTCATCTCCTCACCGTCGTTCTCGCCGCATGGCTACTGTCGCCTCCCGTGCCGCTCAGCGAACTCGGCACGCTACTTCAGAACTCGCGGGCCTTTCCGAATCGGTTTCTGGCCGTGCCGGTCGTCTACGTGGGAGTGATCTTCGGCGGGGGATATCTGATCCGCTTTCTCGTTCGTTCCCTGGCAGCGGACGTGGACAGCTACGCAGAGGGAACCACCAGCGAGCAGTTGCAGAACGCGGGCCTATACATCGGCTGGCTCGAGCGATTCCTCGTTATCACCGCGCTTCTGCTGCAATCGCCCGCGACGGTCGGCATGATCCTGACGGCAAAATCCATCGCCCGCTATCCGGAATTAAAATCCCAGCGTTTCGCGGAATACTATTTGATTGGCACGCTGCTGAGCATCTCGATGGCGCTTCTCGGGGGCGCGCTCCTGGCGAAACTTCTTTTCGGCAAGGCCTGAGTCCAGGAATATCCCGCACGGCTCCGATTCTCGCAAGCTGGCCCTCGTCACACGCCGCTTCACCTCTGCTAGAATTTCGGCATGACCGCTTCTCCCGTTTCTCCGCGACTCGCCAACATTCGTCTCCATCCGATCAAGTCGCTCGATCCGGTGCATGTGAAGGAAGCGCGCATCGGCCCGGGCGGCGGCCTCGAATTCGACCGCGCCTGGGCGCTCTATTCCACTGATGGCCAATGGGTGAACGGCAAGCGCACCGCGGCCATACACTTGATCCGCGCCGCATTCGCGCCGGACATCAGCTCGGTCACGCTTTCTGTTCCTGGCGACAGCCGCAAAATCCCCACTAGGACATTCGCCTTTCCGAGCGAGACGACTGCCGCATCCAACTGGTTTTCCGGTTTCTTCGAGCAGCCCATCACCGTGCGCTATTCGCCTGAAGGCTTGCCCGACGACAATATCGCCAACGGACCGACGATCGTTTCCAGCGCGACGTTGCAAGCGGTATGCGATTTATTCGACGGTATGGAAGTTGACGAAACGCGGCAGCGCTTCCGCACAACACTCGAGATCGATGGCGTGCCACCGTTCTGGGAAGACCAACTCTTCGGCGAGGAAGAACGCAGCTCTGTGCGCTTTCGCATCGGCGAAGTGAATTTCGAGGGCAGCAATCCCTGCGCGCGTTGCCCGGTTCCCCCGCGCAACCCGCGCACGGGAGAAATCATCCCTGGCTTCCAAAAACGCCTCTCCGATTTTCGCCGCACCAGTATCCCGAGTTGGACGCCCGAAGCCCGCTTCGACCACTACTATCGCGTGGCCACCAACACGCGCGTCGCTTCCACGGAATCAGGTAAAATCCTGCGCGTGGGCGATTCGATCGTACTGCTCTAAGTTCGCGTTTTTGAGAGGGCTCAAATGACGAATGAACCATCAGCTTCGGCATCAGCAGCCGGTTCGGCTCAGAAGATCAGCGACTACGCCATGGGTTCCACCGACCGCGAACGCCAGCGCTTGATGCGGCAAGGCGCGGTCCTGCGCGGATTTCTGGCCAGCGCTTTTCGCGCCGCAGGCATTGGGCCGGGGATGCGCATTCTCGATCTGGGTTGCGGCGTTGGCGACGTGGCGATGCTTGCGGCCGATTTGGCCGGACCAACGGGCTCCGTGGTGGGCATCGATCGCGACCCGGCAAGCGTCGCGTGGGCGAACAAACGCGTCGCCGAAGCCGGCTACGCAAACATCCGTTTTCAAACTACGGAGTTCCAGGATTTCGCGGCCTCCGAGCCTTTCGATGCGCTGGTCGGCCGCTTTATCCTGCTGTATCTGCCCGATCCGGCAGCCACCCTTCGCCACCTCTCTCAACAACTCCGCTCAGGCGCTGTCATCGCGTTTATGGAACCGGATTTCACCGTGGACTCCAGCGTCTTCCCAGAGATGCCCGAGTTCAAGGATTGCGGACGTTGGATCAGCGAAGCGTTGCGGCACAGCGGCGCACGCATCGACATGGGAATGCGATTGTATGCCACATACAGAGACGCGGGTTTCGTAAAAACAGCCACCGAAGTCTCGCATCTCAGCGGTTGCGGCTGTAGCCGCGAGATGGCCGACTTCTTCGCGGAGACGATTCGCAGCATTCTCCCGAAAATCATCCAGCACGGAATTGCCACACCCGAAGAAGTCCAAATCGACACGTTAGCCGATCGCATGGACGCTGCTTGCCGCAACACCGATCCGCAATGGGTCGGCTCGCGCTACATTTCAGCGTGGGCGCGCAAACCCTGAGATTTTCTTCGCGCAATATCCAACAGCAATTGGCGACACTACTTTGCTGTTCACCCTCGGCTATTCACTAGAGCTAAAATACTTTCTCGGCGGGAACATGCCGCGGCTGAGAAGTTCCTTCCCGCAGCGGTGGCGGATTTGCTCCGTCCAGTTCACCCAGCCATGCTCGCTCAAGCCGAGAAAGTGGCGCGCATTTTCATACGGCGCCAGCCCCAGGTAAAAGAGGCGGAACAGCACCATGCGTGATGCCCAGTCCGGTCCCTCGAGCGCGGACTTGCCAGCTAGCGCGAAATCCGCCACCCATTCGTTGAGCCGCGCGCGAAAATCCGGGCGCCACAGGAATTTCCCGGTGTCCTTCCAGTTCAGCGCCGAAATGCCGCGCTTGGTCTCCAGCACTTCGCGCGCGCCGCGGTAGACTTCCCAGCAAACGTCAAATGCTAATTCCGGTTTGACGCTCATCGCTCCTCCGCCAATTCTCGACTGAAAGTAAATCCCGCGATCAGCAAGCCACCGAGTGCTGCGAAAGTCGTCTCGCCCCGCTTCGTACACGCGCCCCCACCAGCTTCCTGCGAACGGCGTGCTTGAGCTGATACTCCCAGACTGTTCCGAAGTCCTCTCCGCGCAGCACTTTGCCCGCCTCGCGAGGCCGCTTCTCCACCGCGTATCCGCCGTACTCCGGCTTGCGCAGGTGCCGCAACTGCGCGGAAATACTCGCCGGCGGGTAATGCGTGAGTTTCGCCAGTTCGTCCAGCGTCAGCCACGTCTCGCACTCCCGCGCGCTCAGCATCACGTCGCAAAGGACGTCGCGCTGCCTCCGCCTCGCCACGCGCAGGAGTTCCCTACTCTCGGTTTTCCGCATCTTCGCCTCCTCTCCCGCCGACGTTTACTCTTCGGCAGGAAACTCTTCTGTCGTTGCGCGTGGTGCGTCGTCGCGATCTTCGTCTTCCGCATCGTCCGGCGTCCAGACCGTGCGATCCGGGTCTTCGTAGTCTCCCGCGCAGGCACTGCAGGCGCGCATCACGTTCGCGCCGGCCTATTTTTCGAGTACACTTCGCCCGGCGTTGCATGCTGATCAGCAGTCACGCCATCCGAGCGCCAAACTTTTCCACAATTGTCCACAACCAATTACCCTCTCGTTATTCTTGACTCCGTTTTACGAAGTGTTAACGTACGCCTAACATTTCCCAGGAGGCCCCCGTGAACCATTACAAGACCCAACCCCCGTGGGAGTTCCTGCTCTCGGCTTCGCGAAATTCGCTGCAGAGCTACGAGCTCTCGCGTCTCAGCCATGCCGCCAATCTCCGCAAGGAGATCGGCGCGCTTCTCGATCTTTGGATGGAAGAAAATTCCGCCGCCATGCTGGCGCGCTGGTTGATGGAGCAACGGGAGCGCCCGCAACCGACGCTGGAAGACGCTCCCGCTGGCGAATCTCTCCCCAAGAACGGACACGCCGTGTCCGATAACTTTTTTGCGGATCGAGCGGTCACGCCGCCCGCAAATCGGGGCCCTGCTTGAGGTGAAGCGTCTTTTTCGTCCCAGAATCCAGAGTTTGCTGCAAGCTATGCCGCTCACAAAACAGCGGTCGCCGGGGCCCGGAGTCATGCTCACAGTCATGCGCCCTAGCGGCTTATGCGCTCTCCCCCAAGCGTTCCACCCGAACGCCTCCTCCAACCTCGCTTGGCGCCTTCCTTCCTCGAGCATCGCAGCCATCAACTCCACGCGCCTCTCCCCAGACTTACGTCTTGGCTGCTTTATATTTGTTAGAGGACGCTAATGTGGACAGACTGGTGGCTACAGTTCAGCGGCGAATGCGAATACTGCTTGGTTGCGAGAGAGGACTACGCGATTTATCGGGACAACAGCCTAGCGTTCGAACGAAGCGGCGACCGTGGACTCTTTTTCGAGAAGCTGCTCTTTTCGGTAAACGAGAGAGTTGATGTCGTAGGTCGCGAGCTCGAAGCCATGACCGTGCGTGATGGCATCGGTTGGGCAGGCTTCCACGCAATAACCGCAGAAAATGCAGCGTGAATAATCGATGTTGTACACGCTGGCGTAGCGCTCGCCCGCGGAGATTCTGTTCGCATCAACATTCTCCGCAGCTTCGATATAAATGCAATTGGCGGGGCAAGCGGCGGCGCAGAGAAAGCAGCCAACACACTTCTCCAGACCATTCTCGTCGCGGTGCAGAACGTGAATCCCGCGGTAGCGCGGCTGAAAATGGACGGGCTCGTACGGATAATTTTCCGTGACCGTCTTACGAAACATAGTGCGGAAGGTTACGCTGAAGCCTTTTATCAGTGCGCCGAACGTCTCGCCGACTTCCCGGATGATCGATGCCATGGTCTAAGAGTCTAGCAAACGCCTTTGGGGCGGGCAAATCGGGCTGGCTGTAGTTTCTCCGTGCGTCTCATGCTCTGAGTGCTTGAATGATCTGCTTCCCATGGAAGCGCCCGTTTTCAATGAAAATCTCGCCGGTATGCCGCCCTCCGATGACCACTCCCGCCAGATGAATCCCCGGCACATTGCTCTCAAGCGTGTTCGGATCCAGCGCAGGCTTGCGAGTCTCTGGATCAAGCCGAACACCGAGGCTCTCAATAAACGTGAAATCGGGATGATAGCCTGTCAACGCGAACACACGTCGCGCGGGCAATCTCTTCTCACCGGCTCCATTCTCGACCACAACTTCGTCTCGAGTGATCTGCTTCACGCGCGTCTCGAACAGCGCTTTCACTTGCCCGGCCTTGATCCGATTCTCAATGTCTGGCCGCACCCAATACTTGATCGTTGCGCCAAGCTCCTTATTCCGATGCACCAGCGTCACGCGCGCGCCATTTCGATAGAGATCAAGCGCCGCCTCCGCGGAGGAATTCTTTCCGCCGATCACCACGACGTCCTGATTCCAATACTCGTAGGGCTCCGTGTAATAGTGCGACACATGTGGAAGATCCTCGCCCGGCACGCCCAGTTGGTTGGGCAAATCGTAGTACCCTGTCGCAACGGCAATTTTTTTGCCCTGGTATTTATTCTCCGTTCCCTTCTCCGTCGTTGTTACGACCGTGAAATCACCATCTCGGCCATCCACCCGCACCACCCGCTCGTACAATCGCAATTCCAGCGCAAAGTGCTCGGCAGCCCGGCGGTAGTATTTTAGCGCTTCGACTCGAGTCGGCTTTTCCGCCGCGCAAACCAGAGGCAGATCGCCGATTTCGAGCAATTCCGGCGTTGTAAAAAACACCATGTTCACCGGATAGTGGAAGATCGAATTGCAGAGGCAGGCTTTGTCAATGACCAGCGCCCGTATCCCGGCGCGCTTCGCTTCAATGGCGGTTGCCAGGCCGGTCGGCCCCGCTCCAATGCAAATAATGTCGTAAGTTTCCATGGGAATTTCAGTTTGCCGGGTGTTCTTGGGAATTGCAAATTGCACAAGCTTTACTGCTTTGGAGGCATATCCAGGAGTTCGGTGAGTTCCCGCCGGAACGATTCGAGTTCTTTCAGTTTCTCCGGCGTTGCTTTCACTTCTTTCTTTTTCCAAACGAACACTTCGCCGGACCCGCGCATCAACTTCACACTGAGGTTCCCTTCAACCAGGTATGACGGCGGCGCAAGCAATTTCACTCCGCCGTCCGGAACGGGCGCGAGTATCGCCGCGCATCCCCCTTTCTTCATACACAACGAGCTCTCGTAAGGGGGAATGGCAGTCGGCCGAAAGCCATTTGCGAAGAGCCGCTCAATAATCTCCATTTGTCTCGGCGAGAGTTCCTGCATGTTTCCGATAGGGTCTTGCCCAGGGACGAACTTCAGTTCGCTCCCTTGGCTTGGATTTGTCTAGGCCGCCGTGGAATCAGCTTCCGAGGAGGAACCCTCGAGCTGAGCCAGGATTTCGCGCAACGTTGAAATCAGCTCGTCACGCGAAACGTGACTCTTCTTGAATTGAATCCGGAACTTAAACGTCTCCGAAGGCGGCTCGAATTGAAAGATGAAAGGCTGTGGCCGTTGCGGCCCGGCCTGCTCCTCCCTGCGTTCGCGGCGCGCCTCGTCACGCGTCAAGCCGCCCTGCATGATGCGGTGAAACATCTCGATCATTTTCTTCTCGGTAGGCTGGCGCGCAACCTGCAGCAAGAGCGACTTGGAAAGAACCCCGTACTCGATGCACTTCTTTCGCAAGGAGTCCGGGATATTGCGCAAGGATAAAGTTTCGGTCACCGAAGACCGCGCTCGCCCAATCTTCTTGGCGATGTCTTCATGCGTATACTCGAACTGCGTGCTCAGACGGTGCAGCCCATCGGCTTCTTCAAATGGCGTCAGGTCCTTCCGCTGAATATTTTCGATCAACCCGATCTCAAGTGTCTCTGCGTCGTCGGCGTTCTTTTCGATGCAAGGCAGCTCGCGCAGCCCCGCCGCCCGCGACGCGTGATAGCGCCGCTCGCCGGAGATAATGTGGAAGCAGTCCTCGCGCGGGACATAGCGCACCAGCAACGGCTCCAGCACTCCCTTTTCGCGGATCGACTCCGTGAGCTCGCGTAGGTCGCCCAGCGCCTTTCGCGGCTGGTCGGGATTCGGGCGGATTTGGTCCACGCGAATCATGCGACCGACCGCGGCCCCGCTATAGCTTGTCAGCGATTCTACGTAATGCGCGTCATGCCGCATCTTCAGCGTGATGGGTAGCCCGATTCTCTTCGACACGTTGGATAACCTCCCCCGCAAGTTTCTTGTACTCGACGGCGCCGGGTGATTTCGGCGCAAATGTCAATATCGTTTCTTTGTACGCCGGGCTCTCTTCCAGCCGCACATTCTTGGTGATTTTCGTCTTGAACAAAACTTCACCGAACACCGATCGAATTTGCCCGTGCGTATCCTTCGAAATATTTGTCCGCCTGTCAAAAAGCGTAATTACTACGCCCAGAACCTTCAGCCCTGGGTTGGGACGTGCGCGGATCCGCTCGTAAGTCTCGAGTAGATCGTCCGTTCCTTCGATCGCGAAATACGCCGCCTGGATGGGCACCAGCAAATGCGTCGAGGCCACCAGTGCATTCACCGTAAGAATCCCCAGCGATGGCGGAGTATCGAGGATAATGTAGTCATAATCTTTCAGGACCGGCGTCAGCGCGTCTTTCAATTTGAACGGCGCATCGAACTGTCCCGCCAGCACCTGCTCCAGTTTTGCAAGCGCCAGCCGGCCGGGCCCTAGAAACAACAACGCATCCTTCGTCGGTTTGATGACCGAGGACAGAGTAACGCGGCTGTCACTCAAGACATCGAACATGCTCGTGGAAATCTCGCCGGAATCGTAAAACGCGATCGTCGAATTGGCCTGCGGATCGAGATCAATGAGCAGCGTGCGTTTGCCGCGATGCGCCAGCGCCGCGGACAAATTGATCGCCGTCGTGGTCTTCCCGACGCCGCCTTTTTGATTCGCAACCGTGATGATGGCAGTCATCTCTTCGTGCCTCCGTCCGCCTGTCCTGAGCAACTGCGAAGGGCGCACAAAAAATCGAGCCGCAGCGATCCGGCAACTGGGTTCCTATATATGGGTGCCGCCTCCAGAAAACCCCCAAGGCCTAGGCTAACTCTACGTTCGCAGCCCTCTCATTGGCAAGGAAAAAGTGGACCGGACGCCGGGAGTCCGGTGGAAAACAGGAACCTGAGTGCGGGACCGATGGCAGGAAGGAGGGCCGGTTGCCGCCTGGGAGAGCCCTAAAAAATCCAGACCCCAGAAATCAGCTGAGGGCTCCTGCAACTCCAGCCCGAGTTCCCAGCCTGTGCGGCTTTCGTGCCCTCTCCACACCAACACGGCCTCGCAAGAGATCTTGTTGGTAAGATTGACGAGCCGCAGTTTCTGTCCCACCGCGAACCCTTGCGGCACTACAGCAAGGCAGCCTTTCGCTCCAATATCGACCGTGTAACCTTCCGCCCGTAAGCTCTGCCCCGCGTCGGTCCACTCCACCGCGACCGCAACGCGCGAATTGAGCCGCCCGCTGCTGCGGATGTCCCGCAGCCGCGCTTCAAAACTTATGTCCCTCAAGAGCGCCACGGTAATCTCCTCAGTACCCGGGTTCGAGGACAGCGCTCGCGCTGGGCACGTATTCGTTGGTCGATGGTTGATTCTGCTAGCGCACAGGTCAGCAAACTCAACAATATCAGCAGCCTACGAGTGTTCCCTCGCCTGGTCAATGGAACTTGATACCCAGTACGCTCAAGGGGTTTCCTCCGCGAGAACTATCTCGTTCTGGTACCGATCTCAAGGTTTGGTGAACCGAAGTACGAAATTGACCCTTCCCTCCGCGGCCGTTTTGTTCCACAGTGTTGGCCCCCTCACAAATCTTAACTTGCTCCATCGTCCCTGCCTGGTGCGAGGAGGCGCCAATGGAAGTTCGTGCATCCGAACGGCGTGTCTCTCGCCGTCTTCAAGTCAAGACAGCCCTCCAAGTGCGCATCTGGAAATCCGGCTCGACGGAACGCAACGCGGAATCGGAAAACCTCTCGGAACGAGGAGCCTTTTTCGCTACGGACGCTCCTCTGGCTATCGGATCGGCCGTCGAGATCCTCCTGACCATGCCCGAAGAAATCACCGGTAAACCGACTACGGAGTGGCGATGCACGTGACACGTGGTGCGTCTCGAACCGGTCGAAACTCCCCGGGGCAAGTTCGGTGTTGGCGTACAGTTTGATTGCTACGAAATTCTGCGGTCAAAATCCGGAGGATAACATGCAGAGACGCGGACTAATCGTCGACGACGAACAGGTAGTTTGCGAACTAATCGGCAAGGTCTTGCATTCTGCCGGCATGGAAGCCTTGACGCTTACAAGAAGCAGCGAAGCACCCGAAATTCTTGATGAAGGAAAGTTTGACATGGTGTTCTTGGATCTACACATGGCCTCTCCTGACGTCAGCATGAGTGGTATCTTGGTCCGGGCTTCCAGAGTCGTTCCCGTAGGGTCATCCCTGCGAATGAGTCTGCAACTCTCTCAGCGAATGAGACCTATCATGGCTTCCGGTTCGGTCGTAAGGATTCTGGGCGGAAATCAGATGGGGATTCAACTCCATCAGCTAACTGTCCCAGACAGCGAAAGATTGCAGGAATTTCTGTTGCCCTTGATTCCCGCCGAATAGCCTGGCTCGCCATCCCGCTCTCATCACTTCGTTGCCCTGACGCATCTATTTGCTCCTTTCATTCGCCCCACTTACACTCGTTCTTCTTGTCTTTCGACCATGATTGCATTCCGGACACTTCGCGCCGAATTCCGTCCGACCTTGCGGCTCGCCATCCCGCTCGTCCTCGCCGAACTCGGCTGGATGAGCATGGCCATCGTCGATACGATGATGGTCGGGAGGCTCCCCGATAGTGCGACCGCTATGGGCGCGGTCAGCCTGGGCTCCAACCTTTTCATCGTGCTGGCACTCTTCGGTGGCGGCCTTCTCATGGGACTCGATACGCTCGTCTCGCAAGCCTTCGGAGCGGGCCGCCGTGAAGACTGCCATCGATCTCTGGTTAACAGCATTTACTTGAGCATTGCCCTGACGCCCTTCCTTTCGGCCCCCGTCTGGCTGCTGCCCTCGCTCCTCGGAGGAATGCACGTTGATCCCGGAGTTTTGGCGCTCGCTATTCCCTACACCAAGGCGCTAGCCGCCGGCCTGCTTCCTCTGCTGCTCTATTTCGCCGTGCGCCGTTGCCTGCAAGCCATGAACATGGTCAAGCCTGTGGCCTTCGCGCTAGTCAGCGCCAACATCGTCAATGCAGTCGGCAATTGGATTCTCATTTACGGTAAATGGGGAGCGCCCGCGATGGGCGCTGTTGGTTCCGGCTGGTCCACAGCCATCGCCAGGCTCTATATGGCCTCCGTGCTCGTGGGTTACCTGCTCTGGTACGACCGAAAACACCGTACTGAGCTCTTGCGAACTCCCGTCGACATTGACCTGCTACGCATACGCCGCCTCATTACCTTGGGGTTGCCCGCTGCCATTCAATTCACCCTCGAGAGCGGCGTCTTTGCGTTCGTCACGGCGCTCATCGCCCGGCTCGGCGCTGTTCCGCTTGCCAGCCACCAGATTGCTCTGAACACCGTTGCGTTTACGTATATGGTGCCGCTCGGCATCGCTTCCGCCGCGGCTGTACGCGTGGGCCAGGCCATCGGCCGCCGCGATCCCCGCGCCGCAGGAGACGCCGGTGGCACCGCCATTTTTCTTGGAGCTGCTTTCATGACCGGTGCCAGCGCCGCTCTCCTCCTATTTCCCCGTTGGATCGCCCGGATGTACACACCGGACGAAACCGTCATTCGTAGCACGATTCTCTTGCTCGCTGCAGGTGCCGCCTTTCAGTTGTTCGACGGTATCCAGACCGTAGCCACGGGCGCTCTCCGCGGCGCTGGCGATACGCGCACGCCCATGTTCTGCCACTTCACGGCCTACTGGATTATTGGTCTTCCGCTCGGTGCATGGCTGTGCTTCCAACGTGGCTGGGGCGCCTTCGGCCTGTGGGCGGGTCTGAGCTTGGCGCTCATTTTGATCGGCATCGTCTTGCTGTTCGCCTGGCGCCGCACCGTTCGCAAGGTAATGCTCGCGCCAGAAAGCAATCAACCTTGAAGTTTTTTCCTGCCAGCAGAAGGATTGGACAGCCAACGGCCGTCTACATCTTGTAGCGGCCAAGGTCCTCGTCGGAAAGGCCATCGAGGTAGTTGCGCAGTTGCTCGTTGGTGCTGCGCTCGGAAAAGGCGCTCGATATTTTGGAATTCTTAAGGACCGCTTCATCCACGAAGATCGGGCAGTCCATCCGCAGCGCCAGGGCTAATGCGTCGCTGGGCCGTGAATCGATCGTCATCATCTGGCCCTCGCGCTCCACCCAAATCAGCGCGAAAAATGTATCGTCCTTCAGATCGTTCACCACGATTTTCTGTACCCGCACTTCGAGCCCCAGCAGGACGTTTTTCAGCAGGTCATGGGTCATCGGCCGGGGAGTTTGCACCTTCTCGATTTCCAGGGCGATGGCGTTCGCCTCGTAAACGCCCACCCAAATCGGCAGGATCGCCTGGCCTTGCACGTCCTTGAGCACCACAATGGGCATGTTCGTGACGGGATCCATCATCAGGCCACGGATCTTCATCTCCACTTCCATCGAGGCCTCCCTGAGCTAGGCGACGTGCTCACCCACCAAACTGTTTGGAGTCGTTCCCGTAACTTCCACCTGCACGTAGGTTCCCAGAAGCTCTCTCTCTTGTGAAGCGAAATTTATCATCCGGTGCGATGTGGTATACCCGGACCACTGGTTCTCGCGCCGCGATTTTCCGCTGACCAGAACTTCGAAGCGGCTTCCAACCAAACGCTCGTGTTTGGCGGTCTGAATTTCGCGCTGCCGGTCCTGAAGTACCGCGAGCCGCCGGCCCTTTTCTTCTTCTGAAATCGAATCGCTCATGGAAAGCGACGGCGTGTTCGGTCTGGGCGAGTACTTGAACGAAAACATACTGTCGTACTGCACTTCATCCAGCAAACTCAGTGTTTCTTTGAACTCAGACTCCGTCTCGCCGGGGAATCCCACGATGATGTCCGTCGTGATCCCAATCGGCCGGCTCGCCCCTCGTATCATGGCAATTTTTTTTATGTACTCATCGCGCGAATAAGTCCGCTGCATCGCGCGCAGTACTCTTGTCGATCCCGATTGCACCGGCAAGTGCACGTGGTCGCAAATCTTCGGCTCTCGCTCGATCGCTTCTACAATGTCTGGTGTGAAATCACTGGGATGCGAGGTCGTGAATCGCACGCGGCGAATTCCCTGCACCTCGGCCGCTGCCAGCAGCAATTCCGAAAAACGCATCCTTCTTTGCGTCGGATCGGCATAAGAATTCACCGTTTGCCCAAGAAGCTGAACCTCGGAATACCCAAGCTCCGCAAGCTGCCGCACTTCCTTCAATATGGAATCGCTAGCGCGGCTGCGTTCGGGACCGCGCGTGAACGGCACCACGCAGTACGAGCACGCCTTGTCACAGCCTTCGATGATCGTCAGATAGGCGCGCCAGGGATTGTCCCGGCGCGTCACTTCCGTTTCAAACGTTTCGTCCGTGTCCGTATCCAGCCCGGTGACGCGTTGATTTCCGTTTTCCAGTTGCGCGAGCATTCCCGGCAGCTTGCTGTAACTTGCTGAGCCACAAACCAGGCTCACCCACGGCGCACGCCTAAAGATATCTTCGCCTTCCTGTTGCGCCACGCAACCCAGCACACCGATGATTTTGCCCTCGCCCTGTTTCTCCCGGTATTCCCCTAGCCGCGAAAAAACCTTCTGTGCGGCTTTCTCGCGAATACTGCACGTGTTGTAAAGGATCAACGAAGCAGCTTCCGGCGTCTCCACTTGCTGATATCCCCGCGAGAGCAGCAGACCCGCGACTTTTTCCGAGTCGTGGTCATTCATCTGGCACCCAAACGTCTCCAGGAAAAATGTTCCCCGCTGTCTTGTGGCCACACGCGGGAATGCCTCGGAATAAGACGGCTGGCCTGTCAGTCTTTCTAATTCGATGTCAAACGGTTTGCTCATGTCCAAATCGCAGTTTATCACACCTGCTTTACTCTGTCGGCGCGGCGCTTTGCGTTTCGAATTTGGCCCCCTCCGAAGTAAAGTAGAGTTGAGGAGCATCACAATGAAACTGGTTCGCAGTATTTCTATCTCGATCTTGTCCGTCCTGCTGGTCAGCGCAGTTCCCCTTCCTGCCCAAGACATGCCCAAGGATTATCAGGAAGTTCTCACAATCCTCGGCCGCAGCGGAGATTACAAAGCAAACGTCCTGAAGGTGAACGTGCCCCGAAGCGATTTGCATGTAGCTATCTCCGGCGTTGCGACGCCGACGCCCTTCGGGTTCGGCGGCTGGGTGGCGTTAACCAAGGGCGATGAAGGCATTGATGTGATGATGGGCGACCTCGTGCTCTTGCAAGAGGAGGTCAACCCGGTCATGTCCGCTCTGCTGGATAACGGGCTGGAAATTACCGCACTTCACAACCATTTCTTCTGGGAAGAGCCCCGAATCTTCTTCATGCATGTACACGGCCACGGAAAAGCGCTCGATCTTGCCAAGCGCATCAAGCCTGCGCTGGACCTCATCCCACCACCTCCTACGGCCGCTCCGGCAACCGCTCCCGCCGCCGGGCCCGCCTTTAATCTCGCCGCCCTGGACAACATCGTTGGCAGCAAGGGCGAAGCTCTCGGCTCCGTCTACAAATTCACCTTGGGGCGCGACGATCTCAATCTCAAAGAGCATGGCGCATCTATCAACGCCCGCATGGGCCTGAACACCTGGGCCGCTTTTGCCGGAAACGACACCGATGCGCAAATTGCCGGTGACGTCGCCATGCGCGAAACCGAAGTTACCCCGGTACTGAAGGCGCTTCGTGCTCATAAGCTGAACGTCGTCGCCATTCACCACCACATGCTGGGCACGCAGCCCACAGTCATTTTTCTCCACTACTGGGGCCGCGGCCCCGCCGCGGAACTCGCGCTGGGCTTTCGCGCTGCGCTGGACGTCTTGGGCAAGTAAGAACCCGTTGCCCGTTAAGCAGCAGAATCAGAAACAGTTGCATCCTATTGGTTGCACGCTCTGGACGCCTATGCTACGTTTTGAAGGCCCAGAAAAATTTCTGTTCTCACTGAGGGGTACGTCATTTTTCTGTTCACCGCGATTTTTGTCACCGATCTCCTTGAAATTCTCAAGCAAACTGGCTTGGTTGCGCGCCTCGTTCTCCTGCTTCTGCTTTTCTTTTCCGTCGTTTCCTGGGCCATGATTTTGCAGAAACTGGGGATGTTCGGCCGCATCCGGCGTAAGAGCGACGAGTTTCTTCGCGTTTTTCGAGCCACCCGCGGCGTCGCGAACCCCCAGGCGCTCGTGATGATAGCTTCACCTTTCGCCAACGTCTATGCCGCGGGCTATCGCGAATTGCAGAGCCAGATCGGTGGCGTCGCCGCCAATCCACATCCCCCAAAACTCAAGAGTTTGCAGGCGGTGACCGTCAGCATGCAGTTGGCTTCCGCCGAGGAAGTGCGCCGCGTCGAAAAAGGAATGTCCTGGCTCGCCACCACAGGCGCGGTATCGCCGTTCATCGGCCTCTTTGGAACTGTCTGGGGCATTATTGATGCCTTTTCCGGCCTCGGAAGCGCCGGCGCTGCCAGCCTTCGTGCCGTCGCCCCTGGCATTGCTGAAGCCCTCGTGACCACGGCTGCTGGCTTGTTCGCCGCCATTCCTGCGGTTATTTTCTATAACCACTTTCTGCAAAATATTCGCGACCTCGGTCAGCGCCTGGACACGTTTTCCTTGGAAGTGACCGCGCTGATCGAAAAAGCCCTGACCTAGATTTTCGCGGCAGCCCCAACGCGGCCGCATTGGTACAATCGGAATATATGCCGCAACTCTCCAAATCGACGCAGACCTCGCTCTCCGAGATCAACATGGTCCCGTTTGTGGACGTGGTTCTCGTCCTGCTCATCATCTTTATGATCACTGCTCCCATCCTCCAATCGGGCATCGAAGTCGACGTTCCAAAAACGCGAACGGTGAAAGAAATCAACCAGGAGCGTCTCGTCGTCACCGTGGATAAGGCTCAGCGCATTTATCTTGGCAATGAGCCCATCAATATTCATCAGCTCGGCTCCAGAATCCGCAATCAATTGAAGAACAAGCAGGAAGGCGTGTTCCTCCGCTGCGATGAGACTGTCCCCTTCGGCAGCTTTGCCGCCGTCGTGGACGCGCTCCGCCTCTCTGGCATCAATAACATCAGCATCGTCACGGAGCCCATCACCAGCCGCGCGCGCACCCAATAACTCATGACTACCGCCGTCGCCAATCCGCAAGACCAGGGCTTCCGGCAATTCCTTATCTATTCCATCATCATGCATGCCAGCTTGGCCGTCGTCATTGTCGTCTCTGCTTACATTCAATACCACGGCAAGCCGTGGGGCGGTGTTGGTGGCGATCTCGGCGGCGCAAAAGTGAGTTTGGTCAGCTCCGCCGGAATCCCCATGCC
>Ga0137415_10000679_pt1 | contig 33119 bp, 32 predicted proteins | sample CZODoug3_1_1_16f_FD_183082 | JGI IMG/M metagenome (GOLD analysis project Ga0137415, IMG submission 183082) | Vadose zone soil fungal communities from Angelo Coast Range Reserve, California, USA - CZODoug3_1_1_16fungal (Hybrid Assembly) | ecosystem: Environmental > Terrestrial > Soil > Vadose...
AGCGAGGTGATCGTGGCGATGCGCGAGCGCACGCCGTTCCCCGCCCGCGTGCTGGCGCAGCTGCCGGCCCTTCGGCTGCTGGTCACCACGGGCATGAGCAACGCCGCGATCGACATCGCCGCGGCCGCGCAGCAGGGCGTCACGGTATGCGGCACCACCGGCTCGGGAAACGCCATGCCCGAGCTGACGATCGGCCTGATCATCGCGCTCACCCGCAACTTCGCCCAGGAGGATGCGGCGGTTCGCGCGGGCGGCTGGCAGCACACGATCGGACCGGGCCTGGCCGGCGCGACCCTCGGCGTCATCGGCCTGGGCCGGCTCGGGACGCCGGTCGCTGCACTGGCTCAAGCGTTCGGGATGTCGGTCATCGCCTGGTCGCCGCACCTCACCGCCGAACGGGCGCAGCCGCACGGCGTACGTGCGGTCGGCAAGCATGACCTGTTCGCTGAGTCCGACGTGATCACGATTCACCTGCCGCTCTCGGACGCGAGCCGCGGTCTCGTCCAGGCCGCCGATCTGGCGCTGATGAAGCCCACGGCGTATCTGATCAACACCTCGCGCGGGCCGATCGTCGACGAAGTGGCATTGATCGATGCCCTGCGCGAGCGTCGAATCGCCGGCGCCGGGCTGGATGTCTACGACGTCGAGCCGCTGCCCGTCGACCATCCGCTGCGCTCGCTGCCCAACACTCTCCTGCTGCCGCACATCGGCTACGTGACCACCGACGGCTACCGGACCTGGTTCGAGCAGGTCGTCGAGGAGATCCTCGCCTGGACGGACGGCAACCCGATCCGCACCCTCGAGGCGAGCGCGGGGTAACCGGCCGGACCACTCCCCGCAAGAGAATTTGCCATGTGTCTCCGTCAGGACTTGGCGATGTCCTGCCATGCGACATCTTTGTCGACGCGAACGTCGCCCGGGAGTCCGAGGATTCGCTCGGCGAGGATATTGCGCATGATCTCCGACGTGCCACCCTCGATCGTGAACGCGCGCGACCGTAGGTACCGCTTGCTGGCGGAGTTCCATGGCGGGGTGTCTTCGTCGTCACTGCGGGCCATCGCGTAGCCGACTTCGTGGATCATTGCGTCGGCGCCCAAGAGCTCGAGATTTAGGCTCGCAATTCGCTGCATGAGTTCTGCGCTGACGAGTTTGACGATAGAGCCCTCCGGACCCGGGGTCCCGGCTGCGGCGGTGTCGCGCGCGCGGTCGCCGGCCGTTCGAACGACCTCGGCCTCGACGACGAGCCGTAGGACCCGCTCGCGGAACGCGCCTCGGACCGCGGCCTCCATAAGGGGTCTGCGGTACGACCACGTTTGCACAAGCGGTTCAGAGAGTGACGGACCCCGAGACGTGCCCGACCCGATCGCCACCCGTTCGTTCATGAGCGTCGTTGTGGCGACGCGCCAGCCGTCGCCCTCGCGTCCGAGGAGGTTGTCCGCTGGAATCCTTACATCGTCGAAGTAGACCTCGTTGAACTCGGCGTCTCCGGTCAGCTGGATCAGCGGTCGGACCTCGACCCCGGGCGAGGTCATATCGACGACAAAGTACGAAAGACCCTGGTGCTTCGGCGCCGACGGATCGGTGCGTGCCAGCAGCAGGCCATAGCGGGCCCGGTGAGCGAGGCTCGTCCAAACCTTTTGGCCGTTGACGACCCACGTGTCACCGTCGCGGACGGCGCGCGTAGATACGCCGGCAACGTCGGACCCGTTCGACGGCTCAGAGAACATCTGGCACCAGATGTGCTCGCAGGTGAACAATGGCTTCAGCAGCTTGCTCCGGAGGTCCCGGCCGGCCCACGTCGCGATCGTGGGCGCGGCCATCCCGTAGCCGATCGGGTTGTCGCCCAGGCCGACCGGAATATCGTGCTCATCGAAGATCGATGTGACGATCTCCTGCTGCACGGGCGCGAGCCCGAGGCCACCCGCGTGCACCGGAAAGTGCACCCAGGCGAGACCGGCATCGAACTGTGCAGCCCGGAATGGCCGGGGATCGGCCGCGTCGTAGGGGTGTTCCTCGAGGAAGGCGAGCGCTTTCCTGCGGAGTTCATCCTCGTTCATCCTCGCGGCCTCCCGGATGCGCGAACAAATGGATCTGGATGCCGGGGAGCTCAAGGTGTCTTCGCGCGGCCGTGGCCAGCGCACCCCGACAGGTATGCTAGGTGTTCCACGTTCACCAGTCAATCGATCGAATCACTTGATCGGTCGGTGCAACTGCGATAACGTCCCGCACGGCAGCCGTCGTCAGAGGCAGTTTGACGCGGCGTAGCAAGACGCACGTGCCGCTCTCCCCCGTGCGAGCCATCGGTTCTAGAAGGGGATGTCGGATGACATTCGTGAAGTGGTCGCCGCCGTACAAGAACGAGGACGTCCCGCGTCCAACCTACGATCTAATTCGATATGAGAAAGACGGTCCGATCGGACGCATCGTTCTGAACTCGCCGGAGAAGCGCAACCCACTTGGTTACGAGCGTCTCCTTCAGATCGAGATGGCGGCCAAGGAGATGGAACTCGACGACGAGATCAAAGTGATCGTCATCAAGGGCGATGGCCCATCGTTCTGTTCCGGATACGACATCACACCGGTGCCGCCCGGTGAACGGGCGCGCAACACGCCGCCGAGCGGCTACATCAATCCGGACCGCGACACCTTGTGGATGTCGTACGACCTCGAGCACATGCGGGTGTTCTTTACGCTGTGGGACCTGCAGAAGCCGGTGATCGCGCAGATTCAGGGTTACTGCCTGGCCGGCGGGAGCGAACTCGCCGGGTTTTGCGACGTGCGCGTCGTCAGCGCGGACGCACAGATCGGTTGGCCCGTGGGGCGACACTGGTCCCCTGGGAATATCCAGTACCTGCCCTGGCTCGTCGGAATGAGTAAGGCGAAAATGTACATGCTCACTAACCAGCCGATGGACGGAGCTGAGGCCTATCGATGTGGCTGGGCTTCCGCGGTCGTGGCCCCCGACGACTTGGAGGCCGAGACCGAGCAGATCGCCAGTCAGATCGCACTCACGGACACGAATCTCGTGATGCTGACCAAACGGAGCATCAACCGGCAATACGAGATCATGGGTTTTCGTACGGGCATGCTATCGAGCGCGGAATTCCTTGCGTTGGCCTCATTGCGAAAGCGTCCGTCTGGCGCCGAAGGCGGTTACGCGACTGATGAGTTCAGCGAACGGGCGTTGCGTGACGGACTGAAGGCGGCTCTCGATTGGCGCGACCAACACTTCGGCACGGAGTACCGGACATCCGAGACGGCCCGCGCGCAGCGCGGGGATACCACGGGGCAGAAGTGATCCGATCAGGCTGTTAACTCGACGGTGTCGCCGGGCGGACCGGTCGGCAACCCGGCCGACAAGCTCGGGCTTCGCCACCGACGAGTCGGCCCCGCGAGGCCCAGGAGCGCACGATGAAGATCTCTTGCAATCTCGTTCCATCGCCGGACGTCGTGCGTCAAGCCAAGCTGGCCGAGGCACTGGGATACGACTCGGTATTCCTCACCGACGCGCCTGCGCTCTATTTCGATGTCTGGGTTTCGCTCGCACTCGTAGCTCAAGCCACGGAGACCATCGGGATAGGAACTGGCGTACTCGTGCCGTTCACGAGACACCCGGTCGTCAACGCAACGGCGATCGTCACGCTTGACGCTCTGGCCCCCGGCCGACTACGCGTTGCGCTGGGAGCAGGTAATAGCGCGCGCCGCACTCTGGGCGAGCGCCGGCCCTCGAAGTTGGATTGGTTGCAGGCCTACATCGAGGCACTACGGGGCCTATTGCAGGGCGATACGGTTGTGTGGGAAGGCAAGAAGGTATGCCTGATCGGTATCGAAGGACTGTGGCCGAAGCTTCCGGTCACGGTGCCGCTGTTGATGAACGCCATAGGACCGAGGGGCCTCGCCGTCGCCCGGGAGTGCGCGGACGGCACGGTGGGTGCGGCGAACCGGGATTTCGAGACGAGCATTCAGTTGTGCTGCGGCACGGTTCTCGACGACGGCGAAGCCCTCACCGACGAGCGGGCGATCCTGGCCCATGGCCCGATGGTGCTGACCGCCATCCACAACATGTACGAAGACGCTCCTGAGCAGCTGAGCGGTATTCCGGGCGGAGACGGGTGGCGGGAGCGCATCGACGCACTGGCGCCGCCCGACGAACGGCATCTGGTCGTTCACCGAGGTCACTGTGTTCAGGTAACTCCGCAGGACCGGGAGTTCGTCGGCTCGTCCGACTTCTTGGCCATGAGCGCGCTGTTCGGGTCCTTTTCGGGCCCTGCGGAGGCGGTGCGAGCGACGATGACCCGCTACGCCGAGGCCGGCGCGTCGGAGGTGGACTACTTGCCGGCTGGACCGGACATCGACCGCGAATTGCGAGCATTCGCCGAGGCCGTGCACGGCCTCTAGCTGATAAAGACCTTTCTGGCTGCCAAGGAGGAACAATGCTTTCGTACGAGAAGCTGAACGCCGGTCTATTCCTGCCCGAGTCGCCCCGCTGGGTGCGAGACGAGCTCTGGGTGTCTGACATTCTCGGAAGGACTGTATTTCGATTCGACGAGCTCGGTCGCCGCGAGTCCGTCGTGGTGTTCGACGGCGACCAGAGCGGCATCGACTTCGACGAAGCCGGCAACCTATACGTCGTCCTAATGCAGGGGTGCGTGCTGCTCCGGGTCGCCGGGGGCGCACCCACCGTCGTCGCCGACCTGTCGGGCGTCGCGACATCGCTTTGCAACGACTTGGTGGTCGCCCCGGACGGCACCGCATTCGTAAGTCAACTCGGATTCGACCCGTGGAAGGGCGAGGCACCTCGGCAGTCGTGTGTCATCCGGGTGGACACCAACGGCGCGGCCACCACGATCGGCCCGGAGATGGGTGGGCCGAACGGCCTAGCGCTCACTCCGGACCAGCGACAGCTATTCGTCGCCGAGCCCGGTGGCGGAAACCTGTGGCGGTTTGATCTTGATGAACGCTACGACGTCGTTGACGCCAACGTCTTCGCGCACCTGGATCCCGCGGCTGGATCGCAGATGCCGTTCGGCACCCCGGACGGCATCTGTCTGGACTCGCAGGGTCGCCTCTGGGTCGCCGACCCGACCGGCTCACGGGTCGTTCGGGTCGAGTCCGACGGCAGCATCGAGGTGATGGTTGAGTTCCCCGGCCTGCACCCTCTCGCAGTGGCGGTGACCAGCGGGGCGAACCCGTCCAAGCTTTTCGTGACCGTGGTCGCGAACGTCGACATCTATGCCCCTCGGGTGAACCCGACGGGATTCGTCGCCGTGGCGACCCTCCCCGCAGAGGGCGGGTCAGGGTAGCCGCCCTGCCCCAGACGCGAGGCCAGCGGTCGTCGAGCCGCGCGTCTGGGCATCAGCATCATTCATGCCACGTGCTAACGTTCCGCACGTGCCGAGGCCCGGACGGCCCACTGGTGGGTTGTCAGAATGCGCCGAGTTTGGATGGGCATGGAGCGACGACGATCTCCGGTCGATGGCGATGCCACGCGCGCACGTCTCATCGAAACTGCGGAACGACTCTTCGCAGAGCAAGGGATCGGACCGGTGTCGGTTCGGTTGATCAATCGCGAAGCAGGCCTTGGGCCCGCTGCGGTGCACTACCACTTCAGCTCGAAACAGGGAATCGTCGACGCCGTTCTCCGACGTCTCGGTGACCCCATCAACGACAAGTTCATCGCCGGCGCCCACGAACTGTTGGAGCGGCGCGGCGAGCTTTCCGCCTGCGACGTCATTGACGTGTGGGCCAGCCCGATTATCGAGGCGTTGGAAATCGACCTCGTCCGCGGCATCCGATGGCTCAAGGTGACGACGAAGATCAGTGGTCGGGACTCGGCGCGGCTGTGGGGGACCGGCGCCGACTGGCGCGCCGTGCTGGAGCGCGCCTTTCCGGATGCGCCCGAGGGAGACCGGATGCTGGGCTGGTCGTTGGCCTCGGTTGCCCTTCCTCAGCTGCTCGCCAGAGCGCCGATCGGAAACGCGCCCAACGACGTCGCGGCCAGAACGAAGTACATGGCCGCGGCGTGCGACTTCGTCGTCCACGGACTCGAGTCGATGGTTGGGGTTAGGGAGCGTCGACGCTCTGCCGTTCGGACGAAGACCATCCGCCCTGGTCGGTGACGACGGCCTTCCGCAGGTCGCTTAGGACGTGTCTGCTTACTCCATGCTCTGCTACGCGGATCCACCCAGTGCTGAGGCTCGCGTTACCTGCTTCGTTGTCGTCGTCGCCGATACAACAGCGGTATCGGCCTCCTCCTCCGCCTCGCATCTCACGCACCTCACCCCCGCTCGCGACGAGCGGGAGTAAGCAGACACGTCCTAGGCCGGACTGGGCGGAGTTCTCGACAACCTGACGTCGCGCATCTCCGTCGCGGTCAGGATCCGGATCGCGACCAGGCCTCTGACGGACGGCGAAGCGCGGTCGTCCGAACTCATGTCGGTAACAGCGGATGGACTTGCGCCAGATCTCGTCCGATCACTTGATTGATACAAGTGCTTGACTGGGTCTTCTGTGACTTGTAGCGTCCTGTCCGCGGATCGGCACTACGCGTAGAGCGACGCCAGACGCGTCACGCGAACCGGTTCAACCACCCCGGGAGCGCGCTCCAGCCCGGAGATAGCGTGCTGGACCTCAATATCAGCTCAGAGCCAAATTCACTTACTTGTGAAGAGAGAGGGTTTGATATGCCGAAGGCAATTGTGCGAACGATTGGCTGCTGCGCTGTGGCGGTGACCGTTGCTGCCTGCTCGTCATCGAACCGTTCCGGTCAGACCCCGGAGTCTTCCAACGATGGAAGTGGCGCTGCCGGCAGCGCCGCCTCGGCGTTACCCGCCGCCGGAACGACGATGTGGCCGGCACCAGCAGGTGGAAACGGTGGCGGCACGGCTACCGGTGTCACCGCCACGGAGATCAAAGTCGGCCAGATCTATGTCGCGACTGGACCGGTTTCCCCGAGCACGGGGCAGGTGCGCGGAGCTCAGGCCTACGTCAATTACGTGAACTCGATCGGCGGCGTCTACGGGCGCAAGCTCAGCCTTGATGCTCGCGACGACAGCCTGGATCCCACGAAAGACGCCTCGGCCTGCGCGGCGCTGGTGCCCACGACATTCGCGCTCGTCGCGAGCCAGAGCACGGCAGTCGGCGCCTGCGCACCACTCGTCAAATCCAGCGGCATCCCCTGGGTCGGCGGTGTGAACGTTTCCGGCGCGCTGCTGTATGACTTGCCGAACGTGTACGGCGCCGGGCTGAGCCAACCGGGATTCCTAGCCGAGTCCTACTTCACCGGACTGAAGAAGGCATTTCCGGACGTCAGCAAGGTAGGAATATTCGTACCGAGCTATATTCCCCCCGCCTATATTTCCGAATATACGTCGGCCTATACCAAGGCCGGTTTCAAGGTCGTCTACAGCCAGACCTTCGATGTCACGTCGCCCAACCTGACGCCGTACATCATCAAGATGCGCAGCAAAGGCGTGGAGGCGGTTGAGTCCGTCGGCACGACGCTGGCCAATGCAGCAGCCCTCGCCAAGGCGATGGCGCAGCAGTCGTTCACGCCGACCTTCGTCGACACCCTGCTCTCCTACGCGCAACAGTTCGGGCAATTGGCTGGCTCAGCCGGCAAGGGCTTCCTGGCTGAGCTACCCACGCCGGGATACCTAGACAATGCTGACCTGCTCGCGACGAGCAAGGGGCCGCTGTTTCTGGCCGAGATGCAGAAGGCTTACCCCGGCGTCGGGATCGACAACTACACACTCGACGGGTGGAGCAACATGGAGCTGTTCGTCCAAGCACTCGTGAAGGCGGGGCCGAACCTTACCCGGCCGGCGTTGATATCAGCGCTAGGCACAATCTCGAGCTTCGACTCCGGGGGGCTGCTCGGGGCGAGCAACCCGGCGGCGAAGACCGGCTCCTCGTGCTACGCCATGATGCAGTTCGACGGCTCGAAATGGGCCCGGGTGCTCCCGACCAAGCTCGGCACCTACCAGTGCTCCTGACCTCGGATGAGGTTGCTCAAGTGGCGGACGCATCGGTCACTCAGCGGACACAGCCTAGACGTGCCGAAGAGCTCTTGATATGACCACGTTCCTCATCTACCTGACCATTGGCGTCGTTACCGGCTCGATTTATGCGGTGGCAGCGACAGGCCTAGTCGTCACGTACACCACATCAAGAATATTCAACGTCGCGCACGGTGCGCTTGGCATGTTCGTCGCCTACTGCTACTACGAGCTTCGGACCGCGGTCCACATGCCTACGGTCCCCGCTGTGGCGTTGTCCGTACTCGTGTTCGGTCCGCTTATCGGTGTGCTGTTGGACTACCTCGTTATGCGTCACATCCAGAGCGAGAGCGTGGTCTTGCGGCTCGTAGTCACCATCTCGCTGTTTCTGATGCTGCAGGGTCTCGCGTACTACATCTGGGGTAACACGATCAGGACGATGCCGCCGCTCTTCGCGAGCGGGTCGTTCCAACCCGTGAACGGTCTGAGCATCACCTACGACCAGGCCACTACGGTCGGGGTTGCGGTCGGGGTCGCGGTGCTCCTCTGGCTGCTGATTCAGCACACGCGTGTTGGTCTGACGATGCGGGCCGTTGTCGACAATCCGCAGCTGGCACAAATGAACAACGTCCGGCCCGGAACGATAACGTCGATCGCGTGGGCCATGGGGACGGCGCTCGCCGGCCTCGCGGCCATTCTTGCGGCGCCGATGTTGTCTCTGTCGGTGGGCGAGCTCTCGCTACTGGTGGTCTCGGCCTACGCTGCCGCGATCATCGGCCGGCTGACCTCGACGCTCTGGACGTTCGTCGGCGGTCTCGCGCTAGGCATTCTGACCTCGTTGCTTGTCGGTTATCTTCCGTCGTCGAGCTCTCTGGTCCAGAATCTCGTTCAAGCCGCCCCGTTCCTGTTGCTATTTGTCGCCCTCGTGGTGCGAGGACGCGAGCAGGCGGCCACGATGAGTCAGCGCGCGCGTCGCGAGCCCCGAGCCATGGGTCTGCGGGGGTCTGTGACGTTGGCGGTAGGAGCGGTGGCACTCAGTATCGCCATCGTCCCCTTCCTCCACGGCGTCAACGTGGTCATCGCCGGGGCGGCCCTAGCGTATGCCGGGGTGTTGTTCAGCCTGGTACTGCTGACGGGCATGGCCGGTCAGATTTCCCTGGCACAGTTCTCCTTCGTCGGACTCGGCGCGGTGCTGCTACCACACCTCAACAATCATCTCCCGTGGGCGATAGCTGCGCTGCTCGCGACCTTGATCACCGCCCTGATCGGCGCAGTAGTCGCCCTCCCGGCCCTGCGTCTGCAGGGGCTCTATCTGGCGCTGGCGACCCTGGCTTTCGCGATCCTCATGGACCGGGTGGTCCTGGTCGATCCACACGTCATGGGCAACTTCGGATCGGGCCTGTTCGTCCGACGTCCCTCGATCTTCAACTTCACGCTCCGAAGCCAGGCATCGGTCGTTCCGCTCCTGGTGGCGGTGGTCGCCCTCTACGCCGTAGGCATCCTCGCAATCAGGAGGGGCCGGTTCGGACGATCTCTAGCGGCGTTGCGGGATGCACCAACAGCGGCGGCGGCGCTCGGCCTGAACCTGGTTCGCATAAAGGTGATTGTCTTCATTGTTTCGTCCGGGATGGCCGGGCTGATGGGATGCCTCTACGCTGGCTTCCTGGGCGGGATCGGACCGTCGGACTTCTCTTACCTGCTCTCACTGACGGCCGTTCTGATTCTGGCGATCCAAGGGATTTCAAGCGTCACCGGGGCAGCCGTCGGATCGGCTTTCTACGCCGTCATCTATCTCATGTTGCCGCGCTGGATCACCAATGCGGACCTCGTGTCTCTCTTGCAGCCGCTCGCGATCGGTCTCGGAGTCGTCAACCTGGCCCGCTTCCCGGCGGGGGCGATCGCCCAGCAGCGCGCCTCGGTGGAAGCGCTGCGGGCATGGGCTACGCGTCGGTGGCCAGGGACGCTAGCAACCGAAGGCCCTGACCACCGACCGGTTCCCACGCCCAGGTGCGAGGGCCGGGAAGTCGAGGTCAAATGACGACGCTCGAGATCAGTGGCGTGACAGTCACGTTCGGGGGTTTACGGGCACTCGACGACGTGTCCTTGTCGGTGGGACCGTCTGAGCCCGTCGGGCTGATCGGACCCAATGGCGCCGGCAAGTCGACGCTGCTGTCGGTGTTGTCGGGCCTGCGGCGACCCAACGTCGGTCGGGTGGTCTTCGACGGCACCGACATCACGCGCGTGCCGTCGCACCGGCGAGCGGCCATGGGCATGTCGCGGACCTTCCAGCGACTCGAGCTCTGGGGTTCTCTCACGGTGGAGGAGAACATCCGAACGGCAGCCGAGTTCGCCCAGAGGTGGAAGCGCGACCTGGATCCCGCCCGGACGACGACCCGACTCCTGAGGGAGCTCGGGTTGACCGAATTCGCCTCAGAGTTAGGCGACTCGCTGCCATCAGGCATCGGACGGGTCGTGGAGGTCGCCCGCGCGCTGGCTTCGGAACCATCGCTGCTGCTGCTCGACGAGCCGTCCGCGGGTCTGGACAGCCACGAGTCCCGCCAGTTGGGCAAGGTTCTGCGCGCCGCTGCCGACGCCGGCTCGTCGCTCGTCCTGGTTGAGCACCATATGGAGATGGTCATGAGCACCTGCAGACACATCTGGGTCCTGGACTTCGGCCGCGTCATAGCAAACGGCACACCCGAGCTCATTCAAGCCAACCCGGATGTCCAGCGCGCCTACCTGGGGGCGAAGCATGTCCCTGACGCTTGAGCTGTCCGGAGTGGAGGCCGGCTATGGCGCTCAACGGGTGCTGTTCGGGGTCGACGTCCACGTCCCGAGCGGAAGCGTGGTCGCGATCGTGGGGCCAAACGGTGCTGGGAAGACGACGCTGTTACGGACCGCATCCGGGCTCCTGCGAGCTCAGGCCGGGTGCGTGCGCCTGGACGGGGCCGACGTGACCAGGCTCAACGCACAGCAGATGGCGCGCCGCGGCGTCTGCCATATCCCCGAGGGCCGGGGCATCTTTCCGAGCCTGACGGTCGAGGAGAATCTCGTCGTTCAGTCCCATCTGCGTGGGCGTCGATACCAGAGCGCGATTCGCGAAGCGGCCTACGCGCGCTTCCCGCGACTGAAGGAGCGGCGACGCCAAATTGCCGGCAGCATGTCCGGCGGCGAGCAGCAGATGCTGGCGCTGAGCCGCGCGCTAACCTGCTCGCCGTCGCTGTTGTTGCTCGACGAGGTGTCGATGGGCCTCGCGCCTGTGATCGTCGAGGACCTTCTTGGGGTGATCCGCGAATTAGCCGCTGGCGGCGTCACGACCGTGATAGTGGAGCAACTGGTCGACGACGCGCTCGACATCGCCGACTACGCGCTGGTACTCAACCACGGGCAGGTCGAACGGGTGGGCGAGCCGGCAGACGTCAAGCAGTCGCTTCTGGCGGTGTATCTCGGTAGCCAGTCCGAGACCGAGGCACATGGCCTGACGCGCCTCGTCAGAGATCTGCCCACCGGCGACGAGGCCCGACTGCTCACGAAGACAGGGTCGCTCGCCCACAGACCAGAGTGTCCGATCATCGTCTCGAATGGAGCCAGCCGACTGGCCGGCGCCGACTCGCCCGTGTGTGCAATGTGCGCCGACACGTTGGCAGCCGACCCTTCGACCGTCATTATCTAACGCGATTAGGAGCTCCTGATGTACCCAGCCGAGATCGCCACCCTCGATCCGGATCGCCCCGCGATCATCATGGGCAACTCCGGGGAGTCGATCACGTACCTCGAGCTCTCCTCCTCGATCAACCGGCTGGCCCAATTGTTCCGCAGCAAGGGTCTCGGAATCGGGTCTCATGTCGCCGTGTTCCTGCCCAACGACAGGCGATTCCTCGAAATCGCCTGGGCGTGCCACACAGCTGGTCTGCGGCTGACGCCGATCTACGCGAGCCTGACGGCCGAGGAAGCCGCCTACATTATCGACGACTCTGGCGCGGAGCTCGTGGTAGGCAGCGCCCAACTCCCCGCCACCAGCCAGCTTCAAGCCGCCTCGTCTGGCCAGGTGACGACCTGGCTCGCGGTCGACGGCGACCTGCCCGGTTGGGAGTTCTACGACGCGCAGGTGGCGCAGGCGCCCGACTCACCGATCGACGACATGCGACAGGGCGGATTCATGTTCTATTCCTCCGGCACCACCGGCCGACCGAAGGGCATCGAGGCCAAACTCACTTACGCCCCTCTCAACGAGTTCAACGAGCTCTCCTTCACGAGCATTATGGACCGAATACTCCGTGACGCCCCTCGCTCCGTTCCAGAAGTGTGGTTGGTGCCAGGACCGCTGTACTTCTCGGCCGCATCGAACCTCACGATGGCGATGATGCACGCCGGCTCGACCGTCATACTTATGGAGAGATTCTCGGCCGAGAACGTACTCGAACTCATCGATCGGTACGCAGTCACCATTGCACAGTTCGTGCCGACGCATTTCACGAGACTCCTCGCGCTCCCAGCCGAGATGCGCGACTCGACCAACCTCTCAACACTCAAGGCTGTCTTCCACGCCGGCGCCCCCTGCCCCATCGATGTGAAGCGGCGCATGATCGAGTGGTGGGGGCCAATCATCAGCGAGTACTACGCCTCCTCCGAAGGGGTGGGATTCACATGGATCACCGCCAAGGAGTGGCTGGCCCGCCCGGGTAGCGTCGGCCGTCAGGTGTTCGGGTCCCTCATCGTCGTCGACGAAGACGGAAAGCCCCTCCCGCCCGGCGTCGACGGCCAGATATGGGCCGCCGGCGCCCCAGCCTTCGAATATCGCAACGTAACGACGGAGGCGGATCACCGCGGGCCGGCGGGCTACCGAACGGTCGGTGACATCGGACACGTCGACGAAGACGGATACCTGTACCTGACGGACCGAAAGGCATTCACCATAATCTCGGGCGGGGTCAACATCTACCCGCAGGAGATCGAGAATTTAATTCTCGAGCACCCCATGGTCGCGGACGTGGCCGTCTTTGGAGTTCCTAACGAGGAGTTCGGCGAAGAGGTCAAGGCCGTGGTCGAGCCTCGAGAGTGGGCCGACGCCGGACCGGCCCTCGCCGCCGACCTCGAGGCTTTCTGCCGACAGGGCCTAGCCGGCTACAAGATTCCCCGCTCCTTCGACTTCGAGCGTTCACTTCCCCGTCAGGAGACGGGAAAGCTCAAAAAGGGCGAGCTACGAGCTCGATACATGTCCGCGCAGCATTCGAAGGGCAAAGTTCGGTGACACTGATCTTCACGACCCAGTACGACGACTTCCGGAAATCGGTTCGGGGCTTCCTGGACCAAGAGTCGCCAGAGAGCCGCGTCCGGGCCGTAATGTCGAGTCCCGAGGAGTCCGACACACAGACCTGGCAGGCGCTCCAACGCACCTACGAGGTCGCCCGGATCGGAGTGCCCCCGGAATTCGGCGGCGTGGGGCCGGCCGTATTGCAGGCGGCCGTGATCTCCGAGGAGCTCGGTCGATCGCTGGCCTGCGTGCCATTTCTCGGCTCGACGGTACTGGCGGGGACCGCGTTGCGGGCGTCGGAGAACGTGGGAATCCAGCGTGGCGCCCTGCCTCAGCTCGCCGAGGCCGAGTCGGTCGCCTGCCTCGCTCTCGCCGAGGACGCAGGCAGGTGGGACGTCGGCAAGTGCGCAACCGTCGCCGAACCCGGAGCAGACGGTTTCGTCATCGACGGCTCGAAGAGCTTCGTGCTCGACGGCTACCAGGCCGACGTCGTCCTAGTCGTGGCCGCCATGTCGGGCCGACCCGCCCTGTTCCTGGTGGACGGGCACGCGTCCGGTCTGAGTCGCACCCTCCTGCCGACCCTGGATCAGACGCGGAAGCTCGCTCGTCTGACGTTCTCTCAGGTGCCTGCTCGCCTGGTATGCAGCGGAGACTCGACGGTCAGCGCGATCGAGACCGCAATGGCGACGTCGAAGGTGATGCTGACTCTCGAGCAAGTAGGCGGGGCCGAGCGACTGCTGGAGATGTCGGTCTCCTACGCAAAGCTCCGGGTCCAGTTTGGCCGCCCGATCGGATCGTTTCAGGCGATCAAGCACAAGTGCGCGGACATGCTCGTCGCGGTGACGAACGCGCGCGCAGCGGCGTACAGCGTGGTCGAGGAACTCGAGGCGACCGGACGGGTGTCCGCCGTGCGCATGGGAGCGGCCAAAGCGTATTGCTCGGACGCGTACAAGCAGGTCGCGGAGGCGACCATCCAGGTGCACGGCGGGATCGGCTTCACCTGGGAGCACTCAGCTCATCTCTATCTGAAGCGAGCGGTCGCCAGCGCCGAGTTGTTCGGCAGTGCGGAAATGCATCGCGAGATCGTCGGACGGGAACTCGGGATATGAGCGTCGAGGACCGCGGGCCGCGGTCCGACCTCCGCCCGCAACAGCGACTTTCCCAACGATCGGAGGACAGATGACTATTGATCTATCCGGGGTGGCCTCGGGCGGTGTCTTCGTCGGCGGCGACTGGCGACCGGGTGGCCGCGGCGAATTCGACGACATTACGCCGTGTGACGGCAGCGTCTTCGCCTCGGCGCCCGACGGCGACGCCGCGGACATGGCCGCGGCCGTGGCGGCTGCTCGACATGCATTCGACGACGGACCGTGGCCGCGGTTGTCGGCCGCCGAACGGTCGGCATGCCTACGGCAGCTGTCGGAGGCACTGGTGCGCCACGAATCGCTCTTCGCTGAGATGGCACGACTGGAATGGGGCACGGCGAACGATGTCTATGCCCAGGTCTCGGCCGGCGCCTACGTGGCTGCCCGAAACGCCGAAGACCTCCTCGCGATCGAGCACTTGGCGGTCTCCGGCGCCGATGGTTCGTCCGGTTCGATCGTGCACGTGCCCGAGGGTGTCGTCGCGGCGGCCACTCCGTGGAATTATCCGCACGTTCTCAATCTCATGAAGATCACGAGTGCGATCGCGACGGGCAACACCATGGTCCTCAAGCCGTCGCCTCTCACCCCCCTCGCCGCGCTTGCTGTCGCGCATGTCATCGACCAGCAGACAGACATCCCGCCCGGTGTGGTCAATGTGGTGCCGACGAGTTCGGTGGAGGTTGCCCGCGCGCTGACCGACGAACCCGGGGTCGACATGATCTCCTTCACCGGCAGTACTACGGTCGGGAAGCAGATCGCGGCCGGCGCGGCAGCCACGCTCAAACGCTTGGTGCTCGAGCTCGGTGGCAAGTCAGCCGCAATCCATCTGGACGACCTCACCGACGCTGACTACGACACTCTGGCTCCGCGCACGTTGTTCGAGGGATGTACCCGCCACTCCGGGCAGGCCTGCATCCTCACCAGTCGTCTGCTGGTACCGGCCCGTAGGGAACGGGAGATCGTCGACCGGCTCGTTGCGCTCGCCGAGGCAGTCTCGGTAGGAGACCCTCGCATCGGCTCGGATATGGGCCCGATGATCTCGCGCGCCCAAGCGGACAGCGTGCTGCGACAGGTTCGGGAGGCCGTAGCGACCGGAGCCCAGCTTGCCACCGGCGGCGACTACATCCCGGGCGCCGGCGACGGCGCCTACCTGGCGCCGACGATCCTGAGGAACGTGCACAGCGACATGCCCGTGGCGCAGAACGAGCTGTTCGGTCCGGTCCTCGTCGTCATTCCGTATGACAGCCTGGAGCAGGCGATCACGATCGCGAACGCAACCCGCTACGGCTTGGTCGCCTCGGTGACCGGAGCTGACGTCGACCTGGCAGAACGTGTCGGCCGGCGAATGCGCGCGAGCCAGGTGATGGTAAACGGTGCCATGCCACTGGGTCCGTTCGGAGGCTTCGGGGAGAGTGGCCTCGGACGTGAGCAAGGAGTCGCCGGACTACTCGCATACACGGAGACCCAGACGGTGTCGCGGCCGGAAGCATCAGAGCCAACGCCGCGATAACCCTCTCTGCCAACCTGGTCTGAGGCATCCGCCCCCTGACAATCAGTGACCCGAGGGCGGGGATGGAGACTCCCCGAACGTGACGATGATGACGACGGTGTCGACCGTTCGCCCGGGATCGCAGATCCTGGGCGGGTGGATGGCGCTGGTGCTGCACGACCGGACCCGCAGGTGCCCGAGCGGGCGCGGCGCCGGTCGTTCACGGCGAAGTACAAGCTGGAGGTGTTGGCTGCCTACGATGCGGCGCCCGGGGGTGAGAAGGGCGTGATCCTGCACCGGGAGGGCCTGTATTCCGAGCAGGAGAAACGTCAACTGGAGCAGGATCTGGCCAAGGCCCGCTTCGTGGTCGACGTGCAAGCAAAACTGCACGCGCTCTTGGAGACCATCTCCGAGAGCGCGGACACCGAGCCGAAGTCGACGCCGTGACCGACCAGGCGATCATCACTCTCACCCCGCAGCTCGGCGTCCGGGTGGCGTGGGACACGCTCGGCGCTGACGAATATCGCACTCGACGGGCCATGGCTATCCCTTGCGTCGTGCTCGGGGCGTCGCACCTCGGGCAAACTGAACTGGACTCAGGGAATCGAATCCAGCGCGCCCTCCACTTGTCAATTACATGACGAGCCTGTTGCGGTGGTGACCTGAGGAGAGACAGGCAGCACTCAACCGCCGCCCAGTCGGGGTAGATCAGAAGAGATTGCCGCATGGGCCAACGGGATTCCGAAAGATCGTCCGAAGCGAAGACACGACAGGTAGCCGCTGGAGCGATTGTCTGAATCAAATTCAGTCCAGCTCCGATCCGCCCCCGCTGCGCGATCTGCGGTGCAGGCGGGCTGAGCGGGCCGTCCACGAGCGGAGGCGCAGCCAGTGACGCTTTTCTTGAACGCGTTGATCGCAGGACTGGCGATCGGCTCGGTCTACGGACTGATCTCGCTGTCCTAGACGATCGTCTTCAACGCGACCCGTGTCTTCAACGTGGCTCAGGGAGACATCGTCTCGGTCGGTGTCCTGCTCACCTGGGCGACCCTCTACGAGGCCCACCTACCCCAGGTGGTGGCGCTCGTGGTTGTGGCGGTGGGCGTCGTGATCGTCTCAATGGTCCAGGAGCGATTCGTCATCCGACCGTTCATGAAAGGCAGCGGAGGCCACGCCGTCGGGATCAGCGTGTTCATCGCGACCCTGGCCTTCGCCCTCATCCTCGAGGCAACGAACAGCAAGATCTACGGCAACCGGCCGCCAACCGACCTTCCGAGCATCGCCGGCGACCACGTCATCCGGATCGGGTCGCTCGCGTTGGCACTGCGGATGCTGCTGGCCATCGGCGCCCTCATCGTCCTGACTCCGGCTTTTACCGGATCGACGCCGGCACGATCGCCCTGGCCGGCGGCGCCGAACTGACCAGTCGGCCCGCCCACAGTCGAGCGCGGCCGGAGTCGCCCGGACCTTCCAGACGCCGAAACTCCTGGAACACGGGACAATCTTCGAGAACGTGCTGGTCGGCGCGGAGTCAGGCATCGGGGTCTCGGACGTCTCGGCGGTGCTCCGTCTGCCCAGCGGGCGGCGAGCCCTGGCCCGATCGGAGGCCCGAGCAGCCATGGCGATGCGCTCGCTCGGACTGCTCGACCTCGCCTTCACCGAGGTCGAGGCGCTGCCGCACGGCACCCGGCGGTTGGTGGAGATCGCACGGGTGCTCGCCATGTCGCCCACCTTCGTCCTGGTCGACGAACCAGGAGCCGGCCTCAGCGAGGCTGAGCTCGTAGTGCTGTCCGACTGCCTCACCTCGATGACCGCGCTCGGGATCGGCGTGCTGCTGATCGAGCACACCGTCCCGCTCGTCCTTTCGATGGCCGCCCAGGTCACGGCCCTGCACCAGGGCCGACCTCGCTGGCGCGGCGTGAACGGGCCCAAGCCATCCCCGAGCTGATGCGCTCGGTGTACGAACTGTTCCCGATCCTGGACACATACCAAGATCGCAACGCCGGCTATCTCAGTGGCGGCGAACAGCAGATGGTGGCCATCGGTCAGGCCCTCATGGCCCGCCCGCAGGTCCTCATCCTGGACGAGCCGACGAGCGGCCTCGCACCGGTCGTGATCGGGCAGATCTACGACTCGCTCATGACCTTGCGGGCCAATGGACTCGCTCTCATCGTCGTCGAGCAGGGCGTCGAACGCGCACTCGACAAGTGCGATCGCTACTACGTCTTCGAGCGCGGCACCGTGGCCAGTGAGGGCCGGCCGGACGACGCCGAGGCGGCCGCCCGAATCACGGCCATCGTCCGCGGGTTCGCAGACGAGACCGTCTAGGCCACCTACTCGACGACCTCCTCGAGCGGCGGAGCAGCCGTTTGAATGGTGTTCGAGAGGACGATCTCTCGCAGCCCACTGAGGGCGAGGATGGCCAGCAGCGACATGAGTCCGAGCACCAGGCAGACGTCCTGGAACGACGATGCGTAGGCGGACTGCACTACGTGGCGGGCTGGAGCGGACAGATCGGCCAGGTCGGGCACCGCCGAGTCGGATTTCGGCCGAAGGGCGGGGGGCACAGCCGTCAGACCGGACGCCACATGACTGGCCACCCGACTTGCCGAGAACGCGCCGAGGGCGCTGACGCCGACCGCGCCGCCGAGGAAGCGCCAGAACTGGAGCACCGCCGTGCCGGAGCCGAGGTCGCGTCGAGGCACGACGCTCTGGATGTAGATGACCACGTTCTGCTGAAGGATGCCGATACCCACACCGAGCGTGAACATCGCCGCCGCCAACGGAAAGAACGCGCCGTGCAAGCCGCCACCGAATGCGCTCAGACCGAGCATTCCGATCGTCTGGATCAGCGCCCCACCGAGGAGGAACCAGCGCAGCCGTCCGGTGGCGGTGATCAGCCGACCGATGCCCCACGAGGCCGTGAAGATCCCGGCAATCATGGGCAGCGTGTACAGGCCGGACTCGAACGGCGTGTGCCCGCGACCCAATTGGAAGAGCTGGGCCAGGAACAGCGGCGCGTCGAATGCGATCGCCCCGCAGATGAAGGAAGCGCCGGAGGCGAGCGCAACGGGGCGGCTGGCCATGAGATTGAGCCGTATCGCCGGATGGGCAGTCCGGGTTTCCACGTAAGCGAATCCCGCGGCCGCCACCGCCGCCGCAAGGAGCAGCACCGCCGAGGTCGCTGAGACCCATCGGAACTCCACCCCGGCGAGGGAGAGCCACCCGACGAGCAGGCCGCCGGCGAGCACGATGAGGGTCAGACCCTTGAGGTCGATGGGCGGTCGGTCGGTCGTCTCGGCGCGCGGCACCTTCAGATTTCGATGGATCATGTACAGGGCGAGCAGCCCGAACGGCAGAGGGGCGAAGAAGCAGGCCCGCCAGCCGAGGACGGGTGTGCTGGCCAGGGCGCCACCCACCAGCGGTCCCGACACCGTCCCGATGGCGAACATCGCCCCGGAGTACCCGTTGTAGCGGCCGCGCTGGCGAGGCGGCAGGATCGCGGCGAGCACGATCTGGCTGATCGCCGCCAGTCCGCCCGTGCCGATGCCCTGCATTCCTCGGCCGGCGACGAGCAGCCAACCAGACGTCGCGCAACCGGCCACGATCGATCCCGCCATGTAGATGCAGAATGCCGTTTCCAGTAAGCGTTTCTTGTCGAAGAGGTCGGTCAGGCGTCCCCAAGCCGGCACCGAGACGGTGAGCAGCAGGACGTAGACCGCGACCACCCAGGTGTATCCCGACACGGATACGTGGAGCGCGGGCAGGATCCGGGGCAGGGCGGTGGCCAGGATGTTGGTGGACAGCGTCGCGACAAGGGTCCCGAGTAGCAGCCCGGAGATCGATCGGACGATGGCACGATGGTTCTCGAGCTGGACGTCCACTAGCCCTCCAAGGTCGGCGGGCTCCAAACTAGGGACAGACTGAATAAAGTTCAATCCCTATGGCGCGAGTCATAGTGCTAGCGGCGGCTGGTGAACATGGCGCCCAGGAACTCCAGGCTGGTATCGATCGCGCGCTGCGCCACGTCGTCCGACTCGCACGAGCCGAACTCGACGCACATGCCGCCCATCGCCGCCGCGGCCAGGACTGAGGCGATACGGGCGCGCTCCGGCCCGAGCTCTGCGAGCAGTTTCTCGTTCTGTCGCAGGTAACGCTCGTTGGCCAGGCTGACGACCGCTTTGAAGCCGGCCGGCTTGTCCGACGCATGGATCATCGGTTGGATATCGCGGTCGACCCAGGCTCCTTCGAGATAGGCCCGCACGCCGGCCAGGAGTGCGGCCGGGCCGTTGTCGCCCCGGCGGCGAGCCTGAGCTACGGCGGAGTGGGTACGGGCCTCCTGGGCCAGCTGGTACTCGTCCCAGATCGCGGTGAAGATCTTCTTCTTGCTGCCGAAGTGGTAGTACGGCAATCCGACGCTGGTGCCGGCGCGGTCGACGATGTCGGCGACCGACGTCGCCGAATAGCCCTTGGTGACGAAGAGTTCTTTGGCAGCCTCGAGAATCGCCCGCCGGGTGACCTTTGACCGGTCCGGCGAGGACGGGTCAGGGCTGGGGATCGTTCGCTGCACCACGGCAGGAGCCTACCAATCGTCGGGCCGGGCATCCCGTAGCTGCAGCGATCTTCTTGACCTCGGTCGTTTGGGCTGATAGACCTGATCGACCATGACTGAATCACGTTCAGTCGTGGATACATTCACTAGTCCGTCACGTCCGGCGACTCGGAGCCCGAGTCCCGCGACCGAGAACGGACGGCGATCGAAATCCGAGGGCGCGAGTTGTGACCACCACACCTGCATCGAGCGTCGACGAGCGCCTGGCGTCTCCGCACCTGGCCTACCGAGAGGCGTTGGCCGAGGGCGTCCTCCGCTACCAGCGGTGTTCGGACTGTCGTCAGACGATCTTTCCGCCGCGAGTCGTCTGTCCGCACTGCGGATCGGTCGCGCTGTCCGCGGAACGGAGCGAGGGGCGCGGTGAGGTCTACAGCACGACCGTGGTCACGCAACGGGATCAACCGTCCTATTCGGTCTGCCTGATCGACCTCGACGAAGGGTTTCGCATGATGTCCACGGTGACCGGGTCCCCGGCGGAGTCCGTCGCGATCGGGCAACGCGTCACGCTCGCGATCGAGACCGGCGATCCGGCTCGCGCCACCTTCGTGATCGAGGGCGCCTCGTGAGCGCGGACCTGCGGGGCGCCGCGGCCGTGATCGGTGTGGCCGAGTCGGACCTCGGCCAGGTCGAACCTGGAGTGACAGCGGTCGACCTGGCCGCCCAGGCGAGCGCCCGCGCCCTGTCCGACGCCGGGCTGACGACCCGAGATGTCGACGGCTTGTTCTGCGTGATCGGCGGCAAGCTCATGTCGACCCTGGACATGGGGGAGTACCTCGGCATTCGCTCGCGCTACACCGACAGCACGATGATCGGCGGCTCCGCGTTCGTTTCCCATCTGCACCACGCCGCCCTGGCCCTGGCCGCCCACGCCTGTGACGTCGCGCTGATCACCTACGGAAGTACGGCCCGTTCCGACAGCGGCCGTGGACGCTTGTCGGGCCCCGCCCAGCCGGAGCAGCCGAACTACGAGGTCGAGTTCGGACCGCGCAGCCCGGTCAGCGGCTACGCCCTTGCGGCGGCCCGTCACATGCACGAGTACGGGACGACCCGCGAGCAACTGGCCGAGGTCGCCGTCGCCGCCCGGCAGTGGGCCGGGCTCAACCCTAAGGCCTTCAAACGCGAGCCGATCACGGTCGAGGACGTTATTGGTCGGCCGATGATCTCCAGCCCGTTCGGCTCGCTCGACTGCTGTCTGGTGACCGACGGGGGCGGCGCTGCCGTGGTCGTGCGGGCCGACCGGGCCGGCGATGGGCCCAAGCCGCCGGTCTACCTGTTGGGGGCCGGCGAGGCGCACTGGCACAAGTCGATCTCCCAGATGCCCGACCTGACGACGACGGCGACGGTCGACTCCGCCGCGCGCGCGTTCGCCATGGCCGGCCTCACGCCGACCGACGTCGACGTCGTCGAGCTGTACGACGCGTTCACCATCAACCCGATCCTGTTCCTCGAGGACATGGGCTTCTGCGCGAAGGGCGAGGGCGGTGAGTTCGTCAGCGGCGGCCGGATCGCCCCGGGCGGCTCACTGCCGGTCAACACCAACGGCGGTGGCCTGAGCTATTGCCACCCGGGGATGTACGGAATATTTACAATCATCGAAGCGGTCCGCCAGGTCCGCGGCGAAGCCAGCGATCGGCAGGTCGACAACGTCAACGTGGCGATCGCCCACGGCAACGGCGGCCAACTGTCGAGTCAGGTCACCGCGGTCTTGAGCAGCCGGAACACCCTGAGCTGAGCACCGAACCGCACAACGACGCCACGGGAAGAGGTCGGACATGGGGACGCCGCAGTTGGTGATCACCGAGCAGCGCGATCGCACCTTGATCGTCACGCTTAACAAGCCGGACAAGCTGAACGCGCTGTCTCCGGCCGTCATCAGCCAGCTCGTCGACACCTGGTCACAGGCCTCCGACCCGAGCGTGCGGGCCGTCGTCCTCACCGGTGCGGGGCGGGGATTCTGCGCCGGCTCCGACCTCGACCCCGATCCGACCGAAGTCGGCGAACGGCAACGCGGTGGCCTGCGGCTCAGCCACAACCCGATGCTGCTCCAGATGGCGGCGCTGGGTAAGCCGATCATCGCCGCGGTCAACGGCGCGGCGGCTGGCGCCGGGATCAGTCTGGCCTGCGCGGCTGACCTTCGGATCGCGTCCACCAGCGCCAAGTTCGTGCCGGCGTTCATCAAGATCGGCGTGATCCCCGACATGGGCGCGTCGTACCACGTCCCGCGCATCCTGGGCTACGACAAGGCGCTGGCCTGGCTGCTGCGCGGCGATCCGTTGAACGCTGACCAAGCCCTTGAACTCGGCCTGGTCAGCTCGGTCGTCGAGCCCGACGTCTTGGTCGACCAGGCCGTCGCCCTGGCCGAGGCGATCACGATCGGCACCCCGTCGGCCGTGCGCCTGACCAAGCAGTTGCTGCGCGAGGCGGCCAACACCACGCTCGCCGCCCAACTCGACCGCGAGGTCGAGCTCCAGTCCATCGCGATCGCCGATCCGGAACGGGCCCTCGCCCGCGCACGGGTGGCCGGCTCGCTCGGCCAGAAGCCCACCGCCGCCCAACCCACACCTGCCTGAGAAGGGACGTTCGATGCACCAGCGCTACGCGGAATTCAAGACGCTCGAGGTGACGCAGGACGGTCGCCTGCTACGAGTCACGATGAACCGGCCCGAGTCGCTCAATGCCGTCGATGGCGAAATGCACGAGGAGCTCGGGGAGCTCTGGCCACTCATCCGCCGCGACGACAGCGTCGGCGCCGTTCTTCTCAGCGGCGCCGGCCGAGCCTTCAGCGCCGGGGGTGATGTGAAGGGCATGGCCAGCAGCGCGGCCACTCCGCGCAACGGCGCCCAGACGATGGGGCACATGATCCAGGGCGCCAAGATCCTCATCTCGGGGATGCTCGACGTCGAGCAGCCGATCGTCAGCGCGGTGCAGGGCTACGCGATGGGCCTGGGCGCCACGCTGGCCCTCTGCTCCGACGTGACCATCGCGGCCGACGACGCGGTCTTCGCCGAGACCCACGTCTCGATCGGGATGGTCGCCGGCGACGGCGGCGCCCTGATCTGGCCGCTGCTCCTGCCGATCAACACCGCGAAGTACTACCTCATGACCGGCGAGCGGATCACCGGCACCGACGCGGCCCGCCTCGGCCTGGTACTCAAGTCGGTGCCGAAGGAGGACCTGGCCGCCGAGGCCGAGGCGGTGGCCCGGCGCCTGGCCGAAGGTCCGTCGCTGGCCATCCGGTGGACGAAGTACTCGGTCAACAAGGTCTTGCGTGAGCGCCTGAACCTGCTCTTCGACACGTCCCTGCTCCTGGAAGGGGCATCGATGTTGAGCGACGACCACCGCGAGGCCACGGCCGCCTTCGTCGAGAAGCGTCCGGCCAACTACACCGGACAGTGAGGGGCCGATCATGACTGAGCTCACCGATCTCGGACGGGGACGCGTCGCCATCGTCACCGGTGCCGGCCGCGGTATCGGGCGGGGCGAGGCACTGTTGCTCGCTGCCCACGGCTATCGGGTCGTCGTCAACGACGACGGCGCGGACGTGCACGGCGACAACCCGACGTCCGAGACGGCGAACGCGGTCGTGGCGGAGATCCGGACCGCCGGTGGCGAGGCAATCGCCAACGCCGAGGACGTCTCCGACTTCGCCGGGGCCGGACGGCTGGTCCGTTCGGCGGTCAACGAATGGGGAGAGCTGGACGTCCTCGTGAACACGCGGGCATCCTGCACGACCGGACGATCGCCAACATGTCGATCGAGGAGTGGGACGCAGTGATCCTGGTACACCTGCGGGGCACGTTCGGCCCACTGCGCCATGCCGCCGCGTACTGGCGCGATCGGGCCAAAGCTGGCAAGGACGTCGACGCGGTGATCGTCAACACGAGCTCGGGCTCGGGCATCTACGCCAACCCGGGTCAGGGGAACTATGGTGCGGCCAAGGCCGGCATCGCTGCCCTGACGGTCATCGCCGCGCAGGATTTGGCCCGCTACGGGGTTCGGGTGAACGCGATCGCGCCGGGTGCGCACACCCGGATGACCGACGACCGGCCGATGGGCGACTTCGTTCGCCGGCTCGCGGCCGAGGACCCGGACGCGTTCAACGCCTACCACCCGGACAACGTCGCCCCCCTGGTTGTCTGGCTGGTCAGCGACGCCGCGGCCGAGGTCACCGGCCGAGTCTTCAACGTGATGGGCGGGATCGTCGAGGTCGCCGAGCCGTGGTCGCACGGTCCCCGGGCCGACAAGGGCGGGCGCTGGTCGGTCGACGAACTCGACACCGTCGTGCCCGGTCTGCTGGCCGAGGCCCGGCCGATCGAAACGCTCAAGGCGGTCCGCCAGAAGAGTGACGCCTCCGCTCCGAAATCAGCCTGAGGAGACTGCTGTGCCCGAGCTTGACAGCCCGCCAGCGTCGGCCGGCGACTCCGAGTGGGACCTTTCGCCGGTCTTCTCACCGTCCTCGATCGCGATGGTGGGCGCCTCGGACAACCCGATGTCGATCGGGGGAATGGTCTACGGGAACCTCAAACGCGACTTCCCGGGCCAGCTCTACCCGATCAACGTGGTTCGCAAGGTGGTACAGGGCGACGTGGCCTACAGCGACGTGGCCGATCTGCCCGAGCCGGTCGACCTTCTTATCGTGATGGTCGAAGCCTCGCTGGTACCGGGCATCCTGGCTCGGGCCGCCGACGCCGGTCACCGATCGGCCTACGTGCTCAGCTCGGGCTTTAGCGAGGCCGGCGCCGGTGGCATTGCGCTGCAGGCCCAGTTGACCGACCTGGCCACGACTCGGAACTTCCCGATCGTGGGACCCAACTGCATCGGGTTCCTGAACTCGTTCGGCAGCGTGATGGCCAACTTCTCCCTTGCCCCGACGGCTGATCGTCCGCGGCCCGGCTCGGTCGCGCTGATCTCGCAGAGCGGCGGTTTCGGCTCCTACATTCTTAATCGGGCCGTCCGGGGCGGGCTGGGGATCGGCTACTTCGCCAGCACCGGCAATGAAGCCGGCGTCACGGTCGCGGACGTCCTACGGCATTTCGTCGAGCAACCGCAGATCAAGGTGATCGCGATGTTCGCCGAAGCGATCCGCAATCCGCGACAGTTCCTGGCCGCGGCCGATCGCGCCCGCGAGTTGGACAAGGTCATCATCAGCGTCACACCGGGTGCGTCGGAGACCGTCGCGCGAGCCGTCATGAGCCACACCGCCTCGATCGTGGGTTCGCGGGACGTCTACGACGCCGTTTGCGCGCAGCGCGGCGTGCTGCGGGTCGACTCGATCGACGAATTGGTCGACTACGCATCGATCCTGCAGGCGGGCAAGCGGATGAGGGGTCGGCGGATCGGGGTTATCACGACCTCCGGCGGGGCTGGCGTCCTCGTCTCCGGTGCCGCCGGTGACTACGGGCTGGACGTGCCCCAACTCGGGCCCGAGCGGCAGGCGCAGATCGCGGCCCTGTTGCCGGCCTTCGCCAGTTCGACGAATCCGGTCGACACCACGGCCGGCATCGGGGAGATGGCTCCGGACACGTACGAGAAGATCGCTCGCGCCCTGTTGGACGACGACTCGATCGACGCGCTCGTGCCGCTGGCCTGGCATTCGGTCAGCCGTGACGCGGACGTGCTGGTGGCGCTCGAATCCGAGTACGACAAGCCGATCGCACCCGTCGTCACGATCGACGCCGACGCCCTTGCCCACCGCATGCCGGCGTTCGCCGATCCGACGCGCGCGGTTCGCGCCCTCACCGCGGTAACCGCCGTGTCCGGACGGCCGCGGCGCCGGACCGCCGACGGCATCGTGGACGAGGCGCGGGCCGCGGCCGCCCGTGACCTGCTCCGCCCGTCGATGGCCCACGGCTTCGCCCTCGAGTCGACGGCGAAGGACGTCCTTCGGCTCTACGGCATGCCGACCGCCGAGGAGCGGGTTGTGAGCGACCCCGATGCCGGGAGCAAGGCGGCCGCCGAGCTGGGGGGGCCAGTCGCGCTCAAAATTCTGTCGTACCGACTGCCGCACAAGAGCGACCAGGGGGGCGTCGTCCTCAACCGGCAGGGTGACGACGAGGTAAGGCGGGGCTGTTCGGAGCTGCTCGAGTACATGGCCGCCAAGGGGGTTCCGGTCGAAGGCGTGCTCGTGCAGCAGATGGCCAAGGGTTCGCTGGAACTCGCGGTCGGTATGTATCGCGACTCGGTGTTCGGGCCGATCGTGACCGCGGGTCTCGGCGGCCGGCTGATCGAGCTCACCGCCGATGCCGTCCTGCTGCCCGCGCCGTTCGGTCGCGACGAGGCATTGGCCGCCGCGGACCGCATCGCCGGTGGACGAATCACTCATGCGCAGCGGGGGATGAGCGAATCGGCCTTGGGCGAGCTCGCCGCGGCGATGACCGCGGTCGGACTGGTCGCGGTCGACCACCCGGAGATCGACAGCATCGACGTCAACCCGCTGATTCCCACTGACCGAGGCCTGGTCGCGGTCGACGCGCTGTTCACGTGGGCGAAGCCGCCCACGGCGGCGCACGACTGAAACCGGCACGACCGACCTGGTCCGCATCACCGGGCTCGGCAGCGTGACGGTCGAAGCGGTCCCGCTCTGGTGACGAAGGACGCCAGTCGGCTCAGCGGTCGACCCGTGCCGACGCGTAACCCTCGAACACCGACACTCCCGACTCGTTCTGCACGCTGACCGAGAAGTCCGCAGCGCTGTCGTCGGCACGCAGACCGGTAACGGTCGCCGACGCGGTCAATCGGTCGCCCGGCCAGACCTGGGCCTTGAAGCGGCCACCGAAACTCAGCAGGCGGCCGTCGCCGACGTAGTCGGTCAGCATGCGGGCGGCCATGCCCATCGTGAGCATGCCGTGGGCGAAGATGCCGGGATAGCCCGCCACCTGGGTTGCGAAGATCTCGTCGGAGTGCAGCGGGTTGTAGTCACCCGACGCCCCGCAGTACTGGATGAGCTGCGTGCGGGTCAGGTCCTCGACGACGACCGCGCTGTGCGTGCTGCCCGGGGTCAGGTCGGCGAGTTTGAGAGGCATGTCAGTTTCCGTCCTGCACCGGGTGTTCAGTGCGGACGACCACGCCGCGTGCGCGGAGCACGACGGTGCCCGACTCGTCGAGGTACTCCGTGATGCTCTCCTTGAAGGTGAGCGATCCGCCACGTCGGCCGGTCTTCGTCCAGGTCTCACCTTCGCGCGAGCGGACGGTCAACCGATCGCCCGGGCGCAACGGCTGGAGGTATTCGTAATGCTGCTCGGCGTGCAGACCGGTGCCGCCCCCGCTCCGCTGCCGATCGGGAGTGCCGGTCGGCGTACGACCGGAGCCGAACCACGGCAGACCGATCTTGGGTCGCATCGGGTAGTCCGGGTCGAACTGGGCCGCGGCCGCGACGAAGGTCGGCGGCGCGACCACCCCGCCGACCTCGGTCGACGCGGCGTACTCGGGATCGGCGTAGACCGGATTGGGATCGCCGACCGCGCGAGCGAACATCATGATGTGCCCCGCCTCGACGGGGAACTCCTGGGCCGCCATGCTTGCTAGACCGAGGCAGGAGCGGCAGTGGCACCGCCGTTGGTCACGAGCGGCTTCATGAACTCCTGCCGGTCGGCCCGGGACAGCAGGTCCGGGATGACCCCGTCGAGTTCGTCGACGTCCCAGCGGGCGCCCTTGTCAGCCTCCGGCCCTTTACGCCACGGTTCGGCCACGGCGATCGACCCGCCGGCGACGAAGAACACCCGGCCGGTGATTCCCTTGGCGGCCTCGGTCGCCAGCCAGACCACAGACGGCGCGACGTTCTCCGGGGCGAGCGGGTTGAACGTGCCGGAGTCGAGGTTCAGGTACTTCTGGGCGAACGGCCGGTCCTCGGTCATCCGGCTGAGGGCCGTCGGGGCGACGGCGTTCACCGACACTCCATAGCGCAGCAGTTCCTGGGCCGCGATGATGGTCAGCGAGGCGATTCCCGCCTTGGCGGCACCGTAGTTGGACTGCCCGGGGTTGCCGAGCAGTCCCGAGCTGGACGACGTGTTGATCACGCGCACGTCCAGTTCGGCGCCGTCCTTGGCCAGGGCCTTCCAGTACTCGGCCGAGTGCCGGAGGGTCAGGAAGGTGCCGCGCAGGTGAACCCGGACAACGTCGTCCCACTCCTCGATCGACATGTTGGCGACCGTGCGATCGCGCAGGATCCCGGCGTTATTCACGAGAACGTCGAGGCGGCCGAAGGAGTCGATCGCCGTGTCGACCAGTCTCTTCGCGCCGTTCCAGTCCGAGACGTCATCGGCGTTGGCAACGGCGATCCCGCCCGACGCCTGGATCTCCTCGACCACCGCGTTGGCCACCTCGGAACTGGGCTCGCCGCCGTGCACGTTCACGCCGAAGTCGTTGACGACCACGCTGGCACCTTGGCGGGCAAATTCGAGCGCCTCGCCCCGCCCGATGCCTCGACCGGCGCCGGTGACGATGACGACTTTGCCTTCGCATTTACCCATCGCGACAGACCTCTCCATGTACGGATGCCAACTTGAATCAGATTCAGGGATCTGACCACGCCGGACTGTCGCCGTCAAGGTCGACTGCACGGCTCGGCGAGGAGATCCCTGTATTTTAGCGAACATCCACGCTTGACGTGGCGTCGCGGAAAGTGATACCAAGCTAAAACTGAGCAAGATTCAGTCTAGGGAAGGAAGACGGATGCTCGCGGTTCTCGATCCTGAGCAGGAGATGTTGAAGAAGACCGCCCGCTCGCTCGCAGCCAGCGTGGGCGTGAAGAATCCCCAGGATCTTGAGAGCGTGGACGAGGAAAAGGCCTGGCGGGCGCTCACGGACACCGGCTTCCTCGGGTTGCGGCTGCGGCAGGACGGCCAGCCGCTGGCCTCCGGTGTGGAGGCCATGATCGTCGCTCAGGAACTGGGGGGCGCCCTGGCCGCCACGCCATTCCTCTGGAGCGGGTTGCTCGCGGTCGAGCTGCTCGAACTGGCCGGCCTGAGTGATATCGCGGAGTCGGTGGCCGGCGGACAGGAGCGGCCGGGCCTGTTGCTCGGCACCGACCTGCTCGGCCTGGCCGGCCCGGATGACGTGCACGCCGTCCTCGTCGGTGGCGTCCAACCCGACTACGCCTTGGCAATGCGGCGTGACGGCTCGGGGGGGCGGCTCGTGCGGGTTGAGGTGGGCGACGCTTTCGCCCCACGTGCGGCGGCCGATTTCACGGCTCACGTCGCCGGCCGGGTCGCCGGATCGTCCGTCGCGACCGAGGACATCGGTCAGCCGATTGCGGCCGCCGACCTCGACCGATGGCTGGCCCTGGCCCTGACGGCTGTCAGCGCGGATTGCGCCGGCTCGATCCGATCGGCCCTGGACGGTGTCGTCGACTACACCAAGCACCGGATTGCCTACGAGGTGCCGATCGGGTCGTTCCAGGCGTTGCAGCACTTGTGCGCGGACGCGTTCGCCGCCTGCGAAGGGGCGGTGACCACGAACTCCTATGCGGCCTGGTCGGTCGACGGGCTCGATCCGCGAGAGGCGTTGCTCGCGGCCCGGACGGCGAAGGCGTGGGTCGCCTCCGTTGCCCGCGAGGTGGCCGAGACGGTGATGCAGATCTACGGCGGCATCGGCCAGACCTGGGAACACATCGCCCACATCTATGCGCGGCGGGCGCTGTTCGACACGGCTCTGTTCGGCGGCGAGAACTACCAACTCGACCAGATCTACGCGATGCGCAGCGGGGGGAACTGACCGATGGACTACCGCGACTCTGCCGAGGAAGCCGCCTACCGGGCGACCCTGCGCGACTGGCTGACGACCTACGTGGCAGCGCTGGACGGCCGCAAGCCGGCCTACCGCGAATGGCACCGGGCGCTGTTCGAGGCCGGCTACATCGGCCAGACCTGGACGGTCGAGGAGGGTGGCAAGGGACTGCCGTCGACTTATGACGCCATCCTGAACCACGAGGTCGCGAAGGCAGGCGCACCGTCGGTGCCGTCCAACCCGGCCTATCTCGGGCGGACGCTGTTCAAGTTCGGTTCCGAGGCACAGAAGGAGCAGTTCCTGCTTCCGACGCTGAACGGTGACATCCAGTGGTGCCAGGGGTTCAGCGAACCCGGCGCCGGATCTGACCTGGCGGCGATGCGCACGCGAGCCGAGCTCGTCGGCGATGAGTGGGTCATCAGCGGCCAGAAGCTGTGGACCAGCGCCGCGCACGAGTCGGACTGGTGTTTCCTGCTTGCGCGTAGTGAGCCGGATCGTCCCCGTCACAAGGGCATCTCGGTCTTCCTCGTCGATATGAGCCGGCCCGGCGTGGGTGTGCGCCCGATCAGGACGACCGACGGCGAGAGCCACACCTGCGAGACGTTCTGGGACGATGTCCGCATCCCCAAGGAGAACATCCTCGGTGAGCGGGGCGAGGGCTGGCCGATTGCGATGTGGGCGCTGCAGTTCGAGCGCGGCCCGGCGCACCTCGGCATCGTGCCGCCGCTGCAGCGCAGCCTGGCCGAGCTCGAGGGCGTCGCCAAGGAGCGGGGGCTCAGCGAATCGGTCGACGTCCGGCGGGCGCTGGCGAAGGCCTACGTAGACCTGCAGGTACTCGACCTGAACTCGCTCACGCAGCTCTCCATGCAGGTACAGGGCAAGCCGTCCGGCTCCGACGGTCCGGTCGCCAAGCTGCTGTGGGCGATCGGTGCTCAGTCGCTCGGCCACGCGTGGCTCGAGGCGCTCGGCCCCGATGCCCTGCTGGGGCTCGACGACGGTCACGCGGTGTCCCAGTACTTCCACTCGCGACCGGCATCGGTATACGGCGGCTCGGCGCAGATCCAGCGAAACCTCCTGTCCCAACGGTTCATGGGGATGCCGCGCTCGGTCGCCAAGTAGCTCGTCCGATCGATCTCGAGTCACGTTCACCGGCGATGAACACAGTCAGGTTGATCTGCGGTGTCGAGCTGGCCTTCCGGCAGGTCAGCCAGCGGCCGTCGCCCGGTGACGTCGTGCCCTGTCCGCGGCACGGGTTCTGCGCGGTGGCTGCTGTCGCCACGCCGAGGCGCGAATCACGGCCGACCCGTCATGGGCCGCGATCTCCGCGCAAGTCCGCCGGGGACGTAGTCGATTTCGTCACCTCCGTGGGCGCCGCGCACTTTCGGGAGCTCCGGCGCCAACGGCTCACACTCCGCCTGATCGCCGAGGCCGAGGCCGCCGGACTCGTCACTGTGAATTGGGCCGAGCAGTTGGTGAGTACTCGGGCCGCTGCGGGCGACTGACCTGTCGATGTCAGCAAACGTGATGATCCTGTGCCAGGAAAGTCAGTGAATAACCTGACTTGGCTCAATTTAGTGCGCAAGCCGCGTTCAGGTGATTACGGCGAGGGCGTCGCGTAGGTCGGCGGGTAGCGGTTCTTCGGCGGTCATGATGTGGGCGCCGGCGCGGATGGCGATGGTGTGGTAGCGGCGGGCGGTCTGGACGAAGCGTTTGTGGTGGTAGATCGGCCTGGCCTGTAGGTCGTGCTTGGACATCCGGAAGCTCTTCTCGACGTGCCAGAGCTGGTGGTAGGCGCCGATCACGAACTCCGGCGTGGGTGCGGTGATGTTGGTGATGTAGCTCTTCCAGCCCTCCCGGCCGAGGCCGCTCTCCTTCATCCCCCCGAACGGTGCCGCGGCGGCCGTCGGATTGATGTCGTTGATCCCCACGATGCCGAAGCGGAGCTGCTCGGCGACTCGTAGCGCCCGACTCAGATCGTTCGTGTACAGGTATGCCGCGAGGCCGTAACTGGTATCGTTCGCCTTCCGGATCACGTCGTCCTCGTCGTCGAATGCGATCACCGCCGCGATCGGACCGAACGTCTCCTCGTGGTAGATGTCCATCTGCGGGCTGGGGAGTCCAGCATGACGTCCGCGACCGGTCCGGGCTCGCTCGTCGTGACGACGCCGGCGGGCAGGCCGAGCTCGTGGAACAGATCGACCACCGCTGCGGCGCAGAACGGGGTCTGTTCCGCCGGCTTGACCACGATCGTGCAGCCTGCGGCGATCGCGGGGGCCACCTTGCGGGTGATCATCGACACCGGTAGTTCCACGGCGTCACGGCCGCCGCCACCCCCACCGGCTGGCGCATGAGCAGAAAGCGGTGGTTGACGCGGGCGGACGGAATGGTGCTGCCGTAGACCCGCTTGGCCTCTTCGGCGTACCAGCTGAGGAAGTCGGCGGCGTACGCACCTCGTTTCGGGCCATCTTCAACGGCTTGCCCTGCTCGCGCGTCATGAGCTGCGCGAACTCCTCGAGACGCTCCGTCATCAGCCGGTAGGCGTCGTGCAGGAAGGCGGCGCGGGCGTACGCCGTGCGAGCTGACCACTCCGCTGCCGTACACCTTGACCTTGCCCTGCTGGCGGATCAGACCAAACTCCACCGTGTACCAGAAAAGGCGGCCGATTTTCTCCAGAATCTCCTTGTACTGCACGCGCGAGCAAACCGCGCCATAGTATTGCAGAAAATCGGCGAACACTTTATGCGCGTGCATGGGAACATGGCCGAAGACGTCATGAAAAATGTCGGGTTCCGGAGTGTAGTCGATCGACTTGCGATCACGCAGCCAGGTGGTCGTCGGAAATCGCCGGGCGGCCAGCATTTCAAAGAATGCATCGGGTGGCATAAAGCCGCTGACGGGCGTA
>Ga0137415_10000680_pt1 | contig 33109 bp, 28 predicted proteins | sample CZODoug3_1_1_16f_FD_183082 | JGI IMG/M metagenome (GOLD analysis project Ga0137415, IMG submission 183082) | Vadose zone soil fungal communities from Angelo Coast Range Reserve, California, USA - CZODoug3_1_1_16fungal (Hybrid Assembly) | ecosystem: Environmental > Terrestrial > Soil > Vadose...
CCCCTCCGCGGCGGCAGGCTCGCGCTATTGACCCGACCCAACGTCAGAGCCATGACCAGCCCCTTCCGCCCTTCTGATAGCCACCTGCAGGTCCGCGTCCCCACTGCTCGAAGCATGCCGTCCCAGGTCGAGTCGCCGGTCCCTGGATGGGCCCGGCGATCCGGCGGTGGGCTGGTTCTCAGCCTCGCGTCGTGCGTCGTCGGCGGCAGCGGCGACGATCGGGTCGTGGTGTAGCAGGAATGACCGTTAGCGTTGATTCCACTTCAGGATATTGCTTCCGTTCAACGCTTCAGATCCGGGGGTGTTCCCGAAATCTTTTGGCAACAAAGCGCCCGGTCGCGCTCGGCGCAGGGGATTGTCATGTCAGCGTACTCAGGCCCGTTCTTGTGGCGGACGAGATGATCTCTCGTGTATTCTGGCTCGCTACAAGGGGTAGCGTCTCTGGGGTTACTCCCACTTTCGTGGGATTTTATGTGATCTTCGTCAAGAGTTCAGTCGCGCCGAGTGACCGCGAATGTCGGACGTCGGTTGCGCAATGCCGCCGCCGGCGCGGCCCATCGCGCCCGAACGGCTGGCGCCGATAGCGCATCTACCTGCGGAGACATCTGCCACGCGGAGTGGGCGGATCATGATCGGGAGCCGGTTCGCCGGCAGATTCCCCCTGGGAGTGGGTGAATCTCGAGCCGCGATCGGAGCCCTCTCGCCCCGCACCTTACCGCTCGGCCGACGTGACGGTGCACACGCCCGAGCCCGTCGGTGGCTCAGCCCCTCTCCGGCGATGTCCGGAAGCCCGAGACCCGCGGTCGGGGCCTCTCGTCGGCGCGGCCGGCGGGACCCGAGCCCCCACCCGCAGGGCCGTCTCAGCGGCCTCTCAGCAGCGGCGTCCGCGCCGCCCGAGCCCGGCCCGAGGGCGGCGCGGGGAGCTCGCGGGGCGGCCGACGGGTCCGGGGCGCCGAGCAGAGGGGAAGCTTGCCAGGAACGGCGAGTGGGAAAGCGCGAGTCGCTATTCCGTGCGAGTCGCGGGGCGCCGTGTATCTCAGCGTGCGGTAGCGCACCGGTACCGGGGCGCACATTGTCGACCGCAAAACCCTCGGGCCGAAGTAGCGAGTCAGCGCCAGCGCGGGGAAAAACCGCGGCACTCCGGCGGAGTGAAGGGCCGGCCCTTTCCTCCAGTGTATGTTGTGCAACGACGCGAAGCCGTCGTTGACGTAGCCGGCTGGCGCTGTGTCGGTCTGGTTTCATCCGGGAAGAAAGCGAGGGTGCCCGATGGCACAGAAGGTCGTCGTGGAGATGGTGGACGATCTTGATGGTACCGCCGGCGAGGATGTCACAACTGTGGGTTTCGCTCTTGACGGGCGTAGCTACGAGATCGACCTGAATGGGCGGAACGCGCAGAAACTGCGCGACAGTCTGGCCGAGTTCATCGGGGCGAGTCGGCGTCAGCGCTCGGGTCGCGGCGGGGGAACAGCACGGTCAGCCGCGCCCCCGACGCATGATGCCGCCGCCCGCGAGCGTGCGCACGCCATTCGGGAATGGGCGCGGGAAGCCGGGCACGAGGTTTCTGGCCGAGGCCGGATCCCGGGTGCGGTTGCGGAGGCCTATGAAGAGGCCCAGCGGACTCCACAAGAGGCCGCCCCGGCCAAGGAAGAGCCGAAGAGTACGAAGAAGGGTTCGAAGAAGCCGGCTGCCGACCCGAAGCAGCCGTCGTTCTCCGGCTGACGTCGATCGTCAACTCCACGCCACCATCGGTGTCTGTCCGCTGCACAACCTGATTGGGGTGAGCATTAGCCGGAGGGCGTGGTGGCGCGCCTCTCCGATCTTTTTCCGGTATCCCGGTACCCGCTGGGGACTCTTCCCCTCGCCCATTGTCGCCGGGTTCGTTGAGCTGGAGTCCCCGACGAAACTCACACTCCCGGCGGGGCCAGCCGGTACACCGCGCCGGCGCTGTCGTCGGTGATGTAGACGGCTCCGTCCGGCCTGGGCACCGCGGCGACCGGGCGCCCCCAACGGGAACCGTCGGCCGACTGGAAACCGCCGACCAGCGTCCGCTGCGCGCCGAGGGTGCCGTGTGCCCAGGGGAAGAACGGGCCTGGGCGGGCCGACCGTGCGGGCCGGGGGTGCGGGCGCGCGCCGGCCCGCCTGGCCGAGGTCGATCTGCCCTGACGTGCACCGCAAGGTCAGTGTCACTCGTTTGGGCTAGAGCCATTGCAAGGGGACTGCAAGGCGGGTGCGTGAGGGTGGCCGCCACGCGCCCCGGAACGGCTGTGAGCCGCCCAGGGCATCCCCGGCACCAGGAGGTTGAATTAATGAGTCGGAAGCGGACGGCCGTGGTGGCCGCCGCGCTGCTGGCGGGCGTACTCGGCCTGTCGGCGTGTGGCGGGCCGAGCGGCAGTGCGGCCGGCGGATCGGACACGATCAAGCTTGGTTTCCTCGGTGACTTCACCGGGGAGAGCTCCGGATTGGTGATCCCGCCGTTCAACGGTGCTCAGATGGTGATCGACGAGTACAACGCGACCAACCCGCCGAAGAAGGTCGAGCTGGTCAAGTACGACAGCCAGGGCACCCCCGACCAGGCGGTCCCGCTGGTCACCAAGGCCGCCCAGCAGGACAAGATCGTCGGCATGATCGGGCCTACATTCTCCGGCGAGTCCAAGGCCGCCGACCCGATCCTGGAACAGGCGAAGATCCCGAACATCTCGGCGGTGGCCACCAACCCGGGCCTGGCCCAGAACGGCTGGAAGTACTTCCACCGGGTGGTGGCCAGCGACGCCGCGCAGGGCCCGGCGATCGCGGACTTCCTGGTCACCGCCAAGAAGCCGAGCAAGGTGTTCGTGGTCAGCGACGACCAGGAGTACAGCGTGGGCATCGCGGACGCGGTGAACAAGGAGCTGGAGGCCAAGGGCGTAACGGTACAGCGCGACCAGTTCGCGCAGAGCGCATCGGACTACTCGTCGACCATCGCCAAGATGAAGGCGTTCGCTCCGCAGGCGGTGTTCTTCGGCGGCTACTACTCGCAGGGCGGCCGGCTGCTCAAGCAGATCCGGGACGGCGGGCTGACCGCGACCTTCGCCACCGGTGACGGCAGCCTGGACGTCGGGCTGGTCAACGGCGCTGGCGCGAAGGCCGCCGAGGGCGCGATCATCGGCTGCCCGTGCGCGGTGCCGGACGCGCAGTCCACCGTGGGTGACCTGAAGACCTTCTACGGCGCGTACCAGGCCCGTTACCACGTCGCCCCGGCCGTGTACGCCGCCGAGGGCTACGACGCGGCGACGGCGTTCGTGAAGGCGTTCCAGGCGGGCAGCACCACCCCGGATGCGATCAACACCTTCCTGTCCACGGTGAAGTTCCAGGGCCTTGCCAAGCCGATCCAGTTCCAGCCGGACGGCAACGTGGTGGGCACCGCGATCTTCATCCACCAGGTGAAGGCCGGGAAGATCGGCCTGCTCGGCAACTCCAAGGAGGCCAAGCTCAGCTGAGGCGAGGGTTCCTCGGACACACGGCACGGACCGTCGCGGCGGGCCCTCGCGGGAGGGCCCGCCGCGACGGTCGTCAGATCGTCCTGTGCCGATCGGGCGGCCTGAGCGCCACCGTTCAGCCCACCGGCTGGGCCACCCGCTCCGGCTGGGTGAGCCGGTCGAGCAGCCCGGGGGCGCCCTCACGGCGGTACCACTCGGTACCGTACGCCGCCTCGAACGCGGCCGGCGGCAGGTGCTCAGGCGCCACCTGGCTGGCGTGCGCGGTGATCGCGGCGTACTTGCGGGCCAGGTCAGCCGCGGTGCCCGAGACGGCCAGGGTGATCTCCTCGGTCGGCCGGCCGTAGTGCACCTCGGCCGCCGCCGCCGCGCCGTGCACCAGGTGCCCGCCGGGGGCCCGCGCCGCCAGGTGTTCCCGGTCGACGGTGATCTGGTAGCTGGCGGCGCCGGTCAGCTCGGCGGCGCCGTGGCCGACCCGGTGCGCCGTGTGGTGGTCGGGGTGCCCGTAGATGCCCTGCGCGTCGTCGTAGATCAGTGTCTCGGCGCCCTCGGCCTCGGCGATCCGGGCCACCCGGCGGGCCAGCCGGTGCGGGTCGGCGCCGGCGAGCGCCCTCGGGTGTGCGCCGCTGGTCCAGCCGGGCAGCCCGGAGTCGCGGCGGCCGAGCAGGACCAGCCGGGACACGCCGAGCAGTGCGGCGGAGCGCTCCAGTTCGGCGGTGCGCCGCCGGCCGATGGTCTCGCTGGGTCCCAGTGGCACCCGCGACTCGCCGAGCTCGCCGGCCGTGGCGAGCACCAGCACCACGCGGGCGCCCGCGTCGGCGAGGCGGCGCAGCGTGATGCCCGTGAAGATCGCCTCGTCGTCCGGGTGGGCGTGCAGGGCCAGGACGGTGTGACCGTGCAGGTCGGAAGTGCTGTGCATGATGTGTGATCACAGACGTGAGGGCCGACGGGCGGCCGGGATCGGGGGTCAGTTGTGGCGGCAGCTACGACAGCTGCGACAACACCCCGGACAGCAGTAACCCTGGAGCGGGCCGCTGGTCCGATTGATCACGCCGTTAATTGTGCCATGGCCTCCGGCGGACCGGAGTAGGGCCTACCCCACACCCACGGTGTGGGATACCTCCCGACCGGGATTACAAGGGACGTTTCGGTCCGTGCCGAAGGAAAATGGCCCGAGGATGGTGGCATGGACACCTCGACCGGCGGGGACCGCGCGGCGACCAGGGTTGTGTCGCCCCCGCGCTGGTCGCGACGCCCCGCGGGACCGCGCCGGCCTGGCCTCGGGCGCCATCAGTGCCGCCCGGCAGGTGGGCGGGGTGATCGGGGTTGCGCTGCTCGGGACGCTGGTCGGCGGGACGACGTTCGTGTCCGGGATGCGGGTCGCGGTGCCGCTGGCCGGCCTCGCGTTCCTGGCCGGGCGCGCTGCTGACCGCACTGGTGGTCAGCCGGCGGCCAGGGTGGCCAGCCGCTGGGAGGCACGGTCCCGTAGCGCGCCGAGGGTGACCACCACGAGGTCCGCGGTGCCGACTCCGGCCAGCACCGGGGTACGCACGCCGCGCAGGCCCAGGCTGAGGACCTTGGCGAAGCGCGCCCGGGCCATGCGGATCTCGCCGGACGTCGGCACGGGGTTGGGGATCGAGAGGTACATGGCACCACCTGGTGAGGTCGCGGCTGGATGGACGGCGCCGCGTCGCGCCTGGGCGGGTACCAGCTCGTCACGCCGGCATTGCCCGACCGGTGGGGACCGGGCCGTCGCTGGACCCCGCCACCAATCACCCGACCAACGCCTGCCGACGAGAAATCGTTCCCCCGAGGGTCGAGAGTGGCGCGGACAACACATCTCCCGGCCATTTTCAGGCGGTGAGCCCGCCCGCCACGGCGAGAGCGGTGGCCAGCATTGATCGCCGGGCCGGCGACACGTTGAGCGGTGTGCCGGATGCAGCTACCGGCCGACTCGGCAAGCTTGGTGCGCCGGGCGTCACGCGCGCAAGCGCCGGCGCCCAGGCGGGTACGCTCCGTTACCTGATCGCGGCGGAGCGGAGGAACTGCTGTGTCGATGGTCGACAAGGCGCTGTACGTGGACGGGCGGCGAGTGGCCGGACCGGACGCCCCGGACCGGACGTTCGCCGAGCTCCGCAACGGTTCCCACGGTGACCACCGGTTCTGCTGGATCGGCCTGCTGCGCCCCGGGGATGACGAGCTGCGGGCGGTGGCCGAGGAGTTCGGGCTGCACCCGCTGGCCGTGGAGGACGCCATCCAGGCCCACCAGCGGCCGAAGCTGGAGCGGTACGGCACGACGATGTTCGTGGTGCTCCGCCCGGCCCGCTACGTGGACCCGGTCGAGGTGGTGGAGATCGGGGAGGTGCACCTGTTCCTCGGCCCGGACTTCGCCATCGTGGTGCGGCATGCCGAGCAGCCCCCGCTTGGCGACGTGCGGCAACGGCTGGAGGCCACCCCCGAGCTGCTGCGGCAGGGGCCGTACGCGGTGCTCTACGGGGTGTTGGACCGAGTGGTGGACGACTACGGGCCGGTGCTCGACGGGCTGCGCAACGACATCGACGAGATCGAGACGCAGGTCTTCAACGGCGACCCGAACGTGTCCCGCCGCATCTACCAGCTCACCCGCGAGACCATCGAGTTCCAGCGGGCCGTGGACCCGCTGGAGGAGGTGCTCGCCGGGGTGCGCGAGCGGCTCACCGAACCCACCGAGAAGCAAGACCACGACGTCGAGCTGCGCCGGCTGCTGCGGGACGTCGCCGACCACGCCACCCAGGTGCGCGAGCGGGCGGACGGGTTCCGCCAGCTGCTGACGAACATCCTCTCGGTGAACGCGACGCTGGTGGCGCAACGGCAGAACGAGGAGATGACCCGGCTCAGCGAGGCGAGCTTCGAGCAGAACGAGCAGGTCAAACGGATCTCCTCGATCGCGGCGATCCTGTTCACCCCGACCCTGGTGGCCGGCATCTACGGGATGAACTTCCGGAACATGCCGGAGCTGGCCTGGGGGTGGGGCTACCCGCTGGCGCTGGCGCTGATGGTGCTGCTGTCGCTGGTGCTCTACCTGGTGTTCCGCCACCGGGGCTGGCTGTAGCCCGGGCCGGTCGGCGGGCGGGGTCCCGAGGGTCATCCAGCCGGCTGGTCGCCTTGGATCAACGCGGTAGCGAAGTTCTGGTCGAAGTAGTCGCGCCATTGGTGGATCAGCCCGTCGCGGATCTCGAAGGTGCCCATGACCGGGACGGGCGCAGCACGTTCCTTCGTGCCCAACCAGTCGACCCGCTCCGTGAGCACGACCTCGCCCGCGGCCGCGAGGTGCCTGATCTCGAAGGTGACCACCTCGAAGCGAGTGAAGATCGCGGCGAGCCCGGAGAGCACCTCCTCGCGTCCACGCTGTGGTTGCTTCGGCGGGTCGTGGAAGACCGCGTCGGGATGGAAGAGCTCGCGAACCGTCGAGGCGTCACGGCTGGACACTTCGGCGCAGAACGCTCGGACGACCTGTTCGGGGGTACGCACGACCGTACTCTAGCGGGAGTACGGTCGTGCGGTAAAGTCCAGGCATGGCCAGCAGCAGGGAGCTCGTCCTCGCCCGGGCGGCCCAGCGTGCATCCGCGCTCGGGCTCGACGGGCTGTCCATTGGCGTCCTCGCGCAGGACGTCGGCATGAGCAAGAGCGGCGTGGCCGGGCTGTTCAGCGGCAAGGCCGAGCTCCAGATCGCCACCATCGCGGAGGCGGAGCGGGTGTTCTTCGACCAGGTCTTCCGCGCGGTTCCCGACGAGCCCGGCTTCCCTCGGCTCGAGCGGATCTTTGACCGGTGGCTGGATGCCTACCTCGGCTATTTCGAGGGTGGCTGCTTCTTCGCGGCGGTCGCCGGCGAGCTGGACGATCGCCCTCGGGGCCCGGCACGGGAGGCGCTGGTAGCCGCGCTGGACCGGATGCGCCGCGAGCTCGTCGCCGAGATTCGGCTCACCCAGCGCCTCGGCGAACTGCGCGCGGATACCGACCCGGCCCAGCTCGCGTTCGAGCTCCACGCATTTGTCAACGAAGCGAACTACCTGAGGCGCCTGGACAGCGGTGACTCCGTGATCGAGGTTGCCCGACGGGCGATCCGCACTCGGCTCGCGGCCGCGCGCGCACCGCGAGAGCGATGAGCCCGGCCGGGTCCCCGCGCCGATCCCGTATTCTGCGCCAGGCGAGCCGAAAGCGGCGGACGTCCCCGCCGCACCCAGGAAAGGTCCCCACACCGTCGTGCGGCCCAACAACGACGAAGAGTCCCGGATCGACCAGCTCGTGGTCGCCGCGGCCGCGCGACTGAACGCCCAGCTCGGCGAGATCACCAGGACCATGCGGGACGTGCTGGCCACCGAGATCGAGGAGCTCGACGGGGACCAGCGGCTGTTGGAGCTGCTGGGTGCGAGCATCGAGGGCAACGTCGACACGATCCTGCACATCCTCCAGCACGACATCGCCCCCCAGCACGTGGAACCGCCGTCGGCGGCGATCGAGTACGCCCGCCGCCTGGCGCAGCGCGGGGTGCCGGTGAACGCGCTGGTCCGCGCGTACCGGCTCGGGCAGGACCACCTGCTCAAGTCCAGCTTCGCCGAGATCGAGCGGCAGGCGGACGACCCGAGGCTGAGCTTCCCGGCCACCCAGCGGTTCGTCACGGTGACCTTCACCTACATCGACTGGATCTCCCAGCAGGTGGTCACCGTTTACGAGGCCGAGCGGGAGCGCTGGCTGGCCAACCGGAACACCGTCCGGATCACCCGGATCCGCGAGATCGTCGAGGGCCAACAGGTCGACCTGGGCACCGCCGAGGCCGCGCTGGGCTACCCGCTGCGCCAGCACCACCTCGGGATGATCGTCTGGCTGCCCGAGGACGCCGCGCCGGCGAGCGGGCTGCCGCAGCTGGAACAGGTGGTGGCGGCCGTCGGTCGGGAGCTGGGCGCGGTGGGGCGCCCCATCTTCTGCGCGTGCGACCGGTCCAGCGGTTGGGGGTGGCTGCCACTCGGGCATGATCAACCTACGGCGGACGCGGTGGCCGTGGACAAGCTGCTGGAGAACATCGCGCCGGCGGCCCGGATCGCCCTCGGCGGCGCGGCGGCCGGCATCGACGGGTTCCGGGAAACGCACCAGCAGGCGTTGCGGGCGCACCGGGTGGCACTGGCGGCCGGCGCCGGAGGGGCCCGGGTGACCGCGTACACGCAGGCCGGCGTGCCGGCGGCGGCGCTGCTGGCCGCCGACCTGGAGCAGACCCGGGCGCTGGTGCGGACCGTCCTGGGGCCGCTGGCGGCCGACGACCCGCCGCTTGCGCGGCTGCGCGAGACGTTGCTGACGTTCCTGTCCACCGGCAGCAACTACACCGCCACCGCCGAGCAGCTCACCATGCACAAGAACTCGGTGAAGTACCGCATCGCGCGAGCCCAGGAAGAGCGCGGCAAACCGGTCGGCGAGGACCGGATGGACGTCGAGCTGGCCCTGATCGCCTGCCGGTGGCTCGGCCCCGAGGTGCTGCAACCCGGACCCGGGGGCTGAGCCAGCCGCCGGGTCCGCGGGCTGAGCCAGCCCCCGGGGTCCGCGCTATCCGGCTTGGAACACCGGGTTCCCGGCGAACCAGGTGCGCAGGACCCGGGTCTGGTGGAGCTGGTGCGCGGGGATCTCGAACAGATTCCGGTCCAGGGCGATGAAGTCGGCGGACAGGCCGGGGCGCAACATGCCGGTCTCCGCCGCGAGCCCCATGGCGCGCGCGGGTTCGACGGTGTGCGCCCGCAGCGCGGTGGGTAGCTCGAGGGCCTGGTCGGCGGCGAGTTCGCCGGGGAAGGCCGGGTCGGGGTTGCGGCGGGTCACCATGGTTTCGATGCTCAGCCAGGGGTCGGGGCGGACCACGGCGGCCGGCCAGTCGCTGCCGGCGGCGATCGGGACCCCGGCGTCGTGCAGCTCCCGAAGCGGCCAGATCCGCTCCAGATAGTGCGGCTGCACCTGCGTGGCGATGGCGGCGTTCATCGGGTTGGGGAACCACAGCCCTGGGGAGGCGTCGGCCACCACGCCGAGCTCGGCGAACCGGGCCACGTCGTCGGCGTGGACGAACTCGGGGTGGGCGATGTGGAAGACGGGCCCGTCGCCGTGCCGGGCGCGGATCGTGGCGACCGCGTCCAGCGCCTGGCGCACGGTGCCGTCCGCGGTGGCGTGCAGCTTCGCGCCGAGGCCTCGGGCCACCGCCTGCTCGAGCAGCTCCAGCAGCTGCTGATCGGTGTAGAACGCCTCGCCGTGGAAACAGCCGGCGTGCGTCGGAGCCGACAGGTAGGGCTCCAGGAACACCGAGGTGCGGGTCATCGGGATGCCGTCCAGCACGCCCTTGACGAAGTCCGGGCGCACGTGTCGGCTGCGCCGGACCGGTGCGGTGTCGAACAACGGCAGCCCGGCCACCCCGGGGTCGATGAACTCCCGGGCGGCCATGCACGCCACGATCCACGCGGTCAGCTCGCCGGCGCGGTCCAGGTCGGTGAACGCGTCCAGCCAAACGCCCATGGTGGCGGCGTCCATGGTGGCGGTGATCCCCTGGGAGTTCAGCACCGACAGGGCGGTACGCACCGAGTGCCGGTCGCGGCCGGCCGCATCCGGGGTGCTCGCGCGCACGGCCGCCTCGGCGGCGGTGGAGGCGCTCTCGAGCAGCACGCCGACCGGGTTGCCCCGCGCGTCGCGCCGGTAACCGCCGTGGTCGGGATCCGGAGTGGCCGCGGTCACGCCCATGATCTCCAGCGCGCGGGAGTTGACCCAGCGGTTGTGCATGGTGTCGTCGCGCAGCATCACCGGGCGGCCCCGGCCGGCCTCGTCCAGCGCCGCCAGGCCGGCCAGGTCGCCCACCGAGGCAAGCACCCCACCACCCACGATGCCACCCACCACCCACTCGTCCGGCCCGAGCCGTTCGGCGCGCCGCCGCACCTCGGCCAGCACCTCCGCCACCTCCAGCACGGGCGACAGCGGCAGCTCCCAGGCCACCTGCCGGCCGGCGAAACCCACGTGGGAGTGCACGTCGACCAGTCCAGGCATGACCATTGCCGCGCCCGGATCCACCACCTGGGTGTCCGGCCCGCACACCTCGGCGACCTCCGCCTCGGTGCCCACCGCCAGCAGCACGCCGCCCCGGACGGCGAGCGCCTCCGCCCAGGGGTGCTCCGGGTCCATCGTCCGGACCGGCGCTCCCCGCACCACGAGATCCGCCCACTCCGCCATCCGCGCTGACCCCGATCCCACGACGCTGTCCAGCCGGGACCAGCTCACCACGCCGGGGTAAACGATTCGTCACCGACGCGCCGGGCGGGGTGGGCGTGTCCGGCCGACCCTGGCTACGTTGGCCACCGGGGATTGTCGAGCGGAGGGGGCGGCCGGGCCGTGAGCGCGGGGGGCGAGCTGGACGCGGCGGGCATCACCGACCCGGAGATGCGCGCGGCCTACCTGCGTTGTCGCGTGCTCAACGCACGGCACGGCCGGACCTACTTCCTGGCGACCCGGCTGCTCACCCCGGGCCGGCGCCCCCCGGTGCACGCGCTGTACGGGTTCGCCCGACTGGCCGACGACGTAGTGGACGGCTCGGTGGACGGCACCGCAACCGGCAACGGAGGCGGGCCGGCGGGCGAGCGGCAACGGCGACTGGGTGCGCTGGAGCGACAGCTCGCCGACGGCCTGGCCGCCGGGCACAGCGACCATCCCGTGATCGCCGCTCTGGTGCACACCGTGTACCTCTACGGGATCGACCACAGCTACTTTCGCGACTTCCTGGCGTCCATGCGGATGGACCTCGTCGTCACCGACTACCCGACCATGGCGGACCTGGCCGGCTACATGCGCGGGTCGGCGGAGGTCATCGGCCTGCAGATGCTGCCGGTGCTGGGCACCCGAGGGCCCAGGGCCGAGGCGGAGCCGGCCGCGATGGCGCTGGGCACGGCCTTCCAGCTGACCAACTTCCTGCGTGACGTGGGCGAGGACCTCGACCGCGGCCGGGTGTACCTGCCCGCCGACGTGCTGTCCGCGCACGGGGTGGACCGGGAGTTGCTGACCTGGTCCCGGTTCGAGGGCACCACGCACCGCAGGATCCGGGCCGCGCTGGCGGACCTGGTCGGACACACCCGCGAGGTGTACCGGACCGCGGCCGCCGGGATCCCGCTGCTCGCCCCCCGCTCGCGGGCCTGCGTGCACACCGCCTTCCGGCTCTACAGCGGGATCCTGGACCTCCTCGAGCAGTGCGACTACGACGTGATGACCCGGCGGGTGGTGGTCCCGCGCCGGCGCCGCCTGGCGGTGGCATTGCCCGCGCTGGCCAGATCCACGGCGGCCGGCTGGACCGGGAGGGGGGACTAGGCGGTGTCCCGTTTCCCGCTGCGGGTGTTCCGCACGCCGCCGTGGGAGCGCCAGCGGCCGACGTTCGCTGACGCCGACCCGGCGGTGATCGGGGCGGCGTACCGGCGGGCGCGGCAACGGCCCTGGGGTAACTGGTACGTCGTCGGGGCCAGCCGGGAGATCCCCTCGGCGCGGCCGGTGGGGCGGACCGTGGATGGCGCCGAGGTCGTGCTGTGGCGGGACACCGCCGGCCGGCTGCTCGGCGGCCCGGGCGCCTGCCCGCACCTGGGCGCCCCGTTGGCCGCGGCGGTGGTGGACGGCGACCGGCTGCGTTGCCGCTGGCACGGGCTCGCGCTGGGCGGTGCCGACGGCGGTTCACCGGTCGGCGGGTGGTGTCCGCTGCCGGTGCACGACGACGGTGTCCTGGCCTGGGTGCGGCTGGACCGGCTCGGGGGGCAACCGCCGACGGACCGGCCGCTGGTCCCGGAGCGGCCCGAGGGCGGGGTGCTGGCCGCCGTGGCCACGGTGATCGGCCGCTGCCAGCCGCGCGACGTGGTTCGCAACCGGCTCGACCCGTGGCACGGGGCGTGGTTCCACCCGTACTCGTTCGCCAACCTCCGGGTGCTGGATGCCCCGCCGATCGACCCGGACCTGCCCGAGGAGCGGGACGTGTTCACCCTGGAGGTGACGTTCCGGCTGGCCGGCCGGGTAGGGGTGCCGGTGGTGGCGTCATTCGGCTGCCCCGGCCCGCGCACGGTGGTGATGCGCATCCTGGACGGCGAGGGCAGTGGCAGCGTGGTCGAGACGCACGCCACGCCGGTGGGGGTGGGCACCGACGGGGCGCCGCGCACCGCGGTGGTGGAGGCCGTCGTGGCCTGCTCGGGGCGCCCCGGGTTCGCGGTGGCCAGGGCGATGTCGCCGCTGGTCCGGCCGGCGATGGCGTGGGCGGCGCGCCGGCTGTGGCGCGACGACATCGCCTACGCCGAGCGCACCTACTCGCTGCGCGCCAAGGGGGACGCGGTCTGACCGGGGCTCTTAGCTCTGTACCGGCGGCGCCCCAGCTAGCTCTGTACCGGCGGCGGCCCAGCGTCCGCCCGAACGCTAGCTCTGCACCGGCGGGCGCCCCCAACGGCGGGCCGCCGCACGCAGCACCGGGTTGCGGCCCGCCGTCGGCACGCTCCACAGCGGCTCGCCGGCCACCCCCCACCCGCGCAGCAGGGCGTTCGCGGCCAGGAACCCGGTGGTCGCGGCCCGCTCCATCAGCGCGACGGGCAGGTCCGCCCGGACGTAGTCCCCGGCCAGCACCAGACGGGGGTCCGGGGTGGCCACCTCGGGCCGGTTGGCGAACCCGCCGGGTGGGAACAGCGGGCAGTCCGCGCGCAACTCGCGCCGCTGGTCGACGACCGAGGCGGCGGCCGTCTCCGGGTACACCCGGTGGAGCTGGGCGACCAGCCGCTGGTGCAGGTGGTCCTCGTCGGAGTCGGGGGGCACCGCGTAGCCGTGCAACTCCACCACCGAGCCGCCGGTGCGCCGGGCCCACCGCTGCGCCTGGTCCTCGTAGCGGTCCAGCACGCTGATGTTGTCGAGCAGGTCGTAGCCGCTGGTACCGAGGAACGGCGGCCGGTCCTGGCGCACCGGGAGATCCAGCCACAGCCGGGACACCAGGAACGGCTCGGCGCCGCGCAACCCGGCGATCCGCTCCCGCCAATCCGGATCGCCCAGCCCCGGGGAGCCGGCCACCACCCGCTGTGCTCCGGCCAGGTCGGCGGCCAGCACCACCGCGTCCGCCCGCTCGTCGGGGCCGGCCTCGGCGGCCACGGTGAACCCGCCACCGGGCAGCGGCGCGAGGCCGGCCACTCCGGAGTCGGTGTGCACCTGCGCGCCCAGACCGCGCAGGTGCTCGCGCAGCGGGTCCCACAGCGCCTCCGGGAACGGGGCGGTCGGTACGTCGAACAGCAACCCCTCGGTGGAGCCCAGGAAGTAGATGTGGAACATCGTGACCAGCTCGCCGGCCGACAACCGTTCCGGGTGGCAGAAGAAGCTCCGGGAGAACACCTCCAGCGCCAGGGCCCGCGCGGCCGGCGGGAACCGGATATCGCGCAGGTAGCTGGCCGCGTCGAAGCCGTCCAGCTCGCGGTAGGTGCCCGGCACGGACACGTCCAGCATGGCCAGCGCGGAGCGCGCGTTCACCCTGGCCAGGTCGGCCCAGCGGAAGGTGGGGCTGCGCATCAGGTAGCCCAGCGCGTTGAACGGCAGGGTGCGGGGGATGGCGGCGAAACTCTCCCGGTGCCCGCCGGCGTGCCAGAGCGGGTAGTCGGCCAGTGCGCGCAGTCTGGTCAGGGCGGGGTCGGTCCGGGCCAGCAGGGCGCGCAGGTTGTAGTACTGGCGGAAGAAGGCGTGGAAACCGCGGCTCATCGTCACGGCGGTCCCGTCGGCGAGCGTGGTGGGCCAGCCGCCGACGCGCCCGCCCAGGTACCCCACCCGCTCGCGCACCACCACCCGCGCGCCGCGCTCGGCGAGCACGGTGGCCGCGGCCAACCCGGCGATCCCACCCCCGATGACCAGCACCCGAGGCCGGTGGTCCGGGGCGAACCGGCTGGCGCCGGGGTGGCCGGGCAGTGCGACGGCGAGCCGGTCCCGGCCGGGGTAGCGGCCCACCGGCGGCGCACCGCCGGGGCGCCGGCTCACCCCACCTGCTCGCGGCGGCCGACGAAGGTGTGCAGGATGCCCCGCTGCCAGCCTCGTGCGGTGGCACCGGACACCTCGTCGAACCCGGCGCGGCGCAACCGGTCGCGGAACTGGCCGGCGCCGTCGAACGCCCGCACGCTGCGCCAGAGGTAGGTGAACAGGCGGTGGTCGCCGGTGCTCAGCTTGCCCGCTGGAATGATCACCGTCCAGCACATCAGCGACCAGATGGCCCGCGCCACCGCGGAGTCCCGCACCGAGTACTCGTGCACCACCAGCGGCGCGCCCGGGCGCAGCAACCCGTGCACGGCTGCCAGCAGCAGGTCGGGGTCGGCGACGTTGCGAACCAGGTAGGCGGCGAACACCCCGTCGAACGGGCCCTCGACGCCGGCCGCCCGCACCGCTTCGGCCACCTCCTCGGCCCGGGCGTGCACGAAGCTCACCGTGTCCGGCCAGGACTTCGCCCGTGCCCTGGTCAACATCCCGGCCGAGGCGTCCACCGCGACGACCCGGGCCGAAGGGGCCGCCGCGAGCACCGCGGCGGTGGAGGCGCCGGTGCCACAGCCCAGGTCCAGCACCCGAGCACCCGCCCCTCCGCTCGGTAGGGCCAGCATCCGGGCCGCGTCGCGCAGCGCGGCGTGGTATCCCGGGTTGGCGCCGACCAGCAGGTCGTACCGGGCGGCGGCGGTGTCGAAGGCGCCGGGCACCGAGGGGGTGTCCAGCCGCTTGGATGACCGCACCGACACCTCCACCGGGGACGCGGGACGCGGCGGGTGCTTCGCGCCAGGCCGGAATCTACGGTGCTTCCGGGCCGTCCACAGGCCGCTGACCCCGATCGGGTACCTGGACGAGACCCGAGTACGCCGGCCCCGGTGAGTTCTCGGTCACATCGGGGCGGTCGGACGAGCCCGATGGCCCAGCACAACGGGGCCAGCCGACGGTCTTCTGCCACCGTTCGGCTCTTGGGTGTTTCGCGGGGTCGAGTGTGGGTAGCTCTGTAGTGGCATTCCGGACCATGGCACATCGAGGAGGCGGCGGCGTGTTGTCGGAGTACCGCGTGAAGCGGCGGCCGGATCGGTCCGGTGAGCCTGCCGAGGCGCACGCGCCACGAAACGGACCGGGGGACCCGGAGACCCGCTTCGTCATCCAGCGCCATGCCGCCTCTGGACTGCACTTCGATTTTCGGCTTGAGATCGACGGTGTGCTGGTGTCCTGGGCGGTGCCGAAGGGCCCGTCGACGGACTCGGCGGAGAAGCGCCTGGCCACTCGTACCGAGGACCACCCGCTGGCGTACCTGGACTTCGAGGGGCGGATCCCGGCGGGCCAGTACGGCCACGGCACGGTCGTGGTGTGGGACACGGGCACCTTCGCGAACCTCTCCGACGAAGACCTGGTGAGCGGGCTGCACCGAGGCCACCTGAAGTTCTGGCTGGACGGGGAACGGCTCTCCGGTGCCTACGCGCTGACCCAGATCCGGACCCGGGGAGGCGACCAGAACTGGTTGCTGGTGAAGGTGGACGACGAGACCGTCGACCCCCACAGCGACCTCGCCCACACCGGGCTCGAGTCGGTGCTGACCGGGCGGACGCGCCGGAACCTGTGACGGCTCCGGCCCCCAGCCGAGCGTTCGGATTCCGCCACATTGGTTGTACCTTTGACGCGGCACTGGTGCGCGGCGTGAGGGGACTGCTGGTGGGCAACGAGTTCGACGGCGGGTTGCGGATGAGCCCGGTGGATCCGAACCCGAACCCGGCGATGGGTGCTCAGGAGCTGGCCAGGCGGCGCGCGGCGGTGGCCGAGCTCGGCCGCGAGGTGCGCGAACTGGTGAACGCCGTGGTCGGGACCGACGTGGACACCGACCACCTGGAGCGGACGGCCGCCGAGGTACGCGCGCTGGCCGAGGTGCTGCGCGGCGAGGTGCGGGACCGGCACATGCCCGCCTCGGTGGACGACTTGAGCGCGGGGGTGCGGATGTACAGCCCGGTCACCGGCGCCGGCAACCCGCTCGCCGTGCCGATGAGCCTGGAGATGGGCGGTGGCCAGGCGGTCGGGCGCTGCACGCTGGGCCTGGCGTACGAAGGCCCGCCGTCCTACGGCCACGGAGGGGTGAGCGCGCTGCTCACCGACCACGTGCTGGGTGGCGCCGCCGCCGCGAGCGGCAACCCGGGCATGACCACCGAGCTGACCGTGCGCTACCGCCGGCCGGTGCCGCTGGGGACCCCGCTGGTGGTGCGGGGAACCACGGTGGACAGCTCCGGGCGGTGGGTGCGAGCCACCGGCACGATCGCCGCGGTGGACGCTCCGGAGCACACCCTGGTCGAGGCCGAGGCGACGTTCGCCGTGTTGAGCCGTGAGCAGGCCCGCCGGCTGTTCCCCGGCTGACGCCGTTGTCGTAGGTCTGCGCGATCGGGAGACATACCGCCCGCGGAGTATGGGATCGGCTGCCTGGGGCTGTCTCCCTACGCCGCTTCGTCGCACCGACGGCTACAACTACCACCATTCGGTCGCGCGCACCGCACTGTTACATCCGCAGTTAAGATCACGACTATGGGCCAGGCCTTCGTCAAGCGTCCCCGCACCGCTTAGAGCGGTGCACTCTGCCGATCAGCGGTGAGCTGATCGGCCTCTCGCGCGTGCCTTCCGATGGTCGCGGCCGCAGACGTGTCACCGCCTCAAGGTCATCATTTCGACTTGACGGAACAGGTCTCCGTGGATACAACTCCTGCCGGTCGAGAGGTCAGCTGGTCCTCGACCGCTCCGGCTCACCCTGACGCCCGGCACTGCGCACTGGACGCCGTTTCCCCGGCTCTGCGGTGCCCTATCTGCATGACAGCCCTTCGGCGCGAGCGCACCCGTCTGAGCTGCGCCGAGCGTCACAGCTTCGACATCGCACGCCAGGGCTATGTCAACCTCGTCCACGGACGTGTTCGACATCGGGGCGATACCCGGGCCATGGTCGCGGCCCGCGAGCTCTTCCTCTCCCACGGCCACTACCAACCACTCGTCGAGACCGTGAGAGTCCTCGCGGCCGAACACGACCTGGCTTCACCCGGAACCGTGCTCGACCTCGCCGGCGGCACCGGCCACTACCTGGCCTCGGTGCTTGACACCCTGCCCGACCGCCACGGCATCTGCCTCGACGCATCCACTCCCGCGTTGAAGCGGGCTGCCCGCGCGCATCCCCGCGCCGCCGCCGTCGGTGCCGACGCGTGGCAACGCTGGCCTCTGGCCACCAACTCGGCGAGCACCGTGATCAACGTCTTCGCGCCCCGCAACGCCGCCGAGACTCGCCGCGTTCTCTCTCCCACCGGAATAATCATCACCGCGACACCCACACCCATGCACCTGCGCGAACTCATCGGACCGCTACGGATGCCCACGATCGATCCCCACAAGTCCGAGCGGCTCGCCGCCACCTTCCACGAACTCGACCACCTCGGCTCCCAACTAGTGACCTACCGGCTGGGCCTGAACCACGCCGAGGTCCAAGCCCTGGCCGGCATGGGCCCGGCCGCGCGACACACGAGTACAGATGGTCTCAGGCAACGGATCACTCACCTGCCCCAGCTGGTCAGCGTCACCGTCTCGGTCGAAGTCACCGTGCACCGCGTGGCCGACCACCGCCGAACAGAGACGCGCGGGCCATCGGATCGGCCCTGCCAAAGCGGTGGGGCCAGATTTCTCCGCCCTCCCGGGGCCAACTTGGTTTGACAGAACAACCCGTCACTCCCGGCCGCGGCTGCCCGGATACGTCCCGGTCAGCCAGATCCGGTGCCCTGGTCGGAGTAGCGGGCCAGCTCGCGCGCGGCGGCATCGGGTCGCGCGCGTGCAGTGCCCGGAGCACGTGCAGTGCCCGGAGCAGCGGCCGGCGGGCGCGTGCGATGCTGTCGTCGCGAGTGGGATCTTGGCTGGTGGTCACCTTCGCCACCACCTCCAGCAGCGCCCGCACGACGAGCCGCTCCGCCCGCGTCGCGGCGTGCGGTTACAGGGTGGCCAAGGCCGCCAGGATCTCGGCCGGCTCGCTGCGGGTGGTGTAGTTGGGGTGCACGTCGATCCAGCGGATGGTGCCGCCGGCGTCCACCACCACGGCGGTCGGCATCGGGATGACGGCGGTGCCGTCCGCGTTGGCCGAGGGCAGGTCCAGCCCGAGCTGCCGCTGTGACTCGCGGGCGCCGTCGGTCGGCTGGGTCAGGATGCCCAGCTGGCCGGCGATCTGGTTGCCGGGGTCGGACAGCACCGTGAAGCTCAGCTCGCCCGTCTGCACCGCGGTCAGCGAGCCGTCCGGTTTCTGCGGGCTGAGCGCGATCAGCTCCACCCCGCGCGCGGTGAGCTCCGGGAGCAGCTGCCGCTGGTAGGTGTGCAGCGCGAGGTTGCAGTACGGGCACCAGGCGCCCCGGTAGAACACCACCACCGAGGGGCGTCCCGCCCGGGCCCCGGCCAGCGTGGTGGGTTTGCCGTGCGCGTCGAGCAGGGCGCCGTCCGGCATCGGGGCGCCGGGTTCGGTCGCCCCGGTCGGCGGCCCGGCGGCGTTCAGGCCGGCCTGCTCGGCGACGAAGCGGGCCATCACCTCGGCCGGGGCAAGGGTGGCGAGGGTCGCGTTGAGGGCCACGACCTGCTCGGCAATGGTCTGGGCGCTGGTGGTCATGGAGGCCTCTCGGTTCGTGGCTGTGGCGCGAGCTCGGCGTCCCCGGCCCGCTCAGCGGCGGGGCCAAAGTGGAGTGACAGCTCCACTCTGGCAGTCATCTTTTGGAGGGTCAACTCCAAAACTGAGAATCTCAGGGTGCGGCCCGGAGTGCTCGGGGGTGTGGTGCGGGCTGGCCATCTGATGGCCAGCGGCTTCTTCCAGCGGCCGGACGGGGCGCGGGTTCTACCGACCGTCTTCCCGGGTCGCCAGGAAGGACGCGATGTGGTCCAGCATGGCGTCCAGCCCGGCCTCCAGCGCGGCGGTGTCCTGGCGGATCTGGCTGAGCAGCAACCCGCCCTGCAGCGCGCTCAGCGTGCCGAGCGCGAGAGCGTCCGGGTCGGCGTCCGCGCGCAGCTCCCCGCGTCGGTGCATGGCGCGCAGGCCGTCCCGGATCGCGCCTTCCCAGCGGGCGAAACCCTCGGCCACGGCGACCCGCGCCTCGTCATCGGACTCGGAGAGCTCGCTGCCCAGTGAGCCGATCGGGCAGCCGCCCCGGCCGCCCACCTTGCGCTTCATCCCGACCAGATGGTCCCGCCAGGCGCGTAGGCCTTCCATGCTGTCCAACTGGCTCAGCAGTGGCTGCTGGACGCCGAGCACACCCTCGGTCAGGTGGGCGATGACCGCCCGCACCAACGTCCGCTTGTCGCTGAAGTAGTGGTAGATCTGCGACGTGCTGACGCCGGCGGCGTGCTGCACATCGTCGGTGCTGGTGCCGGCCACCCCGCGCTCGAACATCAGCCGCGCCGCGGCCGCGACGATCCGCTCGCGGGTTGCCTGGCCCTTGCGGGTCAGCCGCGGCGCGGTGTCGACGAGCTCGCCCTGGCTCATTTGGCCAGCTTAGCGAGCACGGTTGGCTGGGTGACCGGTTCCGGGCGGCTCGGCGGCCAGCGCGGCGCCGGCCGAAGTCGCAAGCGGCGGCGCGGAGCCTGGGCCCGGCGCGCCGGCGGGAGTTCAGCCCGAGGTGTGCCGCGTCGAGGGCTGCGTCCGGCCGTCCCGGTAGGTGAACGACTGGGTGAACCGCACCGTTGGGCCGGCGGCCAGTGCCGCGTCCGGGCCCACGCCGGCACCGGACAGCTGGATGGTGCGGCCGTCGATCGCGATGTCCACCTGCTCCACGTAGAGCGGGTCGTCGAACGGGATCAGCACACCGATCGACCGGGGATGCGCCGGGCTGGAGGACCCGTCGAACGCCTCGATCCGCAGCGGGTTCGCCGAGGACGCGGTGGTGCAGGACAGCACGGCGACGGCGTCGTCCACCCCGTCGCCGGTGACGTCGCCGTAGGCGACCTTGTCGACGACCACCTGCTGTTCCGCCGAAGGACACCGGAAACCGGTCGCGGTGGCCCAGGGGGTGGCGCGCAGCGGACTGGCCGCGGTTGGGTGCGCCGCCGCGGACGTCGCCGACCCGGAGCCCGTCGGGGCGGACGCCGACCCGGAAGACGCCGACCCGGAAGACGCCGACCCGGTCAGTGGGGCGGCGGACGGTGGATGCCAGGCACAGGCCACCACGCCGCCGGCCGCCATGCCGCAGGCCACCATGCGGAGGGCCAGCACGCTGCGCCCCTCGGTCCGCGCCGGTCGAGAGGTTGTGGTCACGTCGTCTCCCTGGTGGCCTTCGCGGATGAGCACCGCCGCCAGTGAATTCAACACCGCCGGCTCTTGACACAGGTGTGGCTACCCCGGTGCGTTCTCGATCACCGCGGGCACCAGCGTTGATCACGGCCGACCCGAAAGCGGGTGCGGCCAGCCGGGAAGCCCGCCGCGGCCGGTCAACTCGTGCCGGCGAGCAGCCGGGACAGGGCCCTACGCGACCAGCCCCGGGACCCGTTCGGCTGGCGGCGGTGGGCCGGGTGGGGTGCCGTCGCCGAACGGGCGTCCGCCCAACTTGGCCCGGCCGTGCGGATCCAGCCAGTTCGCCACGTCCGGGCCGACCGGCACCACGCCGCTGGGGTTGAGCGTGTTGTGCACTCCGTAGTAGTGCTGCTTGATCTGCTCGAAGTCGATGGTGTCGCCGAACCCCGGGGTCTGGAACAGGTCACGGGCGTAGGCCCAGAGCACCGGCATCTCGGTGAGCTTGTGCCGGTTGCATTTGAAGTGCCCGTGGTACACCGGGTCGAACCGGACCAGGGTCACCCAGAGTCGCACGTCGGCCTCGGTGATGGTGTCGCCGACCAGGTAGCGGCGGGTGCTCAGCCGGTCGGACAGCTGGTCGAGCCGGGTGAACAGTGCGTTATAGGCCTGTTCGTAGGCGGCCTGGCTGGTGGCGAACCCACACTTGTAGACGCCGTTGTTGACGTCGTGGTAAACGCCCTCGCTGACCTCATCGATCTCCCCGCGCAGCGCCTCGGGGTAGAGGTCCGGCGCACCCTCGCGGTGGTACGCCTGCCACTGGGTTGACAGGTCCAGGGTGAGCTGGGCGAACCCGTTCGTTGCCACCTTGCCGCTGGGCTCGTCGACCACCGCTGGCACGGTGATGCCGGCCGAGAAGTTGGGGTCGGCCTTGCGGTACGCCTCGCCGAGGTACTCGATGCCGAGCACCGGGTCGCGGTTGTCCGGATCCAGGTGGAAGCGCCAGCTGCGCTTGTCGTGCAGCGGGCCGGGGATGCCGAGTGAGATGACCGGCTCCAGGCCGAGCAGCCGCCGCACGATCACCGCCCGGTTCGCCCACGGGCAGGCCCGGGCGGCGACCAGCCGGTACCTCCCGGGCTCGACCGGCCAGGGGGAGGAGCCGTCGGAGGTGATCCGCTCGTCCAGCGCAACCGGCTTGCGCACGAACGCCCCGCGCTCGGACCGCTCGGACCGCTCGGATTGCTCGGCCGCCGTGGTGCCCGCCGCCGTCTCGGTCGCGCTCGCCTGCTCCACCCTGATCCGCCCCTGTCTCGGTTGGTGACCAGCCGTGTCGCCCCCGGCTCCGGGGCTGCACTTCCGCCCGGCCGGGTAGGCCAGCGGCGCCAGCCATTTTAGTCACTATTTGTGACCAATTGCCAACCCGGGCACCCGCGCACCCGGCCCGAGCATGGTCGAGGCCCGCACCCCGTGGGGCGCGGGCCTCGGCTCGATGTGCCGCTCAGTGCTTGTGGATGTGCTCTCAGTGCTTGTGGATGTGCACGGTGACGTTCATCCCCGGTACCAGTGGCACGCCACCGGTGTTGGTGAACGAGACCCGTACCGCGATCACCTGGGTGACCTTCTGGAAGTTTCCGGTGCTGTTGGACTCCGGGAACAGGGAGAACTGGTTGGCGGCGGCGCCCTGGATATCGGTCACCACGCCGGTCACCGGGGTCCCCGAGTAGGCATCGACGGAGATGTCCACCGGCGCGCCGAGGTGCACGTCGCCGACAGCGGTCTCGTCCACCCGGGCGGTGACGTAGATCTTGTTGAAGTCGTAGGCGGTGGCCAGCTGGGTGCCGGCGGTGACCCACTGTCCCTCAACCGCGTTGTTGATCGCCACCGTGCCGTTGCCCGGAGACTTGATCGTCATCTGCGGCTGTGCGCCGCTGCCGCTGATCTTGACCCGGCCCATGATCATGTTCTGCTTGACCGCGGCGCCCTGCTGACCCTGCCAGTTGACCAGCGTGCCGGTGGCCGGGGCGTTAATGCTGATCTTGTCACCGTCGACCTGGGCGTTGTCGGTGGTGACGTAGTTGCGAGAGTTGAGGAAGTAAGCGCCACCGAAGCCGAGGGCAGCCAGCACCGCGAGGATCACGATGATGGTCAGCGCCTTCCGGGTGGAGCCCTTCATCTTCTTCTTCTTGGCGGGCGCCTCGGGAGTCGACTCGATAGCCGGCGCGGGAGCGGGCGCCGCCTCCGGCTCCGCGGTCTTCGTTGCGGTGCCGTTCAGGTGGATCTTCTCTTTGGTCGCTGTGCTAGCGGCGCTGTCCGGGCCTTCCACCCTGACCTCCTAGATCGACGTGCGGTGCCGGGGCGTTAGCGGCGGCTTGTACTCTCTTAATGAACGAACCGTACCTTATTTTTCTTCCCCCACGTACGAATCTCTTTAGACGAAGTTGTGAACCCACTCCGGAGGCTGGTGCTTCCGGCCCGGATCGGCTAATGGACACGGTCCACCCGGCCGACTCATGACATTCTGGGCCCGACCCCCGACATTTTTCCGAGCTGTGCTGTGAGGCGTGCCCTGAGCTGGTCGAACATCCCCAGTTCAGGCTTGTCCGTGGGCGGGTTCGGGCGTTCCGAGTCGATCTCCGGTGATCGACCGGACCCTGTCCGGCGGGATTCCGCGCGGGGCCCGGTCGTGCCCCAACTCACAGTCTCGAGTCAGCGGTGGCGCGTCGTCGACGCCGCGTGTCGCCGCGCTTCGACGACGGACAGTGACGAGGAGTTATAGGGAGTAATTGTGTGGCAACCGCCGCGCAGCACGGTGAGGCTCATTGTGGCTCCGGCCCGAGTGGTGCCAGGCTGGCGGCGAGATACGGGAGGCCGCGCATGGGGTTCTACGGCGAGCGGGTGGTACCGCGGATTGTTGACCTGTCCTGTGGGATGAAGCTGACGCAGCCGCTGCGGCAACGCGTCTGCGCCGACCTGTCGGGCGAGGTCGTGGAGATCGGCTTCGGCTCCGGGCACAACGTCCCGTTCTACCCGGATGGCGTGGCCAGGGTGACCGCGGTGGAGCCGGCCGACCTCGGCTGGAAGCTCGCCGGAAAGCGGCTGGACGCGGCCACGGTGCCGGTGCGGCGCGCCGGACTGGACGGTCAGTCGCTGCCGTTCCCGGACCACAGCTACGACGCCGCCCTGTCCACCTGGACGCTGTGCACGATCCCGGACGTGGCCGCCGCGCTGCGCGAGCTGCGGCGGGTGCTCAAGCCCGGCGCCACGCTGCACTTCGTGGAGCACGGCCTGGCCCCGGACGCGAGCGTGCGCCGCTGGCAGCACCGCCTGGAGCCGCTGCAGAAGCGGATCGCCGGCGGTTGCCACCTGACCCGGGAGGTGGTGGAGCTGCTCACCGCCGCCGGTTTCACCGTCGCCGAGGCGGATGTGTTCTACCAGCCCGGCGTCCCCAAGCCGCTGGCCGCGACCACCCTCGGGGCCGCCGTATCCCCGTGATCGGCGCCGTTGCCGGTCACCGGGCGACCAGCGGCGGCGCCGTTGCCGATGAACCGCGCCCAGCGGCGGCGCGGATCCCGGGTTCACCAGCGGCGGCGCGGACCGGCGGCGCGGACCGGCGGCGCGGACCTCGGGTTCATGGTCAACCGAACGTCACGCTCGTTTTTTGCCGCCAGAAGGGGTGTGGTGTTCGGTTGACCATCTCGAGTTTCGCGGTCAGGCCGCTGCGTCTGCCCAGGCCAGGCGGATGGCCTGTATTTGTTCGGGGGTGGGGATGACCTGCGGGTCTGCACGATATTCGGCGGCGATGAGCACGCGACGGAGCTTGATGAGCATGTCGTGGTAGCTGGGATGGGTCTTGGTGGCGTACCAGCGAGCCCGGCGTCGGTGCTCGTTCACGACGGTGGGGTGGTGGCCAGCCAGGTGATACCAGATGATGACCAGGCTTTGGGTGACCAGTCCGAAAGGGACGGTGCGCTCCACGGCCAGGCGGGTGCGGTTGCGGGCTTCGCCGACGCCGGTGATGGACCAGTACATGCGCATGGTGGCCCAGTTCGACACTGGCGAACCGGCCTACTCATGGCTCACCCGCAGCTTGTTCGTCGGCGAAGGCCGCCTGGCCGGTGACCGCCGAATCGAATACCAAATCCACCGCCTCGACTGACCCATGAGACGTCTCAGATGACGACACCCCAAACGAACGGACAGCAGGCGGAGACGCCGCTGCACCCCTCGTGGCGGGGTAGCGGCCCCGGTCAGTCATCTTCGCCGGCAACCGCGGCAACGCCGTACAGATGTGGGCACTGTCGGCGATCAGGTGCACGGTGCGATCATGTCGGGCCGCCGGTGGCGGGCGCCGTGTGCGCGCTTCGTTACTACTGGTCGAGGAATCGCCGAATTTCGGTGTTTTCCAGTTCGGGTTTTTCGAGCGGGATGAAGTGGCCGGACGGCAGCCGAACGTAGTCGAATGCCGCGGTGACGAGTGACTTCGCACGCTCGACGTCGTCGTCTGTGAGTGCGCCGACGATGCGGTCGCCGGACATAGACCAGTTTGCGTGGAGGAACAGCATCGGTTGTGTGATTTGGGCGAGTGCGGTGGCGTGGTCAAATCCCGCTCCGGCTGTGCCGTCGACGAACGCGCGGGAGAAGTTGCCATCGAAGTGGGAGAAGCTGCGCAGGAAAACCCGCATTTGGGTCGGGAGAAATGGGAGGTCGATGGGAGTGCCGGGTCGCAGCGTTTGATGTAGCCTCATCCAGGCGGCAGCGAGCTGCAGAACCGGCTTGGGCGGAGCTGTCATGTCGGCCATGGTGTCGAGTTCCTGGGCCATCGGGGCGAGGGTGTCGAGGAAGAACTTGGGGAATCCACCGCTCCCGGGGATGGCGGTCTGAGCGAGCCCGAGGAATACGTCGTAGACCACCGAGTTTTTGATGGCCGGCCATTCCGCGCGGAAAAACGGAGCGTCCTCGATTACTGACGCCGTTACCAACTCAGGCACGTTGGCGGCAAGCCACATAGCCAGAACTCCGCCGGAGGAGTTCCCGCCGACGATCGCCGGGCGGCCAACCACCTCGCGCAGAAATTCACTCACCGCCACACCGAGCTGATCGAAAGTGTATTTCCCTGGCGTCCACGACGACTTTCCATGACCTGGCAATGATATCGCGAAGACCTGAAAGTCGGGGGCCAGCATCGGCAAAAGAAGAATATATTCCTCCCAGGTCATGCCTTGTGCCGGGATGAACACGATCGGTCGCCCGTTCGCGGGGCCGACAACATAATTTATCCGGACCTCGCCAGCGTGGAAGAATCTCTCGCCGATCCCGACGGCTTCCATCGACCTGTGTTTCATACGGTCTCCTTCCAGAGTGATCGGCCGCCATCGGTAACTGAGTAAACGATCTCACGAGCCCCGTCGCCGAACAGAAACACCCGGCCCCGCCCGGCCCCCACTCAAACGCGCCTCCTGTCACTCGCCCAACACCGAGGGGAGACACCCATTGGGTCGAATGCACGTTCGATCGCAGTGCGAAAGTCGAGTGACCATGGGCTGAGGGCGCGCCACGGTCGGCATGGTGCTGTGGGGTTGCGTCCGCGCAGCGTCGGCTGGGGGTCCCTCGCGGCGCGGGAGTTCACGCAGTCCTGGCAGCGCTTGCCGACGCGTTGGCGCGGGTCCCGCTCGGGAATGATCTGGATCTTGCATAACGTCGGGAGACGCTCCATGTCTCGCCCTCCTTGCTCGGCGAGCGCTGTGACTTGTCCTCGTTGCAGCGTGCACATGATGTCCCTGTCGAGTACCTCGTGATCGAGGCCGTCCGCGGCGGAGGTCACCACGGAGAAACTCGACACCACGCCGCCCCGTGTGTACCGCCGGGTTCGGCGCCCACTGCTCCTCGGTCACACCGGGCTGGGGCGATGGCTGGTTGGCGGTCGGGTCTGTCGGGCACCGACAGCCAGTTCGGGTTCCCAGCCATTTCGTGCACGGGGCGCGCTCTCGTAGGCTCGCGCTTCGAGGACGCACTGGTAGTGGACGCAGGGCCATCGGTTCCAGTGGAGTTGGCAGCACGCACGAACGCGCCTCGGCCCTGTTTGGTGACTACCAGGCCTTCGGCCTTCAGCACCGCCATTGCTCGGCGTACGGTCGGGCGGCTGGTCTGGTACATCTCGGCGAGGCGCCACTCCGAGCTGAGCCGGGTGCCCGGGGCCAGCCGGCCGTCGAGGATCGACGCGCGCAGATCCTCCACAATCCGGTGGTAGGGAAATCCCAGGTCCGGTGACTGCGCCACCCCCCGACCGTAGCGCGAGGGTCTCCGATAACGGCGGTCGGGAAGGTCGACAAGACCGCTGGCGCCTCGAGGTGACGGAACGGGTTGCCGGTACCAAGATGGCGGGCATGAGCTACGTCGCCAGCCCCGACCGGTACGACTCCGCCGTCTTCCGCCGCTGTGGCCGATCGGGGCTGGACCTGCCGGCCATCTCGCTCGGGCTGTGGCACAACTTCGGCGACGCGCAGCCGCTGGAGGCGCAGCGGGCGATCCTGCGCCGCGCGTTCGACCGCGGCATCACCCATTTCGACCTGGCCAACAACTACGGGCCACCTTACGGCGGCGCGGAGCGCAACTTCGGCACGTTGTACGCCCAGGACTTCCGCCCTTACCGGGACGAGCTGATCATCTCCACCAAGGCGGGCTACGACATGTGGCCGGGTCCCTACGGGCAGGGCGGCGGCTCGCGCAAGTACCTGCTGGCCAGCCTGGACCAGTCGCTGGGCCGGATGGGCCTTGACTACGTGGACATCTTCTACAGCCACCGGTTCGACCCGGACACGCCACTGGAGGAGACGATGGGCGCGCTGGACGCCGCCGTGCGCTCCGGCAAGGCGCTGTACGCGGGCATCTCCTCCTACAGCCCGGAGCGCACCCGCGAGGCGGCGGACATCCTGCGCGCGCTGGGTACACCGCTGCTGATCCACCAGCCGTCGTACTCGATGCTCAACCGCTGGATCGAGCAGGAGTTGCTGGACGTAATCGGCGGCCTCGGCGTGGGCTGTATCGCGTTCTCCCCGCTGGCGCAGGGCATGCTGACCGACAAGTACCTGGGCGGCATCCCGGCCGGGTCACGGGCCGCCCGGGACTCTTCGCTGTCCACCGAGCTGCTCTCCGAGCGCAACCTGGAGCATGTCCGGGCACTGAACGCCATGGCGGCCGATCGCGGCCAGTCGCTGGCCCAGCTGGCGCTGGCCTGGGCGCTGCGTGATGCCCGGGTGACCTCCGTGCTGATCGGGGCGAGCAGCGTCGCGCAGCTGGACGACAGCCTCGGCGCGCTGGACCACCCCGAGTTCAGCGAGGACGAGCTGGCCAGGATCGACAAGCACGCGGTGGAGGCCGGGATCAACCTCTGGGCGGCGTCCGGGGAGGCCTGACCCGGCGGCCCGGTCGGCCCCGCAGGCGTGGACCGGCGCGGGGGCGTGGACCTCAGCGGTACGGCGAGTCGCCGTACCGCTGCGCGCTGTGTACGGCAGCCCGAACGGCGTAGAGATCGACTACCGCGGGTGACTTGTCCCTGGGTGTGACCACCCATACAGACCTCGGAGTGTCTCGAAAGTATTGGTTAGCCTAGCCTAATTGAGCTGATGCTGAGGCTCAGCTAACCCGATGGCTCGAGGTCGGGGAGCGTCCTCTCTTTCGAGTTTTGGAGGCACAGCCATGTCCGAGAATCCCGGCTCGCCAGGCCCGAGCGAGCGGAGCAATCTGGGGAACACCGATGCCTGAGCCGCGCAACGGCACGGTCACGGCGGGCGTGCGGGGCCGCCGCTACGCGGGCGTGAGCGTCGGCCTTGGGCTCGACCCGGTGGACGCGGGCGCGGGCCTGGTCCGGGCGGAGGACGGCCCGTTCGTGCTCTTCGAGCGCCACGGCGAGGTGTCCGTCGGGTTCGGGGCGGCCGCCGAGATCGTGGTGGACCGCCATCGGGTCCGGTTCCACACCGGCGGTGCGTGGGAGACCGTGCCCACCTCTCCCGAGCCGCTGCAGCAGGTCGGTGAGTTGCTCGCCGGGTGTGGGATCGCGCGGTGGCGCGCCTACGGCTGGGTCGGCTTCGAGCTGAGCTACCTGCTGCACGGGATGCCCGACGCGGCCGGCGACGCGATCCTCGCCCACCTGGTGGTGCCGGCCCGGGAGGCTCGGCTGACCAGGCAGAACGCCGACCTGCGGGCGCTGCGGATCGACGATCTGGCCACGCTGTGCGGCCGGGTCGACACGCTGGGCGCGGCGCCGGCGCTGGCCGCCGGTGACGACATGGCCGACGAAATGGTCGACTACAACGCCTACTGCCGCCGGGTCTCGGCGGCGGTCGAGGACATCCGGGCGAACCGATTCCGGAAGGTGATCCTGTCCCGGGTGGTGCCGGTGCCCGGCGGTGCCGACCTGGTGGCCACGTACCAGGCCGGCCGGCGCGGCAACACGCCAGCCCGCTCGTTCCTGCTCAGCCTCGGCGACCTGCGGGCCACCGGGTTCAGCCCGGAGACGGTGGTCGAGGTGCGCCCGGACGGCACGGTCACCACCCAGCCGCTGGCCGGCACCAGGGCGCTGTCCGGAGCGCCGGGCGTGGACGCCGCGCTGCGTGCGGAGCTGCTCAACGACCCGAAGGAGATTTTCGAGCACGCGGTCTCGGTGCACGGCGCGCAGGAGGAACTGCGCTCGGTGTGCGTGGACGGCTCGGTGCTGGTCGAGGAGTTCATGTCGGTCAGCCGGCGGGGCAGCGTGCAGCACCTGGCCTCCCGGCTCACCGGACGGCTGGCGCCGACCCGGAACCGGTGGCACGCGATGGCCGGCCTCTTCCCGGCGGTCACCGCATCCGGGCTGCCGAAGCCGGCGGCCTGCGCCGCGATCCACCGCTACGAACCCGAGCCGAGGGACCTCTACGGCGGCGCGGTGATCGTCGCCGACGCGGACGGCTCGCTGGACGCCGCCCTGGTACTGCGCACCGTCTTCCAGCGCAACGGGCGGACCTGGCTGCGCGCCGGCGCCGGCGTGGTGGAGCAGTCCACCCCGGAGCGGGAGTTCGAGGAGACCAGGGAGAAGCTGCGCAGCATCAGCCGGTTCCTGGTGCCGGTGGGCGAGCAGGTCGGCGACGCGGTGGTGGCGGTTCCGTGACCGCGTCGGCCTCCCGGCTCGACAGCTTGACCTCGATGCTCGCCGAGCTGCTCGAGGAGGATCCCGAGGTGGTCGCGGCCAGCGGCAACCTCTTCGAGCTCGGGCTGGACTCGATCTCCCTCATGCACCTGGTGTCCCGGGGCCGGCAGGCCGGCCTGGACATCGACTTCGCCGAGCTCGCCGAGCAGCCCACCGTGGCGGCGTGGACCCGGCTACTCGCCGCCCGCCAGGCGGCGGCAGCGTCCCGCGCCCGCAGCGAGGCCAGGGCGGTGGCCCCGGCCGCGGGGGAGGCGGTGGGCCCGGCCGCCGGGGAGGCGGTGGGCCCGGCCGCCGGGGAGCACCCCCCGCCGGTTACTGAGCCCACCGCCGAGAGGGACGGCGCCGGGCCGGCCCGCGAGGAGTTCGACCTGGCCCCGATGCAGCACGCCTACTGGATCGGCAGGTCCGAGGGCCAGCCGCTGGGCGGGGTGGGGGCACACCTGTACGCCGAGTTCGACGGGGCCGGGGTGGATCCCGAGCGGCTGGCCGCCGCGCTGCACGCGCTGCTGGACCGGCACGACATGCTGCGCGTGCGGGTCGGCGCACACGGCAGGCAGCGGATCGCCGCCGAAGCCGGCTGGCGGGGCCTGGCCGTGCACGACCTGCGGGACCGGGGGCCGGCCGAGGTGGAGCAGGTGCTTGCCGCCGCCCGCGAGGAGTACTCGCACCAGGCGCTGGACCTCGAGGCCGGCGAGGTGCTGGGGACCGCGCTGAGCCTGCTGCCTGGCGGCCACACCCGGTTCCACCTCGATGTGGACCTGGTGGCGGCGGACGCGGTGAGCTACCGCGTGCTGCTGGCCGACCTCGCCCGGCTGTACACCGCGCCCGGCGAGAAACTGCCGCACATCGGCCTCGGCTACCGCGACTACCTGGAGCGCCGGGCCAAGGAGCGGGCCGAGTCGACGCGGCGGGCGGCGACGTACTGGGACTCCCGCCGGGCCGAGCTACCCGAGGCTCCTCGGCTGCCACTGGTCGCCGACCATCCGGCGCCCGGGTCACCGAGGGTGACGCGTGAGCACGAGTTGCTCCGCGCGGCCGAGCGGGAGGCGTTGGCCGTGTCCGCCCGCCAGCACGGCGTGACCCTGGCCGCCGCGGTGGCCACCGCGTTCGCCGAGGTGATCGGGGCGTGGAGCGCCGAACCGAGGTTCCTGCTCAACGTGCCGATGTTCGATCGAGCGCCGGTGCACCCGGACGTGGAGCGACTGGTCGGGGACTTCACCAGCTCGGTGCCGCTGGCGATCGACCTCAGCGAGCCGCGCGGCTTCGCCGACCGGGTTCGCGACACCCAGGCCCGGTTGCACACGGATGCGGCGCACGCCGACCACCCGGGGGTGGCCGTGCTGCGGGAGCGCGCCCGGGAACGCGGGCGGCCGGTGCTCGCGCCAGTGGTCTTCACCAGCGCACTGAACCTCGGCGAGCTGTTCCGCGCCGAGGTCACCGACACTTTCGGAGAGACGGTGTGGCTGGTCTCGCAGACCCCGCAGGTGTTGCTGGACGCCCAGGTCACCGAGGTCGCCGGGGGCCTGCTGGTGAACTGGGACGTCCGCCAGCGGGAATTCGCCCCCGGGGTGGTGCGCGCGATGTTCGCCGCGTTCTGTGCCCTGCTGCGCCGGTTGGCCGTCTCCCCGGATGCCTGGAGGGCGCCGGTGGGCGAGCTGCGCCCCGCGCCGCGGTGCGCGGTCCGGGGCGCGGTCGAGCCCACCCGGCCTCCCCGAGGGCGGCCCGGCCCGGTCCCACCCACCGACGAGCTGCAGCGGGCGATCGCACTGGTCTGGGGCGAGCTGCTCGGTTCACCGGGCGCGGTCGGGGCCACCGACGACTTCTTCGCCGCCGGGGGTGATTCGGTGCGGGCGACCGCACTGGTCAACGGCGTGCGGGAGGCACTGGACAGCTCGGTGGTGACCGTCCGGATGCTCTATGCGGCGCCCACCGTGGCGGGCCTGGCGGCGCGGATCCGGGCGGCGGACCCGCACCCGGAGCGGCTGGACCGGGTGGCCGCGCTGTACTGCGTGGTCGCCGCGATGACCGACGACGAGGTGGTGGCCGCACTGGGCCGGGGGTGCCCGCGATGAGCACCTCTGGCAGGGGGTGCCCGACGAGCACCTCGGGCTGGGGGTGCCCGGGGTGAGCACCCTCGCCAAGGTCCCCACCCTGGACGGGGTCACCCCGTGGCCGGCCGAGCTGGAGCGGCGCTACCGGGCCGCCGGGTACTGGCGGGACGAGACGCTGGGCGAGCTGCTCCGGTCCTGGGCGGCCCGTTCCGGCGACGCGGTGGCCGTCGTGGACGGTGGGCCGGCCGGTACCCGGCTGGGCTACGCCGAGCTGGACCGCCGGGCCGACCGGGCGGCTCGAGGCCTGCGCGCGCTCGGCATCCAACCCGGTGACCGGGTGGTGGTGCACCTGCCGAACACGCTCGAGTTCGTCGTGGTGCTGTTCGGGCTGCTGCGCTGCGCGGCCATCCCGGTGCTCGCCCTTCCCGCCCACCGGCACGCCGAGATCGAGCACTTCGCCGCCCTCGCCGACGCCGTGGCGTACGTGATCCCGGACCGGCACGAGGGTTTCGACTACCGGGAGCTGGCCGCCCGGGTGACCGAGTCGGTGCCTTCGCTGCGCCACGTGCTGGTGACCGGGGACCCCGGGCCGTTCACCGGGCTCGCCGACCTGCCGCCCGGCGCGCCCGACCCGCTGCCCGAGGTGGACGCGGGAGAGGTGGCGGTGCTGCTCATCTCCGGCGGCACCACCGGCAAGCCGAAGCTCATCCCGCGCACGCACCGTGACTACGCCTACAACGCCCGTGCCAGCGCCGAGGTGTGCGCGCTGACCCCGGACGACGTATACCTGGCCTGCCTGCCGATCGCGCACAACTTCCCGCTGGCCTGCCCGGGGCTGCTCGGCGCGCTGGGGGTGGGCGCCCGGGTGGTGTTGGCCCCGGCGCCCAGCCCGGATGTGGGTCTGGCGCTGGTCGGGCGGGAGCGGGTGACGGTCACCGCGCTGGTCCCGCCGATGGCTCGGATGTGGGTCGAGGTGGCCGCATGGGACACCGGTGACCGGTCCAGCCTGCGGTTGCTGCAGGTCGGTGGCGCCAAGCTGGACGCGGCCCTGGCCCGACGGATCCCACCGGCGCTGGGCTGCCGGGTGCAGCAGGTGTTCGGGATGGCCGAGGGCCTGCTCAACTACACCCGGCTG
>Ga0137415_10000681_pt1 | contig 33106 bp, 27 predicted proteins | sample CZODoug3_1_1_16f_FD_183082 | JGI IMG/M metagenome (GOLD analysis project Ga0137415, IMG submission 183082) | Vadose zone soil fungal communities from Angelo Coast Range Reserve, California, USA - CZODoug3_1_1_16fungal (Hybrid Assembly) | ecosystem: Environmental > Terrestrial > Soil > Vadose...
AGCTATTTAATTTTCAACCACTTACACAACTATCTACTAAGTCGACAACAAATAAGTCTTCTGAATTCAAACAGACATAGTCAGGGTTTAACTTGTGTTTTGTGGTTAGGTCAGGGCCTGACCGGCATTTTGTGGGAGAGTCAGGACCCAATCTATTACAGAATTTTGTCAGGGCCTAGGGTGTGTCATCAAACTCGTGGCAGTCAGCGTTGCGAGCGAGAATTGGTCCAGACGAGACGGAGGCCGAAGGCTGTGGCGGGTCCACCGTCGAGGCCTACAACGAAGTATGGGCCAATTTTCGCCGCAACCCAGAGGGATGGGGCGGATTTTCCCGATCTCTTCGTCCCTCGTCGTTCCAGTAGGCCTGCTACAGTTCACTCCTCGCTCCTTGATCTCGAAAAAATCCGCTCCCATCAGGAGTTTGATGACACGCCCTAGAACACACGCGCGGAGCGGGGGATACCTGTAGTGCCAAAACCGGCCAGGCTGAAACTGTAGAGATATTCGGTGTCGTCGCGAACGCCGCCCAGCGAGAAGCGGCGCACCTCAAAGCTCAAGCCGCAGCAGTCCCAGTTGTACATGGTTTGCACGGCACCGTATTGCTGCTGGTCGTGTATTAGGTCGAACCCGGTGGAAACTCCGGCGCTGAATCCCTGCTTGGTTTCGCCACCGTAGATGATGGCAGCGTGAATCTGGTTAAAGGCATTGCTGGTTCCTGTGACCGGCAAAGTCGCTCCAGGAGCCACACCCAGTGGTGAGTTCAAATAGGCGTCGCCAAACTGGAAGCTGTATTGGCCGTGCCGATAGCTGGCAAAGACATTACTGGAGGTAATTTTGCCGGCTTTGCTGTCGTAGTCAAGATCCCATTCGGCATCCGTAGCAGAGGTAGTGCGCAGACGCAGGCGGGAAATAATTGGTGAATAGGAGCGGGGGCCGTACACGAAGTCGACTCCGGTGAAATCGAGCGTAGTTGTCAGCGGATTGGGCGTGTCCAGGGTGAGGACATGGCCGAAGTCAGAGTCGATGAAGTATTTCTGCGCTACTCGCCAAGAGAGCCAGTCCACGGTTCCGCCGCCGCACATATCGTCCGGGCCGAGAGCCTCATCGCCTTTACACGGATGCGGATGCAGATGACGCAGGAAGATTCTCTGCGTCAGGCCGTATTCGACCTCGTTGGTGTTGCTGGCGATCTCTGTGTCGTCGAAGCGCAGTATCTTGCGGAAATTGTTGACGCCGGTGACGAAATGATAGGTAACCTCCGGCTCGATGGTGTGACGCAGTTCTCCTCCGAAGAGGCGCACAAGCCAGGGAGCTGTGAAGTCCCGCGTGAGCGAGGGCGGACGAAAACTCATTCCGCCTTCAAAGTAGGCACGATTGATATCGGCTTCGCGTACGGTAGGGAATTCATTCAGCGTAGCCTCATACTGACTTTTTCCATAGAAGGTATCGCGCACAGCAACTTCGGGCCGGAAGCCCCAACCATGAAAGTGCAACGGGGCGCTCAGGTGCGGATAGACGTCAAGACGCGGAATTGAAGATGAAGTTCTGAAATTAGGAGATTCATACCGGGAGAGTCCGGCAAACGATCCGGAGTAGCCCCACATCAGAGGTGTGCCTTCGAGATAGCGATCATTGCTGTCTATGTCAATCTCGGGCGCGTGCACGATGCGGATCTGCTGTTCCGTCGTGCTGCTTTCAAAGTTCTGGTAGCGATTTAAGCGGAAACTTTCCGTGTAGTTATCTTGGGTATGCGTCAGGAATGCCTGCGACTTGACCTCGGAGTTGATGGCAACCGCATAGTCCTCTTCAAAGGTAAGTCGATAGAGATAGCGGCTTAGGTACTCGATGTCGGCAACCACCCGCGTCTCTGGGGTGAAGTCGTACCGCCCGTCGAGCAGGATATCGACACCTCCCTGATTGACGGTAACAGGCGGCGTTACATTACTTTCCACTAATCCGCGATCGAGCAGGCTATGAAAACGCATATTGGCAAAGTTTTCGCCGAGGCCACGATAGCGGAAGTTGCCATTCGGAGCAAAGCCGCGCTTGGAATAGTACTTTGCAGCAAAAGTGAAGTCTGCGCTTCGTCCCAGCGTCATATATACGCCTTCGCCGAGGATCAGTCCCTTGGTCGTGTTGTTCCCGAAGACAGGAAGCAGGAATCCGGTCTGCCGGGTGCTTTCCTGAACGATATGCGTCACATAAGGCAGGTAGAAGATAGGCATACGCAGCAATTCGAAGACGGAATTGGCTGCGCTGGCCTTGCCGTCAGCTACCTCGATGTTCTGCGCGAGCAGTCGCCAGTCTGGATTCGGCAACCGGCAGGCGGTCATGGTGCCGTGAATCACGCGATATTTCTGCGGCCCTAGCTGCAGGACTTCGCGGCCCGTAAGCGCGTATGGATTCAGCGAGGTAAAGACCACCTTACCCTTCCGATTTTTCTGCACGCCGAGCGTACCGACTACATCGTAAAAGTGACCAGTTTGTTGCTGGACATTCACTGTCCCGTGCGAGGCTTCAAAATGTTCGTCGTCTGGCCCGCCGTCGACCATCAGGTGACCTTCGGCTACGATTTCTCCGGTTTCATCGTTATATGTTGCCCGGTCGGCATGGACGATGTAGTCGCGGTAATAAATGACCGCATCGCCTTCGAGCGTGTAGATGTTGCCTTCATCCGTTCGCCGGTAGGTCTGTTTGTTCGCCTTTATCTGGACCGGGGTGCCCGGTTGCGGCATTGGCACCACATGCGCTTCGGGAATGGAGCTTAGCACGCTCGGATCGTCGGGAAGACTACCGGATGGAGCGCTTATTCCCGCCTGCGCCTCAGTGGTTGCGGCCGGGGGAAGCTGCATCGTTACCGTCTGAGATCGAAGCTGCGGATGACATAGAAGCAGCAGCGTGGTACATAAAAATAAGCGGACTCTCATCGCGAGGGGCAAGTCCAGCATAGCAAAGCATCGCGTGCCTGCTCCGAACCGGCGACCGTTCTGCTGTAAGCGCCAACGCTCTGGCTCACAAATCGTTCTTTCGCCTGCATTGGAGTGTCACCAATGGTCGATAGATGCGTGTCTTCGCTGCTTCCGGCTCTTTCCATGGTCAACATAGCAACAGACGCTTTTGCGCGTGCTCACGTTTCAATACTTGAGCAGGCAAAGCGCTACAGGAAGAATCGAGGTTCCCGTTGAGCACTTCATCTCAGAGCATTGAGATCTCCTCTGCCGCTGAACAAGTCCCTGCCTGGAAGCAGGAGGTGAATGCGCGCCTCCATGCGCATCGCAACCGCCGCACGCGGACGCCGGAAAATCAGCCGGCGCTGCCTGGGCTTGAGAGTGCCGAAGAGAATGACTCCCGCGCCTCGCGTGTAGCTGCGCGTGTGGCCGAGCGTTATTCAAAGGCTCCTTCATACGGCGAAATGCTGGCCGCGGAGGCTGCAAACGCGGCCCGAGCCGCCGAAGCTGCTGCTCAAGCCGCCCAGGAAGCACATGCCTCGGCGCAGGCGATTCTTGCTGGGCTCGATATTGAAATGTCCGAAGCGCCTGCGGAAGCTGCCAAGATGTCGATAGAGATGCGGGAACCTGAGCCGGTTCGCTATCACGTAAGCCGCGAATCGCTGCCACCCGCTCCTGTGCCCGAGCCGCGTGTATCGGAAAACAGGCTTGCGATCACCGAAATCGCGGATGAGACGATCGATCTGCTGGAAGCATCGACTGTTGTTCCAACGCAGCCTCTGCCTGCCAAACTGATTGAGTTTCCTCGTGAGCTGGTTGCGCCTCGCAAGGCGCGGCCTCGACTGGCCGAGGGGCCTTTGCGTGATGCTGAAGGGGAACCGGAGAAATCACAACTTCGCATCTTTGAGGTAGAGTCCGACGCTATTTCCAAAGAGCCGGTTGTCGAGGCTGTTTTGCCGGAGTGGCATGCGATCCGTCTGGACGACGCTCCAAAAGCTTCCGAACCGCAGCCAAAGCGCTATCCTTCGCAGCCGCCATCATCGCTGTTCGAGCTGCCTCTGCATGTTGCTCCGCTGGAAGACCGGCTGATGGCCGCCGCAGTGGATGTCGCGCTGGTGCTTACGGCGTTTCTGCTGTTTGTGCTGGTGTTTGTGGCTTGCACGGCGCATCCGCCTGCCGGAAAGCCCGCCCTGATTGGCGCGAGTATCGCACTGTCGGCATTGTGCGTGCTCTACCAGTGGCTGTTCTTTTCTTATGCGGATGGAACACCGGGCATGCGGTATGCCAGGATCGCTCTCTGCACCTTTGATGATGAGAATCCTACGCGGGGGGCAATGCGCGGACGGATCGCCGCGCTGCTGCTTTCGGCTCTGCCCCTGGGATTGGGCTTTCTCTGGGCGTTCTTCGATGAAGATCACCTCGGCTGGCATGACCGGATTACGCGGACATATCAGCGGAGCTACCGGTAAAGTAGCTCCATTTACTTTGGCGCGGTTGGATTGAACAGCTTCAACACATTTTCGGTTGTGTCCGTCTCGCCCAGCCGGGGGAAGATTTTCTCGATGCTAATGCGATGCACCTCGACATCACGGTCGGTCATCGCATCTGCGACAAATACGACGTTGTAGCCCAGATCGTAGGCGCTGCGTGCGGTCGATTCCACACCGAGACTCGTCGCAACGCCTGCGAGGAACACCTGAGTCACGCCGCGCTGATGCAGGGTTTCATCCAACAACGTGCCGATAAATGCTCCGGCTCGTTGCTTGGTCACGAGGTAGTCGCTTGGCTGTTGATCCAATTCAGGGACTAGCTCGGTCCAATCCGGCGGAAATGCAAATTTAGGAGCGCCAGCATCGGTGCGGCCCGGAGCCCTGCCCGATACATTCACGAGAACAACCGGCAGGCCTCGCTCACGGAAGGCGCGCGCCAGCTGGGAAGAGCGGGTGACGATCTCGTTGACAGGATGCACGGTTGGGATCGGCGCGTTGACAATGCCCTTTTGCAGGTCAATGACGATCAGCGCGGCCGTGGTATCGAGTTGAGTGAGAGGCATGGTTTTCCTTTCGGCTGGTGAGAATATTTTGCTCAGGCCGTTACCCGGCATGTTTCGTTTGAAAGCTGATGCTCGACATGATGCTGAGTGCAGCGATGCCGGCGAAGAAGACAACAAGCGCCAAGTGGTCTCCGCTTGCAACTTTTCCGGCTTGCAACAGAACGAAGCCAATAACGAGGTTGAACAACGCCCAGACGACGTTCACAGACGGCGAAGAAAGTCCTTTTCCGGGTGGCTTCGCAAATGGCGTCGGAAAGCGGTCTCCAGAGATGCCATGCACGAGATGAGGCACGACATTTGCGAGAAAAACTCCAGCAAAGAAACAAGCGATGTAGTGGTACCAGTTCACAGTGCTTTTCCTTTCAGTTGAGGTTTGTGTTCGTTAATCCATTCCATCGTTAGGTTCTTCTTCATGCGCGCCCATCAGGAGTGCTTTGGTATATCCGGACCGGAAGGCGGCTTGCAGAACCGAGCAGGAGCAACTGAAAGCCGATCAACACAAGAAATGCAATCAGAAATGCGCGAGCTCCGGAGGCTGGAAAATGCGTCATGGAAAATGACATAACAATCGCCATGCCTGTTGTCGCGACAGGTCCGCCCAATCGCTGAACAATGTTGGCTGCTGTCGTTGCGAGTGCAAGCTTTTCTCTTGGGACCGAGGCATATCCGGCTGACAACGAAGGAAGGCCGATAGCACCCTGGCCAGCGCCGCGTGCAAACAGAGATACAGCTATTAAGACAGGCGAAAATCGATTTTGGATCATCCATAAAAATGGAAGCGTGCCCAAAATAGACAGTATCGTTCCACTTGTAGAAACCGCGCGATAGCCAAACCTTTCGGTCAGAAATCCCATTGCCGGATATACGCACATCATCCCAAGCCCCATAGGCGCGAGCATCCATCCCGCTTTCGCCGCTGAGAAACCACAGCCTGTGATGAGGTAGAGAGGAACGAGCATTTGCCCCGCATATGTCGCTCCGTTGGAGAGGAACTGCGTGGTTGCGGCGGTTGAAAAGATACGGTTATGAAAGAGCCGCAGATCGATCAAGGCCGCGCTTTTCTTTCGGATCGCATACCCGACAAATGCACCCAGCAAAATCAAGCCTGAAAGCATGGCCAGAATTCCCTCTCGATGCGATGCGTGGTCTAGCCCGTAAAGAAGCGACGCCAGCCCCGGAGAGATCAGTAAGAAACCCAGAAAATCAAATGGACGTTTTTGAACCGCGGTTTCGTCGCCTGGAAGTAGAAACGCCGCTAACGTCACTGCCAAAATACCAATCGGCAGATTGATGTAAAAAAGCCAGTGCCAGGAAGCGTATTTCAAGATCATGCCTGCAACGACCGGACCCAGGAGTGGAGCGAGCAGGACAGGCATACTCATATAGCCCGCCACGCAGGCCAAATGCCGCCCTGCAACACGGGCAATCATCAACTGCGTCATTGGCACCAGAAGCCCGCCTGTGATGCCCTGGACCACACGCGCCCAAATCAGTTCGTTCATGTTTGTTGCTGCGCCGCAAAGGAGTGAGGCCAACGTGAATGCTGAGAAGCATGCCAGGTAAAGCCGCTTGGCGCCTAGCCGGTCTACGAGCCAGGCATTGAGCGGCAACATGAGCGCCAGCGCGAGCAGATAACCGCTGATAATCCACTGGACTGAATCAATCGACGCATGAAGCTCTTGCTGAATCGCTGACAGCGAGACGTTCACAACCGTCGAATCCATTTGCGTCATAAGAGGACCGAGAAACACGACGGCAGCCACGCGCCAGACCCTTGGATCAATGCGTTCGGAGGAGGTGTCATCGACGGTTGGGAGGGTTTCTACTTGGGCAGTCACAGTTCCGCCAGGCGCTTGATGATCTCGCCGGCCGCAAAGAGTGTTTCCTGGTCCTGCTTATCGAGCTGGGCGATAGCCTGCGCTAGCCATGTCCGTTTTGCATCCGTGACACTGTTTCGCACGGCAAGGCCTTTGGCGGTCAGTTCAATGTTCATCTGGCGGCCATCGGTCGGATGCGGCTTGCGCTCGACCAAGCCTCTTTCCTCAAGGGTTGTGATCGTGGCCCCCATCGACTGCGGTTTCACGCTTTCCGCACGCGCTAGGTCGGCAGTGGTTGCAGGTCCATTTTTCACAAGGCGCGCCATGACGGCAGATTCGGTCATGGAAAGCTCATGGGAGGCCGCTGCAGCGCGCACGCGGCGTATCAGTAATCCGATGGCCTGGGTAAGGTCGATGACTTCGCTTTCAAGATTCTTTCGCGGCATAACAAATCCAGAATATATAAATAACAGTCAAACTTGCAAGTTTGACTGTTTAATTTAATATAGAACCCAACCTAAACTACATGCTTGAATTTCGATTTCTTAGCAGCGACAATACTTGTTTTATGGGGAGCTACGATGCCCGTATCGATGCCTATATTGCGAAGGCCGCGCCTTTCGCCTATCCGATTCTCGAATATATCCGCGACGTTGTGCATGAAGCTTGCCCGGATGTAGAGGAAACCATCAAGTGGGGCTTTCCGCACTTCGACTACAAAGGGATCATGTGCGGAGTGGCAGCCTTTAAGCAGCATTGCGCCTTCGGGTTCTGGAAAGGCAGTCTCATCTTCGGCAAGAAAGACGGCGCTGCCAAAGATGTGAAGGAGGATGCCATGGGGCAATTCGGCAGAATTACTTCGCTGAAAGATCTTCCTTCGAAGCGCGTGCTGGTTGGGTATATCAAGAAGGCCGCTCAGTTAAATGATGAAGGTGTGAAAGTTCCTAACCGGTCAAAACCACGCGCGGAGAAGAAAGAGCTGGTTGTTCCGGAATACTTCACGGCTGCGCTTAAGAAAAACAAGAAGGCTCAAGCGGCCTTCGAGGCTTTTCCCTATAGCCATAAGAAAGAGTATGTGGAATGGATCACCGAAGCTAAAACGGATGCGACGCGGGAACGACGCATGCAAACTACGATTGAGTGGCTGAGCGAGGGTAAGTCGCGCAATTGGAAATATCAACCGTCGTAGCTCTGTAAACAAACCATTGCCTCTAAGAGATACACTGGCAGCGCTTTTCGATTTCACTTTACCAGGTGTCCATGCAGCGTCGTGTTTTTCTCAAGTCTCTCGTCACCACTACTGGAAGCGCATTGTTACTGAAACCGTGCGCAGCGTTCACACTACCGGAAGCTGCTCCCGAGCCGGGCGTAAAGCGCGTGCTGGTGATGTTCAAGTGCCACTTCGATGCGGGCTTCATTGATACACAGGCAAACGTCGTCCACAAATACTTCGCACAGTACTTTCCGCAGGCAATAGAGCTTGCGAGCCACCTGCGTGAGGCTGGCGATCAACGCTATGTTTGGACCACTGGTTCCTGGCTTCTCTACGAATACCTTGAACAGGCTTCGCCTGAAGATCGCAAGCGTATGGAACAGGCCATTGCTCGCGGCGATATAGCGTGGCATGCATTGCCGTTCAGCTGGCAGACCGAGTTGATGGACCCGTCGATGATTGCGGGCGGCATTGCCTTGTCGCAAACGCTCGACCGGCGTTTTGGCCGCACTACGACGGGGGCTAAGATGACCGATGTACCAGGGCATACGCGCGGCATCATTGCGCCGATGGCTGCGCAAGGCGTGAAGTTTCTGGATATCGGCGTAAACGATGCCAGCACTCCGGCGCAGGTGCCTCTTTTGTTTCTATGGAAGACTCCGGCGGGTGCGTCGCTTGTTGTGATGTATCACCACGGTTACGGTGGTGTTGTGCATGTGCCTGGCTCCGACCTTGCCGTGGCTATCGTAGTACGCAATGACAACAGCGGACCGCATACTCCGCAGGAAATCTCGACTGTCTATGCCGATCTCAAACAGCGTTTCCCCAATGCACAGATCGTTCCCACGAGCCTGACCGAGATAGCGAATGCGGTCGATCCACATAAACATGCTTTGCCTGTAGTCACGCACGAGATTGGCGATAGTTGGATTTATGGAGTGCCGAGTGATCCGTTGAAAGTCGCGCGCTACCGTGAGGTGGCGCGGCTGCGTGAAAGCTGGCTTGCTCAGAAGAAATTCCGTGTGGGTGACGCGACCGATGTCGCGCTGCTGCGCCATTTGCTGCTGGAACCGGAGCACACGTGGGGTACCGATACAAAGACCTGGCTCGACTTCGATCACTACAAGCCAGCCGATCTTGCGCCTATGCTCGATGCGAAGAATTACAAGGTCGTCGAGTTTAGCTGGACAGAAAAGCGGCAAGATCTTTTTGATGGACTTGCGGCGCTTCCTCCTGCTCTTCGCAGTGAGGCCGAAGCTGCGATCGGCAAACTCAAAGCGCAAGAGCCGCAATTGCCGCAGACTTCGCCATATCCTACAGGCAAAGAGATTGAGACTGCCCATTTCATCGTGGGTATCGATCCAAAGACGGGTGCGATTACTCGCTTGCGCGATAAGCATTCGCAAACAGAATGGGCTAGTGCGGATCATCCACTGGCGCTCTTCAGTTATCAGACGCTTTCGCAGCAAGATTATGCACGCTTCTTCGCGAACTATGTCGTCAGCACGGAAGACTGGGCGAAGAAAGATTTTGGGAAACCGAATATCGAGCGTTTCGGCGCAGAAAGCCGGGAATGGCTTCCTTCTCTGCGCACGCTGCATGTGAACGAGACAGTGAAAGGTCATCGCATATTGGCAAGCCTGCAGGTGGATGACGACGAAGCCTTCCGGTCAGGACGGGCTTCCTTCCCGCAGAAGATGTACATGGAGATCTTTCTGCCTAAAGCTTCTCCAATCATTCATCTGGACTTCTCCTGGTTCCAGAAACCAGCGACCCGCATGCCGGAGGCGCTGTGGCTGAGCTTTCATCCCATAACAGCAGATCCGCAAGGGTGGCGGATCGACAAGTCTGGCGAGGAGCTTTCGCCTTTGGATGTAGTGGCTGCCGGAAACCGGCACATGCATGGTGTGGGCAAAGGCTTCCGTTATCGCGAAGGAAATAAGTTATTCGAAGTGGAAACGCTGGATGCTCCAGTGATTGCGGTGGGAGAGAAATCTCCCCTGAACTTTTCGACGAGCCAGCCGGATCTTTCGGGCGGAGTCCATTGCAATCTCTTCAACAATGCGTGGGGGACAAACTACATCATGTGGTTCGGAGAAGATATGCGCTTTCGCTTTGTGTTGAAAGCGGCATAATCTGGAGATGTTTGGAGCACCTCAAAAACGAGAATTTAATGTCCGCAAGACTGCTGAAGAGGTTCAACGATGCGCAGCTACGCTCTTGATCCAGGCTGCTGCCGCTTCCGTCATCGGATCGACTGTTCCCGGAACTGGGAGGTGCGATTCTTCTGGAAGCTCTATATCGAGGTTGATACCGTCTAGATAGATTTTACCAGTCCTATCCGCCTCTACACTTGTGGTAAGGACGAGGCTTGCTCCATCTTCTAGCACAAACCCATCGTTCGATGTGGTTTGTCCATGAGTTGGCCTACCGAATGATCTTGAGAGCGGCCGGCCTTGAAACGAAATAGCGATCGCCTCTCCTGAACTGGCGGTACCGTGATCGATAATCACGGCTACGATCTGAGGCGTCTTGAAGGAAATCGACGGCGCCGGCACCCAACATAGAATCTGTCGTCTACCATCGTGCAATTGAGCTCCAGCTCCATCAGCGCCATAGAACCAAATGTTCTTATTGTTATCGGCATCGATGTACGCTCCGAGGATGCCTGTTCCTTCAAGTGGGCCGACTCCAGCGAGCATGGGCCACATATTGCCACCAAGATTGCCTCTCAAATCGATAATCCACCCCGTGGGATGCTTGGCCCCCAGCCTCGAAATAGTTTTGTTCAACACATCTGCATAGACATGCATCTGACCGTCATCAGGATTGAATAGTCCGGGAACAACGATGGTGGCAATTCTTGCACCAGCGATCTCCTGGATGCTGCCGCCCGGGGTACGTCTGTCGATGTACGGAGAGGGGGGCCACTTCTCTGATCCCGGTTCGGTCACTGGCTTGGTCATCCTCCTCGCTCGTGCCTCCTTCTCTTTGGCTTGCAACTCTGGAGAGAGCTGCAAAAAGCTGTGATGGTCATTTAACTTTCGCAAGGCAAATCGGATAGCGTCATATGTATCTGGCGGAATTTGAGAACCGGCAGCTTGATCCAGCGTCTCTTGACGTAGCTTCGGCCAGTTTATGGACTTTCGATGCAAAGAATTCTGCTGCATGACATCGAGCGCATGATTGACATAACTGATTGCTACTCCAGAAGCTTGTTGTTCTGGCTCAGCGAGGATACTCCCGCAATACATCAAAACCGCAGCTGACAAACATAAGAGCATTTGCCGCATTAAGCTTCCCTCCACAGCCAACTACGAAACAATCCAACAATGTGTTCACCGCAGAGGGGGAGATCTTAATGATTTTGATGAAAATACCCCAAACGATATATCTGCATGGGATATCTCAATCCAGCTTTTGAATCAGCGTGCCTTCGGGAATCTTCAATTCGAACTGGTTGTCGTTGAGTTCGAGATTGACGATTAGCTTTTGGATGGTGATCTGGATCTGGTACTGGTCGAGCGGGCGCTTGATGGTGACAGTGCCCGGGAATTTTACCGTTCCAAATGTCTGCATAGGCCCATAGACAGCCTGCGTCTCGATGGAGCCGTCCTGATCGTAGATGTCTTCCTGGTAGGGGTGCAGATCGATGCGACTGAAGTGGATGACACGCTCCGGGATGAGTACATTGCTATCGCCCTTTCGCCGGAGAATGGTCAGGTTGTAGTCGGGCTGAAGCATCAATTGCTTGGATTTGGCATCGAGTTCAGTCTTGGTCTCCGAGGTAAGTGTCAGCAGGTCTTCTTTGGTGATGGGGTCGATGAGCAGCGAGTCGAAGAACAGACCGGGACGCAGGTTCTCCAGGGGATTTGCAGATTTCTTAGTAACCGTATTTGAGCCTACGATGGCTTTGTTTCTAGGCCGAATGAGCAACTTAAATGTCTTGCCATCGCTTGCCATATCGAATGCCTGCGTGCGTACTACGGGAAGCAGGCCGAGCACGCGCAGTGATTCCGGCTTGCGCAGCAGAATGTATCCACTGAAGGAGATGTATGTCTTTTCTCGGCCCTTCAGGGAGCCGCCTTCGGTCGCCTGAAACTCAACCGTAGCGCTCATGGAATGGATCGCTTCGTACTGCTGATTGATCGCCTGCACAAGCTGATCTGCCGTGGCATTCATCACAATACTGGGCATTTTTGCCTGTTGCACCTTGCGGGTATGGCTCAGGCATCCGGTCAACACCGGTAACACCACCAACAAACTTCTGAGCCACATCGATCTCATTCAGGTATTAACTCAAGAAACAGCGAGTATAGCTTGTTGTCCTACTTTGTAACTGCCCGCATAGCCCGGCGATAGGCTTGTACATTCTGTTGATGCTCTTCGAGCGTCGTCGAAAATTTGGAGCGCCCGGAAGGATTTGCACTCGCCGCCACAAAATACAGAAAATTCGTCTGCGCCGGATGCAGTGCCGCCTTAAGCGACGCTACTCCCGGATTGCTGATAGGCCCAGGCGGTAAACCTGTGTGCTTATACGTGTTGTAAGTGGAATCCGTTTGCAAATCCGACTGATAAATCGTCCCGCGATACCTTCCATCGAGCAGGGCTGCGTAGATTACTGATGGATCAGTCATTAGAGGCATGTCTTTGGCCTGACGATTCTCAAAAACACTGGCAACTAGTGGACGTTCCTCGGCGATTGGAGTTTCCTTTTCAATCAGCGACGCCAAAGTCACCACCCGGTGACAGTCCTGGGTAATGCCAAGTTGGGCGGCGACATGACGGAAACGCTTCACCATGGCCGTCAGCATCTCCGTGGGGGCCACCTTTCGCTGAAAGTGGTATGTATCTGGAAAAAGATAGCCTTCCAGGCTCTCCGCATTGGGATCAAGATCGGAAATCAGGGCTACATTTTGCTTTGCCGCCAGCAAAAAAGCCTCTCTTGTTCCCAGATGTGCTTCTTCTACTTTGGTTGCAATGTCGAATATGTTCGCGCCTTCGCGGATGGTAAGCGCCAACGTATATACATCGCCCCGCCGCATCCGGTCGTATATCTCGGCCATCCTGACCGGGTGATCGAAACGATATTCACCAGCCTTGAGCGTGCCTCCCTTAGCCAGATGAAAGATCACGAAAGCCCATTTGCTGTGGATCAACCCTTGTTGTTTCAACGCCGCCGCAATCTTCGCAGTGGAGCTGCCGGGATGGATTTCCGTAAATGTCTCTGTATTAGGCCCTGCGGGAACCCACCACACATAACCCGCGGCAACAATGCAGGCAAGCACTACAAGCAGAAAAAGTTTTCGCACCCAATCGAACCTTTGTTGTTTGATTTCACATTCTGATTTTATGCTGCTGTGATTTTTTGCGTGAGTGATTTCACGCGATGGATCGCATTTGACCGCAACGGCGTGCAATCCTTACCCTGTAACTATCCATCTCAGTGAGGACCGCACCATGCTCATCACCGTTCTCGATCTTGAACGGGAACCACTTGTATTCGATCAATCCGTAAAGCCAGGCGCTATTGATTACGGAACGGAAGCCCGTCAAATCGACGCGCTGAAGGTAGATGGACGCGCAGACCTCATCGAAGAGCACCATGGACCGCGTGAGATCGTCGCCGATATCCGTCTTCAGGGTCAATACGCAGGGCGCTTTGAAGTCCTGTGCGCGCGGTGCCTTGATCCGGTAGAACATGCACTTAAGGGTCAATTCGACCTGTTATTTCGCCCCCTGGGAGTCGATCAGGGCTCTTCCGACCACTCCATTAATACATCCGAGACGGAAATCGGTTATTATCACGATGGTGGTCTTTTGCTGGAAGATGTGCTGCGGGAACAGGTGCTTCTCTCCCTGCCTGCTAAAACGCTCTGCCGTGAAGACTGCAAGGGACTTTGCCCGCGCTGCGGACATAATCTGAATACCGAATCCTGTACTTGCGTGACGGCTCCGTCCGATCCGCGGTGGTCGGCATTATCAGATCTGGCCAGCCGGATTAAAACCTAGAGCCCACGAAGAAGTTTGTAAAGCGGACGCTGAAGCCCGTGGAAACAACCGGCCAGCGCATGCCGCGAGAATGAAAGGAATTTGCAATGCCTAATCCAAAACGGCGCCATTCCAAGGCCCGCACCTCCAAGCGCCGCGCACATGACGCCCTCACTGCTACTGGCCTCTCCGAGTGCCCCAACTGCCATGAGCGCAAGCTGCCTCACCGTGCCTGTCCCAAGTGCGGCACCTACAAAGGCCGTGACGTGCTCGAAGTAAAGGAAGCCAGCTAACCTCGCCTCCTAATGCTGACAGACATCGCTCTCGATGCAATGGGCTCGGATAAAGCGCCCGAGCCGGAAATCCGGGGCGCAATTCTTGCTTGCCGCCATCTACCCGTACGGGTCCATCTGGTTGGTCCACAGGATACGCTTCGCCGCAGCCTGCACGCCTACCTCGACGGTGAGCGTCTGCCTATTGAGATCGTCCATGCCAGTGAACGCATTGAGATGGACGAAAAGGCTGCGCATGCTGTCCGCAATAAGAAAGACAGCTCGATGCGGGTTGGGTTGACGCTTGTCCGCGACAAGAAAGTCGCTGGATTTGTAACCGCCGGTAACACCGGAGCAGGTATGGCAACGGCCAAGATGGTTCTTCGTGCGCTCCCCGGAGTCGACCGCCCCGCGCTTGCTATCGTCGTGCCGACACTCTCCGGCAGTCCATCGATCCTGCTCGATGTAGGTGCGAACGTCGATTGCAAACCGCAAAACCTCGAACAATTCGCGGTAATGGGTGAGATGTATGCACGCAGCGTGCTCAAGATCAGCCGCCCTCGTGTCGGCGTGCTCTCGGTAGGCGAAGAAGAGGGTAAAGGCAACGATCTTACCCGCGAAGCCTATGTGCTGCTCAAGCAATTGCCTATCAACTTCATTGGGAACGTCGAGGGCCGCGATATCTACAACGGCAATTGCGACGTGATTGTCTGCGATGGCTTTGTCGGCAATGTTGCGCTGAAGACCTCTGAAGGGCTCACCAAACTCGTACGCGACATGCTGAAGGAATCGCTCACGACGACAGTCACCGCACAGGTAGGAGCACTGCTCTCGCGCAAGGCTTTCAATGCCTTCAAGAAGCGCCTTGATCCCTCTGAATATGGTGGCGCTCCGCTGCTCGGCGTTCGCGGCGTCTGCATCATCGGTCACGGCTCATCGAATGACCGCGCGATTCTCAATGGCATTCGCGTAGCTGCGGAATTCGCCCAGGCGGGCATCAATGAGCGTCTGGAACGCGAGTTCACCCAGCAACCATCCCATCCGCCTCAAATAAGCGGACTTGGCCTGCCACTGCAATAGATCAGTGCTTTTTGAAGTACTGCACCTCCCTTTCGTGCTGTTTTGCCTGCTCCAGTGTTGAAAATGTACCGAGATTGCGCCGCTTGCCTGTTGAGGCATCCTTCTTTCTTGAATACAAACGGAACTCGCCTGATTTGAGTTTGCGGATCATACTCAGGGAGATGCGGGTTATTTTCCCTGATGTTGCCAGGATGGAGCATTCGCGGCATCTAGCGACGGACAAAAGCGTAATATCCGGATCGGGTTGCGATGCGGGCTCCTCGAACTGAGCATTGAAGCCGGATACGGTGAAAAGACCCATCTGCGATCAACATGGACGGCTTATACACGAGGAGGTACTGATAGCGCTGTTCAGCTTCCATGATCTCCAGATCTTCCAACACTTCATGGCCTTTGGGATGGATGAAGACTCGGCCGCCGGTCTGATGAGCTAGATTGTTCAGGGTCTCGTATCCATCCGAAAAACCGGAGCCGCGGCTGCTGGCAATAGCATAGATGGCTACATGTGCGCGCTGGCACATATCGACTGCTTCGCTGAGGTAAACATGACTGGCGTCGTCTATTCCATCACTGAACAAAAGAATAAAGTTGCCGGTGGATTCCGTCTGATGATGCAACCACTGGTCACGGCAAGTGGTGTAGAGCGAATCAAAAATAGCCGTTAAGGGATCGATACGACCTGATTGTTCTCCAATCGCAGCTGCGCCAGCAGCAATATCGCGCTCGTTGCCGGTCCAGTTCTGAGTGATTCGTGTATCGGTATCGAACTGCATGACGAAGGCTTGATCTACATCTTTGCGAAGGAGACGCGATGCGTACATCTGGATGACAGAACGATTGAAGTTTATATCCTTGAACATGGAGCGGCTTACATCAAAAAGAAAACCGGCCCGGATAGGGCGATCTTGCAAGGGATCCAATGCCAGGATTTGGTTCTGCTGCTTACCGTTGTCGGATAATACGAGATCACTGCGAGTGAGATGAGTAAGGGGTGTACCTTGCGCATCGGAGGCGTGAAAAATTAGAGAAACTTCGTCGACTGAGGTGCGGAACGTGTATGGCGAAATAGCGCTTGAATGCGTTTGTTCGGATTGGGCAAGGCAGATTGCTATCATCGAAAAGAACATACCGGCCAGCTTGAAAATCGAGACGGGATGTTGGCACATGGGCAATTATAGAGTCTATCGAAATGAACGAGATGAACTCTCAGCTGCTTCGCAAGTGTTTGAGTATATGCGCCACTTCATTTCACCGGATGATTTCAGAGTTGCGTTTCATTTTCTGCGGAACTCATTACACTGAAACCTGCCACCCATGCCTGAATTACCTGAAGTCGAAACTGTTGCCAATGGTGTCAATGAACGCGTGCGCGGTGAGAGCATCGAGTCTGCCGTTTTCAGCAAATACAAAGAACCGTTCAAAACCGATCCCGATACGATGGCCGCGGAGCTTGCGGGGAAACGCATTGAGCGCGTTTACCGGGTTGGCAAGCATATTGTTTTTGACCTGACCCAGAAAAGCGGAGAGGCTGTCACGTCTCAATGGATTGTGCATCTGGGCATGACCGGGCGGCTGCTGGTGTGCGCTGCTGAGGTTCCTGTGCCTCCTCATACCCATGGGATTTTGCATCTGGCTTCGGGACGTGAAGTACGGTTTGTCGATGCACGGCGGTTCGGGCGTATGGGATTACACGGGATAGATGCCGGACAAAAATCTGCTGCGGGTAATGGGTTTCAGGGACCAGGACGAGAGCCACTCACGATTTCCCTAGAAGATTTTGTAGCGCTGTTTCGTGGCCGTAAACTGGCAATCAAGGCTGCGTTGCTGAATCAGTCTCTGTTGCATGGAGTAGGGAATATCTATGCCGATGAAAGCCTGTTCAAGGCAGGGATTCGTCCTACGCGGATGGCTGGACGGCTTTCTAACGAGCTGCTGTTTCGGCTACGTACAGCTCTCCAGGCTGTGTTGAAACACGCCATAAAGCTTGGCGGATCATCGGTTTCCGATTATGTGGATGCCGATGGCGTCAAAGGTTTTTTTCAGCTTGAACACAAGGTGTATATGCGGGGCGGAGAACCTTGCCTGGTATGCGGAACGCCTATCCGGCGTATTGTGCTTGCCGGACGCAGCACCCATTACTGTCCACACTGCCAGAAATAGACAGCGACCTCCCGCCAAATCTATGAATTTATGAATTCACGTAGCGAGTGCTACGTGAATCGGAAGAGATTCAGCACTGAATCGCGTCTAAGCTACACATTCTAAATAGGCATGATTTCGGCATAAGAATTGCTTATTAATAGGCAGCTAGCGACGCAAGGCTCATAGAAAACAAAAGAGCCACGTAAATGCGTTCCGGCCGCCTAGAGCATTGAGATCCAAAGAGACTCAGCCAAGGCCGGACGATTAAGACCCGAAGTCAGAAATGACTGAAGGCATTTTCAGGGAGGCCAGTGACTGGCCATCATTTAGTGAGAAAAGCCACCCCAGCGGTGGCTTTTCTCACATGTCTAAAGAAATATTGCTATCACATCAAAGATACATTTGCATCAAACCACTTGTCAGAGATAATAGTAAGGAGTAATATCGTCTTTGCCTATCGAGCAGCTGATGCCTGTCTCACAAAAAAGAGCGGCTCGCTGCGATTCTCGAGAGTCATAGTAGATTTCAACTACCAGAATTCACCATTAAGCCCTTTGCAATAGCGATAATGTATGCGGGAAACGGGTTTAGCAGGTGGATGTTACCGTTTGTAGTGATTTGAAGGTCGAGCTTTCGGTCCAATTGTGTTCCGCAGACAAGTACGGCTTCCGGTTTGGTTCCCTCTCCATCCCGACAGGTGAAAACGCCGTTCGTCTCGCTATGCAGGTAATCAATTTTCCCGGCACTCCCGAATATGTAAAAGCCGCAGCGCTTTAGCCGGAATCCGCTGCAACCACAGTCAAACGCATTAGGAAATGCACGCATGACAACAGAGCAGAACCAGCCCGAGCCCCAGGCTATGCCTCAGGGGCCAGCTATCCAGGCCCAAGGGCCATCGCAAGGTCAAGGCCATCGCCGCCGCAGAAGAAGAAGAAAAGGAAGCAAGCCTGCAACTCAGGCGAATGGCCAAGCTACCCAGCAAAACCAGCCTCCACCCCAGAACTCTGGCCAAAAGCAGAAGAATTCCAGCCAGGGCCGCTTCTTCCAGAAAAATCATAGCAATGGAAATGGCCAGCAAGGCGGACGACGTAAGAACAAGCAGCGGCGTCAACAGACATTTGTCGGCCCCATGGACCACAGCTACCGGGTAGCCAATGGCAACATCGCGGATGGACCGCCCTCCACGATTGAGTATCGAAGCAGCAATGCGAATGGCAACGGCAACGGTTATCACGCCGAAGCGCCCGCCTATGAAGCGCCACCTGCGCCGATTCGGGAAGACGCGCCGACACGCATCTATTGCTTCATCGAAGACCTGTTCTTCCTCGCGAAGATCAATGAAACCGCGCGCAAGCTGGGCATCAAAGTTGGCTTTGTGAAGAATGACAAAGAAAGCCTGGCCAAGCTCACGGATGCTCCGGAAGATGCGCGACCATCGCTGATTGTCTTCGATTTGAACAACGCCAACGCCAAGCCGCTGACACTGATTCCTAAAATCAAGAACAAGCTGAAGCGCGGCACTTCTGTGATTGGATTTCTTTCGCACCTGCAGGGTGACCTGAAGGTGAAAGCAATCGAAGCCGGCTGCGATATGGTGATGCCGCGTTCTGCTTTCTCGCAGAACCTGCCGAACCTGCTGCGGCGCCACGGTCTCGACGAAGAACTGGAAGCGGCGGAAGCGTAAAAAAGCCGCAGGTCTGCGCTTCGCGAGCAAGTTAGCGAATAATTGGTGACGGGTAAATCCAATTTATTTTGAAAGGCCTGCTGTCGCAGCTGGCATTCACTTTCAGGCGGCGAAACCGCGTATCGCCGTGCGCGCAGCACTATCCAGGAGGCCAGTGCATCTGGCGTCCGCCTAATATGTGTAAATGGAGATGATCGACGGTCTGGCCGCCATCTGGACCAGTATTGGCCACGACACGGAAGCCCTTGTCGAGGCTATTCGCCTGGGCTATCTCACTCGCAAGCACTAATAAGCGGCCCAATAGAAGCCCATCTTCCGGGGTCGTTTCTGCGAGAGACGCGATATGCCTCCTGGGCACAACGAGAATGTGCACGGGTGCTTTGGGGTCGATATCGGCGAAGGCGTACACCTGTTCGTCTTCGTAGATTTTTTTGGATGGGATTGTACCCGCGACGATTTTGCAGAAGATGCAGTCCATCGTTCTCCTTTTACAGCTTTCAATATGCTACTTCGTGACGAATAACGGATGCTGTCCTGGCTGCCACGGATCGTAATGAGCAGCAAATTCCAACCGGTCAGCGGTAGGCGGATGCGTGTATGTCCAGAAGACCACGAAGTTGTTTGGATATGGATAGTCGAGCCACATCTCTCCCAGCCTTTGCTCCATTGTCACCCCGGTCTTTTGCGTATCGGGCACGATGCCGTGGGTCACTTCTATCCCATATATATCTGCCTGGTGCTCGATCCAGCGGCTGAAGCTGTTGCCGATGGGCTCGGAGAAAAAGCTCAGAGCTGTCATCAGCAGCAGGACCAGCCCTAAAGAAGACCAGTCATGGGCGGACGGAATGTGCCAGGTTGTTCCGTATCGTACCAAGAGAAAGTTCATGAGCTTATAGGCAATCCAGAAGAAGACAAGCATCAGAATGCCGAAGAAGACCAGTCCTTTCACGATATGGTGCAGGACATAGTGCCCCTGTTCATGCCCGTAAATCATGAGGATTTCTTCCTGGGGGACACGCTTGATGGTGTTGTCCCACACGACGACCCTCTTGGAAGCTCCAAAGCCAGTCACATAAGCATTTGCACCGGTCAGCTTGGCGCTGGCATCCATCACAAACATGCGGCGGGGTGGAATCTGCATATGCCCGCGAGCGACGACACGCTCCAATTGATCGACCAGTGCGGGATCGCTTTGCGCAAGCGGCTGAAAATGGTTGAAAAGCGGATCGATTACAACCGGAATGGCGTAGATTGCGAAAATTTCAAAAGGAACCGCCAATACCCAGGCCCAAAACCACCAGCGGCGGGGCGATTTGCGTATCAGCCAATAAAGTACGAGTATTCCCAGCGTTCCAAATACGAGCGTGAGCACAAGAGAGATACCCCAATCGCGGAACCAGTTTGGCCAGCTTTGCACTGAGAGCCCATAACTCCTGTATATTCGCTGCCCCAGCAGTTCGGCGGGCAATCCGATCCCGGTCAGCAGCAGCAGCCATGCAGGTATGGCGATACATCCCTGCAACCAGCGCTTGCCGGATAGCCTGGCGGCAAAGTTTTGTATTTTCCAGCCAGCGCGAAAGTATATGAGCAGCCACAGGGCAAGAATTGTCCACAAGGGACCCGCAAAGTGAAGCAAAATTCGGGCCTGATACAGGTGCAGAGCCTTCGCCAGCTTGTCCGGCGGCAGAGTGTAGGCGACAGTCTGCATGACTATTGCGCAAAAAGATTGAAGCAGCATAGACACACCTTCGGCTGAATTACAGAGCTTCTTGCCGATTCTTATTTTTATCAGCCTCCATTTTCTTTACACTTACGGCCATAGAGTATTTTTCTTGATGAGTCTTCGTAATCGTCTTTTTCCTTCTTCTGCCCTGCGTTTTGGAACGGCTGTTCTTCTGCTGGGTTCCGTCACTTCAGGTTGGGCTGCCACCTCCTCGCTCATGCAAACCATGAGTGCCGAACTTGATCGCGCCATGACAGATCTCGCAAAAACCTCGAAGGATGGGCAGCCGCCTCCGTATTACATCGGGTATTCAGCGCACGATGTGTTTTCCGTTACGATCACGGCGACGGCAGGAGCTCTGGCTGGGTCCAATGTCAACCACGTACGTGCCGCCGACGTGGTCACCCGCGTTGGCGATCCCAAGCTCGACAACACACATGGCACGCACCGGGCTTCGGCGCTTTACACAATTTCTCTTCCCTTGTCGGATGACCGGGAAGCCATCGCGCGATCACTCTGGTGGGCCACCAATGCGGGTTACGGCAATGCCTTGCAGAATTATCTGCAAGTGAAAACCGAGACGCAGGTGCACGCAAAGGAAGAAGACACGTCACCGGATTTCTCGAGGGCTACACCACAGACTGCAGATGCTGCAGCTGTAGCGGCACCGAATGTTGATAAGAAGCTATGGGAAGACAGAATCCGGTCGTTGTCGGCTATCTTTCGCAAATACCCCCATGTGTATTCGAATTTCGTCGCATTGAATGTGCAGGATGACACTAACTATTTCGTCTCGTCGGAAGGTTCGCGTGTTGTTGACCCGCACCGGCTGACACGAGTTGTAGTGTTTGCCAGTACACGCGCAGAAGACGGAATGGATCTGTTCCGCGCACAGACCTTTGAAGCAGAGACGCCAAATACTCTGCCCTCGCAGCAGCAGATGGAAGACGCCCTTCGTAAGCTGGGCGACAGCCTCGAAGCTTTGCGCAACGCGCCTGCGACGCAGCCTTTCGATGGACCTGCCATTCTCTCTGGCCGCGCGGCAGCGGTCTTCTTCCACGAAGTGCTCGGACATCGTCTGGAAGGACAGCGTCAACGCGGTAATGAAGAGGGACAGACGTTTACGAAGGAAATCGGCAAACCGATTCTGCCGGATTTTCTCTCCGTTGCCGATGACCCGACACAAGCAACATTCGACGGCACCTATCTAAGCGGCTACTACGGTTATGACGATGAAGGCCAACGCGCGCAACGTGTCGAGTTAATCAAAGACGGGGTGCTCAAAACCTTCCTGATGTCACGTCTGCCGATTGCGAGCTTTGCCGACTCGAACGGGCATGGCCGCTCGCAGATTGGCCGCATGCCCACTGGACGCCAAGGCAATTTAATTGTCACCTCAACCAAAACGGTTCCGGAAAGCGAACTGCGCAAGATGCTGATTGAGGAAGCCAAGAAACAAGGCAAACCATTTGGTCTTTACTTCGAGGACATCTCTTCGGGCTTCGCAGTCACGCAGCGCAATATGCCGCAGGCCTTCCAGGTGATGCCGTTGGTGGTGTATCGCGTCTATACCGATGGCCGTCCGGATGAGTTAGTGCGCGGAGTAAGCATCGTCGGAACACCGCAGGCGGCACTGAAGCGAATCATAGCAACGGGTGATAAGCGGGACATCTTTAACGGTGAATGTGGCGCCGAATCCGGCAGTATCCCCGTCTCGGCGATTGCGCCAGCGATGCTGGTGAGCGAGATCGAAACACAGCGGCAGCCACAAGGCACAGCACGTCCGCCGATTCTTCCCCCTCCAACAGAGAAAACCAGCGCGGAGGCGAAGTGATGGTGCAATCGAGAAAAATATTTGCTTTCGCAGCCGCGCTCTTAGTCTCTGGTTCCTGCTTCGCGCAGAGCACATCGCAAGCTGACGCGGAGAAAGAACCTGTGTTGAAAGCGATGCTCGCGGAACTGAATCGCAGCAAGCAGCAGTTGCAATTGCAGGATTTTCAGAAACCATTCTTCATCCAGTACCGGCTGGATGACGTAGTGGAGTACCAGGCAAACGCCAACTATGGCGCGCTTACTGGCGAACAGGAACAGCATCAGCGCGTGGTGCGCGTCACAGTGCGCATCGGCAACTACAAGCTGGACAGCTCGACCGAACGTGGTGACGGATCGTTACAGATTGCCACGATTGAAGACGATCCAATCGCACTGCGTTACGCGCTTTGGAGCGCAACCGACACGGCATACAAGAATGCCCTGCGCGACTACACACAGAAGCAGGTTGCGCTGAAGGCAGTGCAGACGCCTCTCGAGGCCGATGACTTTTCGCAGGAGAAGCCGGTCGTTTCTATCGAGCCCCTGGTGAGGCTCGATCTCGACCGCGCGGAGTGGAAACGCCGCCTAATCGTCGGCACTGAGCTTTATCGCACTGACGCACAATTGAAATCATCCGCCAACGATGTGCTCTACTCGAACGGTACGGTACGGGTTCGTGTGCTGAACCGCTACCTCGTGAACAGCGAAGGCACGATGATTCGCAAGGGCTCGGCACAGTACATGGCCATCGTTTCTGCGGGAACCCAGGCCTCAGACGGCATGCATCTGGACCGCTCCTATGCAACCACCGGCACGAAGGCGGCTGAACTTGATTCGGCGGAGAAATTTCACGACGGTGTAACCGGCATTCTGCGCTCTCTTCGCGATCTTAAGAATGCACATGTGGTAAGCGGCGAGTATCACGGGCCTGTGCTCTTCTCGGGCGATGCGGCTTCGGATGTTTTGAATGCGCTGTTCGTTCCTGCTGTCGCTGCGATGCGTCCGGAGGCGGGCACGTCACAGCGCACGCGCGGTCCCTACGCTTCGAGCTATCAGGCGCGTGTGCTGCCCGATTTTCTAAAGGTCATGGATGATCCGGGCTTAGCTTCTTTTGACGGCAAGTCGCTGTTCGGCGCTTACAAGGTAGACGATGAAGGTGTAACTGCACAGAGTATCTCTGTCGTCGAAAGCGGCAAACTGATGAATTACCTGATTGGCCGCGAACCGGTAAAGGACTTTCCCAACTCAAATGGACATGGACGAGCAGGCATTGCGCAGGCGTCACACCCACAGATGGGCGTGCTCCATGTGGAAGCCAGCAACGCGCTGAGTCCCGAGGTGCTGGAGCAGAAGCTGATCGCGATGGGCAAAGATCAGGGATTGGAGTACGTGTATCTCGTGCAGACCTTTGGCCCGGAACTGGCACCACGCCTGCTCTATCGCATTCATGTTGCAGACGGAAAACGCGAACTGGTGCGTGGCGGCGATCTGGATGATCTCGATCATCGAACGCTGCGAGCCGGAATTCGTGCTGCGGGCAATGACACCTATATCGACAACGTATTTGGTGATATTCCGCAGACGATTCTTACACCCTCACTGCTATTCGAGGATGTCACCGTGAAGCGCACAGAAGAGAAGAGCGAGAAGCTGCCATACTATGCACCGCCGGCTGAATAGCGCCTAGTCCAGCCGAACCAGGTAAGCTTCGCCTTCGTGCGGCTTGAGTTCCTTGGCAATTTCGACGGCACGGCCTTTGTCATCATTCTGCGGGCGAATGCGAACCCAGTGTCCTGTCGGTCCGGTGAACTCAATTACGTTGGCAGTCTGGTATTTGCGCTGTAGATGCTCTTCCAGTTTCTCAGCTTCATGAGGATGCGTGAATGCGCCAATCTGCACGCACCAGCGGCCTCCCTGCGCGATGGGCTTGGGAGCTGCGTAAACGTCAATGCGTACCTTGGCCGTACCCGGACGCCATACGCCAACGGCCTTTGCCGAAGCCTCCGAGAGATCGATTACGCGATCTGGCACAAATGGCCCACGATCGGTAATACGCATGATAGAAGATTGGCGGGTCTGGAGATTCGTCACGCGGATCAGTGATCCCATGGGCAACTCGCGATGCGCTGCAGAAAGCTGATTCTGATCGAAGACCTGGCCATTCGCTCCACGACGGTTGTGATACGGCGGTCCGTACCAACTCGCCATGCCCTCTTGCGAGTAGACGGGTGAATGCGTTGCAACGAAATCCGCGTCAACGGAAGAACTCGCTGATGGAGCTGTATTAGAGGGAGTGGGCTCACTTACAGCAGGCGGAGCACTCGGTGGCAGCGTTGGGGCGCTGCTGGGTGAGGTGATGGGTGGAGGCGGTGGTGGCGTGTAAGCAACCTGCTTCTTGTGCCCGCATCCAGCGATCAACGACATGGCAGCATAGCAGGCAATTGCAGATTGATTCCTAGTTAGCTTCACGCGCATCCATTCCACTCCCCTTCTCGCTATGAGACTCGACGATCAAGGTGCTCGGCCAGTCTGGTCAACTGTTCGGCTGCTATACGCAATGCCTTGGACGAGTGCTGACGAACTTCCGGCACAACTTCGTTGTTCAGGTAAGCAATCACGCGTTTCACTTCATCTTCCATGCGCGGCCCAATATTGCCGAAGTGCTCATCGACCTTGCGGCCGAAGTCTTGAAAATGTCCAGCGCCCTGATTTGCCATAACGATCCGGCCTCTTTATGCCAATGCTGGCTTCTTTAGTATTCGTGCGGTGATGCGCAGGGTCAACGGCTGCGAGCGAATAGGTGTCTACTCGGTTACCCTGTGGCTGACGTACATCTTAAGAACCCATTTGGGCCTCTAAAAGACCTGACGCACAAATTACTAAACTAAGAATGTACCGTGAATATGGTCACAGTATCCTATGATTCGATTTCCCGTTTCGATTTTTCTGGGCGTATTGCTCTTCAGTCCTGCTGTACATGCACGCGCACAATACAGCGAAGCTGTATTGCCAGATGCGCCTCAACAACATACCACTCCTCCTAAGACAGTACTGCCCTCAACACAAGCCAGCTACGAGAAACACAAGTGGTCGCCTGTAGTAGAGTCCGGCGAATACGCCCCGCCGCTTTCTTCAAAAGACAAGATGATGTTCTGGCTGCACGAACAAGCGCGGCCTATGGCGCTGCTGCCTGCGTTTTTTTCTGCAGGCTATAGCCAGGTTCGCGATGGCGATCCGCACTATGGAACGGACTCTGGCGCATTTGGTGAACGATTGGGAGCAGCGGCTCTGCGCGATGCCAGCATGCGCTTCTTTGCCGACAGCCTCATGCCTACGCTTACGCATGAAGATCCGCGTTACCGCCGGAAAGGCTCAGGCAGCTATGGCAGCCGTGGATGGCACGCAGTACAACGTATCTTCCTCGACCAGCATGATGATGGCCATGTCGGTCTTGATATCTCGGATGTGACAGGCAGGCTGATCGCATCGGGACTCACGATGGCTTACTATCCCCATCGCAGCGCAAATGGCGGGGTCGTGCTTCGTACCTGGGGAACGTCCATTGGAGGCGATGCCGCGGGCAATCTCTTCTTCGAGTTCTGGCCGGATGTACGAAACCATTTCCGTCGTAGCCGCACCACCCCTTGAAGAAACTTTAAACAACACTGATTACAAGACCTTTACGCGATACCCGGACATCCAGCCAGCCTTCGACTTTGACCGCAAGAATCGGAGTGTGGGCGATAATCATCTGATGGGATCATGGCAGTCGTAAAGGAGTATGACGCCATGAGCACAGCAAGCTATCTTTCCATGCCCACTATCGACAACGCGCATGCCTGGCAGGCAGTGCTGCAACGTGACAGCAGCGCCGATGCGGAGTTGGTCTATGCCGTGACAACGACCGGCATCTTCTGCCGGCCATCCTGCCCCAGCCGCCGCCCCGCGCAGAACAATGTCCTGTTCTTTCCGGATGCATCCTCTGCCTCGGAAGCTGGTTATCGTCCCTGCAAGCGCTGCAAGCCCGACACGCGCCGTGCTGACGCGATCGTCGTCGAGAAGATCAGCAAGTACATTGAGCGCAATGTCGACCGGCAGATCACGCTTACTGAACTGGCTAAACTTGCCGGCATGAGCGCCTTCACTGTGCAACGTATCTTCCAGCGCGTGACTGGCGTAAGTCCGGCGCAATATCAGCGCCAGCTTCGAGCTGCTGCGTTCCGTCAGGAACTAGTCAAGCCTGAGGCTCGCGTTACAGACGCAATCTACGACGCAGGATACTCGGGTCCGAGCCGCATGTATGAGAGCATCAGCAACAACCTGGGCATGCAGCCGAGTCAGTATCGCGCACAAGGACGCGGACTTCGCATCGGCTACACGACAGGCTCTTCGCCGCTCGGACGTATCTTGGTGGCAGCGACGGAACGCGGTCTCTGCGCTGTCATCATGGGCGATGACGACGTTGATTTGGAGCAGAAGCTTCGTAAGCAGTTTCCCGCTGCAGAACTATCAGAAGATGGGGGATTAGCTGTCAAGCTGGGGCAGGTGCTGGATCAGATGGCTGAACATCCTGCGGTGCTCGATCTACCGCTCGACCTGCGCGCCACTGCTTTCCAGATGCGCGTTTGGGAAGCTCTGCGGCGCATCCCTCGTGGCGAAACACGGACCTATGCCGAGGTTGCACGCGAGATCGGCCAGCCTACCGCTGTCCGGGCTGTGGCAAATGCCTGTGCTTCGAATCCTGTGGCCGTAGTGATCCCATGCCATCGCGTGATTGGCAGCAATGGCTCGCTTACTGGGTATCGCTGGGGCGTAGGGCGGAAGAAGAAGCTATTGGAAATGGAAAGAACCAGCTAAGAGGCGGTTAGTTAAGGAGCGGTTAGCTGCGTACGCTTAGGTTCGCTGCTGGCCGCCCTATTAACCAACTGATTAAGATAGACTTCTCCAGATAGACCTTTCTGCTCGCTATTGCGTCTCAATGTCGGGAGGTTTGCTTCATTGGCAGGACGTCTTCTTCATCTACTACTCGTTACGTCGTGTGCCATGGTGTGCGCAAGTTGTTCCGGGCAGAAAGCCGCTGCTCCGCTGGCTGTACCGGCCGGTGTGCAGGTAATCCAGGTAACAGCACCCGCAACGGCAACGCTCTCGTCACGCAAGGGTTCGTATTCTTTCACGGTAAAAGGCGGCGAATGGGTCGACACAGGTGTGACGCTGGCTGCTGGAGACCGCGTGGAATTCACCACGAGCGGTACACTCGCGCTCTCAGATGGGCGATCGATCACGCCTGACGGCCTGACACGCGGATGGAAGGATGTACTGCGCGTCTTTCCAGTAAACAGCGCCAATGTCGGTTCCCTCGCTGGAAGGATCGGCGACAAGGATGCTTCCGTGCCTTTCAATATCGGCGCAACAAAGCAGATGGATGTGACCACCACCGGCGAGTTATATCTGTGCGCGAATTTAAGCTCGGATCTGACAGCGAACAGCGGCAGTATGAGCGTGAAGATGAAGCTGTCGAAAACTCCGACAGCTGGCCCTGTTGCTGCGGTTCCTGATATTGGACTGCTGATTTCGCCAGCATTATTCAATGACATTCCCCGGAGGGTCGCCGATCAGCAAGGCAATCCTGGCGACATGGTCAATTTTGCAGTTGTTGGAACAAAGGATCAGGTAGAGAAAGCCTTCGCCGCTGCCGGATGGGTGACAGTAGACAAGACTACGGAAGATGCCATCGTGCATGGACTGCTGGCGACACTTGCCCATGAAGCATACGTCCAGATGCCTATGAGCACACTCTATTTATTTGGACGCGCACAGGACTTGTCATTCGCACGCGCCGATCCCCTGGCAGTAGCAGCCGTACGGCATCATCTGCGTGTGTGGCAGACACCGCAGACAGTGAATGGAATGCCATTGTGGGTTGGTTCAGCCACACACGATAACGGCTTTGAAAAAGATCAGCGCAACGGACAGATCACGCATCATATCGACCCAAAAATCGATACGGAGCGTGACTTCATCGAACAGAGCTTCTCTTCGGCTGGCGTACTGCGGCAGGCAGCCTATGTCACACCTTCCGACCCTCTCAAGACAGCGCGAACCGCAACCGGCGGCAGCTTCGAGTCCGACGGACGGATTGTGGTGATGTTGTTGCGATAGCCAGAAAATGAAGCCAGAACTTATCCATTTGCCATATAGATGAATCTGGTCAAAAACAGCGCAGCCAGCACATACAGCAGCCAATCCTCGCGGCGCGATTTCCCCGCAATGAGGTGAAGTACGGCATAAGCAATCACGCCGAAGCCGAGGCCGCTGGCAATCGATGAAGTGAGCGGGATGAGCACCAGCGTGAGGAATGCCGGCACGGCAAAAAGCGGCTCACTCCAGCGGATTTCGCTGATGGTCGTCATCATGAGGCCACCGACGACAATCAGTGCAGGCGCAGTAGCTGCCGTTGGCACAATACCGACGAAAGGCGCCGCGAAGAGCGCAAAGAGAAAGAGAATTCCGGTAGTAATGGCCGTAACACCGGTGCGGCCTCCGGCTGCGACTCCCGCGCTGGATTCGATGTAGCTGGTAACAGTAGAGGTTCCGGCAAGCGAGCCAACCACAGTAGCCACGGCATCGGTTAGCAAAATCTGATTGAGGCGTGGAATTTTGTTATCGGAACCGATGAAGCCTGCTTTCTTGCTGACGGCGACCAGCGTTCCGAGGTTGTCGAAGAGATCTACGAAGAGAAAGACGAAGATGATCTCGACCAGACCGATGTGCAATGCAGCTGGAATGTTCAGATGGAAGGCGGTCTGCGTAATCGCGGTGAAGTTGTACGGCTCGGCATGTGCATGCAGGAGTCCGAGCGGCCAGGCTGCGAGCGTAATAGCAATAACCCCGATAAGGATAGCTCCTCGGACGCGCCAGACTTGCAACGCAGCCATCAGCAAGACTCCGGCAAGAGCGAGATATGCTTGCGGCTGACGCAGGTTGCCAATAGTCACCAGCGTTGCTGGGCTGGAAACAATAAGACCAGCATTGCGAAATCCGATGAATGCAATAAAGAGTCCAATGCCAGCGGCAACAGCGGCATACAGTTCATGTGGAATGCTGCGCAGGATCATCTGCCGGATGCCGCAGACGGTCATCAACAGGAAGGCCGCCCCTGAGAGAAAGACAGCACCCAGAGCCGTCTGCCAGGGCACGTGCATGTGCAGCACGACCGTATAGGTAAAGTAGGCATTGAGGCCCATTCCCGGAGCCAGAGCCAGCGGATAGCGCGCAACAATGCCCATAAGAATGCTGCCGAAAGCGGCGGAAAGGCATGTAGCAGCAGTGACAGCGGCAACGGGAAGTCCAGCCTGGCCTAGTATCGAAGGGTTAACCACGACGATATAAGCCATGGTGATAAAGGTGGTGAGGCCGGCAAAAACTTCCGTCCGCCAGTTTGTCCCGAGTTCGGCGAACTGGAAATAGCGTTCAAGAGCAGCGCGCATGGCTTATCAAAACACAGGAGTTGTCATTGGCAGAGAAATTCTGGAAGTCTCTCCATTATCCAGGCTCTGATGTGTGTCCGAATATGGTCACACGTCGACTCTTCCGACAACAGCGGTCGTCATGTATTTCGTTATATGGAACCTTCTCTAAGAAGTTACAAAGAGAAGACATTTACAACTTGTATACGAGTTATTGAACGCATTACACTTTGCCCGGCGCGCTATGAACCTACTGCCGCCTAGAGACGTAAAAAGTACAGAGGACCCACGAGATGTTTCCATATAAAAAATTCCTAGCTGCTGTGTTGTTTGCTACCTTCTTTGGACTTGGCCACAACGCATTCGCTCAATCCGGATCGCTCTCGGGAACGGTGACAGATAGCGCAGGAGCAGTCATCTCCGGCGCAGACGTAACTGCCCAGAACGATGCCACCAGCGCTACCCGCAACGCCACCACCAGCGCCAGCGGAAACTACAGCATCGCAAACCTGCAACCCGGTACCTATACAGTTAAGGTCTCCGCGAGTGGTTTTGCCGATGCAGTTTTCCATGGCGTGCAAGTCACGGTCGCACAGGTTCTCCCGCTCGATGCAAAGCTGTCGGTGGGATCTGCCACGGTCAGTGTCGACGTAAGCGGAATCACCGAGGCTCCTATCGAATCCGATTCCTCACAGCTCAGTACGATCGTCGACGCCCGCACCATACAAGCGCTTCCGCTCGTCACGCGCGATCCTTACAGCCTCGTGCTGCTTTCGCCGGGAACGGTGATGGCCACCAGCTCGCTTGGCGGCTTTTCAGTCAACGGAGCACGTGAGCGCAACAACAACTTCCTGCTCGATGGCGTCGACAACAATGACACCAGCGTGCCTGGAATTCCATCCGGTATCAGTTCGATAAATCCGGACGCGGTCTCCGAGTACCGTGTCATCACCAATAACTTTGCGGCCCAATATGGCAGGAACACAGGCGCCATCGTCAACGTGATCACGCAAAGCGGCTCCAATAAGTTTCACGGTGATGCTTACTGGTTTGGCCGCTACCATGCGCTGGGTGCTCGCGACTGGTTCAATCGGCGTTTCGATCCTACGTCGGGCGATGTACAGAAGCAGAACCCCTATGTGCGCAATATCTTTGGCGCCTCCATCGGCGGCCCCATTTACAGGGACAAAACGTTCTTCTTCTTCAATGCAGACTTGCAGCGGTATCGGACTACGAACAACGTTGCAACCATTGTTCCGACTGCAGCCTTTAAGAGCGGGGTCTTTGACTATAGCGGGCAGTACGACGATGGTAGTGGTGTTACAGCGCCGAGCCATGTAGATCTGACCAATCCGAATGGTCCCAATAACGTCAAACACCTGACACTAAGCCCGCAAATCCAGGCTGCGCTTGCGCTCTTTCCAAATCCCAATGCTGGCTCGGTTGACGATGTGCGCGGAAATTATCAATTCCCCAGCTCCTCGAGACAAAACCAGAATGCCTTCACCGTGCGAGGCGATCACAAGATTGTCGAAGGCCAGACATTAACTGTCCGATACGTCTACAACAAATTTAATGACCCAAATCCATTTTTTAGTGACCTGGCTCCAGGATTAGGAAGTATCAGTTCAGTTCAAAAAGCACACAACGGGATGGTGCAGTTGAACTCCGTTTTCGGAACCAGCATCACCAATCAGCTTGCAGGAGCCTATAACCTTACCGACGCTGGCTTCTTCTGCAACGGAACCAGCACCTTTGACAAGATTACAGGCGTGGATTCTATCGGCTTTGGACAAGACTATACTCTGCCAAGTCTTTTACCCCCGACCTTTACCTTTGGTTGTGGTGGTCTGGGCGACAGCAATGGACAAGACCGCCTGACAGGAACCGGGATGCTGCTGGATAACTTGACCTGGGTCAAGGGCAATCACACCATGACCTTCGGTGGTGAGCTCCGCCGGGTACGCGAAGATGGCTACAACGGATTCGGCACCCGTACCACCTATGCCTTTAACGTCTATACGAATAACAGTGTGGCGGCATACAACACTCCAACGATTGATCCAAATACGGCAAGTGGCAGCTACACCACGATCCAAAACCTGATCTATTCACTTGCCGGTGTAGTGCAACAGCAGTCGAATACGCAGAACTTCGACAAATCGGGCAATCGCACGCCGCTCGACAACCGGCGTTATCGCCAGCATGAATATGCACTCTATGCGCAGGATAGTTGGAAGGTATTGCCTCGTCTGACACTGAACTACGGTCTGCGCTATGAGTTCTATGGCGTGCCGTTCGAGACCGGCAATAACTTCTCACAACTCTTGGTGCCTGCAAACTCCGAGGCTACTTCCTTCAGGTTTACCATTATCGGCCCTGGGACACACCACCAGATCTACGACAACAGCCCCAGGCTCTTCCAACCGCGTCTCGGGTTCGCGTACGACGTCTTTGGAAACAATAAGGTTGCCATTCGTGGCGGCTACGGCATGTTTAATGATCGCATCTTCGGCAATCTGTTCGGCAACTCGCGCAGCCTTCCTCCCTTCCAGCAGGTCCCGACGAATCTTCTGTTCGGAAGCGCCACGCTAGCAAACGTTGGACTCTTGCCAACTGTCTCAACCAGCGCAGTACTCCCTGCGTTGAGCCTCGCGTCTGTTTCCCTGATTGATCCCAAACTCAAGCAGCAGGCAAGCCAGAATTGGAATCTCGGCTTTGAGGCGGAGATTTTCAAAGATGTTGTCGTCGAGTCAAACTACGTCGGAGCACACGGGCTGCATATTCTGCGCGTTGTGGATGGCAATGCGCCTGATCCTGCGCTTACAGCTATAGACGTTGCTTTCTGCAGTGATCCAGCACATGGACCAAAGTCAAGTGGAGGCGACGGCTTATGCCCGAATGG
>Ga0137415_10000682_pt1 | contig 33100 bp, 28 predicted proteins | sample CZODoug3_1_1_16f_FD_183082 | JGI IMG/M metagenome (GOLD analysis project Ga0137415, IMG submission 183082) | Vadose zone soil fungal communities from Angelo Coast Range Reserve, California, USA - CZODoug3_1_1_16fungal (Hybrid Assembly) | ecosystem: Environmental > Terrestrial > Soil > Vadose...
TCGCCGCAGGGCGCGTATCTAGAACCATCGAAACAGAACGTTGTACTCCAAGCCCTCACTGCTGTTGCAGCTGCAGCCGCGATTTTTCGGTATCCATGCCATCGAGTGGGCATGATGGTCAGATCATGCGCAGGAAGAGTTAGGACGAGCTTAGGACCGCTTGGCGTCTGTAGGAAGACCCAGAATGTAGTTACGTTAGCGCCTAGCAGACGATCCTCCCCCTGGACGACAAGGTCAGATGCAGCTTCACCGCGAAGTTTCACGGGGAACCCGGCGAACCAGGAGCGCGGCGGCTCACTTAGCGGCGGATCGTCGTTCATCAAGACCGTTTTGACATTCTGGTCTTCTTTGAGGACTCTCCACACGTTCTGCGGAATCGCGACCGCGTTTGCGCTTGGTGCATCTTCCGCGCTGAACCTGAGCAAATGCTGCGGTGCTTGTTGCTGATGCCGCGGCGTCTGCGAAAAGGCCGGCACGCTTAGAAGCAACAAGGCGATCGACTTACCCTTCATCGCCGCTCCCAATGCTCCTCATGCCGGTCATCGTGGAAGAGGATGCCGGTCACTCGGCCGCTGGAGTCCTTCTGGAAGATGATTCTTGTTGGGCTACCGCTGGGGTAGAAGAATGTCGTCGGGTTCTCCGGCAGCAATTCATTCAGATCATTGGTGCGGTTGCGGGAGAAGAGTTTGTCGCCTTCGACCAGGATGGTTACCTGGCGGACTTCGCCGTCGTAGTAGTCGCCTATGTAGTCGTCGTAGACGTCGGGGTCGACCTTGGCGGGTACCGGGTGTAGCGGGACGCTGAGCAATTGTGCCTCGGCGTGGGCGTTGGGAATATCCGAGAGGCGATGCGCGAGCAGCCACTGCGGAAGGGAGCGGTCGGCATAGGCCTTGTCCCAGGAGTTGTGGTGCCAGCCCTCATAGAGCCAGAGGCGCACGTCGCCCGCGGCAGCGGAGAGCGCCTGGTACATGATCTGCGATTCCTTGGCCGGGACGACGGGATCGAGCGTGCCGTGAAACATCCAGACCGGCGTCTTGCCGACGGCGTGGACGTAAGCCTCGGGCAAAATGGTCGATTGCTTCCAGCGCTGCGGCTCGTAGGACCAGAAGATACCGCCGGAGACGGGCACGATGGCGGCGAAGCGGCCGGGGTAATTCTTGGCGATCTCCCATACGCCGTAACCGCCGAGCGAGAGGCCGGTGAGATAGACGCGATCAGGATCGCCGTGGAACTCCTTCATCTCGGCATCGAGCGTGGCCAGCGCCATAGCCATCATGTCGGGGTCGGTCCAGTGATGATGGTTGTAGGGAACCTGCGGCATGACGACGATGAAGGGCCAACGCTCCGGGTGGGCGCGGATGGCGTTGGGCAGGCCGACCTGAGTCTCGTCCATGCCGTCGGAGCCGCGCTCTCCGGAACCGTGCAGGAAGAGGATGACGGGCCAGGAGCGGCGGGCGTCGTACTCAACGGGCAGGTAGACGACGTAACGGTAGCTGATGCCGTTGAGCAGGATGACGCGGTTAAGGAAGCCGGTATCCTGCGGGCGGATGGCGGTTGGGCGCTGCGTCTCGTGTTTGGGTTCGGCGGCGGCTGAGCGGTCAGCCGGGTGGGCGGTTGCGTTACCCGCTGCGTGATCCGAGGGACAAGCGGCTGCCCCGGATCGCCGGACCGTCCGGCCTGGTCATCTTCGGTGTCACCGGTGACCTCGCCCGCAAGAAGCTGATGCCGGCCGTGTACGACCTGGCCAACCGGGGCCTGCTGCCACCGGGCTTCGCGCTGACCGGCTTCGCCAGGCGGGACTGGGCGCACGAGGACTTCGGCAAGGTCGTCTACGACGCCGTCCGCGAGCACGCCCGCACGCCGTTCCGGCAGGCCGTCTGGGACCGGCTGGCCGAGGGCATCCGGTTCGTGCAGGGCACCTTCGACGACGACGACGCGTTCGACCGGCTCAGCGACACGGTGCGCGAGCTGGACGAGGTCCGGGGCACCGGCGGCAACCACGCGTTCTACCTGTCCATCCCGCCGGGCGCCTTCCCGGTGGTGTGCAAGCAGCTGGTCCGTTCCGGGCTGGCCGGGCAGGACAACCCCGACCAGTGGCGCCGGGTCGTGATCGAGAAGCCGTTCGGGCACGACCTGCGGTCCGCCCGCGAGCTGAACGCGATCGTGAACGACGTGTTCCCCGAGGAGTCGGTGTTCCGCATCGACCACTATCTCGGCAAGGAGACGGTGCAGAACATCCTGGCGCTGCGCTTCGCCAACCAGTTGTTCGAGCCGATCTGGAACGCCAACTACGTCGACCACGTGCAGATCACCATGGCCGAGGACATCGGCCTCGGCGGCCGGGCCGGCTATTACGACGGCATCGGCGCGGCCCGCGACGTGATCCAGAACCACCTGCTCCAATTGCTCGCGTTCACCGCGATGGAGGAGCCGGTCTCGTTCTCGCCCCAGGAGCTGCGCAGCGAGAAGATCAAGGTGCTGTCCGCGACCAAGCTGGTCCACCCGCTGAGCGAGACCACCGCGCGTGGCCAGTACGCGGCGGGCTGGCAGGGCGGCGAACGGGTCGTCGGGCTGAAGGACGAGTATGGCTACAACCCCACCGCGACCACCGAGACCTACGCCGCGATCACCGTCGACGTGGACACCCGGCGCTGGGCAGGCGTGCCGTTCTACCTGCGCACCGGCAAGCGGCTCGGCCGGCGGGTGACCGAGATCGCGGTGGTGTTCAAGCGCGCCCCGCACCTGCCCTTCGACGCCACGATGACCGAGGAGCTGGGGCAGAACGCCCTGGTTATCCGGGTCCAGCCGGACGAGGGTGTGACGATGCGGTTCGGCTCCAAGGTGCCCGGCAGCACCATGGAGGTCCGGGACGTGAACATGGACTTCGGCTACGGGCTCGCCTTCACCGAGGACTCCCCCGAGGCCTACGAGCGGCTCATCCTGGACGTGCTGCTCGGCGAGCCGTCGCTGTTCCCGGTGAACGCCGAGGTGGAGCGGTCCTGGCAGATCCTGGACCCGGTGCTGGAGCGCTGGGTCGAGCAGGGCGCGCCGCAGGCCTACCCGGCCGGCAGCTGGGGCCCCGCCGAGGCGGACGCCATCATGGCCCGCACCGGTCGCGTCTGGCGCCGGCCGTGACCGCGCACGAGCACTGACCACACCGAGTTTTTGAGCTTTCGAGCTGGAGACGACAGATGATCGTTGACATGCCCGCCACGTCGACCCAACAGCTCAACCGGAAACTGGTCGAGCTGCGGGAACAGAGCGGGGTGCTGGCGCAGGGCCGGATCCTCACCTTCGTCGTGGTGACCGACGACAGCACCAACACCGAGGACGCCATCGAGTCGGCGATCGAGGCCAGCCGACAGCACCCCTGCCGGGTGATCGTGCTGGTCCGGGGCGCGAAGAAGGCGGCGGCCCGGCTGGACGCGCAGATCCGGGTCGGCGGTGACGCCGGCGCCAGCGAGGTGATCGTGCTGCGCGGCTACGGCCCGCTGGCGTCCGCCGAGGCCTGCGCCGGGATGACCATCCCGATGCTGCTGCCGGACGCGCCGGTGGTCGTCTGGTGGCCGGGGCAGGCGCCGCCGGTGCCGGCGGAGGACCCCGTCGGCCGGCTGGCCAACCGGCGGATCACCGACGCCGCGGTGGAGAAGAACCCGGTACGGGCCCTGGAGCAGCGTGCGGCCAGCTACGCGCCCGGCGACACCGACCTGGCCTGGACCCGGCTCACCCTGTGGCGGGCGCTGCTCGCCTCCGCGCTGGACCAGCCGCCCTACGACGAGATCACCTCGGCCGTGGTGGACGGCGAGCCGGACTCCCCGTCCACCGATCTGCTGGCCGGTTGGCTGCGCAGCCGGCTGACGGTGCCGGTGAAGCGGACCAAGGTCGGCGCGGTCGGCGGCATGCACTCGGTGCGGCTGAACCGCGCGTCCGGGCCGATCGAGCTGATCCGCCCGGACGGCAAGGTCGGCACCCTCACCCAGCCCGGCCAGCCGCAACGCCTGGTCACCCTGGGCAGGCGGCCGGTGCGCGACTGCCTCGCCGAGGAGCTGCGCCGCCTCGACCAGGATGAGACCTACGAGCAGGCGCTGCTCGCGCTGCACGACATCACCCGGGGTCGCGCGCCGGCCGGAGCCCGCCGATGAGCACCAGCCAAGTCGTCGTGCACGCCACCCCGGAGCTGGTCGCGGCCACCGCCGCCGCCCGGCTGATGGTGCGGCTGGTGGACATCCAGAGCACCCGCCGGGTCGCCTCGGTGGTCCTCACCGGCGGCCGCACCGGGATCGCGGTGCTCGAGCAGCTGCGCCGGTCGCCGGCCACGGACGCGGTGGACTGGTCGCGGGTGGAGATCTTCTGGGGCGACGAGCGCTTCCTGCCGCCCGGCGACCCGGAGCGCAACGACACGCAGGCCTACGCCGCGCTGCTCGACCACGTGGCGGTCGACCCGACCAGGGTGCACGCCATGCCGGCCGCCGACGACCGCTGGCGGGACGACCCGGAGGGCGCCGCCGAGGCGTACGCCCAGACGCTGTCCCAGCTGGCCAGCCCGGAGGACCACGGCCCGGTGCCCCGGTTCGACGTGTGCCTGCTCGGGGTCGGCGAGGAGGGGCACACGGGGTCGATCTTCCCGGCCTCGCCCGCCGTGTACGAGACCGAACGCAACGTGGTCGCCGTGCACAACAGCCCCAAACCGCCGCCGACCCGGATCACGCTCACCCTGCCGGCGATCCGCCGCTCCGCCGAGGTCTGGCTGCTCACCACCGGCGAGGCCAAGGCCGCGGTGGTCGCCATGGCGCTGAGCGGCGCCGGCGAGGTCCAACTGCCCGCCGCCGGCGCCCGGGGCGAACGCCGCACCCTCTGGCTGCTCGACCGCACCGCCGCCAGCAAGCTCCCCCGCGACCTGGTCCCACCCCTGATCTGACCAGCGCTGCCCGGGCCCGTACACCCTCTCTCGTCGCCGCACACCCGCCGCAGCGGGTGCGCGGCGACCGGAGAGGGTGTGTGGTGCCGCACGGCCAGCCGGGCCGGGGCGCCCGATAGCGTGCCGGTATGAGCAGCCAAGCCGCCGTGTCGGTGGAACGCACCGGGCCGGTGTCCACCGTCATCCTGTCCCGCCCGGCCGCCCGCAACGCCGTGGACGGGCCCACCGCGGCCGCTCTGGTCGACGCGTTCGGAGAGTTCGAGGCCGACCCGGACGCCTCGGTTGCGGTGCTCTACGGGGACGGCGGCACGTTCTGCGCCGGCGCCGACCTGAAGGCGATCGGCACCGAGCGGGGCAACCAGATCAGCGCCGACCCGGACGTCGACGGGCCGATGGGGCCGACGCGGATGGTGCTGTCCAAGCCGGTGATCGCGGCGGTGAGCGGGTACGCGGTGGCCGGCGGGCTGGAGCTGGCGCTGTGGTGCGACCTGCGGGTGGCCGACGAGACGGCCGTGTTCGGGGTGTTCTGCCGGCGCTGGGGCGTGCCGCTGATCGACGGCGGCACCGTGCGGCTGCCCCGGTTGATCGGCACCAGCCGGGCGATGGACCTGATCCTGACCGGCCGCGAGGTGCGCGCCGAGGAGGCCGAGCGGATCGGGCTGGCCAACCGGGTGGTCCCGGCGGGTACCGCGCGCGCGGCCGCCGAGCAACTGGCCGCCGAGCTCGCCGCGCTGCCGCAGACCTGCCTGCGCCACGACCGACTGTCCGCGCTCGAGCAGCACGGCCACACCGAGCGGGACGCCCTGATCATCGAGTTCGCGCACGGCCAGGTCTCGCTGAACGCCGACGCCCGCTCCGGCGCGGCCGCGTTCGCCAGCGGCGCCGGCCGCCACGGCACCCCCCGCTGACACCCGGCAGGGCCACCGCCGACCCAGCGACCTGTCACGGGAAATAGGCACGACAAGTCCCACTTGTCGTGCCCAATAGCCACGACAAGTCGAAACCGGGGGTTAGGGGGCGGGTTCTTCGGGGAGGCGGCCGGCCAGGTAGTCCTCGTAGGCGGACAGGTCGAGGAAGCCGTGGCCGCAGTAGTTGAACAGGATGACCTGCTCCGTACCCGTCTCCTTGGCGGCCAGTGCCTCGTCGATCACGGCGCGGATCGCGTGCGCGGCCTCGGGGGCGGCGACCTTGCCCTCGGCGCGGGCGAACTGCACCGCCGCCTCGAACACCGTGCCCTGCGGGTACGCCACCGCCTCCATCCGGCCGTCCCGGACCAACGCGGAGATGATCGGCGAGTCGCCGTGGTAGCGCAGCCCGCCGGCGTGGATGGACGGCGGTACGAAGTCGTGGCCGAGGGTGTACATGGGCAGCAGCGGGGTCAGCCCGGCGGTGTCGCCGAAGTCGTACTCGAACCTGCCCTGGGTGAGCGTCGGGCAGGACAGCGGCTCCACGGCGACCAGCCGCACGCCGGCGTCCGGCACGAACGGGAAGGCCAGCCCGCCCAGGTTGGAGCCGCCGCCGCAGGGCGCGATCACCACGTCCGGCAGCCGTTCGCCGGCCAGCGCCAGCTCCTCCTTCGCCTCCAGCCCGATCACCGTCTGATGCAGCAGCACGTGGTTAAGCACCGAGCCGAGCGCGTAGTGCGTGTCCTCCCGGCCGACCGCGTCGCGTACCGCGTCGGAGATCGCCGCGCCCAGCGAGCCGGGGTGCTCCGGGTCGTCCACCGGGGACGGCACGACCGAGCCACCCCAGGTTTCCATGATCACCTTGCGGTAGGGCTTCTGCTCGTAGCTGGCCCGCACCATGTAGACCTTGCACTCCAGGTCGAACTGGGCGCAGGCGAAGGAGAGCGCGGTGCCCCACTGGCCGGCGCCGGTCTCGGTGGCCAGCCGGGTGATGCCCTCCGCCTTGTTGTAGAACGCCTGCGGCACGGCGGTGTTGGGTTTGTGACTGCCGGCCGGGGACCCCGACTCGTCCTTGAAGTAGATCCGCGCCGGCGTGCCGAGCGCCTTCTCCAGCCGAACCGCGCGGACCAGCGGCGTTGGCCGCCACAACCGCAGGATGTCGAGCACCTCGCCGGGCACGTCGATCCACGGCTCAGTGCTCACCTCCTGGCCGATCAGCGCCATGGGGAACAGCGGGGCCAGGTCGTCGGGCCCGATCGGCTCCCGGGTACCCGGGTGCAACGGCGGCTGCAGCGGCGTCGGCAGGTGCGGGGCGACGTTGAACCAGGCGGTCGGGATCTGGTCCGGGGGCAGCGTCCAGCGACTCATCTGGCGCACGCTAGAGGATCACACCGGCCGCCGGAAGGACCGAACAGCGGAGCCCGGGCGCGTACGCCCGGGCTCCCTCAGCTGGTCGCCGCGGCCGGAGCCGGCCGCGGCACAACTACGTCAGACTTCCTCGCGGTGCTTGCGCAGCCGGCCCAGCGCCTCGTCCAGGATGGCGGCGCCGTCGGCGTCACTGCGCCGTTCCTTCACGTAGGCGAGGTGCGTCTTGTAGGGCTCGTTGCGCGGCGGTGCTGGCGGGTGCTCGTGGTCCGGCCCCGCCGGCAGCCCACAGCGCGGGCAGTCCCAGTTCTCCGGCAACTCCGCTTCAGAAGCGAAGGACGGCGTCGTCTGGTGGCCGTTCGCGCACCAGTAAGAAACCCGCACCCTGGGCGCGGTCTCACCCCGCTCGGACTCCCCCATCGGCCCCGCACCAACCCGGGTCCCCCGGATCGCGTTTCCACCGGCCATGCCAACCCTCTGCCTCAGTCGTTGAGCTGGGCCCCGCGCGGAGCCTCAGCTGCCGAGCTTCACCAATAGACCCGTGCCGACGATCGCGACCACCCAGATCGCGCCGACGAACAGAGTCATCCGATCCAGATTCTTCTCCGCTCGCGCGGACCCGGAGAGACTGGACTGCATACCGCCGCCGAACAGCGAGGAAAGACCGCCACCGCGACCCCTGTGCAGGAGGATGAGCAGCACCAACAGCACACTGGTAACGATCAACACGATCTGCAGGGCGAGCTTCATGCCATCCTCATCCGACGGGTACTTGCGCGCGCCCGGCCAACAATCTGGCCCCGGGGCGCGAGGTACCAGAGTACCGGTCCGCCGATCAGGGCAGCGGGCCGCCCGCCGCGATTGCACACAACTTGGCGAACTCGTCGGCGTCCAGGCTCGCGCCGCCCACCAACGCGCCGTCCACATCGGCCTCGGCGACCAGCTCACCGATGTTGCCGGACTTCACCGAGCCGCCGTAGAGCACCCGCACCGAGTCCGCGGTGGCCTGGTCGTAGCGCTCGGCGACCCGAGCCCGGATCGCGCCGCAGACCTCCTGGGCGTCCGCCGGGGTGGCCACCCGGCCGGTGCCGATGGCCCAGACCGGCTCGTAGGCGACGACCAGGCCGGCCACCTGCTCGGCGGTCACCTTGGCCAGTGCGTTGTCCAGCTGCGAGGTGCAGTGCACGACGTGGCCGGACTCCTCGCGCACCGGCAGGCCCTCGCCGACGCACAGGATCGGCGTGATCCCGTTGCGCAGCGCGGCCCGCACCTTCGCGTTGACCAGCGCGTCGTCCTCGTTGTGGTACTCGCGCCGCTCGGAGTGCCCGACGATCACGTACGTGCAGCCCAGCTTGGCCAGCATCGGCCCGGACACGTCGCCGGTGTACGCGCCGGAGTCCTTCGGCGCCAGGTCCTGCGCGCCGTGCACCATCAGCAGCTCGTCGCCGTCGATCATGGTCTGGATGCTGCGGATGTGCGTGAACGGCGGGATGACCGCCACGTCGACCTTCTTGTAGTACTTCTCCGGCAGTGCGAAGGCGAACTTCTGCACCAGGGCGATGGCCTCGAGGTGGTTGAGGTTCATCTTCCAGTTGCCGGCGATCAACGGCTTGCGGGCAGTCACGCGGGGGTGTCCTTCACTCGTCGAGTACGGCAAGCCCGGGGAGCTGCTTGCCTTCCAGGTACTCCAGCGACGCGCCGCCGCCGGTGGAGATATGCGAGAAGCCGTCCTCGGGCAAGCCGAGCGCGCGCACCGCGGCCGCCGAGTCGCCGCCGCCGACCACACTGAACGCGCCGTTGCCGCCCTTGTCGGTGGCGTCCACGACCGCCTGGGCCACCCCTCGGGTGCCCTCGGCGAACGGGGCCAGCTCGAACACGCCCATCGGTCCGTTCCAGAAGATCGTCCGGGCGCGGCTCAACACGCCGGCGAACGCGGCCACCGACGCGGGGCCGATGTCCAGACCCTTCCAGCCGTCCGGGATCTCCCCGGCCGCCACGGTGCGGGTGTTGGCCTCGGCGGAGAAGTCGTCGGCCACCACCACGTCGGACGGCAGCACGATCTTGCCGGACCCGAGCAGCCGGCCGCAGGTCTCGACCTGGTCGGCCTCCAGCAGCGAGTCGCCGACGGAGTGGCCCTGCGCGGCCAGGAACGTGAAGCACATGCCGCCGCCGACCAGCAGCGAGTCGACCTTAGGCAGCAGCGCCTCGATCACGGCCAGCTTGTCGGACACCTTGGAGCCGCCCAGCACCACGACGTAGGGCCGGGCCGGGTCCTCGGTGAGCCGGCGCAGCACCTCGACCTCGGCGCGCACCAGGCCGCCCAGGTACGCCGGCAGCCGCCGCGCCACGTCGTACACCGAGGCCTGCTTGCGGTGCACCACGCCGAAACCGTCGGACACGAACGCGCCGTCGGTACCGGTCAGCCCGACCAGCTCGTCGGCCAGCGCGCCGCGCTCGGCGTCGTCCTTGCTGGTCTCGCGCGGGTCGAAGCGGATGTTCTCCAGCAGCACGACGTCGCCGGCGGCCATACTCGGTGCCCCGTCGGCCAGCTTGACCAGCCGCACCGGGGCGCCCAGCAGCTCGCCCAGCCGGGCGGCCACCGGGGCCAGCGAGTACTTCTCCTCTGGGCCGTTCTTCGGCCGGCCGAGGTGCGCGGTGACGATCACCTGGGCACCTTCGGCGGACAGCTCCGAGATGGTCGGCGCCGAGGCGCGGATCCGACCGTCGTCCGTGATGCGTGATCCGTCGAGCGGGACGTTGAGGTCGGAGCGCACCAGTACGGTGCGCCCCGCGACCCCGTCGGCGAGCAGGTCGTCCAGCGTCCTCACAGCTTGGACGCCACCAGCGAGGTGATGTCGACCAGGCGGTTGGAGTAGCCCCACTCGTTGTCGTACCAACCGACGATCTTGACCTGGTTGCCGATCACCTTGGTCAGGCCCGCGTCGAAGATGCAGGAATGCGGGTCGGTGACGATGTCCGAGGAGACGATCGGGTCCTCGGTGTAGTACAGGACGCCGGCCAGCGGCCCCTCGGCGGCGGCCTTCATCGCCGCGTTGACCTCTTCGGCGGTGGTGTCGCGGCCGACGATGGCGGTCAGGTCGGTGGCCGAGCCGGTGGGGATCGGCACCCGCAGCGCGAAGCCGTCCAGCTTGCCCTTCAGGTGCGGCAGCACCAGGCCGATCGCCTTGGCGGCGCCGGTCGAGGTGGGCACGATGTTGATCGCCGCCGCCCGGGCCCTGCGCAGGTCCTTGTGCGGGCCGTCCTGCAGGTTCTGGTCCTGGGTGTAGGCGTGGATCGTGGTCATCAGACCCTTTTCGATCCCCACTAGGTCGTCGAGCACCTTCGCCATCGGCGCCAGGCAGTTGGTGGTACAGGACGCGTTGGACACGATCGACTGGCTGCCGTCGTACTCGTGGTCGTTCACGCCCTTGACCACAGTGAGGTCCTCACCGCTGGCCGGCGCCGAGATGACCACCTTCTTGGCCCCGGCGTCCAGGTGCTTCGCGGCGGCCTCCCGCTTGGTGAACAGGCCGGTGGACTCGACCACCACATCGACGCCCAGGTCCTTCCAGGGCAGCTCGGCGGGGTCCCGCACGGCGAGGCCCTTGAAGCCCTTGCCGTCGACCACGATCTCGTCGTCGGTGCTGGTCACCGAGTAGGGCAGCTTGCCCAGGATCGAGTCGTACTTCAGCAGGTGCGCCAGCGTCGCGTTGTCGGTGATGTCGTTGACCGCGACGATCTCGATGTCGGTCGAGCCGGCGGCCGCCTGTGCCGCAACCGCGCGCCAGAAGTTCCGTCCGATGCGGCCGAAGCCGTTCACGCCTACCCGGACCACCCAGTGCCTCCTCGATCGATTCCGTACTTGGCCGTCACAGTACCGGCCGTGTTCCGGCCGTCAGCCCTCGCCAGGGGGATTTGCGCACGTGATCACGCCTCCTCCGGTCCGGCCGCCCTCGGTGTCGTCGAGCAGCTCCAGCGCCCCCTGTGCGTCGTCGTGAGCTGCCAGGGGTCACGAGGGCACTGTGGTTCCGTTCACCGTCGCCCACCAATCGGGCACCCGAGTCGACCAGGTGTTCCGCGACGCCCATGGCCGGGTTGATCACCGTGGCCGGCGTACTGACACCTACGCGGGTCTCGTCTCGGCCACCGTCCCGGGACGTCGCACTCACCGTTCCGGGACGGTGGTCGGGACTTCGCACGGTCCGGATACCGCGATCGCCCACCCGGGACCACGCCTGCGCCGGCGCCCACTCCGGTGGGTATCCCCAACAGGATGCCCGCCGCCCGGTGTGATGAATTTCTGAGACGGCGGGAAGTATTCACCGCGGCACGAATCGATCCGATGAATCACCACTGTGGTATGCCACACATCGAATCACTCCGGCTCCCACTTGGATCGGCAAACCGGGGGGCTTATTCATAAGTGCTGAAGAAGAATAGGGCGGTGACGGCTTTGAGCATGCTGGCGCATTTGGAGATGGGTGGTCTGTAACGGCCGCCTTCTTCGCTGAGCACGCGCCATGGCCGAGGTCAGCGACGGTGTCGACCTCGGCCAGGGCCTGGGCCAGCCCCGAAGCGGCGTAGGCGTGAGCGTCATGGCGAGCGCCGTGCACCGGCTGGACACCGACGGCGACCAGCGTCCCGTCCAGGTTCGCCCCGACCTGGATGTTCATACCGGCGTAGCCGGCCTGCTGGAGAACAGACCGGGTATCGCGCGCCAGTCCCAGGTCGGGCAGATCGTGCCGTCGACCAGCACAGTTCCCGCGCCCGATGCCATTACCCCATTGAGCTTGTGAATAAGTCCCCAGATGTCACGTGGCTAGCCCTTGGGTAACCGCACGGTTACACGCACCCGCAAATCAGGTACGCCAAATTAGGTACGCGCCATGCGGTTCCGCCACGACCCGCCGTCGCCGACTCCACAATTTTAGGGCTTGCGACACCGGGCCGGTACGGCGAGTATATTCACGCGGACTCCACATCGACCGTCCCTAGTGGCCGTGAAATTCGGCGTCAGCGAAACCGACGGTCACCGTCGCGCACCGACCGGAACGGCCGGCGAAGGGACAGCATTGCGCACGCAGTTCATCTACCTATTCGGCGCCCGCATATTTGCCAGCGCGGCGCAGGCGGCTGTCCTGCTGATCCTCGCCCGAGTGGTGTCCGTGAACTCGTTTGGCGTTCTGAACAGTGCACTCGCAGTAGGACTGTTGGCGGCGAGCGCAGCAGACTTCGGCGCATCCACGCTGCTGGCCAAGGCTCAGGCGAAGGGTGACCACGAGACGGTCACCGAATGCGTGAACTTCTCGGTCTCGAGCACTCTCATCTGCGCCGTGGCACTGGTCGCCGCTGCCGCCTGGTACACGAAGCTCGAAGACCTCGCCGGCCCCTTGATCACCCTAGGGATCGCCATCAGCCTCGAGAAGAACGCGGAGTGCCTGCTCAGCGTGCCTATGGCGAACGGGGACAAGTACACCCCACCGCTATCCGTACTTCTCCGCCGGAGTGTAACCCTGGCCACTTTCATAGGCATGCTCGCTGTCGGCGTCGGTGGCGCGTGGTCCTACGGGCTGTCATATCTCGCCGGGTCCCTCGCGGGCCAGGTCCACCTGCGGCGCACCGTCGCGGAGAGCCCGTCGCTGTGGAGTCGGGGCAGGCTCGGGACAAGCATTATCAAGAAGTCGTTCCCGTACTTCGCCAGCAACATCTCCGCCCAGAGCCGTTTGCTGGATCTTCCCGTGATCGCAGTCGTGTCGGGTGCGGTTGGCGCCGGACTCTACGCGGGGGGGACTAAGGTCACGGGCCCGTTCATGCTCATTCCCACCGTGCTGACGGCACTCATCATGCCGCACGCGGTACGGCAACGGAAAAGCGTGGTCGCGGCTCTGGCCCGCAAGATGTTCGTGGTTGCCGTCCTGGTCGAGCTGCTTTTATTCACGCCCGTCTCTCTTTTCGCCGATCACGTGGTCGTCCTGCTGCTCGGTCACGCGTTCGCCGCGGCCGCTCCCACGTTCGCCTGGACGGTCGCCGGGATTCCGTTCGTGGTCCTGGCACCACCTCTGGGCTCGATCCTGCAGAGTCAAGGAAAAGAGCGGTCCGTGGCGGTCAACGGCGTGGCTTTCGCCGTGATATCACTATCGGCGGCGGCAATATCCTGCGCTTTTCTGGGCATCTGGGCGGCTGCGGCGGCCATGACGATCTCGTACGCCCTGAAGTGCGTCGTACTCATGCTCGTCATCAACACGAGCCTCACAGAACCAGCATTCGACCGTCCCGAAGATACGGGAAAGAAGGGCGTAATCCGTGAAGTTGTCCGTGATCGGCTGCGGTTACCTGGGAGCGGTCCACGCCGCGTCGATGGCCACTCTCGGGCACGAGGTGGTGGGCATTGACACCGACAAAGGCAAGATCGCGTCGCTCGCCGAGGGGCGACCGCCGTTCTACGAGCCGGAATTCGACGGTCTGCTGAAATCGGCGCTAGGCTCAGGCCTGCTGCGTTTTAGCGACGACATTACCGAGGCGGCCTCGGCGACGGTCCACTTCATCTGCGTCGGAACGCCACAGAAGCGGAGCGAGTACGGCGCGGACCTGCGCTTCGTCGACAGCGCCATCGCCTCGTTGCTTCCTGCCCTGTCCGAGGGTGACCTGGTCGTCGGCAAGTCGACCGTGCCGGTCGGTACCGCGGCCCGCCTCCAGGATCTCGTGACGGGGGCCGGACGCGGAGCGCACGTGGCGTGGAATCCGGAGTTCCTTCGAGAAGGTCACGCGGTCCAGGACACGCTCAAGCCGGATCGCCTCGTCTACGGGGTCAGCGATGACGCCGACGGCGACTCGGCCCGACACACATTGGACAAGCTGTACGGCGCGCTGTTGGAAGCCGGCGTGCCGCGCATCGTGATGGACCTCGCCACCGCGGAGATGGTGAAGACGGCGGCCAACTCCTTCCTGGCCACGAAGATCTCGTTCATCAACGCGATGGCAGAACTCTGCGAGGCTACCGGCGCGGACGTCCGGCTACTGGCCGACGCCATCGGATACGACGACCGGATCGGCCGGAAATTCCTGAACGCGGGAGTGGGCTTCGGCGGAGGTTGTCTCCCGAAGGACATCCGCGCGTTCATGGCGCGGGCCGGCGAGCTCGGCGCGGACCAGGCGCTTACCTTCTTGCGCGAGGTTGACAGCATCAACATGCGCCGCCGGAGCCGAATGGTGGAGCTTGCCCGTGAGGTCTGCGACGGTAGCCTGCTGGGCCGGAGGATCGCAATCCTGGGGGCCGCGTTCAAGCCCAACAGTGACGACATCCGCGACTCCCCAGCACTGAATATCGCGGCGCAACTCGAGTTGCAGGGCGCGCTGGTCCGGGTGACGGATCCGGTGGCTCTCGACAAGTGCCGCGTCACGTGGCCGAACCTGGACTACGTCTCGAGCGTCGACGAGGCCGTCTCCGGCGCGGATGCCGTGCTGCTGCTGACCGAATGGCAGACGTATCTGGACCTCGACCCTGAACACCTGGCATCGCTCGTCCACCAGAAGCGGGTCCTCGACGGGCGGAACGCGCTCCCCCGAGATCTCTGGGAGAAGGCCGGTTGGTTGTACCGGGGCCTCGGGCTCCGTCAACGAGCGTAGTTCGCCGGCATGTGACGAGCCCGACAACCATCCCTAGATGGCGAGGAACCAACGTGTCGTCTTCAGTGTCGCAGTGTTTGGCAAGTCGGGCGCGCACGTACGACGATTTCCTGCGGATGCGACATTTCTCCGCGCTGGACGGCGTCCGGGCCCTCGCCGTCCTGATGGTGATGGGGTGGCATGCGAGAGACAATGCATTGTCGGCGGGGAACGGCGACTTCGGCGTGACGGTGTTCTTCGTCCTGTCCGGCTTTCTGATCACCACCCTGGCCGTCCGCGAGGAGATGACGAGCGGGTCCTTTCGGTTCGTACCGTTCACCGTCCGCAGATTCTTTCGGATCGCGCCGCTGCTGTGGCTCGGGGTGGCGGTGTACGCTTTTCTGATCTTCGTGCTCCATCTCGACTCGAGGGCGGCCCAGTACGCGAGGGCCGTTCCCTTCTATCTTCTCAATATGGGAGAGTGGCCCCTCTTTTCAGCCTTCGGGCATCACACGGGTGGGCTCGGGCCGGCGCCGTTCGACGGGGTCTGGTCCTTGGGGATCGAAGAGAAGTTCTACATCGTGTGGCCCATCCTGGCCTTCGTGGTCCTGGCGCGGCGACGCGGACGCGGTGTGCTTGCCCTGATGCTCGCGCTCACGCTATGGCTGTTCGGGCAGTTTGCGGATCCCGCGACAGCCATCTGGGTCGTCTACTACGCGCCCATCTTCCTCGGATGCGCCGCCGCGATGTTCGTGCACGATCGCGCGGGGTACGACGTCATCCGTCACACCGCCAAGCCCTACGTCCTCTATCCCGCCGCGTTCTGTCTGATCGTCCTCATATTCTTCCGGCTCCCACCTCTCGGCGAGGCGGCCAAGCAGTTTCTGGTGATCGTGACCCTGCTCGGCGTCGTGCTGCAGGACGGCGGGGTGGCGTCATCATTCTTGTCATGGTCACCACTGCGACGCATCGGAGTGCTCTCCTACGCCTTGTATCTCTTCCACGTACTCGTCTTCAAACTGGTCGACAAGTTCCTCCCGCCGGGACACACCGTGGCACTCGGTCTGCTGAGCCTGCTGGTCGGCGGCGCGGCCGCGGTCCTGGTGTGCGAGGGACTGCACAGATGCTACGAGCGTCCGCTCCAGGATCTCGGGCGGCGGCTGGCGAAGAGGCTCTCCCTGCGCCGGCCGACGCCCGAGCGGGCTCCGGCCCGAACCGACGCCGTCTGATCGCGGTGCGGCTGATTCCGACCCGGTGGTCCGGGCCCCACGACGCTGGGACGTGGCGCGCCCGGCGGAGGGGCACCGCAGGCGTCCTTGCGACGATGTTGGTCGCCGGGGCCGTCCTCGTGGCCACCGGGGGGGCGAACACCGTCGGGCCGAGCACGGTCGGGCCGAGCACCGGGGACGCCGCCAGCCCAAACGGTCTGCCGCAGCTCGGATTCACGGTGCGGATGTCGATGCCGCAGTCGCGGTACGAGGACACGTTCCGGAACCTGAGGACGGTCGGCGCACAGTGGGCCAGGGTGGGCGTGGACCGGAGGGATCCGGGCAAGGCCGATCTGGTGGCCCGGGCGGCCGCAGCGAACGGTATCAACCTGTTGATCACCGGGACACTTCCGGAGGATCAGCTGCACGGCAGGGCCCCCGTTGACGTGGCCGGCTACGCGGCACGCATGGCCGACACGGCGCGATCGCTGCGGGGACGAGGGCCCGGCGGCGCCAACCCGGTCTTCGAGGTGCTGAACGAAGCGAACGGATCCGTTCCCGCCGCCACATACACCCGCCTCACCTGCGCGACCGACGAGGCCCTGCGAGCAGTCGACCCCAGTATCCGACTCATCGCCGGTTCGGCGCAGATGTACATCAGTACCCCTCATTGGGACTCCTGGCTGCAACAACTCCTCGACGACGGTATGGGCAAGTGCATCGATGCGTTGGACGCGCACGACTACCAGGACATCGCATGGGAGACTTCTACCCGGAGCGCCTTGAGCGCGATGCACACAATGCTGATTCGACACGGAGAAGGTCAGAAGCCCATCTGGTTGACGGAGTTCGGCGCCTCCACGTGCCCGGGCCCGATACGCCCGGGGGGCTGTTACACCGAGCAGGCGCAGGCTGCGAAAATCGTGAACACCGTGCGGGAGCTCAGGGCGCATTACCCGTATGTCCCGGTCGCCATGGTGTACACCGACCGAGACATCATCGATGCGTCCGTCAACGATTCGTTCGAAGGGTCTTTCGGCATCTGGCACACGGACGGCCAGAACGTCGCCGCTCGGCCCAAGCTGGCCGTGGAGGCGCTGCGCGAGCTGTATGCCGGGTCGTGAACGCCGGGTAAGAATGCTCAGCGCACTCGGCGACTTAGCGCGCAATGTGCTGGGTCTGTGTGTGGTACTGATCGGCGTGAGGGGCGAGCCTCTGTCGGAAGACACCGCCACGGGTTCCCGGAACTTTCTTCGGGCAAAGACCGGGCAGGTAGACAACGGTGATCAGAACCTTAAGGCGCATCAACCAGAGTCGGATTTACCGCTTGTCGGGACTTGTCTGCCCCGGCTACAGTCTTAATATGCACCTATCGGCCTCCGACGGCATTTCACAAGGGACTGACGTGAACGCACTCCGCAATTTTGCGGATCGCAGACGGGTCCCCCACTCAATTTTGAGTAAAGCCGGAGGCCGACGCACGCACGAACTCGGCGATCGTGGGGGTCGACGATGACCGGGGCGACCGCCGGCCCGGGGCGACAGGCGGTCGGGCGCATCCTCGGCCTGGACGTGCTGCGTGGCGTCGCGGTCGGACTCGTGATGATTCGCCATGCCTGGCCGGCTCAGTTCGGTGGCAGCGGGATCGTGGGCGTCGTTATGTTCTTCGCCCTCAGCGGCTACCTGATCACCGGGGTGCTCTGCGGTGACCTGGTAAAGCACGGGCGAATACGCTATCCCCGCTTCTACCGGAACCGAGCCCTCCGACTGCTGCCCGCGTTGCTGGCCCTGGTGACCGTCTTCACGATCGTCGAAGCGGTATGGAACCCGCTGCGCGATCGGGCGCTGCTGTGGCACACCGCGGTCATCGCGCTCACCTACACCATGGATGTCCCGGGTCATTGGGTTGTTAGCGATGCTCTGGGCCACCTCTGGACGCTGGCCACGGAGGAACAGTTCTACCTGCTGTGGCCGCTGCTGTTGGCGTTCGCCATCCGCCGCGGAGCGGTTCGATCGGTGGCCTGGGCCGCCGCGGCGGGATGCCTCCTACTCTTTCTCGCCTCCGTCGTGATCGCTGAGCCTCGGGTGTACAGGGTGTATGACTGGCCCACGAGCTGGGCAGCGTGTCTGCTGATCGGCGCGCTCGCCCGACTGAGCGAGACGCGACTGCGGACGTTGCTGGCCGGGCAAGGCCTGAGAACCGGCACAACCGCCCTCGCGGCGGTCCTCCTCGCAGCGGCGTGTCTGGTGCCGGAGCCGAAGAACTGGCCGGCGACCTACCTGGTGGGTGCGCCGATCGTGGCCGCGTGCACCGTGGTGTTCATCCTGCGCGCGGACGGGTGGGCGACCTCCGTACCTGTCCTCGCTCGTCCGCTACTCGGCCTCGGCGTTGTGTCCTACGCCGCGTACCTGTGGAACTACCCGGTCGTCAACTGGATGGGCCCGCAGCCGCTTTCCGCCGCGAAGGCCCTCGCCTCCATCGTGCTGACCGTTGTGGCCGCCACAGCCAGCTGGTGGCTGGTGGAGCGACCGGTCGCTCGCTATCGGGTTCGCCTGGATTCCCGTCGCACTACTACTACCACGGCCGCCGAGAATCCGACGGTGGCCGAACGGGCCAGATGAGAGTTCCGGGCCCGGCCGGGCCGGCCGGCCGGGCCATGACACCACCTCCGCCCGGACCCCATGACGGGTTGCGAGGGCGAGCCCGGCCTGCATTTCTGCCCTAATCAGAGTTGATATTGCCTGGCGCGCACATCCCCGGGCCCGACTGGCCTGCTTGCACCATAGGAGTCGAGGTCGTCTCGCTCGCGTCTTTTGATTGCGGTCGGAATAGCGCGAGCTTGACTCCGCGCACGGCCGCAAAGGGTATGGATAGCAACGCGAAGACCAGACTGGCCAGGCCGGGACGGCCATTTCGGACCGACCACAGTAGGCACCTCGCCACCGCGAGGGGTTGCCCGTTCTTGCGGGCAAAATTTGCAGAGACCGCCGCGGCAAAGTCTCCACGTATCCGGGGAGATTGCGATCCGAGGTAAGTACTTGCCCACGCCAGGCTCTCATCCCATTTCGAACTCCGGCTGATCGAAAAGCCTTCACTGACGCCGTATTCTACGAGGGGTTCAGGGAGATTCACGATCACCAGACGGTCCACCTGCTGCTTCAGGCTCAGCAGCCAGGCCCAGTCCTGGTGCAATTTGACGTTCGAATCGAATGGTACGACATCTGCCAACTGCCGCGGAAAGACGAGCGTCGACGTCTGGAGCTGGTGGCGCTGCCGGAGTACCTGGCGACGCACAAAGAGATATTCCGCCGGGTCTTTTATGATCTGCCGTTCCTGGCCCGAACCATCTCGCGTCTCCCGTCCACGAGACCTGCCAGTAAACTCGCAGGAGATCAGCCAATTTCCGGTTTGCAGGCCGTCGGTGGCCGCGAGCTGCATTCTTAGTTTGTTGGGACTCCATTCATCATCGTCGTCCAGCATTGCTACCGCACTCAGCGAGCAAGCCGCGATACCACCCTGTCTTGCTCCATTTGCTCCGCCGCCGAACGGCCCGACAACTCTTATCCGGGGATCACGGCTGCTCACATCCACCTTCGCGTTGCCACTGATTGCGACGATAACTTCGACGTCTACGCCTTCCTGGGCGAGCGCACTTTCTATGGCACGCTCGAGCGACGACCTGCCTATGGTTGGGATAACGACACTGCATGACAGATTATTCATGGTTACTCGACCTTCTCTCGACATCTTCCGGTAAGTTTGAAGTTTGCGCCAACCGGGATACGCGCGATCGCCAATTCCCGTTCAGTGCGAGTTGACTCACGGGATTCATCGACCCCTGGCACTGTTCGCGCACCGCGTCGACCACGGGTTTGTCCGTCATGTCGGGACCGGAAGATTCCAGAGACCCGACGGGTCAACGCCATTCCTCTTCCGAACCGGCGCGTACGGCGGGGCGCACACTCGTCCTCGGGGCAGGCCGCCGGCGCAGCGATGACGCGGCGGCCGCAAGTTCGCCGTCGGGCACCCACGCAACGTGAAGGTGCAGCGCGTCCCGCCCGGGCCTCGGGAGCCCGGCGTGGCAGTCTCCGAACGAGCTCATCGCGCACGCGGGCTGCGCGTCGGCGTCGATCTGTACCTCGTCCGGGAGCGCCTCCGCGGCAACTGCTCCACGGGCGCCAGGGCGACGATCGCACAATTCACGTCGTTCCTCTCCTCGAGGCCACGATCGGTCCGGGAACGTAGCAGTCGATGTTCGGACTCCACATCGCCAATATCGAGGCCAATATCGAGCCGTAAATTCTGAGTTACCAGGAGACGCCTTCGCCAGAATCGTCACCTCCGCGACGTTGCGCACCAACTCCGCCGACAGCTCCTCACGTGACGTGCCACTCCGCATGACTACGTGCCCGTGACCTTTACTACTGCGCATTCCACAGGGCCGCCCGCAGGGTTGCCGCCGTCAGTCGGTCGTTCGCGGGCCCGCGAACGGTCCGGGCTCCTCATCCCCCCGAGTGCCGTGCTGACGACCCTCCTCCCACGCCAGATGCGCAACCCGGCGCAATGCGACGCTGACCGCGTACCGGGTCTGCTGAAGGTCGTCCAGCGCCTGGGCCACCAGGACGTCGACGTAGGCCAGGGACGTCTCTCCTTGTGATGTCGTCGTCGCCTCCACCTCCTCGTCGGGCGGTCGGATTCGCTCGGAGCACACGCGAGGGTGGGGTCCTCCCGCGCGGCGGTGGGCAGGTCGGGCCGCGCGCCGACGAGCGGATGCCGCCCACCAGGGACAGACGTCGGATCATCGTGTCCGCCTCTCCGGCGCGGTGCCCACCGTGGAGCGCACTCCGGCCCTCGGGCCGGTACGCCGTCTCCGAACCACGTTCCCGACCGCCCGCCGCCCGCGCAGCGCGGCCACGTAGCAGGCCCCATACGACGACGAGCGAGCTAGGACGAGATGCCGGTTCGTCGCCGCCTCGGGGCGCCACCTCGACTTGTAGTCCTCCTGACCGCGCAGGAGGTTCAGCGGGACACCCAGCCGGGCGGTGAGCGCGAGGTTGCGGCGTAGGCACAAGCTGGCGGTGTCGATCCGCGCACGCAGTTCCGGGGCCGCGGCGTTGAGGTAGTCGCCGACGAACTCCGGGCAGGTCAACAGCACATCGCTGGCCACCAGGGTCTCGCCCTGCCGGTACTCGTGGACGTGTGCCCGCCCGCGTCGTGCCAGCTCGGCGACCGCCTCGGCCAGGAACGCCCGGAACCGCGCGGTGCCGTGCTCGGGATTCATCCCTCGGCCCGCCCATTGCCGACAGTGCAGCTCCAGCATCGCCCCCACCGCCGCCGGAACCTCCTCCGAGGGCACTTCGCGCTCCCGCAACCCCAGCTCGTCGATACGGCGCAGCTTCCCTCGAATCCGGTGCCGGCCACTGGAGGTCAGCCCGGCCAGCAGCTGCTCCATGGCGGGCCCGGGAATCTGCAGGCACACCGAGGCGGGCAGTTCCCACCGGGCACCTGGCCAGGTCGCGACCAGTCGCCACGCGGCGGCCGTGGGCCGGACCTCGGAGAGCTGGAGGACCTGCCAGCCGGGGGTATCGCGCACCGCCGCCGCCAGCCGCTCGGCCGCCGGGCCTGGCCATCGCTCGTGCAGCAGGACGTCGCCGTAGTCGGACTGACCCTCGCCGATCGCGGCGAGGACACGCAGTCCCCACCGCCGCCGCAGCAGCAACGGCGCGGCCGCGACCAGCTCACCGTCCCGGCGCACCCACACGACCCGCAGGCGCTGCCCGGCGTCTCCGTAGTGCGCCCACCAGGCCGACAGCCACCCGTGGCCACTGAACGGCGTGGCGCCGAGGCAGTGGTCGTGCAATGCGTCCCACTCCGGCCGCAGCGCGGCGAACGCCGCGGCGTCACGGATGCAGCCGGCCGACCACACCGGGCCGGGCACGACCTCGTCCGGCGAGGAGTCCAGGAGGCGGGCGCGGCGGACACCGGACCGGCTCACCACGCACTACCCCGACCGCGCGCCCGCACCCACCGGGACGCCGTCCGGAGATACGCACGCGCCCCGAACGCGGACACGCCGGTCGCACAGGTCACGTGGTTTCCCCCCGGTGCCGCGAACAGTTGGAGGAAAAGTTAGCAACCACGGGCGAGTCCGGACATCGCCAATATCAACTCATTAATTTGTAGGTATCCGGCCTGGGGCCCACCTAATTTCAGACTACTCATGTTTGACGGTTGCGGTAATCCGCTTCCGTCCCAATACTTGTGAGCACCCGCGGAGCCATGGCGGCCGTTACCTTGAGCGTGACTCGACACAATCCATGCGATACCGCACACCACTGGATTCGTGCAATCCGCATAGAGCGTCGGCGACGAATACGCAATCCCGCCGACAGGACATGCTGACAGGACATATGGGGCTCTGTCCAAAGGGGGCGACGTCGCCACCTCCTGATGAGGGGATCGAAAGCAGATGGCGAGCAGAACGATTTCGGGCGGATGACCCGCACCGTGGCCGCCGGCCGGCGGCAGGAGTGGGAGCGGGGGAAACGAACCGGGCGGTGGGCCCGGCCACGCTCCTGGATGATCGTGACCCCGGTCGACGTGGTCACCTTGCTGTTACCGGCGGTCTGGGCTCCGCAGCACATCCGGGCCCTGACCGCGATGGCCGTACTGGTCTGCATGGCGACGAGCAGTGGCCACCCGTACCGCGCACCGTTGCACCTGAGCGTGCTCGATACCCTACCCAACCTGCTCGTCCGGCTGTGGACCGCCGCCGCGGTGGTCGCCACCGTCACCGCCCTGCGCCACGAGCAGGAGGCGGTGACCTCCTTCCTGATCACCGTGCTCGCGTCGATCGCGCTGTTCCTGCTGGGCCGGGTGCTGACCACGCACCTGGTGCTGTGGGCGCGGGCGCACCGGCTCGTCACCCACCGCACCCTGCTGGTGGGCGGCGGCAACCTGGCCCTGGAGCTGGCCACGATCATCGGGCGCTCTCCCCAGTACGGCCTGCAGGTGGTGGGCTTCGTCGAGGACGCGCCGGACCACAACACGGTGCCGGGTACGACCTGGCTGGGCCCGATCGCGGATATCGGGGACGTCATCGGTGCGCACGAGATCGACACCGTGCTGATGGCCGAGCCGGGGGAGGCGGACCGCAAGCTGACCGACCTCATCTGGCGGCGCGGCCTGCACGACTGCGACGTCCTGGTCGTTCCCCGGCTGTACCAGTTCCACAGTCCCGAACAGCTTCCCGACCACATCGGGGCGATTCCGGTGATGCGGGTGAACAACCCCTCGCTGCGTACCGTGGCCTGGGCCGCGAAGCGGGGATTCGACATCGTGGTGAGTGCGACCGCTCTGGTCGTGCTGTTGCCGGTGCTCGCGCTGTGCGCCATCGCGGTGTACTGCGAGGGCGGCACGCCGGTGCTGTTCCGGCAGCGACGGGTGGGCACCGACGGGCAGACCTTCGACTGCCTGAAGTTCCGCTCCATGCGCCCGGACAATGCCGGTGAGTCGGCGACCCGCTGGTCGATCGCAGACGACCCCCGGGTGGGCCCGGTGGGCAAGATCCTGCGGCGCTCCAGTCTCGACGAGCTGCCCCAGCTGTGGAACGTGCTGCGCGGCGACATGACGCTGGTCGGTCCCCGGCCGGAGCGGCCGCACTTCGTGGGCCGCTTCTCCTCGGAGATCCCGCACTACGAGTACCGCCACCGGATGCGTGGCGGCCTCACCGGGCTCGCCCAGGTCAGCGGCCTGCGCGGGGACACCCCGATCACCGACCGGGCCCGCCACGACAACTACTACATCGACAACTGGTCGCTGTGGATGGACGCAAAGATCATCCTGCGGACCTTTCGTGAGGTCCTGCTCACGAAAGGCCGCTAGGTGCGGGCACAGCTTCCTCCGGTGGGCGACCGAGTAGCGGCCGAGTCGGGGACCACGCGTCCGGATCGCCGGCGCAACGTCCTGCTGCACGGCGCGGTGATCACCGGTGTGGCGTTCGGGGTGAGCACCGTGCTCGGGCTCGTCCGGGACCTGCTACTCGCGGCGTTCTTCGGCGTCAACGGGTCTACCGACGCGTTCCTGGTCGCCTGGACACTGCCGGAGAACGCCGTCCCGCTGTTGATCGACAACGCCATGGCCCTGCTGATGGTCCCAGTTTTCACCCGGGTGCTGCGCCAGCGTGCCGCGGCGGGCACCGAGCCCGGTGAGCCGCGGGACCCGGTCGGGCAACTCGTCGCCGCGACGCTGCCCTGGCTGGTCGGAATCCTGGTGGCGCTGTCCCTGCTGGTGGTGGTCAGCGCACCCTGGCTGGTGGCCGGGTTGTTCCCGGGGCTGGCCGATCCCCCGCTGGCGGTCAGCGCGGTACGTACGATCGCGGCCAGCCTGGTGTTCATCGGCATCGCGGGCTACGTCGCCGCCGCGTTGCGCGCAAAGCTCGTCTACGGCCCTCCGGCGCTGATCAACATCGCCATGAACGTGGGGATCATCGGGCTGGTGCTGCTGGCCCACCGCCAGTGGGGGGTGTTGGCCGCGGTGCTGGGCGCCACCGTCGGAGCAGCACTGATGCTGCTGGTCCAGCTGCCGGCGTTCCGCCGACACATCGGACTCCCGAAGCGTCCTCGGCTGTCGGCCGACCTGCGGTTGGGCGCGTTCCTGCCGATCGTCTCGTTCATCGCGATCGGGCAGTCGCAGGTGTTCGTGGAGCGGTCCGTCGCCGCCCACCTCGTGGTGGGCACCATCACCCGCCTCAACTACGTGCAGAAGATCGGGCAGGAGTTCACGGCGGCCGCGCTGATCCTGGCCGTGGTGACCTTCCCCCGCGTGTCCCGGGCCATCGCCGACGGTGACCTGACCGCCGCGCGCCGGCGCTCCGCCCAGGACGTCCGGATCATCGGCGCGCTGGTGCTGGCCGCCACCGTGTATCTGATGGCGTTCGCTCCGGAGGTGGTGGCCCTGCTGTTCCAGCGCGGCGCCTTCACTGCCGCCGACACGGCGGCCACGGCACCGCTGCTGCGGATCTACGTCTGGGGGTTGCTCAGCCAGGCTGTGCTGGCCCTCGTGTCCCGCTCGGTGTTCAGCGACCGGGCGACCTACCGACCGGCACTGATCATTTTCCTCGGGGTGCTGACCACGGCCCTGGTGGCCAACCTGGGTGCGCCGATTTGGGGGGGCTCGGCGATCGCCGCCGCCAACGTGATCGGGATGACCCAGAGCGCCGTGCTGATGGTGTGCGTGTGCTCCGGCGTCACGATGCCGGCCCGCACGGTGGGGCTGGTGCTGGCCCGACAGGTACCGGCCACCGCGGCCGCCGGGTTGTTCGCCTGGTGGGCGGAGCCACGGATGCGCGACTGGCCCACAGCCGTCGCGGTGATCGTGGGCGGGATCGCCGTGCTGGCCGTCTACGCGGGGGTGGCCGCCGTCTCGGGTGGGCTGTCCGGGCTCGGCCGCTCCGGACCGTCGACCCGGTCGAAGTTCGGTCGCCGGTCGGCCGGCCGGGCCCCCTGGGTACTGATGTATCACTCGGTGACCGGCCAGGGCGCCGATCCCTACAACATCACGGTGGGACCGGACCGCTTCACCCGGCAGATGCGCTGGTTGACCGCGCGCGGCCTGCGCGGCATGGGGGTGACCGCCGCGCTCGAGGCCCGCGCGCGCGGCGAGCGGGACGTGGTCGCCCTGACCTTCGACGACGGGTATGCCGACTTCGCCTCCGAGGCCGTGCCGATCCTGCGGCGGTTCGGCTTCACCGCGACGGTGTACGTGCTCGCCGACCGCCTGGGCGGGGACAACGGGTGGGACGCCGAGGGACCGCGCAAGGCGCTGATGACCGCCGAGCAGGTGCGACAGGTCGCCGAAGCCGGCATGGAGATCGGCTCACACGGCCTGCGGCACGTATCGCTGCCCGAACAGGACCCCACGCGACTGCACCGGGAGCTGCACGAGAGTCGAGCGGTGTTGGGTGAGCTGACCGGCCGGCCGATCCGGGGGCTGGCCTACCCGTACGGCCACTACGGCGACCGGGAAACGGGGGCGGCCCGCGACGCCGGCTACGAGCACGCCTGCGGCGTCGGGACTGGCGCGCCGGCCTCGGTGTTCACGCTGTCGCGCACGCACCTCGGGCAGCGCGACACCGCGCCCCGACTGTGGGCGCGCAGGCTCCAGCACGACTGGCTCCGGAGGTGAGCATCATGCGAGTGCTTCACGTCATCACCGCGCTGGACCCGGAGGGAGCGGCGACTCAACTCGCCGATTTGCTGCGGCACACCCGGCACCGGGCCGAGGTGGTCTCGCTGACCGCACCCGGACCACTGGCCGAGCAGATCATGGCCGAGGGCACCCCGGTGACCAGCCTCGGCATGCGGTCCCCCACCGACCTCTCGGTACTGCCGACACTGATCGGGCACATCCGGCGCGGCCGCTTCGACGTGGTGCACAGCCACCTGTGGCGGGCCTGCCTCTACGGGCGGTTCGCCGCCCGCGCGGCCGGCCGCCGCACCATCGTGGCCACCGAGCACTCCCTGGGCAGGGGAATGGTCGAGGACAACCCACTCCAGCGACCCGGACGGCGCGCCGCCTACCTGGCGAGCGAGCGAGTCGGGCAGATGACCGTCGCGGTCTCCCCCACGGTGGCGGGCTGCCTGGTCGAGTGCGGGGTCCGACCCGCGCGCATCCGCATGATCCCCAACGGCATCGACGTGGACCGCTTCCGGTTCGATCCGGCCTCCCGGCTTCTGGCCCGGGCGCGCTGGGGGATCGATCCGAGGGACACCGTGATCGGCACGGCCGGCCGACTGGTCCCCAGCAAGTTCCCGGACCGGGTGCTCGAGGCGGTGCGCGAACTGCCGTCGGTGGTGCTGCTCGTGGTCGGAGACGGGCCCGAGCGCGAGCGGCTCGGCGAGCTGGCCCGCCGGTGGCAGATGTCGGAGCGGGTGGTGTTCACCGGTGACTGCCTGGACATGGGCGCGATGTATTCGGCGATGGACGTCTTCGTCTCGGCCTCGATGCACGAGACGTTCGGCCTGGCCGTGCTGGAGGCGTTGGCCAACGGCCTGCCCTCGGTGTACGTGCACAACCCCGGTCTGGACCAGTTGGCCGACCGACCCGTACCGGGGGCGTACCGGGCCGGTCCTGGGGTCGCGTCGCTGCGTGCGGCGATCGACCGGCTGAAGGGCGCGCCGCGCCGAGCCGCCGTCGAGGAGCTGGCGGCCTACGACATCCGGCGGACCGCGGCCGAGATCGACTCCCTGTACGAGTCGCTGCACGACCAGCGCCCCGGCGGGGCCGGGCACCACACGAAGCCACGGGAGGTCGGGGTATGAGCATTCCCACCCGTCAGCGCGAGGCCGCCGAGGGCCCGGCCCCTCGGGGCACGGACCGAGCCGCCGGGCTGCACGTCCTGCACGTCTGTCAGCCGGTCGACGGCGGTGTGGGCCGCTACGTACACGACGCCTGCCTCGACCAGCTCGCCCGAGGCTGGCGGGTGAACCTCGCCTGCCCGACCGGGACCCTGTCGCGCGATCTGGTGGCGGCAGGCGTGCGGTGGCGGTCGTGGCCGGCCACCCGCTCCCCCGGCCCGGCCACGCTGGCCGAGACGCTCGCGCTACGGCGGATCATCGACTCGGTCGGCGCGGACGTCGTCCACCTGCATTCGTCCAAGGCCGGGTTGGCCGGCCGGCTGGCGGTGCGGGCGCGCCTGCCCACCCTCTTCCAGCCACACGGCTGGTCCTGGCTGGCAGCCACCGGCCGCACGGGACGGCTGGCCCTGCGCTGGGAGCGCCTGGCCGCCCGCTGGACGACCACGGTGGTATGCGTGGGTGACGGCGAACGCGCGGCCGGCGACGACGCGGGCGTCACCGCGCCCACCCGGGTGGTGCGCAACGGGGTGGACCGCCGGCGGTTCCCCGCCCCGGAACCCGGTGACCGGGCGGAGGCGCGCGCGACGCTGGGCCTGCGCGACGACCAGCCCCTCGTCGTCTGCCCCGGCCGGCTGACCCGGCAGAAGGGCCAGGACGTGCTGCTGGCCGCGTGGCCGGCGGTGCGGGAGCGGTGCCCGACCGCCGTCCTGGCCCTGGTCGGTGACGGCGACCTGGCCGCCGACCTGCTGCGCGATGCCCCCGCGGGGATCCGGTTCGTCCCGCCCACCCCGGACGTCCGCGCCTGGCTGCTCGCAGCGGACGTCGTGGCCCTGCCCTCCCGGTGGGAGGGCCTGCCGCTGACCGCCCTGGAGGCGGCGGCCACCGGCCGCTCGACGGTGGGCAGCGACATCAACGGGCTGCGCGAGGTCGTGGTGACGGGCACCGGGCGACTGGTGACGCCGGACGACCCGGACGCGCTGGCCAGGGCCCTCATCGAGCGGTTGAGCTGCCCGGGGACGGCGGCGGCCGAGGGGGCCCGGGCGCTGGAGTTGGTGGAGCGCTTCGACCAACGGCACACCCTGGACACGCTCGCCCGCCTGACCGCCGACCTGGTCGGGACCGTGTCCAGCCGCGACGGTCGCCGATGAACGGCGCGATGAACGGCGCGGTGGGTGGCACGGTGCGCCAGGGCGCCCCACAGATCGTTGCGGCGGTCTGGATGGTGCTGTGTCTCGGCCTGGCCGGGATGAATGACCGGCTGCTGCCGGAGAAGTACTTCCTGGACTCGCAGCACATCCAGCAGCTGGCCCTGTTGGCCTCCAGCCCGACGGACGACACCTTCGGCACCACGGCGTGGGTGTACAGCCTGTTGGGCGGCTTCGCCGTTCCGGAACTCACCCAGCTGGTCACGTTCCTTCTGTTCCTGGTGCTGCTGTTCCAGTGCGCGCCCTGGATGGAGATCTCCCGGTTCGGCCCCGCTGAGTTGGTGCTGTTCTGCTTCGGCGGGACCGAGGCGGCCATCTACCTGGCCCAATACTCCAAGGAGAGCATCGTCCTCCTGGTCGTGCTGACGCTGGTTCTGGTGCCGACGAACGTGGCGGGCGAGGTCTTCTTCGTGTTCGTGGCGTGCCTCTACGCGGTCGTCATCCGCCAGTACTGGCTCATCATCGTGGTGCTCTACCTCGGCATGCGGTGGCTGCTGCGGCTGCGCCGCCCGGTGTTGATCGCCGTGTTCATCGGCTCCGCCGTGTTGATCATGGCCATCGGGGTGTCGGTCGTCATGCACGTGGACCTCAACAGCTTCCGGCAGGCGGGGGCCCAGAAAAACAGCCTCTACGCGCAGACCGCGATCCAGGAGTACATCCCGGTCAGCGGACCGCTGGGCGCCGCGGCCAACGCCCTGATCACTCTGGTGCTGCTGGCCGTACCGGTCCCGCTGCTCGTCACCGGTTCACCGGTGTACACGGTGTTCGCGGCCGTGATGGTCGTGCTGTGGCTGACCCTGTTCGCTACTGTGCGCGACGGCATGCGACAGGGCCTGTTCCGCGCGGACGTGCGGGCGGCCCGGGCCTGCGCCCTGCTGCTGGCGACCCTGCCCACGCTGGCCATCTTCGAACCCGACTACGGGTCCTACATCAAGCACCTCACGCCGTTGCTGCCGCTGTTCCTCCTGCCGCTGCGGGCGCGCCGCGACATGCGCGCGCAAGCCCGGCGCCCCGCGCCACCGACGCTGTTCGATCCCACGTTCCCGTCGAGAGGGCTCTCATCATGAGCTTGTCAGAGATCCTGCAAGTCCTACGCCGCCGGAAATTCGTCGTCGTCGTGGGAGTCGTGGTGTCGGCGCTGCTGGCCGGGGCGGTGCTGATGCAGGTGCCGAACGATTACAGCTCGGGCACGACCCTCGTGCTGAGCCAGCCACGCCGAATCGGGTCGGCGAGCTTCAAGAACCCGATGTTGGGCGGCGAAAGCAACGTCAACTCCGCCACCGTCGAGCTGATGAACGCACTCGGCTCCCCGGAGACCCGCGTTCGGCTCGGGCTGGGAGAAAAGCCCCGGATCTTCGGCGAGGACTTCACGGTGAAGAACGTGGCGTCCGCGTCCGTCGGCGATTTCGGTGACCACCCGTTCCTCTACGTCACCACTGTCGGACACTCGCCTGAGCGCGCGGTGAGCATCGTCGACAACCTGGTCCAGGCCGGGCGCGACTACCTGCGTTCCAGTCAGCAGAGCCGGGACGTGAAGCCGTCCAACATGATCCAGCTCGTGACGGTGGTGGACGCGACCCCGCCCGAGGCGGTGGCGACGACTCGGCAGTCACTCACCGGGGCCACGTTCCTGCTCGGCCTGGTGCTGACCACGACCCTCGCCTGCGTGGTGGACAGGCGCAGGCGGCGGCGGGACGCCCAGCGCGCGCATGCCGAGCCGACGCCGGCCGTGGACCACCCGGACGGCCTCCCCGATGCGCTGCGCCCCCACGCCCGGCCCCGGGACACCACCTTCGTCAACATCTCCCGTGACGAGCTCCACGACGAGCTCGCCCGGCTCGGCTGGGAGCACACCACCAGCATCGTGGAGACCCTGCTGATCGAGGCCCGGCGGAACGGGCGCGCGGACGAGACTCGGCTGCCGTCCGAGAACAACCACGTGCCCTCCGAGAACAACCACGCGCCCCCTGCGAGGTCCTTGAACGGGCCCGGGCGGTCTGGCCCGTGACCACGGGCGGCCCAGCCGACCACGAATATGCCGTGGTGATCCCGACGCTCGGCCGGCCCACGCTCGCGGCCGCCGTGCTGTCGACGATCGCCCAACACCCCCGGCCGCGAGAGATCGTGGTCGTAGTGGACGGAACCGATCCGGGCGTGGTTCCGGATTACCTCATGGAGTTCCCGGAGTTGCGGGTGCTGACCACCGGTGGACGTCGGGGACCGAGCGCGGCCCGGATGATGGGGGTGGCTACGTGTCGTGCGCCGCTGGTGGCCTTCCTCGACGACGATGACGAGTGGTTGCCGGGCAAAATGACCGCGCAGCTCAAGCTGTTCATCGCGCTGCGCGCGCGCAGCCCCTACCCGGTGGTGAGCTGCCGGGCCTATCTCGCCTACCACGGGCGCGTCACCAGCCAGATCGGCCCGACGGAGCCACTGTGCGACGGAGAGACACTGCTGGACTACATGTTTGTCCGCCGACACGTCATTCCGCAGGGTTTCAAGCTCGGCTCGTCCAGCCTCCTCGTCCCGCGCGCTCTGTTGGAGGCCGAGCCGTGGGATGAGCGGCTGCACCTGCATGAGGACTGGGAATGGCTCGTGCGCGTGTCCCGGCGCGATGACGTACAGCTGGCCGTGCACCCCGCCCCACTGATCAGCTACACCAAGTCGGGCCGGGGGCATGCGTCGCGGCCGGGCGGGGCCTGGCGGTTGAGCGTCGAGTTCGCCGACCGGATCGGACTGGGCGCACGCAGCCGCGGCGACTTCCTGCTGGCGGCGGCCGGGAACTCTGTCACTCTCCGAGACCGTGCCGAGTCCGTGCGCGCGGCCGCCTGGGTGTGGCGCAACGCCGACGCGGGCCCGGTGGCCTGGCTGGTCTTCCTGCTGCGACTGACACTGCCCGAGCCGGTGCTGCGGGCCGCCGTATCGCTGGCTCGGGCCACCCGGCGGGCCGCCCGAACCGCCGCCTCGGTCGGCCGCCCGGACAGTGACCGAGCCGACCGACTCGTGACGCAATCCACGCCGCACCCGATCAAGGGCCCCGCGCTCCGCGTGAGCCTTGCCCCGTCGCCAGGAGGGGGACGGCGAGGTTCCGACGATCGGGGCCAGCTCAGGCAGACGGCGGCACCCACTGAAGCCTTGTGAGTGGTGATCATCACACTCTTTCGGATCGATCTACCCAGTTTTTGGGTAGATCGATCGGATGAACTAGCCTGAGATTGGTAGCGGTTAGTGAGCGGTCCTGTGGACGGCTACACCGCGTCGATGTGCCAAGGGGGGCTAATCGGCGGTACGGCTCGCCAGCACGTTTGGACCCAGCGTCGTGTCGGCTTCTCGCCCGGCCCGTCGGGATGCCATGACGGCCGTGCGACACGAGGAGCGCGTCCTGACACGTCGACGCACCGGGGGGAACACCTTGTCTCGTACTGCTACTGCCCTATACGACCCGCACCGGCCCGACGGGACGGTGACTGCGATGATCGCCGTGGTCGACGCCGCGGCCGAACACCCCATCCCGCGACCCCGCGCCGCGGGATCCGCCTCGAGCGCCACTCCGGTCGCCGTGGTGAGCGACCACAGCATCATCGGACAAGTGCTCGCCGTCGCACTGCGGGATCTCGGCTTCGCCACCCGCCACCTTGGCCGGGGCGAGGCTCTCAGTCCAGACGAGGTCGGCGGACTACAGCGGTGCGAGCCCGGGGCCGAGTTGGTCGTGCTTGTGCTGGAGCCGAAGCGGCGGCGACGCCTCGGCGTTGTGGCCCAGGCCGAGGTCGGGCTGGTGACGGCGCTGCGCGAGTCGGGGCACACTGTGCTGCTGTTGGTCAACGCGGCGTCTCTGGACGCCGCGGATGTGGACACCGTCGAGGCCACCGCCGCCGCGATCGAAGCCGGGGCGGCGGGCGTCCTGGACACCTCGGACTCCCTGGACACCCTGCTGAAGAGCCTGACCGTCGCCGCCGCCGGCCACTTGCCGACCGAGGCCGAGCCCCGCCGCTGGATGGCCCGTCACGAGATCACGGTGAACCGCCGTCAGCACCTCCGCCAGCGGCTGCGCCAGCTCAGCCCCAGGGAGCGGCAGATCCTGCACGCGCTTTACCACGGCCAGCGGCCGGCGACCATCGCGACACGGTGCGGCATCGCGATCGCCACCGTCCGATCCCAGATCCGCTCGATCCTGATCAAGCTCGACGTGCACTCCCAGCTCGAGGCGGTGGCACTGCTGCACCAGGACCCGTTGCCCGACTACGTCGAGGCCGAGCTCGCGGGGGCGGCTTCCCTCGATATCAGCTCGGCGTGACCGAGCCGGTTCGACCGGCTCCGGCCCCGCTCGTCATGGGCCGGACCACCGGTACTCCAGGGCGGCGACGCCTTCGAGCATGAGGCCGTAGCCGGCTCAGGTGTCGGCGAGCATGTCGGCGGTGACCGCCGACTCGGTGTCCGGCACGCCGAGGTCGGCCGCCTTCTTGTCGGCCATGTGCAGCAGCCGGCGGATCCGGCCGGCCACCGCGTCCTTGGTCATCGGCGGGTCGGACAGCTGGC
>Ga0137415_10000683_pt1 | contig 33075 bp, 34 predicted proteins | sample CZODoug3_1_1_16f_FD_183082 | JGI IMG/M metagenome (GOLD analysis project Ga0137415, IMG submission 183082) | Vadose zone soil fungal communities from Angelo Coast Range Reserve, California, USA - CZODoug3_1_1_16fungal (Hybrid Assembly) | ecosystem: Environmental > Terrestrial > Soil > Vadose...
AATTTCGAGCATTTGCTTGACTCTTTCGTTCGGGCGGCGCACCAACACCTCGGGAAAGCGGGGGATACCACCATCAGCGCAGCCGGATTCGGCATTGCTGGAACGGTAGTCGGCGGCCGTTTGCATGCCATCAATCTTCCCTGGCAACTGGAGCCGGCATCGCTTGCCAGCACCCTGAATCTAGACAGTAAGAATCTTGTTTTCATGAATGATCTCGTGGCCACCGCTTGCGGAATCGATCGACTGGGACCACAGGATTTTTTTCTTCTGAATGAAGTCAGTCCCCAATTCCAAGCGAACAAAGCCCTTATTGCCGCCGGGACGGGATTGGGAGAGGCCATGCTCTTCTGGGACGGGCATCGACACGTCGCTGCGCCCTCCGAAGGCGGAGCCGCGGACTTCGCGCCCCGCACCCCTCGCGAAATCCACTTTTTGCAGTATCTCAAGCAAGACCTCGCCCGCGTCTCCTGCGAAGAGGTTTTCTCGGGAAGAGGCTTCCGAAAAATTCACGAGTTCCTGAATCCGGCCGCGCGCCACCCCGTATTTGATGAATCTTCCGGTGATTCCGCGAAAGAGATCACGCAGAACGCGATGTCCGGCGCTTGCGAAGTTTGCGTGGAAACACTCGATTTCTGGATCGATGCGTTTGGCGCCGAAACCGGGAACCTGGCCTTGCGGGTTCTTGCCTATGGCGGCGTGTACCTGGCAGGCGGCATCGCTCTGAAAATATTGCCAAAACTCAAGGAGGGCACTTTCTGCTACTCCTTTTCTGACAAAGCGCCGCTTAATGCTGTGCTTGCCCGCGTGCCGATCTTTGTCATCTTAAATGAGGATGCTCCCTTGCTGGGGGCTGCCTACCGGGCCTTCGAAACTCTGGGCTCTTGCCAGCATGCAAGAGCATAGGATCCTCCTCGCATTGAAATGCAGCCTGCGGGGGATTTGCATCTCTGTATCTGGCAAGAGTTCGACAGCACGTACGGCCCATCCGTTTCCAGACTGCAAAGAAAGGTGCGATGGCCAAGGATAGCGTGACGACCCGGATCCATCCGGCGGCATGGATTCCGACCATGTACTTCGCGGAGGGTCTCCCTTTCTTCGCGATTTCCCTCATCGCCGGAATCCTTTACAAACGTCTCGGCCTTCCCAACGACATCATTGCCCTGTACACCAGTTGGCTTCTCCTTCCCTGGTCGTTGAAGCCGATCTGGAGCCCGCTGCTGGAAATGTTCAAGACCAAGAAATTCTTCGTAGTCCTTTTCGAATTTGCCGGAGGATTGAGCCTGGCCTCGATCGCCCTCTTCCTGCCGCTGCCAAATTACTTCCGCTACACGGTCGCTCTTTTTGCCGTAGTCGCGTTTTGTTCCTCGACACATGACATTGCCGCTGACGGTTTGTACATCGCCAGTCTTTCCGCGAAACAGCAGGCTGCCTATGCAGGCTGGCAAGGCGGCTTCTACAATGTCGCGCGTTTCTTTTCGCAGGGAGCCCTGGTGATTCTGGCGGGTTTTCTGGAAGCGCGCTTCGATGTGCCGCACGCCTGGATGGCTATCTTTGCCGGCATGGGACTGCTCCTCGTGATGTTGAGTCTCTATCACCTGCGCGTGCTGCCCACGGGCGCAGAGCGGCGTTCCGAGAGTTTTCGCGAGATGGCAGCGACCTTCTGGGACGTCATCGCAAGTTTTTTCAAGAAGCCAAACATTATTTTGCTTCTCGTCTTCCTCCTTCTCTATCGCGCCGGCGAGGGTCAAATCGTAAGAATCGGGCCGCTCTTTCTGGTGGACAAACGGTCCCTTGGCGGCCTGGGCTTGACAACAGATCAGTTCGGCGCCATCTACGGCACATTCGGAACAGTCGCCTTCATCCTTGGCAGCATTCTCGGAGGCTACTTCACTTCCTGGCTGGGCCTGAAGCGTGCTTTGCTTCCGCTTATTTGCGTCATGAATCTCCCCGTGCTTGCTTACTACTACCTGAGCACGGCCCTCCCGACAAATCACGTCGCCGTGACTATCGCTATGAGTCTGGAGATGTTCGGATACGGCTTTGGTTTTGTGGGCGTAATTCTGCTCATGATGCAGGAAATTGCCCCAGGAAAATACCAAACCGCTCACTACGCCTTTGCCACCGCGTTGATGAACCTGGGCCTCATGCTTCCAGGCACGGTAAGCGGAAAAATTGAGCTGGCGCTCGGCTACAAGAGATTCTTCATTTGGGCGCTGCTCTCCGCAATCCCGGCCTTGCTTCTATCGCGGTTCGTCCCCATACGTGGAGGCGCGATGACGCCTCCAGAATCCCAGCCTTCCGAAGTCTAATCATAGCCACGGGCGCGCAGAATTCTTGAAGAGCTGCCGAACTTTAACAAATATCAGGAGTCACGACGCGCCGCGAGCGATAGCTTCCCGCCGCGCCATGTCCGCGATGATAGTGCGCGATCCCATGTAAAGCACAAACGCGAGCGCCATACAGAGTACCGGAATAATCAGCATGGCTTGCTGAAGGCCAGTGGCGCGGAAAGTTTCCGTGACCGTGGCTGAACCCGCCAGCGCCGCGGCGCGATGCGCAAACACATCGCTCAACTTGCCCGTGAGCAGCGGTCCGAAAGACGCGCCGCACATGTACATTGCCATAAAATAAATCGCCATCGCTGCACCGCGCTGGTTCGGGGCCACTATATCCTGTATCGCCGAGTACACCAGCCCGTAGTACGTCGTGAGAGCAGAGTATGTCAGCGCCAGGAACGCCATGGCCACGAACAAAGAGCCCGCGGACTGAAGAATTCCCGCGCAAGCAAACGGCATGGCCACTAAAGCCATAACCGCGGCGCAAAGCATGCGGCCGTCTTTGCGACGCTGGACGATGAAATCGCCTAGATACCCCGCAAGAGTTCCCCCGCTGACGCCTCCGGCTAGATAGACGACGCCCGTGGCGATGCCGGATTTCGCCAGCGACAGGCCGTGGACTCGGCTCAGGAATGCCGGTAAGAAAGTTCCGATGGCATACATGCTGAAATTCAGCAGCGCACCGGAGGCGATGATCCACCACAGCGTGGGGATGCGCAGCACACTCCACATCGAGCCAGATGCCTGCGGCGCGCGATGATTTTCGCTGGCGCCGCGCTCCGGTTCTTGGAGCATCAGTAAAGCGGGAACCAGCAGCAACGCCGGGACCGCCGCAAATACCATTGCGGCTCGCCAGCCATACGCCTGTGCTATCGGGCCGCTGAAGAAAAAACCGAGTGCGCCGCCGACTGGCACCCCGAGCATGAAAAGCGCGAGCACTCGAGAGCGTCTGGTCGGTGGAAACAGATCGCCGAGCCAGCTCGTTGCGGTCGGCGCGCAAGCTGCTTCGCCGACCCCAACGCCTACTCGGGATAGGAACAGCATCGGATAGGTGGTGGCGAGGCCTGCGGAAGCCGTCATCGCGGTCCATATGACGACTCCCCAGGCCAGGAGCTTTTTGCGGCTTGCAGAATCCGCGATGCGCCCGAGGGGCACGCCAAAAATGGCATAGATCCAAATGAAGGCGCTGCCGAGAAGGCCGATCTGGCTGTCGTTGAGATGGAACTCCTTGCGCATAGGTTCGACGAGCGCGCCGGGGACGTGGCGGTCGTAGAAATTGAGGATATTGATGGCGAAGAGCACCACCACGGAGAGCCACAGACTCTGCTGCTGGGATTTCTGTGACATAGCGCGAGGATGCTACCACAGGCGGCTTGAGTTGTGGTTCGGGACTGGTGGCTAGCCCAGCCCGGCAGCATCCTCTCTCTCGTCCTCCGCTGCGTAGGTAACCTGGCCGGCACTGTGTTCGGTTATTTCCAGGCTCCCAGCAGGCGCCGCAGCAGGAGCAGCTCTCCCAGGTGGTAGGCGTTGTGATCCGCTACCAATAGCGCCTCGCGGAGGACCGTTTGACCGTCGCCGTGGGGCAGCGGGGCGAAGAAATCCGTCGATTTATCCTGCACGATCTTGATCATCGCTTTTAGGTCGGCGCGAAACGCATCCGCGCTTTTGCTCCAGGCTTTGCTGTCGGGGGGAGCTTGGGTCTTCGGCCAGTACCCAGCGGGAAATTCTGGGGAGACATGCCTGGGATTACGGGTGAATTCCAGGATGTCCCATTGGGCAAGGCGCATGTGCTCCAGCACTTCCCAGGGGGAATGCGCCGCTCCCTCCGGTCTCATTCCCTGCAAGTTTGCCGGCCAGTTCTTCACGGCGCCATCAAAGTCCACGTGGGCGTGGCCGCCGTTGAGAAGTTCCACCAGATGTTCCGGTAATGACTTTTGTTTTTTCATGCTTTCCATCCTCTATGCTTCGCCGCAGAGACCGTCGGCCCGTGTTCCATGGCAGCGAACCATCCCGGTGCGCATGCCTCTTTTCACGCCATCGGTGGCCTTCTATGATAGTCGGAAATCGCTTAACCAATCCTCCGGCGACACGCGAACTGGCAAACGATAGCCTCCGCGACGGAGGCTACATTTTTTTTGGTGTAGTGGTCGCCAAGAAATCGTGGGCGTTCCCGCACACCAGATGATTGACAAGTTTTCGCATGAGAGGACACCCTTTTTAGTTCTGGATGAAATTTACCGCTAGAGAGCCCATGCAGAGCTTGGACGGGTGTCAAATGGGCGTGGCGAGCAACAGCCTGCAATCAATCGCAGAGTATCCGAAGGATGGGATCAGGAGGCGTCGGGCGGCTCAGGGTGGATGGTGACGCGCGAGATTTGCGGGAAGCGTTCCTTGACGCTGTCTTCCAGCGCGGCGGTGACATCGTGGACGCGGGTAATGGAGAGATCGCCTTTCATCACGCAGTGGCAGGAAACCAGAATGTGGTGCTCGACCTGGCGGACCCGGACATCGTGGCAATTGATGAGCTCGTCGTAAGTGCTGGGCATGCCGTTGAGGAAAGATTCCACGGACATTTCCAGTTGGCGCATCTCTCCGGCGCGGGTGTCGGGCGTGGCGATGTGGCGGCCCAGCGGCTCGATGTGAATGTTGACGTCGACATTGTCCTTGCCGAGTTCACGGATGCCGTCCTCGAGTTCTGTGGCGCGGCGGTGGGCTTCGCGAAGGCTGAGGTTTTCGTCGACTTCGAGGTGGAGTTCGACGAAGAGGTGGCCGTCCTGCTGCGAGGCGGTGACGTCGTGCACAGCCAGCCCGAGGCGGAGAGCGACAGCGCGGACGGATTCGAACAGGTGCTCATCACGAGGGGCGCGGGGTTCTGCGTGGACGATGACGTCCGCGGGAACGATTTGCGCGATGCGCTTTTCAATTTTGTCGGTGAGGGCGTGGACCTGCTCGAGATTCGCAGTGCGGGCGACGCTGACGGTGGCGTCAACGAAATAGCGGTTGCCGGCGCGGCGAAGGCGCACACGTTCGACGCGGAGAACCCCGTCGATATTTCCGACCTCGGTAACGAGCTGATCCTGCAGCCCAGCGGGAGCGGCATCGAGAAGCGCGTCCAGCGTGCGCCGGCCAAGTTGCGAACCGACCCAAAGGATAACGCCAGCGACGGCGAGACCAGCGAGCGAGTCAGCGTAAGCGAGCCAGGGAAGATTCCAGACATTACCGGCCCAGACGAGCGCCACACCCAAGATGACGACGATGGTGCTCCAAACATCCGTCGAGAAATGCAGGGCGTCGGCTTCGAGAGCTTCGCTGGAGTAGCGCTTGGCGACGGCATTCAGCGCGCGGGCCCGGGTCATATCAATCGAGAGCGCGACGAGAAGAATCAGGATCGCGGTAATGCCCGGCTGGATATGGACCGAGTGGAAAAAGAGCCGGTAGAAGGCTTCGTAGATGATGTAGACAGCGGTGAGGATGAGGAGCCCGGTTTCGATGAACGCAGAGAAATTTTCAAATTTGCCGTGGCCGTATGGGTGGCGTTCGTCAGCCGGCTGGTCGGAGACGCGGACCGAGAGAAACGTAATGACGGCGGCGACAAGATCGAGGCCGGAATGGAGCGCCTCGGAAAGGATGCCGAGGCTGTCGGTGCGGATGACCAGGAAAGTTTTCAGGCAAAGGAGGAGAGCGGCAGAGCCAATGCTCAACAGGGCGGCGCGCTTCTTTTCCTGGATGGCGGTATGCAGGCCTTGGGGAAGGACCATGAACCAAGACTACAACATGTGGCGCGAGGATGCCGAACGGGGAGTTGAGAGAGCGTGATCCGTGGCCCGTGTTCCGTGGGTAAAAAGGAAGAGCAGCTAAGTGGACTCGTCGAGCAAGATTTGAGGCTGAGGTTCTTCGGGCATCCTTATCGGATGCCCTCAGAATGACAGATGTGTTCCTTAGACGTTTTTCCTACGGGCAACTTTTGCGCCTCGCTCAGGATTTCTTCGCGGGCACGAAGCGGAGAGAGGCGGAGTTCATGCAATAACGGAGGCCGGTGGGGCGGGGGCCGTCATCGAAAACGTGGCCGAGGTGGGCGTCGCAGAGACGGCAGGAGACTTCGTCACGGGACATGCCGAGACTGTTGTCAGCGGAAACAAAAATGTTTTCCTTCGCGATTGGCGCCCAGAAGCTGGGCCAGCCGGTGCCCGATTCAAATTTTGTGTCCGAGTTGAAGAGGACGTTGTTGCAGCAGATGCAACGATAGAGTCCCTTCGCGTGATTTTCGAAGTAGGCATTCTGGAAAGCGCGTTCCGTGCCCGAGTGCCGGGTGACGCGATATTGCTCCGGCTCGAGCAGCTTGCGCCACTCTTCGTCGGTCTTCACTACCTTCGGAACAGTTACCACCCCAAGTTTTTTCCCGGCATCGTCAAATTGAACTATTTTCACCGGGCCGCTGTTGGAGTCAGCGGAAACAAGCACGGAAGGAGCGGACAGTTCGCGCCGGACGGTCCAGAGCAGCAGCGAACCTCCAGCCAGACCACCCAAACCAGCAAGAAATACGCGGCGATTGGATTCCATTGGAAACCTCCGGACGACAGAACAAGGCAGTCCAGTCGGACTACCCCTGGCCCATCTGAGTGACGCGCGCGGAAAAGGTTACAGCGAGCCCCTGGCGCTCATGGGAGGTTCCGGAAGCAGCGGCAAGTGCTTGGGTTCGCCGCGCGCGCCGCGCACTTCGACCTCCTCGAACAGCAGCGAGGGAGCGACGACAGAGGCCGGCAGCCCGTTCTGCGCCGTCCCGAATGCGGCCAGCGCCGTGCCGGCAACTCCTGCGGTCTGATTCTGCATGTAATTGAAGACCGCGCTGTCATTGCCGATGCCCTCGATGTTGCGCAGCATGCGCGGGCCGAAGCCGCTGATGCGCGCGCCGCGCACGATCTCTTCGTGGCCATCGGACGGATAAATTTTGTAGACGACGAGCGACAGGCGATCCGTTGCCGCGTTGCCTCCAAAGCTGGCTAGCAGTTCGCTGAAGTCTTCCTGGTGCAGCAGGCTGAGCGACGGGTTGTCCATCTGGCGGACAACGAAGCAAAACTCGAGTTTTTCCGCGCGACAGGAGTCGAGAAACTTTTTCTTCAAGTCTTCTTTCGAAAGAGCTTCCGCGGAGGAAAAGAAAAGATTGCTCATCGCCGGCCTGGCGTCCACGAGGAACGAACTGCGCCCGTGGCCGTTGGACTTTTCAAAGTCCGGGCCGGGGCGGCGAGACATCAATAGGTTTTTGAGCTTGCCTTCATCCACCAGGGTCACCTTTTCGCCGGGAACGCCCTCCTGGTCGATGGTGTAGCCGCCTACGAGCAAAGCGCCTTTGTAATCCGTGGCGGACGGGTTATCGAGAAGCGTGGCACCCGCGGGAAGAACGCGCGTGCCGACCTTGCCGCTCCAATCGCTGCGGCCGCCGAGGCTGCTCATCAGCTGCTCAACAACCGGCTGAAACGCAAGAGGAGGACGCGCACCGCTGAGCGACGGAGTCAGCACTTCGGCCAGAAGTGCGCCCGCCGCACGAGGTTCGAAGAGCACCGGCCCGGTGTAATCGGGGGCTGGCGGCGCGGCGCGCATCGCCATCAGTTCGGTTCCGGCAACGTTGAGCGCCTTGCGGACCGCATCAGGACTGGGTAAATCGGCGGGCCGCGGCACGTACGCCGCGTAATAATGGTTCACCTGCATGCCATCAGCGGCAAGAGAACTGAGCCCAGATTCGATCGCGGCGAAGGAATGATTTGCGCGAACTTCCGTGCCTTCGCTGGTGAGCAGATACTCGGTCATGAACACGAGATAGTAGGTGACCTTCGACTCATAAATCTGCGGAAACGCACGGAGGGCCGCGGAAGAGTCGCGGGCTTCCTGATCCCAGTTGCGGCTGGTCCAGTCCGGGGCGACGAGAGGCTCGATGTGCTGAACCGCTTGGACGCGCGAGAAATCGTCAATGTCCGACTGGCGAGCCAGGCTGCTGAGGTATGCCTGCTTGCGGGAATAAGTTTCCACCGCTTCCTTGAACGCCTGGTCGGTGGCGATCCAGAGATCCTGGCGGAGCGAGTCGTAGTCGCGATCGATGCCGACCGTGCCCGATGGCCCGATGAAGCCGCGGAAGCCGTCCTCGCTGATGAAGTTCGAGCTGTCGAGCTTGTAATCGCCGACACGCGCCGCGACGTTCATCACGCGGTTGCGAGTGTGCGCGGAGGTGACCAGCGCGCCGTATTCGGCAACTACCTCGCGAATATCCATGTCGAGTAGCCGATATTCGATGTAATACGGCCGCACGGGTTTATCGAGTTTCGGAATCTGCAACTCAAGCCGCGATTTGGCGCGGGCCATTTCATCCTTCATGGCTTGCAGCGTGTGATCGTTATCGGCGGGGGCTTGCGCCAACGCCGCGGATGCAGCGGCAAGGGAGAAAAGAGCAGCGAACAGGCGACTAGCGCGCATTACTGAAGGCCTCCGGGTTTCTGAATGTCGTGCGCCGGGGGCGGCAGAATGGGCGGCCGATCCGTGGACGATTGTTTCTTCTGCACTTCCAGCTCGGAGGTGAGAATGGCCGGGGAAGCGGCGGAAACCGGCACATATCCGGATTCGGCGCCGCAGTAACCGTTGAAAACTTCCACCGTGTCACCGGTGGCCACGATTTTCGTCAGAGCGGCGAGCGGTGTTCCCACAATATCCACGCCGCGGACAAGTTGATCCGGCCGGCCATCCGCAAACACTTTGTAAACAACCAGCGGTTCCACCTGGAAAGCCTGCGGCTGCCCGCGGCCCGTGAAGGTAAATCCTCCAGCAATGTCGTCGATCAACAGGCCGTAAGGCTTGCCTTGCTGCTTGACGAGCTCGATCAGCTTGGCGCGGAGCTGGGCATTGGTGACCATTTTGTTGCTTTCCACCAGCAGATTGCCCTGGCGGGAAACGGGTGCGGCGCCAATCTGGCGGCGGCCGTGCCCGTTCGAACGCGCGAAGTCTTTCAGCGGCGAGCGGGACATTTCGAAATTTTTCAGAACGCCGTGATCCACCAGGACCACGCGCTGGCCCGCCACGCCTTCATCGTCAAACTGGTAGTAACCGAGCAGATCGTCTTTCCCCAGTTTTCTCTGAGTGGCATCGTCAACAACGGTCAGGAAACTTGGAAAAATCTGTTCGTTAACTTTTTTGGCGAAGGTCTGGCCCTCGGTCACATCTTTCTGGCGATGGCCTTCGGCGCGGTGGCCGAAAACTTCGTGAAAGAATACGGCCGCGGCGCGGCCCGTGAGCAACGCCGGGCCGACGGCCGGATCGTTCAACGGCGAAACGACAAGGCCCTCCATCTCCTTGCGCAACTGGGTAGATGCGGCGAGCACGGCCTTGTCATCGGGCGCGTCGCCAGGATTCACCCAATCAAAGTTGTAATAGCGGTTGATGTCCATGCCATCAGCGGCTTTGCCCTGAATGAAGAGTTCCAGGCGGTAACGGACCTGGCCGAATTGAAGCTGCGTGCCCTCCGAATTCACCTGAATCTGATTTTGCGCCTGGGCCGTGAAGGTGACGATCGAATTGATCACCGCCGTGGATTCGCGGAAGTAGCGGGTGTAATCACGGACTTTCTGCTCCCACGGTTTGCGATCGAGCGAAAAGGAAGCCAGGGGGCCGGTATAGACTTGCGGCTTTTCGCGGGAAAAATCCGGAGCGGCGCCTTCTTCGGTTTGTACTTTCACTTCCTTGCCGGTTTTGATCTTGATGAGCGCTTCGGCGGCCGAGCGATACTCGGTGTCGGTCTCCAGCCACACGGCGCGGCGCAGGACTTCGGGATCGTCGTCAATGGGCACGTTTGCGCCCGGGCTGCCGGAGGGAGACTGGCGGCCGTCAATCTTGTGGGTGTTGTCCAGCTCATAGCTCCCGGTGCGAACGGCAACTTCCAGCCAGCGGTTGCGGCCTTCGTCGCTGCTGAGCAAGGCGCCGTTCGAACCGGAAACGGTGGCGCGCTGCGTGTCGGTGAGCGTATAGCTGATGAAATACGCGGCGGGATCCTGAGCGCCATAGGCTTTCATGGAGCGTTCCAACTCCGCCTTCAGGGCGGCAACGAGCGGGGAAGGTTTTGGCGCGGCATCCGGCGGCATCGCGAAAAGACGCGGAATCGGGGCAAAGATAAAAATGGCGCCGAACGCGGCGCACAAACAGAAACGGCGGGCCGAAAAAGCGGGGATTGAAAGGTTCAAGAGTGCCTCACTCACAATTAGACGCAATACTTAAAGGTTCAGTGTACGCCACCGCCCGTGGGGAGACAAAGCGTGGTGTAGTCGGCGAGAAGCGGCAAAGCCACTACATGAAATTAGATGGCCAAAGCGAGTGGAGCGTTGCTAAACGAAGAAGCCCCGGCAAACCAATACGCCGGGGCCGCCCTGAAACCAATGATATTCGCTCGCCCGGCCTTAACCACACTGCGATGGCGGGCACTTCTGGGGCGGCGGCACGGGGGCAGGCGTGCCAGAGCTGCGAGTCGTGACAATCGGAACGACCACGATCGGTATGATAGCCAGAATGCCGATGGTTATCGCCGCTCCCTTACTGATGTGGTGAATCTGGCCAATGCCCGGGGCGGTTTCGAGAGTGGTGCTGGCGACCGCTTCCGAGAGAGTGGAGAGGTTGGCCTGCGACGGTGCGGCCGGGCCGTTCGAATCGCTGTTGCGCACGGTGGTGACTTGCCCGGCTTTTACGGCCACGCAAACACCCGCGAGATTGCAGACCTTCACGACGCCGTCAAAAACAATCACCGTCATAATGTTGTTTTCATAGCCGACGTAAAAATCCGTGCCGACGACGCCCGCGACACCCGAGGGGGTGTGTACCTCGAACTTCCCGTTGGGCTGCGAAATTTTTTGCGCCTGCGAGCGGATTTTCCCGACCGTCACTTCCAGGTCGGTCTGTTGCGCGCCGGCGTCGTGCTTCACGACCTTCACGGAGGAATCCGAGCCCACGTTGAGTACCGAGCCGTCATCAAGCGAAACACGCGCCCGGCCGTTGGCCTGGGTGCTCAGCACATCCTGCCAGTCGACCGGAGTTTTCGCGCTGGCGTTCATGGACTTCGCGCCTCGCACGAGGCTGACCGCCGGTATGACGCGGGAAACTTCCCCAGCGCGCTGGCCGGTGGCATCGGGGAGTGCGAGGGCATCAAACGGAATCGCCAACGCGCACGTGAGCAGACAAACCAGTGCCACTGGATACGGGGATTTTCTAGTCATCGAGGACTCCTAGATACGAACAGAACTGTGACTACACTAGTTACTGGAGAAGCGTCCGGAGGTCAAATGAAAAGAGGCAAAGCTTTGCCCAGTTAACCACGGTGGAGAATGTTCTCCGCGATTATCCCGCGAAGTGGAAGTAAGCGGCGGTCATGTCGTCCCACTGTTTGCAATTGGCGGTGAACTCCTGAATGGTGGAAAAAAGATGACCCAGAAGATCGAGAGGCGATTCGCCGGCACACCGGCGGCAGATGTCCTGGACGCCTTCCACACCGAACTCCTGATCGTGAAGATTGCGCGCGTCGCTGAGGCCATCGGTGAAAAAGAGGAGTGAATCGCCGGGTTCCAACTGCAGCGAGAGTTCATCATAGGTCGCCGCGGAAAAGAGGCCGGGTGGCAGGCCGGCAATCTGGAGGACTCTCGAATCTTCGCCTCGAAGCAGAATAGGACCTGGCATTCCAGCGCTGACGATACGCATCCGAGCGGTGGCGGGATGGAACAGTGCGTACTGGATAGCAGAGTGTCGCCCGGGAATGCCCCGAAGGAGCAGGCGCTCGTTCAATAGAGAAAGTACGCGCTCGGGTTCCATGCCGGTTTTATGGATGCCGCGAAGTGTGCCGACGGCGAGCGCCGCGTAAAGCGCCGCGGGGAGGCCTTTCCCGGAGACGTCGCCGACATACAGGCCGATCGTCTCGTCGCTGAGCTTGAAGTAGTCGAGGTAGTCGCCGCCTACCTCCATCACCGGCTGGAATTCATGGGAGATCGTCACACCAGCGGCGCGCAGGGGATGCGGGGGCAGCATGACGTTTTGAATGACGCGAGCTTCCTCCAGTTCCTGCTCGCGAAGCTTTTCGATAGAACGCAAATCCAAAGGGAGTAGCGCGGTGTCCATGAACCCATCCGGAGGGGAGAGTAGGACCGCGAGAGGGGCGGCGTGGAGGAATAGTAGCAGACCGAGGCGATCGGAAGGGGAAAATGCCCGAGGGCTGTTACCAATTGTACTCCGCTGGCGGCGAACCACTTGCGCGCGGCGGATAGTGGCGAAAGAATTGGGATATGCGCGCTCTTGCTCTGTTACTGGTGGCGGCCTTGATTCTTTTCGGGGTGTACGAATTTTATTTAAAGAAAATGCCCACGACCGACGCGGGCACCGCCTCAACACAAGCCATCAGCCTGACCGGCGTGCGCATGGACCTTCTCCAGATTGCCCAGGCGGAGCGCGGAAATCTGGCTTCGAACAGCAAGTGCGCGTCGCTGGATGAACTGATTTCGTCGGATTCGCTGAACATGTCGAGGTCCGGGCGGGACGGCTATACGTACGAGATAAATTGCAGGGGTGGCGCCGATTTTCAGGTTGTGGCCCGCCACGCGCCTGCTCCTGAAGGATCTCCGATCCGCTATCCGACGCTGGCCATCGATTCCGAGATGCAAGTCAGCGAAATCCAGTAGCCCCTCTCCCTTCGGATTCCTCCCCCTTGCCCGTTTCGGCGGGAACAATCCGCTACCCTTCTGCGTATTTAAGAGTGAGGCCGCAGACAGCGGCCGGCGAATGGTGGGCGGAAGGGAGAGCAATAAAATGGGTGGCGATGTGATCGGATTGGTTGCCGTGGTGCTGACGTGCGGGATTCCTTTGGCGTTGATGTATACCTACTATCGAGTGCGAAAACTCCGCAGCGAAGAGCGGCTGGCTGCTTTGGCGCGGGGGACCGAAATTCCCATGGAACCTGAGCTTTCGCAGTACGCCAGGTCGCGCCGGGCCGGCATTCTGCTGGTGAGCGGCGGCGCTGGCTTTATCCTGATGTTTGCGATGATCGCGCGGGTTGTGGGTGAGCCACAAACGCTGGTGGGCTCGGCTTTTGGCATTCTTCCGCTGGCTGTGGGGCTGGGGTATTTCGTGGACGCGGCGCTGATTCACCGGGATTTGAAAGCTTCGTAAGTTATGAACGTGTAGTGGCCGGTCCTAAGACCGGCCACTACATTGACTTCACCCTCCTTAGCGGGCCCATCTTCCCCGTGTGTTAGAATCAATCCCGCATGAATCCCGCAATTCCACAGATGCTGGAGCTGCAACGGCTGGATCAGACCACGGCTGCGCTGCGCGCGGAACTGGAAAGCATGCCCAAACGGCTGAGGGAAGCCGATGCGAAGTTGAACGGCGAACGCGCCGCGGTGGTCTCCGCAAAAGAAGCGCTGACGCAGGCTCTGGCGCAACGCAAGAAACTTGAGCTGGATGTGCAACAGTGGAAGGATCGCGCGAAGAAGTACCGCGACCAGAGCAGTTCCGTCAAAACCAACGAAGCCTATAAGGCGCTGCAGCACGAAATCGCCACCGCCGATGGCGAAGCCGGCAAGGCCGAAGACCTCGTACTGGAACAGATGATGGCGATCGAGGAAGCGGAACGCCGCGTGAAACGCCTGGAAGCGGAATTGAAGGAATCCGAGCAGGTGATTGCGGCGGAGAAGAAAGAGATCGAAGAGCAGTTCGCCGGAAAAAAGAAGGCCTGGGAAGCAGCTACCACCGAGCGCCGCGGCATCGCGAAGAAAATTCCCGAGGATCTGCTGGAGCTTTACGAACGGATCGCCAAAAAGCATCCGGGCACAGCGCTGGCGCAGGTGCGCGACGGGCAGTGCAAGGCGTGCGGATTGCGGGCGCTGCCGCATACGGTGCAACTGCTGGAATCAGACACCGATGAGGAAATTTTCCGCTGCGAATCCTGCGGACGGATTCTCTACTCGCTGGAACCCATTGCCCACGCTGCGCCGAAGGAATCGGCCACGGGAGCGTCGAACTCCTGATGTGGAAACGCCCTTCAGTGCCAAAAGGCGCGGGCCTTTTCGGCGAAGCGGAACCCGAACGCAAAGCAATCGCCGCCTACCAGGCGAATGTTGACGGCGGCTCGCGGGGAAATCCGGGCCCGGCTGCGTACGGCGTGGTGGTGCGCGACCCGCGCGGAGAAATTGTGGCGCGGCTGAAGAAATACATCGGAAAAAACACTAACAATGTGGCGGAATATTTCGGGCTGATCGCGGCGCTGGATTACGCGCAGAATCACGGCATTCGCGCGTTGCGCATCGAGAGCGATTCGGAATTGATGGTCAAGCAGATGCGTGGGCAATACAAGGTGAAGAGCGCGGAGTTGAAGCCGCTCTTTGAGCGAGCGAAGAAGATGTCGCAGACCTTCGAATCGTTCCGTATCAGCCACGTTTATCGCGAGCAGAACAAGGAAGCGGATGCCCTGGCGAATCAGGCGCTGGATGAAACGTCGGGATCGGGCGGAGCTCCCAGCGTGAAAGTGGAAAAACCGGGCAAAGACGGCACGATGCGGCTGATTGCCCGTTATAAGGATGGCGTGCTGCAGCCTTATGAGACGCTGGACCTTCCGGATGGAACGGAAGTGGAGCTGCTGCTGCGCCTGCGGAAGTAGCCTCCTCAGGCGGCGGTGAGTTCGCGCACGGCGGGCGGTTTCAGGACGTAGGAGCGGTAAAGCGTGTCGCGCTGCGCGGGCCGGAAGCCGGCGTCGGTGATGATGCGGCGAAGCTCTTCTTCGTTGGTGCGGTTCCGGACGCCCGCGGCGAACACCACGTTTTCCTCAATCAGAATACTGCCGACGTCGTCGGCGCCAAACTGCAAGCCAACCTGGCAAACCTTGATGCCCGGCGTGAGCCAACTCGACTGAATGTGATCGATGTTGTCGAGATACAAGCGGCTGACCGCGAGCGTCTTCAGATAATCGACGGCGGTGGTTTCCTGAACTTTCTTGCCGAGCGCGGTGTTTTCCGCCGCGAAAATCCAGGGGATGAACGCGGTGAAGCCACCGGTCTCTTCCTGCAGCCGGCGGACCCGGTCGAGATGATTCACGCGGTGCTGCAGCGTTTCGCCGCAGCCGAACATCATTGTGGCCGTGGTGCGCAGGCCGAGCGAATGCGCCGTGCGGTGGACTTCCACCCAGTCGTCGCTGGTGCACTTCAGGCGCGCGATCTTGCCGCGAATTTCGTCATCGAGAATTTCCGCGCCGCCGCCGGGAATGGACTGCAGCCCCGCGTCCATCAGGCGCTGGATCGTGTCGCGAATCGAAAGTTCGCTGACCTCCGCGATGCACAGAATCTCTGGCGCGGAGAAGCAGTGCAAATGAACCTGCGGGTAGCGCGCTTTCAGCGAGCGAAGAAGATTTTCGTAATAGCCGATCTGCAGGTCGGGATGCAGACCGCCCTGAAGCAAAACCCCGGTGCCGCCAAGTTCGAGCATTTCTTCGATCTTCGCGTAGATGGTTTCGAACGACAGAATGTAGCCATCCTTCGCGCCAAGCGGGCGATAGAACGCGCAAAACGAGCAGTATTCCGTGCAGAAATTCGTGTAGTTGATGTTGCGGTCGATCTGATAGGTGGCGATGCGCGGATCGTTTTTCTGCATTCGCAACTGATGCGCGGCCATGCCGATGCCGACGAGATCATCGGATTGGAGCATTTCGAGCGCTTGTTGTTTAGTAATTCCCACGGTGCGTGTCCTTAAACTTCAAATTTTCCTGGTCGGCTTGAATTGCCTGCTCACCTCTGAGTCGCCCGCCTGCTGCCAACGGCAAAATCCAAAGAGCGCGCCAAGCCGCTCGGTTCGGGGGCCAGCGCAACCTTGCGAACCTCGGGAATCAATCCCAGTTCAGCGGCCAATTCATAATAACGCGTCAGGCCGCGTAAATTTTCTTCGTCCAAATGGTAGTCGATATTCTCAAGCAGATATCGCCGCAAATCGCCAACGGGCAGTCCCATTTCTGCCGCGGCCTCGGAGGCAATGGCGTCTACATGCTCCAAGCCAAACGCCAGCGAATCCTGGAAATCCTGCACGAGTTCCAGAGTGACGGCGCTGCGGCGCGCGGCCCAGACCGCAAGCACCGCCGGCAGGCTGGTCATGGCCCGCCACTTTTCGACGATATCGTAAATGTAGATGGGGCCGTGCCCGCTGAGTCCAACGAGCGAAGCCGTCGAGACGATATCGCCCAAGGCGTCCCGGTGAGCCTCCGGCGAACAAGCAATCGCTAGCCGCAGCGCGGGGTCGCCAATGAGCAGTGCCGCGTCCGCCTGCTGTAACATTCCCGGCAAGTCGGGCGCCGCTTCGAAAAATTCCGGCTTGATGCGCCAGAGCTTTTCGCAAAGGATGCGCGTAAGCGCCTGCGTGCTGCGCGAACTGCGATCCAGCGCGATGCGCGACACTTCCTGAATGGGCTTCTTGGAAACGAGCAGCAGGCTGCGCACGGATTTTTTGGAGGCAATGCAGAGATTCGGCAAAATCACCAGATCCGGAATGCGCTGGTATTCGATGGCTGGAATAATCGCCACATCCGCGACCCCGGAACGGAGCGCCTCCGCACACTGCGACGGCACGGTGAACGAAAGCTCATATTTCCCGCGCAGCGGCCCATGCGTGAAACCGCGCACCAGCGGCGCCGTGTTCAGGTACTCAACAATAGAAATGTTCACAGGACTCACGTTTGCAATTCGCCGGGAAAACCACCATAAGTATAGCAAAGTCAACCCCTGGAGCAGGGAGTCCTATGGACAACGCTCGACCTTCCGGATAGGCTGAAGTTTACGAAACGGGTGAAACGTTCATGACAGTAACCCTGAAGTTGAAGCCCGAAATCGAAGCGGGACTCCTGGCCCAGGCAAAGGCCAACGGAATGACGCTCGAGGAATATCTGTTGTCTCTGGTCGAGGCATCGGTATTCTCCGGAAAGCAAGCGTTAACATCTGAGGAACGCGCTTCCGCCTTTGAAGCCTGGTCCACCAGCCACCGTGCGACACCCCCGCTCTCGGATGACGCGGTCAGCCGTGAGGCGATGTATGGAAACCGCGACGCGGGATGAGCTTTCTGGTTGACACCAATATTCTCCTACGCAGCTCCCAACCAACTCACACTCTTTGTTCCCAAGCAACCCGGGCCGTATCGAGATTGATGAGGGAGGGAGAAACAATCTTTTTCTGTTCACAAAACATTGCGGAGTTTTGGAACGTCGCCACGCGTCCGTCAGACCGCAATGGCCTTGGCTTCACTACTGAGGAAGCCTGGCAAGAAGTGAGCAGCATTGAAGGGCTCTTGACACTGTTACCGGACTCACCGGGCATTTACGCCGAGTGGAAACGCCTGGTGAGGGACTACAAAGTTCAAGGGGTGAGCGTTTACGATGCACGGCTGGTCGCGGTAATGCGGGTGTACGGTGTGGACCAGATTCTCACTTTCAATGTCGATGATTTTAAGCGTTATGGAAACCTAAGTGTGGTTCATCCGTCATCGCTGCAAATCTGAAGGACCGGGGCGTATCCATCCGCTTTGTGATTCTTGCCTGTTCTGCTAGAATTAAGACTTTGCTTTTCAATCTTTTGGAGTGCAGGAACCGATATGGCAATGAAGTGTGAACTTTGCGGCAAAGGGCCGCAGTATGGGAACGTGGTCAGCCACGCCAACAACACCCGGCGTCGCCGTTGGAATCCGAACCTGAAGCGCGTCCGGGCAGTGGTTTCGGGCGTTCACAAACAGATTCGCGTGTGCACGGCTTGCATCCGTCTGGGCCGTGTGACCAAAGCAGCCTGAGCTAACCTTTGAACCTCTCCCCAAGCTCCTCCAGCAGAGCACTGCGACTGCGGCGCGCCGCGGCTCTCTTGCCCGTGGCGGGACTGGTGTTTTCCGTCCTTGCCGGGTGCAAGCAGTCGGAGCACCATGCGGCCGACGTGTGGGCCACGGTAAACGGTACGGAAATCAAGCGGGACGAGATCGAGAAATACTACCGTTCGCAGGTGAATCCCGAGGGGCAGGAGCCTTCGCAGGAAGAAGCGCTCTCGTTGAAGCTGAACGTCACCGACCAATTGATCAACAACGAAATCCTGCTGGAGCGCGCCAAGAAGCTGAACCTGGAAGCCAGCGACGGGGAAGTGGAAGACAAGTTTACCGAGCTGAAGAACCCGTTCACCGAGGAAGAGTTCCAGCGGCAACTGAAAGCGCGCGGGATGAGCGTGGACGACCTGAAGCGCGACCTGCGGCGGCAACTCTCCATCCAGAAACTGCTGAACCGGGAAGTGGCGGCGAAGATCACCATCAGCGACCAGGACGTGCTGGATTTTTACAACGCCAATCACAACCAATTTAATGTCGCCGAGCCGCAATACCGCATTTCGCAAATCGTGGTTACGCCGCGCAAGGAATTGCAGGTGCGCAACCGCAAGAACGACGACGCCACGAACGAAGCCGAAGCTCAGCGCAAAGCCAAGATGTTGAGCGACAAGCTGAACAGCGGCGCCGATTTCGCGCAGCTTGCGATGGATTATTCCGAAGACGTGAACACGGCCGGAAACGGCGGCGACCTCGGCTATATTCCGGAGTCGTCGCTGAGCCAATCCGATCCCATGCTGAAAAAGACCGTGATCGCGCTGAAGCCCGGCCAGGTGAGTCCGCCGATTCAGTTGAAGGACAGCATCCGCATCCTGAAGCTGGTGGCACGCGAGGCGGCCGGCCAGCGCGGCGTGAACGACCCGCAAGTGCAGCAGACCGTTCGTGACACGTTGCGCAACCGCAAGGAACAGCTCTTGCGCTCTGCGTACCTGGCGACGGCGCGCGACGAAGCGAAGGTTACGAATTACCTGGCGCAGCAGGTGGTGGAGACCGCCGGCAAGCTGCCGGACGCGGCGAAGTCCACTTTGCCGCCGGTCAAGCCGGCTGTGTCGCTGCCGGCAACGAGCTCACCCGCCAACACGCAGTAATTCCCTGCCCCGCAAATTTGCGATTGGGTTGCGGCGATTATTTCGCCGAAACAAAGTCGTTAGAGCCCGCTAGTTTCACCGCTACATCCGTAAAGAAGAGGTGGAACGGCTTGTCCTGCAGCGTGCCGCGATGGTCCTCGGAGATGAGGATCGGCCCGGCCATTTTGTAATCGGCCCAGGTGACTGTCAGCGCCGGCTTCGTCGCGCCGCCCCGGTGAAAATTCCAGGTGACCGCGCGATTGTCCGCTCCGACAAAAAGGTCGTACATGTCTCCCGGCGTGTATCCGCCGCCCGTTTTCGGATAAGTGACCACAACTTTTCGGACTTTGCCCTTGGCTTTGCCCGTGGGATCCGCGGCTATGCCATCGTCTTCAACGGTCACGTCCTTGTCCCAAACCAGGTGGAAGGGAAAGAGCAGCCAGTACTGATCGTTGATGAAATTTGGATCCACGTCCTTAACTACGTCGGGCGGCATGTTGGCGCGAGTGTAGGAAACCTTCGTTGGCTTGCCGGCACTGTCTGGGCCTTCATAGGTGACCTTGTCGTTCTTCACGTCCCAAGTCCAGCTGCGCGCCAGTTTTTTCAGGCCAGCATCCACGTTGAAGGTGTAGCGAATCTGTTCGACCTTCGGCCAAGAAGCCAGGCCGTAAGCATCGGCAATCTGGTGGCGGATATCCGGCTTCTCTTGCGCGAGAGAAGGCGAGGCGAGAAACAATCCGGCGAACAGGGAGGAAGCAACTGAGAAGCGAACGAGACAGCGAAACATCGGGGACCTCCAATTCAAAGTTGGGAATGCTTTAGAAGCGTAGTGCTGTTCACTCCACCCACGCAAGCACTTCTCCCGCGTTGACGTTTTGCCCTTCCTTGACGAGCAGGCGCTCGACTTTACCGCTCTTGGGCGAGCGGATTTCGTTCTGCATTTTCATGGCTTCTACAACGAGCAAGCCCTGGCCAGCTTCCACGGTGTCTCCCACCGCCGCCAGCACGCGAACGACTTTACCCGGCATTGGCGCAAGGATTTCCTGGCGGCCTTCCACCTCCACCGCTCCGTGCTTGCGTCCGCGCCACGCGCGCGGATCGATGATGTCGGCGGAAAATTCATGCGGACCGCACTGCAGTTTCAGCGTGCCATCCGTGGAGCGTGAAACGTGAATCTCGAAAGATTGCCCGCCGATCATCACGGAAATGGCGTTGGGCGCAATCTGCACCGCGTCAGCGTCGATGGGTTGGCCGTCAAGCGCCACGGTGCGCACCTCGCCTTTTTGTTCGAGTTCCACGACGTGCTTCCGCTTGCCGCCTGCGCCGGTGAGCTGGATTTCAAATTTCATGGCATGTGATCCATCTGCTGGCGTCGCCCCTCCATCTTCCAGCGGGAGGGAGTCGCCTGGACCTCCGTGCTGCCGGGTGTTGAGGTATTCGATTGCGCGCTGTGCCACAAAGCCGCAGCGATCAAGGCGGCCTGCTCGGTTCCCGCGCGTGGCGGCGGCACGGGCGGATGCGGACGCGCAAGCAATTCATCCAGCCACTTGGTGTGAATTTCTCCGCGAAGGAATTCCGGATCCGTCAGAATCCGGCGGAACAAGCTGACGTTGGTGCGAATACCCATGATGGTGTATTCGTCGAGCGCGCGGCGGAGGCGCGCAATGGTCTCTTCGCGGCTATTGCCCCAGGCAATTAATTTGCCGAGCAGCGGGTCGTAGTCCATCGGCACAGTCCAACCTTCATAGACGCCTTCGTCGAGGCGGATGCCCGGACCGGTGGGCGCATGGCGCGAAATAATTTTCCCGGGCGACGGGAAGAAATTGTTGTCGGGGTCTTCGGCGTAGAGACGCACTTCCATGGCGTGGCCGCGCGGGGTGATGGTTTCCCACGCAAAGGGCAGGCGGTGGCCGGCGGCGATGGCGATCTGGAGTTTCACCAGGTCGAGGCCGGTCACCTGTTCGGTGACGGGATGCTCCACCTGCAATCGCGTGTTGACTTCGAGAAAGTAGAAATTGAGGTTGGCATCAACGAGAAATTCAACCGTACCCGCGTTGACGTACCCGCCGGCGCGCCCGAGGCGCACCGCCGCATCTCCCATTTTGCGGCGAAGTTCCGGAGTCACCACCGGCGAAGGCGCTTCCTCGACAACTTTCTGGTGGCGCCGCTGCACGGAACATTCGCGCTCACCGAGCGAGACGCAGCGGCCGTGCGCATCGGCAAGGATCTGAATCTCAATGTGCCGCGGCCCGACCAGATATTTTTCAAGGAAGACTCGTTGGTCCCCGAAGGCGTTCAGCGCTTCGGACGCCGCATCCCGCCAAGCCGAGGCAAACGCGGCGTCATTCGGCACCACGCGCATCCCTTTGCCCCCTCCGCCCGCGATGGCTTTCAGTAGCACGGGATAACCCATGCTTTGGGCCAACGCTTGCGCTTCTTCGGGATTTTCGATCGGATCGCTCGTGCCTGGCACCGTCGGTACTTCGGCGCGCCGCGCCAGTTGCTTGCCCGCGGTCTTCGAACCCATCGCTTCCATGGCTTCGGCAGACGGGCCGATGAACGTAATTCCGGCGTCGGCGCAAGCTCGGGGCAACGCGGCGTTTTCCGCAAGAAAGCCGTAACCCGGATGCAGTGCGTCGCACCCGGATTTCTTCGCCACATCCATCAGCCTATCAATGCGCAGGTAGCTCTCGCGCGAAGCCGCCGGGCCGATCAGGTAGGCTTCATCGGCGAGCCGCACATGAAGCGACGCCCGGTCCACTTCGCTGTAAACGGAAACGCTCTTGATGCCCAGCTCGCGGCAGGCCCTAAGGATGCGTACGGCAATTTCACCGCGATTGGCGATCAGGATTTTTCTGAACATGTGCGATTGAGATGCAAAGGAATATTAACACGCGCGGCGAGAGGCCCAAACGAAGGCACTGCCCTACGTGTCTAGTGTTAGAACCTCTCGGGAAACCCACCGTCAGACAAGTGTGCTATAATGTCTGACACAGCGAAGGAGGAGACATGTCATCTCGCCGAATTTCGATCCGGATTCCCGACAGCCTCGGACGCAGGCTGAAGCAGCGGTCCATGCTGAAGGACGCTCCTGAGTCCGAGGTTGTTCGCGAAGCCCTGGAGACGTACCTTACAAAATCCCGAGAGAAGCGCTCGGCATATAGTTTGGCTGTGGAAACAGGGGTCATCGGCTGCCTGCGGAGAGCGCCAGAGGATCTCAGCACCAACAAGCGCCACTTCGAGAATTTCGGGAAGGCCAAGTGACGCGAGTCCTGGCCGACACAGGTCCGCTGGTCGCCATCCTCTCGCAAAACGACCAATACCATGAATTGTGCGTGAAGACGCTGGAAGACTTGCCAGGCCCTCTCCTGACGTGCTGGCCGGTGATCACCGAAGCTGCCTGGCTCCTTCGTGAATATCCCCTTGCCATTGAAAAGCTCCTGCGAAGTATTACGGACGGCTTTCTGGAAATTCTTCCCGTGAGAGGGACGGAAGCCAAAGGAATCACAGACGTTATGAAGCGCTATGCCAGCTTGGGGCCGCAATTCGCGGACGCCATGCTCGTGTACCTGGCGAACCGCGAAAACATCAGTACGATTTTCACGCTCGACCGCCGGGATTTCTCCGTTTACCGAACGGGACGCAAAAGGGCGCTCCGTATCGTGCCGGAATAAGAAAATCCTGCTCGCGTTTTGGCGCTTCTAAAAGTATCTGGCAGATCCAGACGTGGAATTGCGGCGGCCCCGCGATGAATGGTTGCATAAGTTGCTTTGAGCACCGAACGAAATGCGGAATGGAGTTACAAGGGGATGTTGGCGTGCTTCTTTTTGGGATTGGTGTCGCGCTTGTTTTCTAGCGCGCGAAGCGACGTGATGATGTGGGCTCGCGTTCCGGCGGGTTCGATGACGGCGTCGATGTAGCCGCGCTCGGCGGCCACAAAGGGATTCGCGAAGCGGTCGCGAAACTCGGCAATTTTTTCCTTGCGCAGCGCGGCGCGATCCGCTTCGGGCGCGTTGCTCAGCTCGCGCTTGTACACGATGTCCACCGCGCCTTCCGGGCCCATCACCGCAATCTCTGCTGTCGGCCAGGCAAAATTAGCATCGGTGCGGATGTGCTTCGACGCCATGACGCAATACGCGCCGCCATAGGCCTTGCGGGTGATGACCGTAATTTTCGGCACGGTGGCTTCGGCGAACGCGAACAAAAGTTTCGCGCCGTGGCGAATGATGCCGCCATATTCCTGCTGCGTGCCGGGCAGAAAGCCTGGAACATCTTCGAACGTAATCAGGGGAATGTTGAAAGCATCGCAAAAACGAACAAAGCGCGCGCCCTTCACCGAAGCGTTGATATCCAGAGTCCCCGCCAGGAACGCGGGCTGATTGGCCACGATGCCCACGGGCCGCCCGTCAAACCGCGCAAAGCCCACCACGATATTCTTGGCGTAGTGCTCGTGCACCTCGAAAAAATAGTTTTCGTCCACCAGCGCGTGGATCACGTCCTTGATGTCGTAAGGTTTCAGCGGGTCTTCCGGAACGATCGAGTTCAACGATTCCTCGCGGCGATCCGCGGGATCGTTCGACGCGCGGCGCGGCGGATCCTCCAGATTGTTGGATGGCAGAAATCCGATCAGCTCGCGGACCATCGCCAGACAATCGGCGTCATCCCGGGAAACAAAATGCGCCACGCCGCTGGTCGAATTGTGCGTCATGGCGCCGCCGAGTTCCTGCTTGGTGACCTCTTCGTGCGTGACGTTTTTGATCACATCCGGCCCGGTCACGAACATGTACGAAGTATCGCGGGTCATCAGCACGAAATCGGTGATCGCGGGCGAATAGACCGCGCCCCCCGCGCACGGGCCCATGATTGCGCTGATTTGCGGGATCACGCCGCTGGCCAGCGTGTTGCGCAGAAAAATATCCGCATAGCCCGCAAGCGACGCAACTCCCTCCTGGATGCGCGCTCCGCCGGAATCGTTCAGTCCGATCACCGGCGCGCCGTTGCGCATGGCAAGGTCCATGATCTTCACGATTTTCTGCGCATTGGTCTCAGAGAGCGATCCGCCAAACACGGTGAAATCTTGCGCGAAGACGTACACCAGCCGCCCTTCGATGCGGCCAAATCCGGTGACGAAACCGTCGCCCGCCGGCCGCTGCTCTTCCGAGCCAAAATCCACGCAGCGGTGGCGCACGAACTTGTCGAGTTCTTCGAACGTGCCTTCATCAAGCAGCAGTTCAATCCGTTCGCGTGCGGAAAGTTTTCCGGCCTTGTGCTCGCGCTCGCGGCGTTCCGGCCCGCCGCCGGCTTCCGCTTCCTCCGAAATACGCCGCAATTGCTCCATCCGGTCCGCATTCGCGGGCGATTCCCAAGTACGATTTTTTTCAGCCAAGAGGCCCTCCCTCGGGCTCGTCGCTCTTTGGAGCGAAAATCAGCACCGCCGCATGGGTTGCCAGCCACACCGTGCCAAGCAGCAGCACCACGCCCAGCAAGATTTCCGCCAGGATTGCGCCGGCACGCGGCAGCGGCGACTCGATCGAGGTTACGAACAGCGTGGCGCGCACCAGAATCACCATCGCGCTCAGCGTCGTGGCAACGATCATCAGCGTCGTCAAAATGGAAAGAAATACCTGTTTCATAGGCAGTCGAAACGGCGGCGTATCCGGCCAGCCAAAGCATAACGCATTCGCGCGTAAAGCTGAATGCAGGGAAAGTCCGCTACCAAGAACGCGCTAGCGGGAATTTGCGGCTGGAAAGAACACGCAAGCGAGGCGTGGCCCTGAACGAGAAATCCTAACGCAGGCCTGACCAATCGTCGGCAACCACAATCGAATCGCTGGGGTTCGCGGGGTCGTACTTCACGCTGGTGGGAAATCCCGTCACCAGCCGCTCGATTTTCACCTGGCTTTCCAGCCCGGTGATGTCCTGCGCCGTGTGATACGTCACGCCGGAAATCGAGTAACTGTAGGAGACCAGGCTGCGCGGCCTGTCGTCCGCCGGCGGCTGCGAGCCCATGCCAAAAAGTCCCCTGCGCTTTTCGACCGGAGGCGCGGGATGTTGCGCGAGCTCCACCACCTGGCCCTCCGCAATTCGCCCGATCAGGTTCAGATGCAGCCGGCGCTTCCGCTCCTCAGCCTCCGGATCAGCCGCAGGCCGCGCGAACGCATAGGCGATCAAGGCGAGAGCGGCAAGGCTTCCGCCGCCAATCATGAGCACCAATTTCCAGTCGGCGAGCAATTCTTTCAACGCTCAACCCCTTACGCGAGTAGATATGGGAATGTTTGATAGAGGAAGCCAACTGGCCCACCGCCTGGGTGGTACATCTGGCGGGTCACTAGCCTTCCCTACTGCCTTTTATAGTACCGAATGCGGGTAAGGTCTGCGAAGTCAGGAAGCCGGGGCATGCACCGGATTGTGCAACACGCCAATTCCGGCAACGGAAACATCCACGGTGTCGCCGGCTGTGAGTGGCCCGACTCCGGCGGGCGTTCCGGTGGCGATCACGTCGCCCGGAACCAGGGTCATCATGCGCGAAATCCAGCGAATCAGAAATTCCACCGGGTAAACCATCAGCGAAGTGCTACCGGACTGCTTCAGCGCACCATTGATACGCGCTTCCACCAGCGCGTTACGCGGATCTAGTTGCGTTTCGATGTGCGGCCCCACCGGACAGAAGGTGTCGAAGCCTTTAGCTCGAGTGAACTGCACGTCGCTCTTCTGCAAGTCGCGCGCGGAAACGTCGTTCAGGCAGGTGTATCCGAGAACGTAGGACAAGGCATCATCCGAATCGCTGAGTTGCGAACATTTCTTCCCGATGATCACCGCAAGTTCGGCTTCGTAGTCCACATGGTTCGAATAGCGGGTGAGCACGATCGGCTCGTCCGTCCCGATTACGGACGAAGGCGTCTTCAGAAAAATCATCGGCTCTTTCGGCACCTGGTTGCCCATTTCAGACGCATGCGCGGCATAGTTGCGCCCCACGCACACGATCTTCGACGGCTCGACCGGGGCAAGCAATCGCGCTTCACGCAAAGGCAGCGAAGCCTCTTCTCGCGACCATTGCCGCCACGGCGGCGCGGAAATTCCGTGAATGATTTCGCCTTCGATCAGACCATAAGAGGGTAGAACACGTGAGGCTACGCCTGCGGATTTGGGGACAAACCGGCAAAATTTCATTTTGTGGGAACCTGTTCAGCGGGGGGTGTGCGTACCCTGAGATGCTCGCGCCCGCCATACAATCATACCAATCCAGGAGAGTGTTGCAAAAAGCAGATAGGCCACGGCGCCGAGCACGAATACATGGAAGGTGCTGTAGTAATCCTGGAGAAGAACAAATTTCAGGCTGAGAATTCGGTACGCCAGCGTCAGCACACTCCAAGCCAGCAAGCCGGAGACAAGCAATTCCCCAGGAGCACGCAAGAACCGAAACACCGGCATCGCCGCGATCATCGCCAGCAACATCGTGGCCACCGCATTACGCTGCTGCGCCAGGGGATCCAGGAACGCCACCCGGTTCGCGATCAGCACCCATGCGACGAAAACCAGGGCGAGCCAGACTCCGGTGTACGACCCGACACGAATGGGGGCGTTGCGAAAGAAATGAAACCACCGGTAACCCGGCGGGTTGAAGTTCGCTGGCATGGTGCTGGGCTGCCTACCAGACAGTCGCCAATTAGTAGGAACACGACTTCAACGGGAAGGTTGCGCGACTTCCACCGCCACCGCAAGACTGGGGGCGCTTTCATTGCCCGAACGATCCACAGCCGTTACGGTGTACCAATAGCGCTGGCCGGACTGCACAGAGTTATCACGATACGCGGGCGACGGCAAGAGCTCCGGGGTGAGCAGAGCGCCTCGCGCGCCTTCCTGCTCGCTGCGATAAACCCGGTATCCGGCAAGGTCGGGTTCCACGTTGATGGACCAGGAGAGTTCCACCGCCACGGAGCCCGGGGTGGTACCCGGCTGGATCGCGGCTACGATGCCCTGCGGTGCGGCCGGCGGAAACGTGTCCTTGGGCGTAACGATGGCTAGCGGAGAGTCGCTTGATTCAAGCACACCGGCGGGCGAGGCGATTACGCTGCGCACAAGGTAAGCGTAGGTTTTCCCATAATCGAACCCGGAGTCGCGATAGTCGGTCGTAGTTGTGGCTCCAAGCTGAAGCAGGGGTGATTTCCACTTCGCCTGCAGGGGGTCGCTCGCGGCCACGCCCGCCGTTGCGGGGTCCAATTCGCCGCGATACACGTGGTATTCCTGCACTGCCGAAAGTGGCTCGCCGGCGGAAGTACGCGTTGGCGCCGCCCACTTCAGGTTAATGCCCTGTTCGGTCAAGCTTGCGTCCAGCGAAGAAATTCGTTCGGCGACGGGATAGAGGCGCAGCGTCATTTCTTTGGAATCGAGAGAGGGCCGCTTGGGTGAAAAAAGTGTGCGTACGCGATAAACAAACGGTTGACCGGAGCGAAGCTGGGGATCCGTCGGCGAAACGGGATCAATAAACTGTACTTGGCCGCGCTGCGAATAGCGGGCCACCAGCGTCCCGGGCACGGTATCCACCACTCGAAACGATTTGGGATCCGGCGTGCCATCGGGCTGCACTGTTCCGCGCAAGACTTCGAACGTGGGCACCTGCTGCAGCCTTTCGCCGAGCGTGCTCTTCCCCGGCATGGTGAAGGTGAGCAGTACGCCGTCTCCTGCCTGTTTCGCGGTCAGATCGGCGATGGCTTGGGGAACCGGCGGCGTGGGTGGCTGCGGCTCGCCGGGCGCGCCGCAGCCCGCGGCAAGCAAGAAAATACAAATTAGCAAATAGAACAGGGAAACGGAGTGCACGGGGCGTTTTGGAGGGCAAAATGGCGTCCCTGATCTATTTTCCATTTTCCAATTCAGTTTTCAGAGTTCAGAGAATGTAACGGCTCAAATCCTGGTTCTTCACGATATCGGCGAGTTGCTTGTTGACGTAGGCGGCATCAATTTTCACGCTTTTTTTCTTAAGGTCGGGCGCCTCGAAGGAAAGCTCATCCAGAACTTTTTCGAGAATGGTGTGCAGGCGGCGCGCGCCGATGTTTTCCGTTTGTTCGTTCACGCTGGTGGCGAAGCGCGCAATGGCCTGCACGGCGTCCTCGGTAAACGTGAGTTTCACGCCCTCGGTTTCAAGCAAGGCAATGTACTGCTTGATGAGCGCGTTCTTCGGCTCGGTGAGAATGCGGACGAAGTCCTCTTCCTTCAGCGACTGCATTTCCACACGGATCGGCAGGCGGCCCTGCAGTTCGGGAATCAAGTCCGATGGCTTGGTGACGTGAAAAGCGCCCGCGGCGATAAATAAAATGTGGTCGGTGCGAATCATTCCATACCGCGTATTGACCGTGGTGCCTTCGATGATCGGCAGGATGTCGCGCTGCACGCCTTCACGGGAAACGTCCGGGCCGTGGCCCGATTCGCGCCCGGCCACCTTGTCGATTTCATCCACAAAGATGATGCCCATCTGCTCGGCGCGTTCCACGGCGATGCGCGTCACCTGCTCCATATCAATCAGCTTGTTCTCTTCTTCCTGGATCAGGTATTCGAACGCGTCCGCCACGCTCATCTTGCGCTTTTTCTTCTGCTGCCCGAAGAAGCCGCTGAGCATGTCCTTCAGGTTGACGTCCATTTCCTCGACGCCCTGATTGGAGATAATTTCAAAGGAAGGCATGGCGCGCTCTCGGACTTCAAGGTCCACCATGCGCTGGTCCAGCTTGCCTTCTCGCAATTGGACACGCAGTTTTTCGCGCGTGCGCTGTATCTGCTCCCGCTGTGCCGCCCGCTCCGCATCCGGAGTTCCAGGAGCTTCCACTTGCGGCGGAAGCAGCAGGTCCAGCACGCGTTCCTCGGCAGCCTGCTCCGCGCGATCGGCCACTTCATCCAGCTTTTCCTCGCGCACCATATCAATCGAAGTTTCCACCAGGTCGCGCACCATCGATTCCACGTCGCGCCCAACGTAGCCGACTTCCGTGTACTTCGACGCTTCCACCTTGACGAACGGGCAGCCCGCCAGCCGCGCCAGCCGGCGCGCAATTTCCGTCTTACCCACGCCGGTGGGCCCGATCATCAGGATATTCTTCGGCAGCACGTCTTCGGCGATCTCCGGCGGCAATTTTTGCCGGCGCACGCGATTCCGCAAAGCCACCGCCACGGCGCGCTTCGCTGCCGCCTGTCCGACAATATATTTATCCAGCTCCACCACGATTTCCCGCGGCGTCATGTCATCCAGCGCCGGAAGCAATTCCCCTTCTTCCACGGGCACGCTGCCGTTGCCCCCGGGAAACAATGTGATCTCTTTATCGGTCTTGATAGCCATGTAAGCTCGATTCCTTGCCTTGGCCGGAGGAGACGATTCCGGCGGTTCCCCTAGATCTCTTCTACGGTAAAGTTCGCGTTGCTGTAAATGCAAATTTCGCTGGCGATGCGCATGGCCTCCAGTGCAAGTTCCTTAAGCGGCAATTTCGTATGCTTCATCATCGCGCGCGAGGCAGCCAGGGCGTAAATTCCGCCCGAACCAATCGCGCAGAGTCCGTCGTCCGGCTCGATCACGTCGCCGTTCCCGGAAAGCACGAACGTCGCTTTCGAATCGGCCACGATCAGCAATGCTTCCAGATGCCGCAGCGCGCGGTCCTTGCGCCACTCCTTGGCCAGTTCCACGGATCCCTTTTGCAGATTGCCCGAATGCTCCTGCAGCTTCCCTTCGAAGCGTTCGAATAATGAGATCGCATCGGCGGTTGAGCCTGCAAATCCCGCAACGACCTTGTCGTTGTAGAGACGCCTCGTTTTTTTCGCGGTGTGCTTGATCACGTGATCGCCCATGGTTACCTGTCCATCGGCGATCAGTACAACTTTGTTTTCCTTCCGGACGCACAAAACCGTTGTGCCGTGTATCTGCGGCTCTCTCGAAGTGTGACCCATTCACTTAGTATACCGCGCCATCCCGGTCCGGTCATTTTTGCGAAACTTCGCCGCAATCCGTGACGTAAACTCGCCTCAATTGGCCAGAGGTATTTCCCGGAAGGAAAGAACTTTGTAGGTGATTGGTCCCGCCGCGCTCCTCACCAGACAACTGTTGTAATTGATGCCGCGGCCGGCATTGGTGCTCGGCCCGGTCTGGCTGAAGGAACTCGCGCCCAGGCTTGTCAGCGGATTGCCCGAGGCATCTCGCGTTTTGGCGACGAACACTGCTCCGTCAATTCCCCCCGTGCCGCCTCTTGTGGATACAAAGTTCCCCTGCCCGATGACGAGCACAACACCTTCCCAAGTCGCATCCGGATCGTAATGCAACGTGCCGGTCACCAGCAGCAGGCCATAACCCGTGTTGCGCCACCCGTTCATGTCCAGATCACCGTTCACCACGATCGTCATCGGACGGCTCGCGGACATGCCGGAAGGAAAACTGGCCGGAGTGGTGGGTCCGGTAAGCACGGCGTCGGCGCTGTTGGTGATGTCCTGTACGACGGCCTCGAGACCGAGGGGTGTCAACCAATTCTGATTCATCTGGTCGTGGACATAGCTGATGCTTGTTGGCGCGGTAGCGGCCGTCGGCGGAGGACCCGGAGTAATCGGCGGACCCTGGTAATTGCCTGCTGGTGTCGCTCCGTTCTTGATACTGGTAAACGAGGTGTCACTCCCGGTGTTGTTAGTGTAACCGATGGCGGGCATGGCGGATGTCCCGCCCGGACACTGGTCCGGACGAGTAGGATCAGGAACAACACCGGGGTCCTGACCACGAATGTCGAAACTGGCAGTATTCGGGCCGTCGTAGTAAACCTTGTTACCGGCAAGAGTGAGTGCGGCGGGAAAGGACTGGCTCGTCAAACCGGGAAAGACCACCAGAGGACGCACGACGTACTGCGCTATACTCTGGCTGCCGTTGGGCAGCACCGCATAGGAAGTAATTTCCAGGGCCTGCGAAGCGGTGGCGGGCGGCGTGAACGTTGTAATTAAACCCGGAGTAGGCGCGTTTGCCGGATCGTAGAACAGCGGAGTGACTGTATCCATGGTGTTGTCCCCGTTGACGTCTACGTACGACCCCGGCACCTGAGGATCTCCCAGAGATTGTTCCGTCACCGCGTTTATGCGCACCCATTTGTAGGAAGCGGGCGGCAAGCCTCCGACCGGCGAAACAGAGGAATATATGCTGACCGTGCGTCCGGATACATCCACGCCAAATTCCTGCCGGTACTCCTTGTCCGGATAGGTCGCGGGGTTGGTGGTATCGTTGGGGGCCACCGTCTCGCCGCCGGTGGGATTGATGATGTAGACCACCTGGGTGAGAGGCATCGGTGAAGCCGGCAGCGGAAGATAATTGGGATCGCTTGGCAGCAGCCGCCCGCGGGCCTCTTCGACACCGGCAATCGCCGCGTAGTATGCGCTGGTGGATGTGCGATAGTTGCTGGCCAGCGCGGAATCGGTGCCCGAGGAAACGATCAGCGCAATGGCCACAACGCTGACCAGCAGCAACGCAAAAATGGCAATCAGCAGCGCCGCGCCGCGTTGGGCCTGGCTCCCAGCGAATTTTTGTTGGCGCTTCATCATTCCATCATTCTTAACAGCACTTCACTGCGACGGATTCAAGCGGTGGCCGCGGCCGCTCAACTCCACAAGCTTCAACACCTGCGTTTGCGCGTCCGGTTGCCGGGTCATCACGATCAGGTTGATGTCCACATCGCGGATATTACTGGGCACGCCCTCGCTTCCAACCAAAGGACAGGGTTGCGGCCCGGCAGCAGTATTGCAGGTGTACTTGAAAATCGGTTGAGGTGCCCCGCCGGGAAACATCGAAGGATAGGTGGCGTTGATTTGGGTGAGTAACCCGGCGGAGGAGGTGTTCATGACGTTGTTCATGACATTGGTCAGGAACGGCACCCTCACGTTTGCGGGTAAAGTGGCATTCACGGGATCTCCCCCCGCCGTTTTGGGCACCACTGCGCGGTACAGCGTCGTGTCGATCAACTGGTAACGAATCCAGCTCACCCCACTGCCCAAGTCCGTTTCCACGATTAAATCAAAATCCCCCGGCGTCTGGCAGGTGCCTCCGCCGGCAGTTCCCACCAAACAAAAAGTGACCGGATAGTTGGGATCCCACGCCACCGGGTTCAGCGCATACTGGGAAGAATCCGTCGGTATCTTGGAGAACATGCTGACCGCCGGATAACCGGAGACATTGAAATCGCGCACAATCTGGTCAACGGCCAGCCGGGTTTCCTGAAACGCGCCAGATAACTGTGTTTCGCTCGAGTACTTCTGCTGCGAGAGCTGCAGCAATCCGAACATGGCCCCGCAAATCACCGTGAAAATGGCCATGGCAATCATCAGTTCCAAAATCGTGAACCCGCGCGCATACGGCATAGAGGCAGCTCTCATTTGGACACCAGTGTGTCCAGCGAGATAGGAAAGCTCGGCGATTTCATGCCCCGGCGGAAAGCCCCGACGATGATGCGCTTGCCGGTGGTGGCGCCGTTGTTGATGGTGACCACCGCCCAGCGAACATCGTTGACCGCGCCGGTCGGATCGTTGGGATCGGTGTAGGTGAAACCGTAGCCGGTGACCAGTGGCTGGGCGTAATCGATGATCGGCGTGTTATTGAAGAGCGCGCTGCCGACGACTTGTCCTGGGTTACTGGGATCCCCGGTATAGCAGGTGGTGCCCATAGGGCAGGTAACTCCCAGCGGGTCGGTGAATGTTTTGGCACTAAGGGGAAGCGCACGCAATGCTTCCATTTGTCTTTGAGCAATCACCAGGGCGGAGCCGTCGCTCCGGTT
>Ga0137415_10000684_pt1 | contig 33055 bp, 23 predicted proteins | sample CZODoug3_1_1_16f_FD_183082 | JGI IMG/M metagenome (GOLD analysis project Ga0137415, IMG submission 183082) | Vadose zone soil fungal communities from Angelo Coast Range Reserve, California, USA - CZODoug3_1_1_16fungal (Hybrid Assembly) | ecosystem: Environmental > Terrestrial > Soil > Vadose...
GATTTGCTGGAGCGCGAATCATCGGTTCCTCGCTGGCGCGAATTGCTGGGGATGTTCCGCAGATTGGAATCGCGCGGAACCTGCCGTGGCGGGCGCTTTGTCTCCGGGTTTACTGGCGAGCAGTTTGCCTTGCCCGAAGCTGTAGAGGCATTGCGTGCGAATCGCGATCGTTCGCTTTCAGAAATGCCTCCATTGACGATTGCTGCCGCCGATCCTATGAATCTGATCGGTATTGTCATTCCAGGCGAACGTCCTGCCTGCGTTCCAGGCAAGACGGTTACCTATCCATTGACGCGTGTTGCGGCTGAGCCGGTTGACGTCGAGCCTGCGCAGGTTTTATTGAGATTGCATGGAGATGCGATTGCCTGACGAAGAAGAGCTATCCGAGACAGAACTCATAGAGGGCAAAGACTATTACATGGATGGTCCGTATCTGGTTTTTACCGAGGCCTATCACTTGCGGCGAGGATATTGCTGTCACTCAAAGTGCCGCCATTGCCCCTGGAAGGAAGAGCAAGCGGCAACAGCTTCGTGACTACATGCGCGAAAGCAGGCGAATCCGTGGCGCAATGGCATAGTTGAGCTGCACCAGTACGATGAATCCGATACTCCACCATGTATTGATGGCGCAAAGTGCTGCCCCGAACGCATACAATCCCTGTCCAACAACAATGCGACGTTCGATGGCGCAGACAACGTCGTGCGGTGTTTCCTCATTTACGAGTCCTGTGCGGCGGGCGTAGCGCCAGCTTGCATAAAGGATGCCTCCGAGGCAGAGGATGTTGAACCAGTAAAGGAGCAGCGCAGTGCGGTAGTGGATGAATTCCGCCAGCAGGCTTGTAGAGAATGGGTTGATGGAGACGGCTGCCAAAAACGCGATGTGTATCCAGGCGAGGTTGCGATCAGCCCTGGAAAGAAGATTCAATTGGGCCTGCTGGCCATTCCAGAAAATGCCGAGCGTGAGAAAGCTCATCAGGAACATGACGAGGCGCGGCAGCAAAGCGATGAGCGCGTGCCATAAGCCATGCTCACTATGAATGGCCTCGGCTGCGGGTGCATGAATGTCGAGAACGAGCAGCGTCATGGCGACAGCGAAGATGCCGTCACTGAGTGCCGCGAGACGTTCGAGGCTTTGCCCGGCGATTTTGTTATAGCCCGTAGACATGCCCTAGGGTAGCAAGGGATTTTGGTGGTTTCCACTATGGAATTGACGGTGCCGTATGACGGCAGTATGATTCGATCCCCGAGGTTAGCGATGACTGAATTTGGTACTCCAATTCGTGCTGTATTGCGGCATAAAGGTGGACAGGTCTGGTCGACAGTGCCGACGGCCTCCGTGTATGAGGCTATCGAGAAGATGGCGGAGAAGCAGGTGGGCGCGCTTCTGGTCATGGAGGCGGGGAAGCCATTGGGAATCATCTCGGAGCGGGACTATGCCCGCAAGGTGATCCTGAAGGGAAGGTCATCGAAAGAGACAACGGTCGCTGAGATCATGAGCAGTCCGGTCATCGCGGTTTCTCCACAGGACACGGTAGGTGACTGCATGCGCATGGTGACGGAGCACCGTTTCCGGCACCTTCCCGTCATGGAGGGTGATGTGGTTGTCGGTATGATATCGATCGGTGACCTGGTGAACTGGATGATCACTGAGCAACAGGAGACAATCCGGCATCTGGAGGCCTATATTTCCGGGCACTGACACATCCTTCAGCAATTTTTTTGATATCGCAAATATGATGGAGGGGAAAGGAACTCCATCGAATGCGTACTCACTTCGGATCTTTTTGCCGTGCCGCGATGTGCATTTTCTCCATAGCGGTAACCGGCTTTGCATCTGCCCAGAAGGCACCTATCCAGATCACCGCCGATCTTTCGGATGCGCCACGCAAGCTTTATCACGCTGAAGTCGATCTGCCAGTTGCGGCAGGCCCTCTTACGCTTACTACCCCGAAGTGGATTCCCGGCAACCACCGCCCGACGGGGCCTGTCGACAGCATCACTGGCGTTATCTTCACCGCCAATGGGCAACCACTGCCGTGGCGGCGCGACGATGTCGACCTCTACCAGTTTCACCTCACTGTTCCCAAGGGAGTCACCAGTATTCATGCGCATCTTGACTGCATCGTCACTGCGCGTGTGACGCAGAAGATGGCTGTGCTTGAGTGGGAGAAGCTGTTGCTCTATCCAGCCAACACTCCTGTCCGTGACATCCCCATTCAGCCATCGTTGATTGTGCCTGCGGGCTGGGGTATTGGCACGGCGCTTATGCCTGCCGGGACGAGTGCCTATCCAGTTCCTGCTGCTGGAAGCGCAACACATTTTGCCGCCACCAATGTCGAGCAGTTGGAAGACTCTCCAGTGATTACAGGGCAATACTTCCACGAGTTTCCTCTCGCTCCCGAGATCACGCCAAAGCACTATATCGATGTTGTTTCCGACTCGCCGGAAGACTCCAACCTCCGTCCAGCACTGCTTACCGAGATTGCCAATCTCGTTCGGGAGGCTGATGCTCTGTATGCCTCGCATCACTACAACCAATACCACTTCCTGCTCACGCTCTCTGACGTTGCTGGTGGCGAAGGGCTTGAACATGGGCAGTCTTCGGACAATGGCATCAACGAGAAAGGCTTTTCCGACGTAGCGCATCAGATCTCAGAGTCCGATCTTCTCGCGCATGAATTCACGCATTCGTGGAACGGCAAGTACCGTCGTCCGGTCGGACTCTATCAGCCGGACTTTGCCACGGCTCAGCAGGGAGCGCTGCTCTGGGTCTATGAGGGCATGACGCAGTATCTCGGCAACGTGCTGGCTGCGCGCTCCGGGTTGAAGTCGCAGGCTTTGTATCGCGACATGCTGGCAATGTCTGCCGCGAATCTTGACTACAAGCCGGGGCGCGAGTGGCGCTCTACCGAGGACACGGCGATTGCGGCAAGTATTCTTCGCGGTGGAAATCCTGCGTGGGCCAACTGGAAGCGTGGACAAGACTACTACCAGGAAGGCGAGCTGTTGTGGCTCGATGCTGACACGTTGATTCGCAAATTGACGAATAATCAGAAGTCGCTGAACGACTTTGAGCGCATCTTTCTCGGCAAGGGCGGCAATACCGGACCGCTCATTGTCACATATACCTTCGACGAACTGGTTCGCGATCTCAACGAAGTTGTGAAGTATGACTGGGCTGCCTTTCTGCATGATCGCGTTGACAAGATCAACCCGCACGCCGATCTCGACGGCATTGAGAGAGGTGGATACAAGCTGGTTTATACGGATAAGCCGAGCGCTGCAGAGCGTGCCATCGCACTGCATGGCGGGCGTCGTGCGGGCAGCATCAACGCATGGTATTCGATTGGCCTGCGCATCAATACTGATGGAGCGATTACGGACGTGCGCTGGAACGGTCCCGCCGATAAAGCGCGGATGGCTCCCGACCAGAAGATCATCGCGGTGAATGGGCAGGTCTTTTCCGCTGATGTACTCAAGGCCGCGATTCGCGATGCTAAAGGCAAGTCTGAGCCGATCCACTTCATCCTTCAGTCCGACACCTTCGTTTCCACTGCTGATATTGACTATCACGATGGCGAGCGTTACCCCATTCTGCAACGTGTGGAAGGAACTCCGGCATATCTGGATGAAATCACCAAACCGCTGACGACTCCGCAATTGGCACCGGAGGCCGGTAAAAAAGACGATGAATAAACTGCATCCCGCGCTGGAGGAATATTTCCGGCGCGGGATGCGTTATAGTGAGGGTGGCGCATCGGGCGCCGCCGTGTCCGCGGAGAAGGCTGAGCCTACCGATGAGAATGACTTCTACAACTTGAAGACGCATCTTCTTTTTCGCCCGTGACGCGGACACCGGGCAGTGACTTAAAAGGAGATCGTCATGTCCGAAAGCCTGCCATCTCGTGTGCCGACGCGCCGTCTGCCACAGCAACCCAACCTGGAACAACTTCGCAAGCAAGCCAAAGACCTGCTCGAACAGTATCTGGGCGATGACCCTGCAGCCATTGCGGAAGTGCAGCAGTTCGAGCACAAGCCTGATCCTTCTCATTTCGCGCTCCATGATGCGCAGCGAGTGTTGGCGCGTGCGTATGGCTATCAGAGCTGGTCAAAACTGAAAGCCTTTGTTGATGGAGCCAACATCGCGCGATTTATTGAAACGGTCAAAGCAGGCGATAGGACGCAGGCTCGAAGTATGCTGGCCAGCCGTCCTGAGCTGATTGGCATGGATGTGAGTGGAAGCAATGAGCATCGAGCCATTCACTATGCGGTGCTGCGCCGCGATGCAGAGATGGTGCGCCTGCTGATGGAGGCAGGTGCCGATGCGCGCAAGGGCATTTTCCCTCATCGTGACGCGACTTCGGCTCTCTGCCTTGCCAGGGATCGCGAGTATGACGATATTGTCGCTGTAATTGAGGAAGAGGAGCGGCTTCGCAGGGAAGAGATGAGTTGTCCGAACTCCACTGTCTCGCCGGTACAGGACCAGATCAGCGCAGCCATCGCGCAAGGCGACAGTGCCACCGCCATACGCTTGTTGGAGGCGGACCTGTCACTCATTCAGGCTTGCGACCGCGACGGCGCGACACCGCTGCACATTGCGGCGCAAGCGACGAATGCCGAACTTGTGGAATGGCTGTTAAAGAGGCGTGCCAATGTGCGTAAGCAGGATCTGCATGGCTTGACCGCGCTTGATCGCGCTGCTCTATCTGCCGATCCGCGTAACGAGAATGCAAAACGGTTTCCGGCAGTTGCCAGACTGTTGTTGGAACATGGCGCAGACTTAACTATTCGCGGAGCGGTTGCCTTAGCGGATGTTCCGCGAATTCGTGCTCTTGTGAGCGCCGATCCATTGCTGTTGCGGCAGATTGGTCCCCAATGTGGGCTTCTTACCCTGGCTGTCAATCATGGGCATCTTGAAATTGTTCGCTTGTTGCTGGATCTGGGCGCTGATGTGGATGAACGCATCCTGCTCGAAGAGTTGGAAGAACCAACTTTAAGCTGGGGCCTGCCGCTTTGGTATGCGGCTTTAGCGAACCAGTATGAGATTGCCAAACTGCTGTTGGATCGTGGAGCCGATCCCAACGCCAATGTGTATGCCTCGGGCTGGCCGCTTCGCAATGCCTGGAATCATAAGGATGGTGCGGTCAAGCGCCTATTGTTGGAGCGTGGCGCGCAGCCGCAGCCGTATATGGTTGCCGAAACACATGACGTTGTTGAGGCAAAACAGTTGCTTGCAGTAGATCCCAGCGAGCAGGTTGTGCACGAGCTACTCTGGTCGGCGGCGGAATATGGATGTCCAGCAATAGTTGAGCTGGCGCTTCCGCATCTCAAATGGCGACTCGACGATCCTAGGTGGCATTGGGTATTAATGCAGCCGATTCGCGATGCGGGTGACAATCCATCAGAGAACGAAGGGCGCTTCAAGAGTCTGGCTATGCTGTTGCAGTACGGGATCGATCCGAATGTAGTGCGCTTAGGCCAGACTGTTTTGCACTTCACTGCTGCGCGTAATGGTGGTGTGGGGGATGAAGAGCGCGCCCGGTTCGCGTCACTGTTGGTTGATTACGGTGCAAGGCTGGATCTGCATGATGATCTGCTTAAGTCGACCCCTCTGGCGTGGGCATGCCGGTGGGGTAGGAAAAAGCTGGTCGAATTACTGATCGAGCGTGGAGCATCTGTCGATGAGCCTGACGCCGAACCATGGGCAACACCTAAAGCTTGGGCAAAAAAGATGAAACAGGATGCAATCCTTGCAATTCTGCAAAACCATTGAGCGGTGATCGAGGAAAGTAGATGGGTTTGCCGGGAGTACGCCGACGAACCCAGGGCGGGTAATTCAAAATTTACATTCAAGAACTTGACAGTTTCGTCTCCGCTTTCATATCTTTCCGGGTGCAAGTGGAATCGTTACCATTCCGGTCTGTAGCCTGACTTTTGCAGACTCCCCCATCCCCCATGCAAAGGAAGGACCATGCACTTTACTCGCAGGAAATTCATCGCACTAAGCGGCGCCACAGTTGGAGCCAGCGCCTTTTCGCAAACCGCCACAAATAACCATGCAGATACATGTTTGATATGGCCACCCAAACAGGCGCTTCCAACTTTTCCTGAGCCGTTTCATCTGGACGCTGCCGATTTAACTGCTCTCTCGGGCGATCAGCAATCGCTTCTGGTTACATTGCAAGGGATAGTCAACCGGCGCCTTCCGCGGTTGTATTTGTATTGGGGCACAGACACGACGAACCAATCGTGGCTTACGACATTGAATGTGCCTTACACATCCATCACTGACCCATTGCAGCTCGTTGACCGGTATCGTTCTGAGATTTCGGGAGCAGTGATCTATGATCCCAATGTTCCCGACACCGTCAACGTTGCCACTAACATTGCCGGGTTGAAGGGTGGTGTACTTGCCACGGCCGATCTGGCGAAAAGCCTGAACTTGCCTGTGATTGACGACCTACGCGGACGATTCAGCAATAAGATCGATGCCTACACCTGGGCACTCAACAATCTATGGCCCAAGTTCACGAAGAGATTGCTTACGGCGATCAGTCCAACCAATACTGTCTCAGTGCCGAATGTCCAGTGGACGACGCTGCTTCATGAAACGCGCCCGATTACGGATGCTTCGAATAAGGCTGTGTACAGTGCTGATCTGTCGAGTCTTTTGGGAGGTGAAGCTGTTTATGTGCGCTATCAGGATGCGGTTACTTCGGATGGATGGGGGCCTTCGGTCTCGCAGGTGACGATTACAGCAGACGGCAATGTGATCGCTTCGTTTCAGCCTGCAAACGATGGAGAAAAGCCATACCTGTTCGATGCGGATAGCTCGCAGACAACATCGGGATGGCGATTCGCAGATGGGACTTCGTATTTCATCTATCGTTTTGCCCCTCCTGCTGGCACAAAGAGTCTGATTCTGCAAACAGAGATGTGGAATGAGTTTTTGGTGACGGGTACTAGCACTGCTCCGAGTGTGCAGGTGGCAAATCCCAACTTCAGAGACTACATTGTCGCGACCAATGCGCCGGTTTTCTGGCTTGATCCGGAGGCAGCGGATGAGGCCAGTTTGTTTACGCAGATACTCGAGACAGTACAGCCGGATACGCCTTATCTAGGGTGGTTCCCAGAAGGGCATGAGATGACTGGTGTGACGTTGTGCGGGCAGCACAGCTCAGTCGTCGTCGCAGCAGACTACTTCTACAACGCGACGGTATTCAGCGGAGTCTGCGCGCCGGTGAGGAAACCGCTACCGCAGCAGCCCACGCCGAAGCTCGCGAACAAAATCTATCTCACGCTCACCATGGTGGAGGGCGACAACATCCAGTACAACCAGCACCGCATGCGTGCGATCTGGGATGATCCAAATCGCGGGCAGGTGCCTATCAATTGGAGCGTCAGCATTCTTCTGAAGGACATTGCTCCGAGCATGCTGCATTACTTTCAGAAGACGGGGACGGAGAATGATCTGCTGGTTGCCGGTCCATCTGGCGCTGGATATACATATCCAGCAGTATGGCCGCAAAGCACACTGCCGAACTTTACCAAGCGCACCGGCCAATACATGCAGCAGACTGGCATGAATGTTTTGTTTGCCTATAACCGTAATGGTGGCACGGACCTTCCGTTTACTGCGAGCATCATCGACTTATATAAGCGCGATGTGCCTGGTTTGCTTGGCATTGTTTACAACTATGAATCGCAGAGCCAGATATCGGTAGTCGATGGAGTTTTGCTGGCAACACTGCTGGGCGTGAACGATTTGAACAGCGGTAAAACGGAGCTTGCCAGTGTGAGTGCGTCGTGGGATGGAACCAGTCCACTCTTTGTTGCTGCTGGCATCGAATCGTGGAATATGGCGCCTACCGATGTGAATACGCTGGTCGCTTCGCTCGGCTCGGAGTTTGAAGTGGTTCGCGGAGATGTGTTCTTCCAACTGTTGCGCGCAGCGCAAGGAGATGGACAATAACACAGACGCTTATAGGTGCGGCGTAACCTTAGGCAGGTTCCAATGCTGCCATACGGCGACGACGCGCAGCAGGAAACAAGCTGTCGCTCCGATGGCGGCCATCAAGGTGCGGTTCCATCCGGCTTTGAAGCCGATGGTCATGATGGCTGCACCGGCGATGGCTGCTACGGCATAAATGTCAGAGTTAAGGACGGTAGGCACCTGCGCCAGCAGAACATCGCGAATGGTGCCACCGCCTACTCCCGTAACCCCGCCCATGAGCACGGCGATGAATGGGGGAATGTCGTAATCGAGTGCCTTGTCCGCGCCGGCGATGGCGAAGAGCGAGAGACCTGCCGCATCGAGGCCGATCATGAGCGGCGAGGGGATTTCCTGTACTAGCTGAGAGAAGAAAAATGCCGTTGCTGCTCCGATAAAAGCCACGACCGGGTAACGCCAGTCGCGGATCGAGTTGGGCGGTACGGCTCCGATGAGCAGATCGCGGATAATGCCTCCGCCGAGAGCAGTCACAAAGGCCAGCACCATGATGCCGAAGAAATCGAGATTGCCTTTGATGGCTGCCATGGCTCCTTCGAGAGCAAAGACGAATGTCCCGATGAGGTCGACGGCGAGAAGGAGTTTGTCAGCGTTGGCTTTCATAAGAAATCGTTCTTATGAATCTATACGGGGAAATTGGGACAAATACCAGAGCAGTAGTGATTGAAATAAAAACCCCAGGTTAGCTACGCGAACCTGGGGCACCCGCTTTTCTTATAGTGTTTAGCTTTGTTTGTAAGGCTTGCTGTAGTGGGTGGACCATTCGACTAAGCTTTCATTCATGAAGCGCCAGGTTTGTTTGTGGCGGTCGACTTCCATGAGCATGTAGGCGTTGGGATCGTAGCGCGTAGCGGCCATGATGTAGTGCTGCGGGCCGTAGGTATGCGCGAAGTCGACCCATTTGTGCACGTGGCCAGAGACGACAAGCTGGATCGTATCCTGATATTTGCGCAGCAGCGGATGCAGCCCGTAATCGTTGAACTCCTTGTCTTGCACGGCCAGCAGTGGATAGTGGATGAACACAAAAGTCGGTTTGTGCTCGCGTAGTTGTGCTTCGAACCAGTTGAGCTGCTCTTCGCCAAGAGAGCCGGTGTTCAATGAGAAATCTGGCGAAGACTTATCCCAGGTGTTGCCGAGGAAGTTATTCAGGTGGACGAACTTCCATCCCTTGTAATCGAGCGAGTAGTAGGGTTTGGTATTGAACTTTGCTTGGAAAAGACGATGGCTCAGATCGCGCGAGACTTGCGGAACGGCATAGTCGTGATTGCCAAAGCCGACATGGATGGGCATCTGGAACTGATCGGTGATAGCTTTCGCGTTGTCGAGGCGTGTCTGGTTCTTGAAGTAGAAGTCGTAGTCGGGCGATGGATAGTTGTGGAAGTAGTCGCCGACGAGGAAGACCTGTTCGATCTTCGGATTGAGGCTGTTGATTAAGTCGCGGGCAGAGACCAGGCGCTCGCTGGTGTGGTGAATGGTCTCGGTATCGAGTGCGTTGCCTTCGTGCCCAGTGTAGAAGTTGTCGATGATATGCGTGTCCGCGATGATCGCGAAGTAGAAGTAGCGGTCGGATTGGGCAGACTTTGCTTCGCGTGCCCAGAGTTGGCGGGTGAGCGTTGATCCGATTGTTCCCAGTGCCAATGTGCTGAACTCGCGACGATTCATAGTCTGCCCTTTCCTCTGATGGTGAATGGCTAGAAGGTCAACCGCAACGCAAGTTGCAACTGGCGCGGCGGAAAGAATGTGGTGATCTGCCCAAAGCTGCCGTTGGATGCGTTGCTGTCTGGTGCTGCATAGTTAGTCAGGTTCAGGACGTTGAAGGCTTCAGCGCGGAAGTCGAGCAGGGTGCCTTCCCGCCACAGAGTGAAGTTCTTATGCAAACCAGAGTCAAGCTGGTAGTAAGGATAGCCGCGAACGGTGTTGCGGCCAGCATTGCCATATGGTGTAGACGGATCGGTCGGCACGGAGACGTTGGCTTTGTTGAGGTACTGCACATTGCGCGCACTCTTCACGCGCTTGCCGGATGCCAGGACAGGATTGCCGCTTACGTTTGGGCGATAGGCGAGCAGATCACTTACATCGAGATAGGCAGGTTCCGTATAGATAAGGTTGCTGGTCTGTCCGCTTGTCGCCTGATTGATGGCATTGAATTGCCATCCCCCGAGGAGGGTTTGCAGCGCCCAGGGTGCATGGCTTCCGAACTGGCGTCCACGTCCATAGGGCAGATCCCAGATGAGCGTCAGCGTTTCATTCAGCGGCTGGTCGTAGGCCGAGGTGCTGCGTTCACCGAGCGGATTGGCAAGGTTGATGCGAGAGTTATCGTTGTTCGGCGTATCGAGATGACCGGAGGCATTGTCGATTGCCTTCGACCAGGTAAACGAATTGAGTAGGTATAGGCCATTGCTGTAGCGATGCTCAATTTTCGCTTGCAATGCATTGTAGTTCATGAAGCCTGCCGGGAGGCTGACTTCAATTCCAGTGAATGTGCTGATCGGGCGGCGCGCCTGCAGGCTGAGACATCCTTTCTGCGTAGTGCTGTCGCAAGAGCCAGTAACAACAGTATTTGGAGCAGCCTGATTCTGGTCGGCCAGCACCCAGATCTTGACGCCATGCGAGCCGACGTAAGAGATGTCGAAGATCGTATTATGCGCGATCTCACGCTGTACGCCGAGGTGCCAGGTCTGGACGTATCCAGTTGGAATGTTCTTGGGAATATAGCGTGTCTGTGCGAGCTTCGTACTGAAATTTGCTGGGCTGGCGAAGTTCTCCGGATAGCCTTGCTGCATGGTGCGGAAGCATCCAGTGAAATTGTTGCCCGTGCAGAGTTGCTGGGCACTCGCACTGCCGGAATAGGGCGCAACCTGCGTAATCGACGAATTAACGATATAAGGACCGTTATAGGCAAGCAGGTTTTCGCCGCCCTCACGATTGAACTGGTTGAAGTTGAGGCCGTACCCGGAACGAATGACGGTTTTAGGATCGAGGGCAAATGAGAAACCGAAGCGCGGAGCAAAGTCCAGCTTGGGCATATGTACGAGCGCGCGATCATAGAGTGACCCAGAGGATGCCTGAATAAGCGAATTCGTTGTGGGATCGAAGTTGGCAAGGTGATTGCCGCTTACCCATTGTGGCGTGGCCAGCTCATAACGCAGACCAGCGTTGATGGTGAGGCGAGGCGTGAGCTTGAAGTCATCCTGCACGTACATGAAGTGCATGCGCTGGTTGTAATCGATGATCCGGTAGTTGTTGAGCTGGTAGGCGCTGCGTGCTCCGGTGAGAAAGTCCGTGAGATACATGGCTTCCTTCACGCCAGTATCGGTCTTCGAGCCGGAGACATAGCTGAAAGCTCCGTTATAGGTGTCCTGACCATAGACGGGATTGAAGTCATCAATGCTGGTCGTAATGGATTGATACTCGTAACCGAACTTCAAGCTGTGCTTGCCCTTGAGCCAGGAGTAGTTCACCTTGGGATTGATGACGAATGGATTCTGGAACTGTGGATTGCTGCCCTGCGCTCCGAATTGCGAATAGCTGGTGACGTTCTGCACGTTGAGGCTGCGCGCGACTTTAGGATCGGTGGGCAGGCCAGTAATGCCGTTTGCCGTCAACAGACTGGTTTCTCCGAGTCCGTACGGTGATTTGCCGCCCTCAGTCCAGGTGAACGCAACGCGTGCATCGAGGATAGAGTTCTGGCTGATGTTATATGTCGTTCCGGCCGCAACCTGCTGATTGAAGATGTGCACGTTGCCGTTGCTATTGCCGCCAGCGGCTCCAAGGATATTTGGCGGATCGAAGATGGCGCCCTGGTGCTCGCTGTAGCGGAAGAAGGTGGTTAGGCGTTGGTTGAATGTGTGATCGAGACGGATATCGCCCTTGTCGTCCTGAATCGTGCCGCGCGGCATGGATGCATAGTTATTGCTGAGCGCGCCAGCGACATTCGGTGTGGGAAGAGCGGAGATTACTGCACTAGAGAACGATGACCAGTCGGATTGTGGTACGACGCCGTTTGCATAAGAGGTTCCGGTTACAGGGTTACGCAATGGTACTGCGTTTCCTGAGCTGTCGACAAAGATGCCCTGGCGTTGCAGCGCTGTCGGAACAGTGGCTTGCGCAAGGGTTTTCGAAATCTGCCGCATGCCTTCGTAGTCGGCAAAGAAGAAAGTGCGGTCGTGGAAGATGGGACCGCCAAATGCGCCACCGAACTGGTTGCGAATCAGAACTGGCTTTTGCGGCTTGTTGGTGAGGGGGTTATTGGCCGGTAGAAAGGGGCCTTCTGCATTCAAGTTGGTATTGCGGTTGTACTCCCAGGCTTTGCCATGGAATTTATTGGTGCCGCTGGCGATGCTGACGTTGACGACGGCTCCTGAAGCGCGTCCATATTCGGCACTGTAGTTGTCGGTCTCTACGCGGAACTCATTGATGGCATCGGGCGCGGGCGGAATGGCCTGGTTCGAGAAGCCCTGGTTCGACGTGCCATAGGCGTTGTTGTCGAGTCCGTCGAGAAGGAAGTTGTTGAATTCGCTGCGCTGGCCGTTGACATTGAACGAGGCATCGCGGCTCGATGTGCTTTGGTTTTCAAGCGCACTCTTACGCACGCCAGGAACCAGCAACGCCAGATCGGCATAAGCGCGGCCATTGAGCGGCAGGTTATTGATCTCGCGTGTAGAGACCACCTGTCCGCGTTCGCTGGTTTCGGATTCTAGGAGTGAAGCCGCGGCTGAAACTTCCACGGTCTGGGAGGCAGAGCCTACGGGGAGGGTCACATCTACGCGCTGACGTGCATTGACGGTTACTGAAAAAACCTGTGTAGCTGCCTGGTTGAAGCCAGCGGCTTGTGCGGTGATGTGATACTGCCCAATCTGCAAGCTAGTAAATTGATACGCGCCCTGCTCATCGCTGGTCACGTCTTTCGCAATGCCCGTTCCCTCATTCACGAGGGTGACTTTGCTGTTGGGAATGGCTGCGCCGGAAGTATCGCGCACATAGCCAAGAACAGATGCCGTCTCAAACTGTGCAAATACAGGAAGTGTGGCAACGAGAAAAGCACACACATAGAGCAGGAGTGCCGCAGATCGTTTCAAAAGAACCTCCAGGGAAAATGGTGATAAGGGTTGGTTCGAACGCAGAAATATTCAGTCGTGGGAACTGTTTCAGCGTGTCGTTTCTCTAGAACATACCGACGTCGTGTCAGAAGATCGTTGCAGGAATATGAATGAGAGATGAATACAGGATTTCTGCTCTGTTATTCTGTAAAACGCGCGCAGGATAACAGATTGGAGAAAGGGTTGTCTTCAGAAAGACTTGATTTTAGACCAGCTCCAGTAAGAATACTGCCGATAAAGTGGATCTCAATCGAGTGATCGAAGAGGGGAGCCCAATAAACTTGCACGACAAAAGCACTGGCAGCTACAAGCTCCACTCTTGTTGCGACGTTAGTCATCTTGATTATGCCGAGGCAATGGCTGTCTTCTTTTCAGAAGGATTGTCGGTTTAAGTATTCTGTGGATCAATGCTCTGGAAGCCATAAGTTTCGTAATGTGTTGAGAGCTTGCCCTTTTCAACGCGGACAATGGTGAATCCCTCCGGCGTTCCCAGCTGTGTTCCGCGCCACCAATTGCCGCTCACTGCGCCGCTGGTGATATAGGGCACGCCTTTCCACACAACTGTTTCATTGATATGCGTGTGCCCCTGCAGGACCCCAAGCACATTGTGCCCATCGAAGAGCGCAATCACCTCATTTGCATTCGCCACGGTGAGACCATGATGCTTCGGTTCAGTAACAGGCGGGGGGACATATGAGTTGAAAGCAGTCACCAGCGGAATATGAACAGAGACAATAATCGGCGTTCCTGTTGGTAATGCCTTGAGGTCTGCGGCGAGCCAGCTTAACTGTGCCGTATCGACGCGGCCTTCATAGGCCCGGTCGTCTGTGATCCCAATCGAGTCGAGCACGATGAAATGCACGCCTTTGTGGTCAAACGAGTAATATGCCTTACCAAACCGGTCTTCAAAGATCTTCTTCCCATAGAGTGGATCGGCTGGGGGTACGCCACTGCTTGGATACACGCCCAGGCAGTCATGGTTTCCGATCGTATGGTAGATCTTCATGCCCAGGTCCTGCTCCGTCTTCCCGTACAAGTCGAAGAGGCTCGTGGCGCGCTCACGGCTGACGCCAAGAGAGTCGAAAACATGGTCCCCGCCCTGAATTGCAAAGTCGGACTTGATGGTGCGCGCCTTTCTAAAGCATTGGTCGCATCCTTGCGCTGCATTTAGTTCCGGCTGCAGATGTGTATCTGTCAGGAAAAGAAAAGTGAAGTCTTCGACAGCGGAACTTGCCTGAGTACGTGTTTTTCCAAAGAGAGGGCTGCGAAACGCTGCCGACAGACTGGCAGCTCCGGTGAGGGCAAGAAAATCTCTGCGATTCAACATAACTATTTTCTTATTACTTTATGCGGATCACACCTTAAGCGGGTGAAAATTCATCAAAAAGTGGGAGTGGCACATAGGGTTGTAGATAAAAGCCGAATTCTCCTAAGATGGCAGCTCTCGTGGAGTGCCCGGTGAAATTCGTACCGGAGGATCGGAGTTTTTGGCTAATTGATTGAGGAGAGATGGAGGCGCGGGTCGGAATCGAACCGACGCATAAAGGTTTTGCAGACCTCTCCCTTACCGCTTGGGTACCGCGCCTTGAACTGGGAAGTTTACCGCAGAGGACACACCTTGAGTCAATGCCTTGAGCCATCATTGACTGACTGGAGCGGGAGACGGGACTTGAACCCGCGACCCTCGCCTTGGCAAGGCGATGCTCTACCACTGAGCTACTCCCGCAATTGGTACTAAATGAGTATATCGGGCGGCAGGGATGCGGTCAACGTGACGGGTCCTTGAACAGGGCATTGAGTTCCCTGTAGCTTACGGCCTCCTCGGCGAAAGTGAACGTGCCGTGCTCTCGCATCTCCTGGGCGGCGCGAAGGAAAGCGCCAAGGGCGGCACGCGAGAGGGCGCTGCCAACGCTGACGCGTCTGACTCCAATTGCTGAAAGATCGTTCAAGCTCAGTTGAGAGCCTTGCAGCCCCATCACGACATTCACTGGACGATCCACAGAACTGACTACAGCAGCAATGTCTTCCTTCTTAGTGAGTCCCGGCGCATAGAGGACATCGGCGCCAGCCTCCTGATAGGCCTGCAATCGCTGAATTGTGTCTTTCAGATTTGGACGGCCTACCAGGTAGTTTTCAGCCCTGGCCGTCAGAGTGAACGCAAAGGGAAGCGAGCGTACTACCTCCGCTGCTGCGCGGATACGCTCAACCGCTAGCTCCTTTTCGTAGATCGGGTCATTTGAGCGGCCAGTTGCATCTTCAATGGAGCCACCGACAAGTCCTGCGGCAGCCGCAAGCCGGATGGTTTCTGCGGCGATTTCCGGTGTGTCTCCAAAGCCATTTCCGAGGTCGCCGCTCACTGGCAGATCCGTTGCTGATGCGATTGCGGAGACGTGCGCCATCATTTCGTCGCGGCTCACCGTGTTGTCCTGTTTCCCGGCAGAGAAGGCATAGCCGGCGCTGGTGGTCGCCAGTGCCTCAAAGGCAAGGTACGCAAGCAGCCGTGCTGTACCTATATCCCACGGATTGGGAATAATAAATGCACTGTCACGCTCATGGAGCGCGCGAAAGGCCTGCCCTTTTTCAGTCTGCGTCAGCATAAGGATTACATCGCTCCTGCGAGAGTAGAGGGAAGGCCGAATGTTCCATCCACCACTTCCACGAAGTTCCTCTCTTCTCGAAGAATAAAGCGCTTGGCCTGTGCCGTGGCGAAATTCTCCCGGGCTTCCGGATCAGACTTCAAGCGTGCCCGGTAGGTCTCATAAACGGCGAGGCTGGTGAAAGCAATCAGGCCCCAGCCCACGTAGTTTGTACCTTCGTGAGGAAGAAAATATCCGACAAGATGGCCGCCGCAGCGCGGAATGATGCGGCCCCAATTCTCGGCATACTTTTTGAATCCGTCTCGCTGGAACGGATCGATCTCATAGCGGATGATGCACATGATCGTCATGGATATCCTCTCAATGGCCGGTCTGGCGGATGAATCGCCATAGCTAACGGTCAGCGCCGCACCTGTAGCCACGATGCCCACAATGGCTTCGCGACGGCTGATCTGTTTGACGGAAGGTTTTGTGGGCTGCATAAGTGACAGTATGCTGCTTGTTGGGCATCAACGATTCGTTTACGATAAAAGTATGTATGTCAAAGACTACGCTGACACCGCGGCCTCCAGAATCGCGGCAGCCATCGGCGAGCCGGCACGAGCCCGCATGCTCTATTGCCTAATGGACGGCCACGCACGAACGAGCACCGAACTTGCGGTGGTCTCTGATGTGAGTCCGTCGACTGCGAGCGTGCATCTGAACCGGCTGAAAACCGAGAATCTGGTGAAGGTGTTTGTTCAGGGAAAGCATCGCTACTACAGCCTGGAAGGACCCAGGGTTGCGTGTGTACTGGAAGGGCTAAGTGTTCTTGCCGGTGGTTCCCGCGAAAAATTTGTGCCGAGCACGCCAAACCGCATGCGCGAAGCACGGACTTGTTACGATCACATGGCCGGAACAGTCGCTGTAGCGCTTCACGACCGCTTCAAGACTTTGAGATGGTTGTCAGCCGGCGCGGCAGATCGCAGCAATACATATGATCTCACTCAAGCTGGGACGAAGGCATTTGAGGCGCTTGGAGTTGATCTCGATGCAACCAGGGCCTTGCGCCGCCACTTTGCCTACGCATGCCTGGATTGGAGCGAGCGGCGGCCCCATATTGGTGGCGCTTTGGGAGCAGCTTTATTGCAGGTTGCGTTCAAAAGGAAGTGGGTGACGCAGGATCTCGACAGTAGAGCTTTAAGCGTTACAAGTTTTGGACAGCGCGAAATGCTGGCGCGATTCGATATTCAGATTTAAGGGTGTTATCGCCATAACGCCTATAAGGCACTGTGTACAACTCGCCCTACGCCCATTTCGATTCCAGTAATAGCGCCATCCCGCATGTGAATAATGCGGTCGGCGATGGCCGCGGCTTCAGGATTGTGTGTAATCATCAGCACGGTCTGTTTGAACTCGCGATTCGCATGCTGCAACATCTCGAGCACCGTATCTGAGTTCTGCGTATCCAGATTGCCGGTAGGCTCGTCGGCGAGCACGATCGCTGGCTGCGTAATGAGCGCGCGGGCAATGGCGACGCGCTGTTGTTCTCCGCCAGAGAGTTCAGATGGGCGATGTTCCAGTCGCCCATTCAATCCAAGCAGATCGGTCAAGTGGCTGAGATATGCCTGATCCAATGGTTCGGATTTTCCCGCAATGTCGTAGGCGATCTCGATATTGGCTCGTGCCGAAAGCGTAGGCAGCAGGTTGAATTTCTGAAAGATGAAACCAATCTTCGATTTCCGCATGTGCGTGCGTTCAGCGTCGTTGAGTGTGGCGAAATCGACACCGCCGATGATCACGCGCCCGGAACTCGCGCGAGTTAACCCACCTAGCAGGTAGAACAGCGTCGATTTGCCACTCCCCGAAGGTCCTACAATACTGACAAACTCGCCGGGGTCGATCGAGAATGTGACATGGCGAAGAGCAGGGACTTCGAGCTTGCCGCTCCGGTACACCTTGCCCAGATTTTCCACGCTGATAATCGGCTGCACTTGTCGATTGTAAATGGAGAGCCTCGGTTACTCGTTAAAGCATCATGAAGCCACTGCCGGCGCAAACTGGTGGTCGGGATCGAACAGCGGCCGCATGACCTTTTTCGGCCCGCGCTTGCGTGCGATCATGATGCGGATGCGCTCCAGCATCTCAACTGGCGTGCATGCGCCCTTGGGCAGAAAAGCGTCGGCCCGGTTGGCGCGCTCGAATGCCTTCACCGTTCCGCTGATGAGGATCATCGGCACTTCCGACGAGATATCTTTCATGCGGCGAACCATCTCGTTGCCGTCCATCTGCGGCATGATTAGATCACTGAGCACGAGGTCAATATTGCCGTTGCGGAATATTTCGAGCGCCTCTTCGCCGTTCATAGCGGTGATGACGCGGTAGCCGCGGGTTTCGAGTAAAAATTTGCGGACAGCTAGAGCCTGTTCGTTATCGTCTACGCATAGGATCGTCTTCTTGGGCCTCATCGGTTTCCTGACTCTGCCCCGCGAGCACAGCGGGGCGGCTTCCACGGGCACACGTATCCGTTGTGCATCCGCAAAGAGATTGCATTGACCGCATCCTGGGTCCGAAAGGCAACAACGCAACGGCCGCGTGGCAGGCCATCGCAAAGCGCGTGCCCTGTCGTCTACACGGTGCCGCGGCCCGGTTCGGACCAGGATGCGGAGAGTCAAGAGTGCATGGCATGGTTGCCTGCGACCAGATGCTGCGTGCGCGCTTCTCGGAGTGCTCCCCGGAATATAGCAGGCGGCGAGGGCGCACATGCAGCGCACTCTTGCTCTAACTCAAATTGTGTTTAATATGCGAAAGTTGCGTTCCAATATTCCGAAACGCTTGCCAAGAGTACGAAGCGCGCCACGCTGTGTAAATGGGGAATAGGAAGCGAAAAGACGTGTGATTTTTTCCTCAAGTTCCACCGCATTTTGTTTTCCTAAAGCCAGTATTGCGAAAACTACGCAAACACCCTGTTGAAAGCATGTGAATCACTCAAGGAAAAACCGTCCATTTGCAACAGGAACAGTGCTGCCTCCAACGCGCACTTCGCCAATTTTTTCCCCAAGCCATTTCGCGCTCGTGTAAATAGAGCTTGGACGTTGTATCTCAATGCCCTGACGGATGAGTACTTTGGTACCGGATGCGACGATTTTGTTCCGCACGAGATAGGAGATCGCACAGCCCGCCGCCGATCCCGTTGCAGGATCTTCACCTCCATACCATTGCATCCGCGCACGCCACACGCCATCACTTTCAGGAGCAATCGGATAGAAGAATTTTGCGTCGCTGTCGCGCAAATAACGCTCCGCCTTACTGTGATCGATGCGAAGACGTCCGAGAGCTTCCACCGATTTGAGTGGCACGAGGCATTGAGGCAGCCCAGTCGAGACACTCTGCGGGATCCACTGCGAAGCAAGATCCTCGACACTCAGGCCCAGCAATGGGGCGATCCGTTCAGGATCGTGTTTAAGGCCGAAGATCGGCTCTGGCTGAGTCATCTCTCCATAGACAGCCCGGGAACCCGTCTGCGTGGCTGCAAAGGCCACAGGCACGATTCCTGCATTGAGGTCGAGACGGATGAGGTTCGCATTCATATATTCCGGGAAAAGATTACGGATAGTAGCCGCGGTTCCAAGCGTCGGATGACCGGCAAAAGGAAACTCCTCTTCAGTTGTGAAAATGCGAACGCGCACACCGCGTTCCTGCTCGATGGCGGCATCGCGGCGGCAGATGAAAGTTGTCTCTGAGAGATTGGTCTCCCGCGCCAGTATCTGCATCTGCTCTGTTGAGAGATGCCCGGCGTCGGGAAAGACAGCGAGTTGATTTCCGGCAAATGGCGTATCGGTGAATACGTCGCAGAGATGATATTCAAGTTGCATGGAAACAGTATGCGGTAAGCGCAGCCCGCATACTGTCTAATCCCGTTTCAGCCGCGCTTTCGTAGACCACAACCCGGCCGAGGGAGTGCTGATGAAGAAGACCTCTTCGCCATCCGGCATGGTGTTCCAGCCTTCCTGCATGCGATCGGGGGAATATCGGTCGAGCGCTTCCTTTAGATCGGCGTATTGGTAGTTCACGCTCTCGATCTCCTCTTTCGACAGATGCCCTGGCGCATAGCGGATGGTGAAACGTCCTTCAGAAGAGCCGTGAATGAGATGTGCGGTGCCATGCGCAAGGTTCTGCATATCCGCCTGCTTGCGGTAGTTTTCAAGAATCTTGGGCGTGCCGCTGTAACCGTACTTGCGAATGAGCGCATCGACCTGTGGCTGTTCGCCAAAGCGTTCCAGCCCAGGCGCAAGAATGAGAAGCTCACCGCCATCCGCAATCACCATGCGCGTGCGATAGACGGCTTTGTTCGCTACCCATGTGCTGCGGAATTCGTCACCCTGCATCACAGCTACGACTTTTTTAATCGGCTGATCGAAGGTGGTGATGTTCTGCTCGCGGCTGGCACGCGCCGCCATAAGATAAGTATCAAGATCGTCGCCAACATAAATGCCGCTGGTGACGAGCTGATTCGCGGCATTGCGTTTCATCACAACCTGCAGATAGACATCGGGCAAATGGCCAAGAAATTCTTTCTCAGCCCAGTTGTAGCAATGTCGCAGCGGCGTAATGAGATTGCCAAGATTGTTCTCGATGCCATAGATGGCAGCAGCGATATGCGAGGCGCAAATGGTCTCTTTTCCTCCCAGGCCGATGAAGTAATTCTTGTTGTGGTTCGCAAATCCCAGTACTTCATGTGGAACCACGTGTCCGACATTGATGATGAGATCCCATTTCTCCTGCATCAGCGAGGAGTTGAGATCCACCGGTATCTCCCAATCGGCCTTGCCTCCAGTGCTCTCGGCAACCAGCGAAGCCGGAATGGTACCGATGCGCGTAACGCCGTTGAGCCAGTCATGAGCGTGAATGTGGTCGTTTGGAATCGAGCCGAACATCCAGCGGTTCTCGGCTTCCGTATGCGGAACATGCTGCCCCAGCGTGGGGATTACATGGACATCGCAGGCAGGCGCAAGCGCGTTGTAGAGCGTCTCGGTAATCTTGCCCGCGCCGCTGTGGGCGCGCGTGAGATCGGGTGGAAGTAGCAGGACGCGGCGCAGGTCTTTGCCGATGCGGGTGCGGGCTTCATCCAGCAACTGGAGAGCAAGTGCGTCAATGGTTTCGCGAGAGAGTTCGTCGGCTTCTTGGAAAAACCAGGGCATATATCCATGTTCTCACAGTGGTCAGACCAGAAACGCGAATGCAGGAAGAGGGTCCGTCAATCAGAGGAAAGGTTCCCGGAAGCAGGTATGCCTATTCCAAAACCTGTGCATGGCGTGCTCTATTGTGGCTGATTTACCAGGAAAGTCGTGACTTCCTTGAATTTGGCGTTCAGATCGTCCTTCTCCTGCTGGCTGAACTTCTGTTGCAGGGCAATCTGCTCTTGAGCCTTTTCACGCTGGCCGGAGTGCGAATACGCGAGCCCAAGCCGGTAGTGCGCTTTTGAAAAATCCGACTTGAGCGCGATCGCCTTTTCCAAGGGATCAATACTCTCTTGCCAGAGGTTCTGCTGTTGGTCGACAATGCCTTTCTGATAGTACGCCTCAGAAGATTTAGGATCAGCGGCTATGGCGCGATCAAGAAGCGTCCGCGCAAGGTTCAGATTCTCGCTGGAACTCGGCCGGTGCAGGATGCTGGCTGCGGCATACGTCGAAGCCGCCGCATTCTGCGGATGCCGTTGCGCAAAGCCCTCAAGTGCATCGCAGCCAGGGCTCTCGTCGGGAATCAGGCTGCAACTGTGGCCCAGCAGGCTGGCATAGAAGTCATTGTCAGGATCGCGTGCAAGTAGCTGCGCGAAGACTGGCGCAGCGCCCGAAAAATCATTGTTGGCATACTTGGCGATCCCAAGTCCCATGCGCAGACGCGCACTGTCAGGATAGCGGGACATACCTGCTTCGAAGACCTTAATCCCGGGATCAAAGGTCCAGTGACGGAGAAATTCCAGCCCTAGCGCATAGATATTTGCCTCGCTGGGATCGAGTGTTGCTGATTTTTGCATATGCTCGCCTGCTTGCTGATAATGGCCCTGCTTTTCTTCAATGTCTCCGAGAAGCGATTGTGCCTGGGCAGACGATTCCACATTGGGCGCTCCTCCCAGAACCTCTCCAGCCTTCGCAAGCTGCCCAGCATCAAATAGTGCAAGCGCCCAGTTATAGAGCAGATCAGTATCGGCAGGATTTTTCCTGGCTGCGATGGAAAGGGCCATTGCAGCCTGAGCCGGCTGTTTTACCTGCATCAGCGCAAGCCCGAGATTGGACTGTGTCTGTGCATTCTGCGGATCGAGCGCAGCAGCTTTTTTGAGGGCACGCACAGCATCCTCATTACGGTTGAGCTTCAGGTATGCCGCTCCAAGGTTGGCATATGCCGGGGCCAAGGAGCGCGACAGGCTGGCAGCTTTTTCAAGCAGTGGCAGTGCATCGGTGAAATTGCCCTGTTCGGCATAAAGAAGGCCTAGAGCTTCGGTAGCTTCAAAGCTTGCAGGATACCGGCTGACAAGATCGAGCAAAACCGGTTCAGCCTGCTGGCTACGGCCCTGATCTTCTGCATTGAGCGCACGGGTGAGGGCAGCCTTGTCCGCGACAGTCATCGTACGGGAAGGAGAATGGGTGGATTGCTGCGCATAAGTCGTGGAGGGAATCAAAAATGCAAGCAGAAACAGGGAGTAGTGGGGGCATTTCAGAAGAGAAGGAATGGAAGGGACGGCCACGATTTGTTAGAACTCTCCGATGGGTGCTGCTGGTTGGCAGCACCCATCGGAATTGAGTGTAGCTCTTAGAAGTTGTACTTCAAAGAGAATTGGAAGAAGCGCGAGTCAGGCGTGAAGCTTTGGAAGAAACGCGCTCCAGTGATCTGACCGCCATTGGGCCCGATGCCGGTATTACCTGAATAACCTGGGCTGGCATAGGCAGGAGTGTTAAGAAGGTTAAAGACATCGGCCCGGAATTCCAGGTTTTGTTCGTGGAATGTCGGGAATGACTTGAACAACGAGGAGTCAATCCGGACATAGCCAGGTCCATAAATCTGGTCACGAGGGCTTCCCAGATAGGGCAGCGCAGCTATACCGCTGACTGTGCCAGACGTAAGCACCTTTGGGTTCCTGAAGGAGCATGGGTTATACCAGTTCTCCACTGTGCGCACTTTAGTCGGACAAGTGAAGCTGTCTGATCCAGAGTAGCTTGGATCCGGAGTGCCTCCTCCTTTGAATGGATCGGCGATGCGGGTTGCAAGCGCAGTTGCTCCTGATGGAGTGGAGATATTGCTGGTATACACGGTAAACGGCTCACCAGTTTGAGAACGGTATGTCTGGCTGGTAGACCATCCGCCGATCAGATAATCGAGTGCGCGATTGGTATTGTTGAGATACTTGCGCCCCTTACCAAACGGTAATTGATAGTTAGCATTGAAGGTGAAACGGTGGCGTACATCAAATGGCGAGTTTGCGTAATCCAGACCAATCGGAATGATGTTCGTACCGCGATAGCCTAGGTCACCTGTGCTGCCAAGAGGCGTAGGTGCATTGTCCAGAGAGTGTGAGTAAGTGTATGACGCCAGGTAGCTCAGGCCGTTGGAGAAGCGGCGTTCCACTTTGGCCTGGAGCGAGTTGTAACTCGAACTTCCATCGTATGCCGTATAGGCCACACCACCGAAATCAGGGAATGGAAGCAGTGCGTTTGGACTTGGGCTGCCATAGCTGTTAGGCGCCAGAGCTACCTGCCCATTTGGGTTTGGGAATACCTGAAGGTGGCGTGAGACCGATCCGACATACGATACCGTGGCTACCACGTTATTTCCGAATCCATGTTCAACAGCTAGATTGAACTGTTGGCTGTATGGAGTCTTGGCATGAGGCTCGCTGCCACGTAGCGCAGGTGTTGAGACGGCATTGAAGAGTCCCTCGGCAATTTGGGTTGTAAAACCGGTTGCGAGAGAGAGGCCGTTGGTCGGACAAGTTCCGCCGAGCGTGCAACTCGTGGGGGCAGCGTAGCTGGAATCGTACTCAAATGGATGGTTTTCACCCAAATTTGGATAATATCCGGTGCTTTCCAGACCGCCGAAGAAAATGCCGTAGCCGGTACGAAGAACGGTATGGTCATCGAGCCGGTAGGCCATGCCAAAGCGTGGCGCAAAATTCGCCTTCTGCGCAGTGATAAGGCCGTTATTGCTGCTGTACTGCAGGGTAATGTTGTCTTTGGCCAGAAGCGCTAAGAACTTATCTGCTAACACAACATCTTTGCTTTTTTCCGGGATGACATAAACGCCTGTCCCCCCGCTGGCCGTAGGTGCATTTGTCGGATAAAACAATGCCTGATGGCCGTGACGCTCAGCATAAGGCTGGAAGAACTCATAGCGTACGCCGAGGTTAAGAGTGAGCTTCTGATTGACCTTCCAGTCATCCTGGAAATATACAGAGCGGTTCCAGCGAACATCATCTGAAGTGAATATGTTAGAGATTGCTGCGCTGTTCATGTTGTCGGTGATGAAGTCTGCTGCACCAAAACCCGTATTCGATACGCCAGACTGGGAGGTATATACACCGTTGAACGTATATGAGCCGCGGGGTTGCGTTGGCTGCATAGTGGAGAAACGAACACGCTGGAAGTTGACGCCCATCTTGAGCGCATGATTCCCCACGATTTTTGTTACGTTGTCGAGAATCTGATAGACATTCTGATATTCGTTCGAAACATAGAACGTCGGCGAACCGAAGCCAGAGAGTCCGGTGATGGAAACGTTTGGTAAACCGCCATTATTTTGACTAAATGGAATGCCGCCTAATCCGATAGTCGGGGCAATATTGGTATTGCCATTCTCTTGGAGAAATCCGAAGTGGCCATAGTTATAGCCAAAGCGAAATTCATTTGAAAGAGTTGGTGTGAAGACGTGAGTTTCTGAACCAGCAAAGCCTTCACCCAAACTGATGATCTGTCCATCATCGCTGAACCCGCCGCCATCAAGAATCTTTCCAAGCGGTGGAGGACGATAACCTGGTTCGTGACGATAGCTGAAGCGTCCGAAGATTTGATCTTTGGGACTGATGTTCCAATCCATGCGCGTGTCCCACTGCCACGTGTTGTCAAGCGCATTCGTTTGCACAGAGTAGTTGTTATAGGTCTGGCCTGTGCTGCCGAGGTTGAGGCTCGGATACAACGACAGGATATTCTGGCCTACGGAACTGATCTGATTCGAGCAGAATACGTTTTGCGCGCCATTGCAGGATTGTGAAGCTGTGCCATTGGCTGTAGCGTTTGGAGTGTACAGCGTAATGGGCACGCCGCCGGAGTTATTTGAACCAGTCAGTAATTCACTGAAATTGCCTTGGCGCATGAGCGCCGTAGGCACAGTCATATTCGTATGCGTTTCGCCAAAAATGATACGGTTGGCTTCCACGTCGCCGAAGAAGAAAAGCTTGTTGCGGAAGATCGGAAAGCCCAGAGTCGCACCAAATTGGTTTTGACGGTATTTGGGTACTGGGTTAGAACCATCGAAGAACTGGCGGACCGTAAATGCGTCGTTGCGGACATATTCCCACAAATTACCGTGGATCTGGTTTGTGCCTGACTTAATGCTGGCATTCATTACAGCGCCAGCAGAGTGACCGAACTCAGCGCTATAAGCACCAGTTTGTACTTTGAATTCGGCCAGGGCGTCCGGTGGAGGACGCACGATGAAGCTTGCGCCGTTCAGGAAGTCGACGACATTGTTATTGTTGTCCACACCGTCGAGGATGAAGTTATTCTGTTCAGCGCGTTGACCGTTAGCGTTGAAGTCGCCGGCCCCGGCGCCGCGTGAACCTGCTGGCGGTGACACGCCTGCAGAGAGTTGTGCGATGAAGACCCAATTGCGCCCGTTGAGTGGTGTGTTGTTGATCGTTTTGGTATCGATTACCTGACCACTGGAACCATCCTCAGTCTGCATGAGAGGAGGAGCTGTCGTTACCTCAACTGTTTCCGTTGCACTGCCCAGCTTGAGTTGCAGATTAATGGCCAAACGCTGCTGCACGTCAAGGTGTACGTTCTGCTGTGTCGTAGTCGAGAAACCAGTTGCGGATGCTGAAACGGAGTAGTTTCCAATCTTAATCGGAGAAAACGTATACACGCCATTGCCGTCAGCGGTCGTTTTTAGCACCAATCCTGTGTCGATGCTGGTTAGAGTCACCTGTGCGTTGGGAACGACAGCCTCACTGGCGTCGGTTACGGTGCCGGTGATTGTTCCCTGATCTGCCTGCGCAAATGCTTGGCTTGTTGGTAATAAGCTCAAAAGTGCGAGCAGGAAGAGATAGCGCAACGGCCTGCCCGATTGTCGTAAATTTCTTAATTTCATATGTGTCACTTCAACCTCCAAAGACGTTCATTGCTCCTTGCAAATCTACTTCACTGTGCAACCTCGCCATCTGGCATGTGCGAAGCAGGTTCGACTTCAAACCGCCGGAACTGTACTTAAAGAACCTCTCTTCTCTCTGAACATTGTTTTCCTTTTAAACGAAGGGAAACGTTTTCCTTTTGGGCGAATAGAAACCGTGGGAGTTGTTATCTCCGAGCCCTTAAAATACGTGATGCGCTTGTCCAGTGAAAGCGAATGCAATACGGATGTACACGGATACATTCACAGGAAGTGAAGATAATCAGCCGAAACAATCGTTGTCAATATAAATCTCAACCGACGATGCGGCAGTAACTCTTTATCAACAAGTCAAGTCGCCAAAAACAATGAAAGACGCCGTGGAGGGGATAATTTGTCTATAAACTCTGTCAGGCAGGTTACAGCAAGGATTGTGTAATCTCAACCGGTCTTGGCAAAAATTTAGACGTTAATTTTAAGTGCATTTTGCCCGGCTACCGCCACGCTGTCTCGTGTCGAGCCCTTCACCAGATACATCATCGCATCTGCTGCGCGAATGATCTGGTGAACGGAATTTCCGTCTTCGGGGTACGTGGCGACTCCAAAGCTTGCGCGAATATTGAACCCCAGATTCTTGTTCACGCGGAACGAATGGGAGCGCAAAGACTGATGTACCTGCTCTGCCGTACGCCGCGCCAGGTCCTTTCCCGTTTCTGGAAGCAATATGATGAATTCATCGCCGCCATAGCGAAAGACTGCATCGGTCTTATGCACGAGTGAACGAAGGAGCTGTCCCACTTCGGCCAGTAAAAGGCTGCCAGCCTGATGCCCGTGCGCATCGTTGACTAGTTTGAAATGATCCAGGTCGATGAAGATGACACTGAACGATGTTTTCGTACGCGAGGCCCGCTCAAACTCCGTCTCAAGCATGCGATAGAGGTGCCGCTGGTTGTAGAGTCCCGTGCAGTCGTCGGTGATCGTCAACTCCTGAATGCGTTCGAAGGCCTGAGCATTTTCAATCGCTATGGCTGCGTAGTCGCATAGCACATGCAGGAACGAAATCGTGTAATCGGTAAAGGTTTCAAGCTTGCAGTTGAAAAGCTGGATCACACCCAGCGTGCGCTGCCGGGAGCGCAGGGGCATGCAGATTGCCGAGTGTACATGGAAGGTGCGGTCGTCCTTTTTATGCACGAAACTTGGATCTGCAAAACGAGGATCGAGGCTGGCTTCCGGCACGATCAGGCTTTCGCCGCGCTCTGCGACCCATCCTGCTATGCCTTCGCCGACCTTTACACGCAGGTCGTGTAATTCCGCCTCGGTTTGTCCTACGGCAACGGCGTAATAGAGCTCCTGGCGTTCTTCGTCCAGCATCAGCAGGGACCAGGTCTCGGGCTCAAAGAACTGTGCCATCTGCTGCATAATGGCGCGCAGGATCGAGTCAAGATCTAGCGCAGAGGTGATCGCTCGCGCCACATTATGAAATACAAGCAGGTCTTTCAACGTCGCATTGGGGTCAACAAGCAAATCCATGGGAAATAGAGAATCAATGTTGCTGATTTTGACATATTCAGTGCATTTTTACGTTAAGTGACGGGCCGGTATGTACTCCGAAGTTATCTTGCCGGCAACGGCATTTCCAATGCACTCTTTTTCTCGTTCTTCTTATTCCAAAAGGAGCCTGATACGCTGTTCGCGCATCTCTTATGTAGACCTAAATATAGGCTCTAATTCTCTCTGGGGGAAGCATGCAGGGAATTACGCAAATACCGGCAGTTCTCGAAGGGCGACGTCCAAGAGTTCTGATCATCGGCGGAGGCTTCGCCGGGACCCATGCGGCCAAGTCGCTGGCGCATCTGCCTGTTGATGTAACCATTGTCGACCGGCGGAATCACTTCACCTTCCAGCCGCTGCTCTATCAGGTGGCTCTCGCCGTGCTTTCTCCGGCCAATATTGCCTCGCCCATCCGCACCATCTTTCGCGGAAAACCCAATATCGAAGTTCTTATGGATGAGGCCCTCAGCTTCGACCTGGAGCGGCGCAGGGTCCACTTCAAGAGCCAGGCGGAGATGAGCTATGACTACCTGATGGTAGCCACCGGAGCCACCCACTCCTACTTCGGTAAGGACCAGTGGGCCCCGATTGCGCCAGGCCTTAAAACCATTGAAGACGCCATCGAGATACGCCGCCGCGTACTGCTGGCGTTCGAACTGGCCGAGCGGCAGATGCTTGAGACTGGCTCACATCCACCGCTAAATTTCGTGGTCATCGGTGGTGGTCCCACAGGAGTCGAGCTGGCCGGAGCCATCTCTGACATCGCCAAGCTCTATATGCGGCACGATTTCCGCCACATCGATCCATCCAAATCACGCGTGCTGTTGATTGAAGGTGGGCCGCGCATCCTCGCTGCGTATCCTGAGGACCTTTCCGTCAAGGCTGTTGAGCAACTGACTGACCTCGGTGTGGAAGTGCATACGGGAATGCAAGTCACCGATATCCAGCCCGGATATGTGATCGCCGGCAACCAGCATCTGGATGCTGTTGTCACAGTATGGGCCGCAGGTGTAGCTGCATCGCCGCTCGGCAAGCTGTTGGGCTTTGAAACCGACAGACGCGGCTGCGTGCTGGTCAACGAGACGCTCAATCCACCCGGTCATCCTGATATCTTCGTCTGCGGAGACCTGGCCCACGTCGAACAAGACGGCAAACAGGTTCCAGGAGTAGCGCAGCCCGCCATGCAGATGGGCGCTCACGTCGCCAAAATGATCGAGCAGGACCTGAATCGCAAGCCGCGCACAGCCTTCCGCTACTTCGACAAGGGCGACATGGCGACCATCGGACGACTCGCCGCCGTGGCCAAAATCGAATGGCCGTTCAAAGCGCACTGGAGCGGTTTCATGGCCTGGGCCACCTGGCTGACCATCCACATCACATTTCTCATCGGATTCCGCAATCGCTTTGCCGTGTTCTTCGAATGGATCTGGAATTACTTCACGTTCACTCGCGGAGCGCGCCTCATCACTGGCAGTCATGTACTGCCCGGATGGAGCGAGCAACCCGGAGTCGAGGGGCCCTCATCGGAGATACCGCTCGATCCAACCTCACCCGATGCCCGCGAACATGCAAAAGCAAAACCGGCCGCCGATTGAATCTCGCTCACTCTTCGCCAATATCCTCATTCCAAACTTCCGGATGGGACGCAATGAATTGCGCAAGCAGCGCGACGCATTCCTGCGAGTCCAGGTCGATGACCTCAACTCCCAGTGAGCGCAGCCACTCCACACCACCCTGAAATGTCCGGCTCTCTCCGACAACAACTGTCTTGAATCCAAACTGTCGAATCAGCCCGCTGCAATACCAGCAGGGCGCAAGGGTCGTCACCATAATTAAATCCCGATAGGACCGTTGCCGGCCAGCATTGCGAAAGGCATCTGTCTCCCCATGCGAGGAAGGGTCATTATGCTGCACACGGCGATTGTGTCCCGCGCCAATGAGCTTGCCTTCGGGCGTAAAAATAGCTGCGCCGATAGGGATACCGCCTTCGCTCAACCCAGTACGGGCTTCCTCAAGAGCGACTGCCAGCATGTCTTGGTGGCGTGCGATGGTCGACATGAACTCACATTACAGGAAGCAGCGCGGAGGAAGAACAGTTGCGCCCTTCTCGAATAAACATTCCGTAAAAATACCAATTACATCCAGCACTTCAGATGCTCAAGGAACCGCCGCTCATCTATCCTCAAGAATCAACCATCAGGAGGCCAGTTGCTCTTTCGCGCCAGAGTTAGTATCTCCGCCATCGCCATTGTTAGCTCGCTGAGCTTCTCTGCGTCCTCCTTTTGCCAGGCAAACACAGAGAGGGTGGAAGCACGGCTTCCCAACGGGCGCATGGTCGTTCCGCAGGGAACGTGGCACACCGTCGCCCCCTATCCGTTTGCGCTCGCTGTCCGTCCTGATGGGCAGCAGATCGTCCTCCCCGCCATCGGCTGGCCTTATTCGCTGAATGTCATCGACCATCCTGATACGCCAGAAGAGCGAACCACGCGGATTCCAGCCTCTGACGATGGCGACCCTGAAGTGCAGGTACATGCCGGTGTCGCATACTCGCCCGATGGCCGGCTGCTCTACGACGCGACTGGAGACACCGGAGCCGTAGACGTGCTCTCCATCGATACCTGGAAACGCGTAGCCCGGATATCGCTCGACGGACCAGCAAATGGAACGAACTACGCCGCCAGTTTTGCTGCCAATCTCGCCCTCTCCCGCGACGGGCGAACGCTCTACATCATCGATCAAGGTAATTGGCGCGTCGTAGTCATCGATACGGCAAGCCGCGAGCGCCTGTCCTCTATCCCCACCGGAGCGAATCCGCTTGCAATTGCTCTTTCCGAAGATGGCAAGCTGCTCCATATCACCAACTCTGGCCTCTTCGAGTACAAGCTCATCGAAGGCGTGAAACGCGAGGACACACTCAACACTGGCCTGCATTTTCCTCCCTTCGGCTATCCGTCTAAAGAAGCGCGTAACGGAGCCGTAGTGGAAGGCCGCAAAGTATCCGGCCTGGGCAATGAAAACGATGTGCGGGGAAGCTCGCTATGGACCTATGACATCAGCAACGCATCGAAGCCTGTCATCACCGCAAAGCTCCGCCTGGGCAGCACCATTACAGAGCGCAGGCATGGAGTCGTAGGCGGCGCATCGCCCTCAGGCGTCATCGCCGATCCAAGCCATGTATACGTCACCCTCTCGCATGAAGACGTAGTAGCCGTAATTTCACCGGATGGCAGCCGCATCCAGCAGCAAATCACACTCACCCCATTTACTGGAGCCGCATTTCAGGACAGCACAGGTCATTCTTTGAAAGGTGTCATGCCCGCAGGTCTGGCACAGGATGCAGGCCGCCTCTACGTAACCGAGGCAGGCATCAATGCGGTAGCCGTTATCGAAAAGAGTTCTGCAAAAGTGCTTGGCCACTGGAACGTCGGCTGGTATCCATCCGCTGCTGCTGTTTCTCCTGACGGCAGCAAAGTCTACGTCGTGAACACCAAGGGGAAAGGAACCGGACCGAATGCGGATCATTCATCTACCTCGAAGCGGCACGGCAAATACATCGCCGAGCTGGCATTCGGCAGCCTGTCCGTCATTCCCAGCAAGGCGTCCGAAGAAGAACTCGCGGCCTCTACTGCTTCCGCAGTCAAAAACAATCAGGCAGCGCTCGTGCCCGATGGCAAGCTACCCCGCCTGAAGCATGTTTTTTTGATCATCCGCGAGAATCGCACCTTTGACGAAATCTTCGGAGATCTGCCTAACGCCGATGGCGACTCCACACTGGCGCGATGGGGCATGCACGGCTGGACTGAGGAAGGCACTCCCATCAAGGATGTTCCGGTGACGCCCAACGCACATGCTCTCGTCCAGCAGTTCGTAACCAGTGACCGCTTCTTCGTCGATGGCGATGTCTCTGCCGATGGCCACCGTTGGGCCGTCGGCATCGCGCCAACTCCGTGGATGGATATGTCCTGGACCACGAATTACTCCGGGCGGCGCAAAGGCGATGCCTTCAGTCCAACCGTAGGCCGTCGCGCTTTTGGAGGCGGTGCAGACGGTCCCATGCCAGAAGACGAGCCTCAGTACGGATCGCTCTGGGAGCACATCGCAAACGCAGGGCTAAGCATTCGGAACTACGGTGAAGGATTGGAGGTGGAAGGTGCCGAAGAGCAGGAAGGAGCAGAACCGGAAGGCCACCGCCTGATCATGAATTCTCCGGTGCCAAAGCCTGTTTTCGAGTCGACCGACCGCCGCTTCCCAACCTTCAACGTCGGTATTCCTGATCAATTTCGCTTCGAAGAATTCTCCAAGGACATGGATCGGCAGCTTGCGAAAGGGAAGGTGGCCTCACTCATCGTTATCCGCCTCCCAAACGATCACACCGCCGCACCGCGTCCGGCAGATGGATATCCATACCGGGCCTCTTACGTTGCCGATAACGATCTCGCCCTCGGCAAAATCATCGACAAGCTCTCGCATAGTTCCATATGGAAAGACAGCGCGGTCTTCGTCATTGAAGACGACGCGCAGGGCGGCGTGGATCACGTCGACGCGCATCGCAGCCCCGTGCTGGTCATGAGCCCTTACGTGCGCAGCGGATTCATCTCGCACCGTCATTGCAGCATGCCAAGTGTGCAGAAGACCATCTATGAGCTTCTCGGCGTAGGATCCTTGAACCTAGAAGACGCATTAGCTGCGGATATGAGCGACATGTTCAACACAAACGCAGACGTTTCGCCATACACAGCCAAAGCCTCCGACACCCGCATCTTCGATCCGGCACGCGCCCGCTTTGCACGTCCCAAAAACAAAGCAGAAACTGCCGCGCTGCGGGACATGGACGACCCCGTTGTCATCCAGGGTGAATTCCATCAGTAAACTAGCGGCTGCTATAGCCATCCCTTGACACAAAACCCGAAGCACCGGAGACTAAACCCTCAAGCACAGGGAAAATCATTGCGGGAGGAAGGCGCGCATTGCCTAGCGTGACGGACGTGTCTAACCAGAAGACCACCGGATACGGCCTGCGCAAAAATATTCTCTCGCCGCTGGAAACGCTGGCGCAATCCGTATCAGCCATCGCGCCAACCGCCACTCCCACCATGACTATCCCGCTGGTCTTCGCCTTGGCCGGAAACGGCACCTGGCTGGTGTACGCCATGGCGACCGCTGCGATGACATTGATTGGCCTGGTAATTGGCTGCTTCGCGCGTCGCTCTGCATCGCCCGGATCGCTCTACACTTACGCCACCGACTCGCTCCCTCCCTGGGCGGCAAGCGTCGCTGGCTGGGCATTACTGTTGGCCTATGCGGCTACTGCCTCATCGGTTGCCGGAGGCTTCGTCAACTACACGAACGTCCTGCTCCATCTTGCCATAGGCAAATCTGCATCGCCCGCTCTTCTGGTCACGATCGCAATTCTCGGCGCGGGCCTCATAGCCTATCGCGACATC
>Ga0137415_10000685_pt1 | contig 33055 bp, 24 predicted proteins | sample CZODoug3_1_1_16f_FD_183082 | JGI IMG/M metagenome (GOLD analysis project Ga0137415, IMG submission 183082) | Vadose zone soil fungal communities from Angelo Coast Range Reserve, California, USA - CZODoug3_1_1_16fungal (Hybrid Assembly) | ecosystem: Environmental > Terrestrial > Soil > Vadose...
CGGAGCAGGGGCAGCCCGCCCATCACCAGGTACACCACGACGCCGAGGAGCACGTTGTAGGCGAAACTCACCAGGAAGAGGAAGATCGGTTCGCTGGCCAGACCAGCCCGGGTGACCGTCCCGTTGACGATCGCGCCCAGTGGATTGAGCGGGGAGAAGCTCCCGGCGGTGGATCCGTGCAGGACCATGAGGCCGGCCAACCGCGCGTTCACGTGATAGCGCCCGGCGAGACGCAGCGCGATGGGCGCCAGCATCGCGACCGCGGCGGGTCCGAGCGCGCCGAGGCTCGTCGGCACCGCGGAAACGACGAACAGTACGACCGGAAGCAGCGCCCTCCTCCCGCCGACCAGTCGCGCGCAGCGGTCGACCAGCCATCCGATGGTGCCGTTCACGATCGCGATGGAGAACAGGTAGGTCACGCCGAGGACCAGCACCAGCAGGTCGGCCGGGAACCCACCGAGCACGCCGGAGACCTTCACCCCGAGCAGGGCTGGACCGACCACGAGGCTCGCCATGAGGGCCAGTGCGCCGATGTTGACCGAGCGCACCGTCCCCAGGACGAATACCGCGACCAGGATGATCGCCGCGATGATTTGGGGCGACATCGACCCTCCAGAGCGTGGGCCCGGACCTGACCCGGGGAGTGTCTGGTCCGAGAGCGGATCAGTCCTTGGTGAGCGCTTCGGTCATGTCGGCCGCGTACCCGGGCTCGACCCGGACGTCGATCAGGGCGCGGCCGCCCGCTTGAACGGTCTCCACCGCGCGGGCGAGCTTGGTCGGGAGGTCTCCTCGGGAGCTGACCGGGCCGAAGCCGGTGAACCCCAGGCTGCGGGCGAAGCCGGCGAGGTCCGCCGAGGGCTCGTCCAGCGCTACCCCGATTGAGGCGTTCCGCACCGGGCGACCACGGGCGATCGCGATGTTCCGCTGGTGAACCTCGTCGTTGTAGAACGACGAGTTGTTCGCCACCACGACCAGCAGCGGGATGTCGTGCTTGCTGGCGGTCCACAGCGCCGTGCCGCCCATCAGCAGATCCCCGTCGCCCAGCACCGCGACGGGCAGGCGTCCGGTCCCGCGCAGCGCGAGAGCGGCGCCCACCGCCATCCCGGGGCCCGATCCCAGACCCGCCCCGCCGTCGTGTCCCAGCACGTCCAGCGGGCCGCGCTGTGGCCAGTAGCGGCCGTCCCAGGACAGTGGGGTGCGGATCAGACAGGGCTGGGTGCCGAGGGTGGCGTCGTGGAGCGCCCGCTCGAGGGCCGGCACGGTGATCATGTCGGCGGACCCGGGGGGATCTGGGAGAGCGCACGCAGCGCCGCCGGTGCCCGCTGTGTGCGTCGCCGCCGGCTCACCATCCGGCGGCACGTGGCGCAGCAGCGCGGCGATGGCGACGTCCGCCCGGCAGGGCAGCGCGAGATCCACCGGTGCCGAACCGAAGGAATCCTTGCTCCACCCGTTGTGCAGCTGGTGGTCCACGCCGGCGGAGATGATCGTGCTGTGCGTCGCGCCGGCGGACCGCAACGTTCCGGCGAGATCGCACCAGTCCAGCGCGAGCACGACGTCGGCCCGCCGGAGCAGCTCGCCGTTGGCCTCGCCGAGGAAGATCGCCGGCGCACCGGCGTGCTGGGGGTGATCGGTGGGGAACGCCGAGGGGAGCTTCGCGTCGGTGATCACGCGTGCCCCGAGGTGCTCGACGAGCCGGATCCGCCGCGCCCAGTCCGCCGTGCTCCGGCCGACCCGGCCGATCAGCACGACCGGTCGCGCGGCGGCGGTCAGCAGCGCGGCCGCGCGGTCGACGGCGGCCGGATCGGGCACCGCGTCAGGGACCGGAGCAATGCGCGCCGCCGGCGGCGGCTCGGCCGCCGAGGTGACCGGTTCCTCCTGGACGGAGACATCCAGGCAGACGTACACCGGGGCCTGGGGATGGGTGCGGGTGACCCGGTTCGCGTGCAGCACCGAGTCGACCGACGCACCGACGGAGGCAGGCTGATCATCCCATTTCAGGTACGGACGCACGATCATCGCCTGGTCGGCGGAGGTGTGGATCCAGTCGATCCAGGGCCGCCGGCGGGCGGCGTCCACTGGCCCGGTCGCCCCGACCACCAGCATCGGGATCCGGTCGCAATAGGCGTTGTAGATGGCCATCGAGGCATGCATCAGGCCGACATTGCTGTGCACCGCGACGGCCATCGGCTGCTCGGTGACCTTGGCGTAGCCGTGGGCGATCGCCACGCAGTGCTCCTCGTGCAGGCACAGCAGGATCTCCGGTCCTCGAGATCCCAGATGGTTGACCAGGCTGTCGTGCAGCCCTCGGAAGCTGGAGCCGGGCGTCAGGGCGATGTGCGTGACCCCGGTCGCGCTCAGCGCCTCGGCGATGAGGTCGCTCCCCCAGGCCGGCCGACCACCGGGGGCCGGGCTCGCTCGATCCTCGCGCTGGGTCGGCGCTGCGTGGGACTGCATCGGGCCTCCGGATGTTCTCCAACGCTGACGCGCGGCCGAGCCAGCTGTCCTTCAGTCCGCCGAAAGGCGCGCCGGGATATGCCGAAAACGTCGTTCACCGGACATATCCGGCGCGATAATCGCCCATTGGGCGGTGACTATTGCACATAGATTGATACGCCGGGGACAGTCCGCGGGTCAAGCCCTCAGCCTCCGTTGCCCTGGTCTGGTCGTGGGATCGCGCGTTCCGACGCACGGAACCGCACATGTACCCGCGGTGCGGGGGCGCAGAGAATCGATGGCATCGCGCCGCCCGCTCCCATGGCATGGGAACCGTGCACATCTTCAACGATTCGAATCGGCGATTGTTGCACACCGCGAACTCGCCAGGACGGGGCTTCAATGTTGAGTGGTCTTCTCGCCAAGGCTGGGCGCGCCGCGCGGCATCGACCGCGTCGAGCTCGCCGGCGTGGTAAGCAGGTCACCCGAACTCGTGGTGAGGAGATTGCCCCCGTGGATCAGGTTGTGCTTCTCAACGAACACGGCGAGGCGTGTGGCACGCAGGACAAGACGGCGGCACATCATCAGGACACCCCGCTGCACCTCGCGTTCTCCTGCTACCTCTTCAACTCCCAAGATCAGTTCCTGCTGACAAGGCGCGCGGACTCGAAGAAGACCTGGCCAGGTGTATGGACGAACTCATGTTGCGGTCATCCCGGTTTGGGTGAAGACATGGTGACGGCCGTGCGTCGGCGGCTGCGGCAGGAGCTCGGAGTATCGGCGACGGACGTAACCTTGATTCTCCCGACCTTCCGGTACCGAGCCAGAATGGACGACGGGATGCTTGAGAACGAAATGTGCCCGGTATTCCGGGCGTGGACCGACAGCGAGCCTGCTCCCGATCCGATGGAAACCGCGGAGACCCATTGGGTCGACTGGGAGCCATTCGTTCAACAGGTGCGCTCGGGTGATCGAGCCGTTTCCCCGTGGTGCTCGATGCAAATCACGGCGCTCTCCCATTGTGGGGTGACCCCGAAACTGTGGCCGCGCGGCGACGAGACACAATTACCAGCCGCATGCCACGTGGCCAGCGGGCGGTAGTTCCACCTAACCGTGCCGGAGCTGGCATGCTGCACTGGTGGGAGAGCCTGGCAATCGAGACCTTGCCCGTGAGATCGGGGCGATGGTGCGTGACCACCGGGTGAGCCAGGGCTTCTCGACACGCCGGCTGGCGGCCGCGGCGGGGGTGTCGCAGCCCTTCCTTTCGAACGTGGAGAACGGCCGCACCATGGTGAGCGTGCCCTCCCTGTACCGGATCGCCGCCGCCCTGGGGGTCGTGCCGTCGGAGCTCATGCCATCCGACGACCAGACGACGATCGTGATCCGTGCAGGTCAGAGCGTCGTGGATCACGGTGCGCCGCCGCTGGCCGTCGAGCAGGACGACCAAGGGCGGACCGAGCTGATCAGGGCCGCGCGGGGGCGGGTCATCGAGGCGTACCGCTTCGACCTGCCGCCCGGCCTACCCGAGACACAGTGGTACGAGCACCTGGGTGAGGACTTCGTGCACGTCCTGGAGGGGCGCCTGCGGCTGAGCTCCGGCGCGCGGGTGTTCGAGCTGGGGCCCGGTGATTCGCTGTGGCTGGACGGGCGGATCCCGCACCGGTGGAGCACCGCGGCGGACAATGAGGGGCTGATCCGATTGCTGTTGGTGACGGCGGCCGACAACAAGTAGTCGTTGCGATTACAAATACGAATCGTTACCCTTGCGATTCGTGTGGGAAATCGCTCCGCAATGGATCGCGCCTAGATTCCGAACGTGGCCAGCGTTCCTGGCCGTGTGCTGGGGCCCGGATCGCTCCCACCGACGCGGAGGAGACCGGTAGGCATGCGGACCGCGCGGACGGGGACCCAACTGCCGAGTTTCGACCTCAGCTGTTTCGCCCGAGGGGCCGAGGACTCCCCGCTGCGCGACAGTGTGGCCGGTGCCCTGGACGAGGCACTGCGCGACACCGGGTTCTTCCTGGCGACCGGCCACGGGATCGACCCCGGGACCAGGAAGGCGATGTTCGCCGCCGCCGGCGCTTTCTTCGGCGAGCCCCTCGAGGTCAAGAACCAGATCGCGATCGGCAACTCCCCGGTCCATCGGGGCTACGTCGCCATCGGTGCCGAAGCCCTCGACGAGACCGCGTACGGGGATGCCAAGGAGACCCTGGACACCGGTGGTGAGCACGGCTCCGACCACCCGGAGGTGGTGGCGGGTACGCCGCTGTACGGCCCGAACCAGTGGCCGAGCACGCCAGGCTTCCGGGAGGCATGGGAGCGGTACTACCCGCAGGCGGTCGAAGCCGCGGGCCGAGTCCAGCGCGCGCTGGCTCGCGCGCTGGGGTTGCCCGACGACTACATCGTGGCGCCGCCCGGCGGCGAGACGATGTACCACCTCAGGCTGATCCACTACCCCTCCCAGGAGGCCCGACCACTGTCTCCCGGCCAGCTGGGTAGCGGTGTGCACACCGACTACGGGTCGGTCACCCTGCTCGCCGACGACGGCGTTGGCGGCCTGCAGGTGATGACGCGGGAGGGAAACTGGCTTCGGGTGAATGTCCCCGAGGACGCGCTGGTGGTGAACCTCGGTGACCTCATGGCGATCTGGACCAACGACCGGTGGGTGTCCAACCCGCACCGGGTGATCAATCCCGCGCACACCGACCGCTACTCCATCCCGCTGTTCGTCACCCCGCCGTTCAACGCCGTCATCTCCTGCATGGACACCTGCCTCGGCCCGGGTGAGCAGCCCAGGTACCGGCCGCAGAAGTCCGGCGAGTACCTCCTTTCGCGCCTGGACTCCACGCACACCTATCGCAACCCCCTGTTGGGAGGGAACTGACGTGGACGTCACGAGCATGCCGAGGGCGTACGGCGCGACCCTGCCCGACTGGGTGTTCGACGAACTCGCCGCCGTGCCGGGTGCGCTGCCCAGCGTCGAGGAGCGGATGGCCCTGGTGCACCGGCTGGCCGCCCGCAACCCGCTGGAGGGATCCGGCGGCCCGTTCGCCGCGCTGGTGGTCAACACCGCCGACGGCGAAGTCGTGTCGGCCGGTGTCAACCTCGTGCTCTCCTCCGGCCTCTCGGCCGCCCACGCCGAAGTCGTCGCCCTCTCCCTTGCCCAGCTGCGCGTGGGCACGTGGGACCTCGGCGCCCAGGACGCCGCCGACCGCGAGCTCGTCGTCAACTGGCGTCCCTGCGCACAGTGCTACGGAGCCACGATGTGGTCGGGTGTGCGGCGGCTGGTCATCGCGGGCGAGGGTCCGGAACTGGAGGAATTGACTGGTTTCGACGAGGGGCCGATGCGGGAGGACTGGGCGGAGCAGTTACGCCGGCGCGGCATCGAGGTGGTCTCGGACGTGTTGCGCGAGCAGGCCGTCGAGGTGTTCGCCGGCTACCGCCGGGTCGTCGCCGAACGGGGCCTGACCGTGTACAACGCGCGCGGGGCAACCGCGCCGGCCTCCGACACACCCTCGAAAGGCGCGGTCGTCGCATGACCGAGACTCAGGACCCGGGGTCAGCGCAGAGCCCGCCACCGGGCGTCATCGTCCGCGAGCAGGAGTACGGCGACCGGGTGGTCGGTGTGGAACCCGGGGGAGTGGAGTTCATCCCCTTCGACCAGCGGCACGGCCGCCCCCGCAAGCTGTTCTGGACGTGGACCTCGCCGAACCTCGAGTTCTCCACCGTCTTCCTGGGCGTCCTGGCGGTCGCCGTGTTCAAGCTGAGCTTCTGGCAGGCCACCGCGGCGATCGTGCTCGGTACCGTGCTGGGCTCGATCCCACTCGGGGTGCTCTCCGCCCGAGGCCCGAGGTACGGGGTCGCGCAGATGGTGCTCGGCCGCGTCCCGTTCGGCTACCGGGGCAACATCCTGCCCGCCACGCTCAACGCCGTCACGGCCGGCATCGGTTGGTTCGCGGTGAACAGCGTCAGCGCAACGTTCGCGCTGAACACGCTCACCGGGCTGCCCAAGTCGCTGTGCCTGGCCGTCGTGGTCGTGGTGGAGGTGGCCATCGCGTTCTTCGGTCACAACCTGGTGCACGCCTTCGCGCGGTACGCGTTCCCCGTGCTGGCCGTGGTGTTCGCGGTCGGCTCAGTGATCATCCTGTTCCAGGCCGACTTCGGCGCCCACCCGGCGGGCGGCGGGGGTGGGTTGGGCGGGTTCCTCGCGGCGACCTCGGCGGCGTTCGGCTACGCCGGCGCCTGGAGTTCCTGCGCGGCCGACTACTCGCGCTACCTGCCCGCCGACACCAACCGCCGCGCGGTCGGGCTCAGCTCGGGCCTGGGGGTCTTGCTCGGCTGTGCGGTGCTGGAGATCGTCGGTGCCGCGTCGGCGACCATCGGCAGCACGGCCCTCACCGACCCGACCGGCGCATACACGGGCCACATGCCGGCCCTGGTCGGCGCCTTGACACTGCTGGCCATCACGCTGGGCGCAATCAGCGCCAACGTACTGAATCTCTACTCCGGCGCGCTGTCATTCGTGACCCTGAGCCTCAGGCTGCCCTTCCCGCTCACCATCCAGCGCGCCGCCGTCGTGATGACGTTCGGGGTGATCGGACTGGTCGTGGCCTACTTCGGGCTGCGCGACGTCGGCCAGAGCTACGAGGCGTTCCTGCTCGTCATCGCCTACTGGATCGGGCCGTGGCTCGGTGTGGTCCTCACCGACCAGTACCTGCGCCGCCGTGAGCGAACCGACAGCCTGCTCTTCGACGCTACCCACCGGAACCTGGCGGGACCGATCGCCATGCTGGCCGGCCTGCTGCTGTCGGTGTGGCTCTTCTCCGACCAACAGGCGTACGTGGGTGTGGTGCCCAGTCATATCAAGTCGTTCGGCGACATCACCTTCGCGGTGGGCTTCGCGATCGCCGCCGCGAGCTACGCGGCGTTTCGACTCGCGAAGCACCGGGAGAGGAGCGTTTCGTGACCGGCGATGGGGGAGTCTGGCGCTGGCCGTCGGGGAACGGGACGTGAGCGCCGTGCAGCGAGTGCTGCGGTGCGGGCTGAACGGGGCTGACCCTCGTGCGGAGCCGGCGGTGCACAGGCCCTGCCCCGCGCCGGCATCACCCGCGACCGCGGTGAGGTCTGGCGAGGTCGGTCAACCCGCCGGGGTTTTGACGTTCGAGCTGGCCGCAAGGTTGATGGCACAGCAGCCAGGGGCCGCGACGCGGACACTCGGGCTGCACGTGCCAAGGCGTGGTGATCTTTATTGCGACTGCTGCAGTGTGGACTGGCCGGTGTGGTGGCCATGTGTGCCGGCGCGGGTCGCCCATCGTGCGATGGACCTCGCGGTCGACCGGAATGGCCTGTTAGCCGAATAGCGCGGTCACAGGGCGGCGTAGTGCCGCGAGATCGTGGCGAGGACGTCGCGGAGCGCCTCGGTGAGGACGTCGAACTCGGCGGTGTCGGCGACCAGCGGCGGAGCGACGCAGACGACGGGGTCGCCGCCGTCGAGGGAGATGCGCAGCAGGACACCGCGCTCCTCGAGGCCACCGGCGAGCAGTTCGTCGCCGTACAGCCACGCCTTCTCCTCGTCGGTGAGCGGGGTTCCGTCCAGCCGGTTCGAGGCCAGCTCGACGGCGAAGAAGAACCCGGTGCCCCGCACGTCCACGACGGCGTCCAGCGCATGCAGTGACTCGAGCTTGGTCCGGAGCTCGTCCTGCTTGCTCAGCACCCGGTTCGGCAGGTCGAGGCGCTCCATGATCTCGAGGTTGCGCAGGGCGACGGCGGCCATGACCGGGTGGCCACCGAACGTGTTGCCGTGCAGCAGCATCTGGCCCACCTCGTCGAACGGGGCGTAGACCTCGTCGCTGACAATGATCGCGCCCAGCACGGCGTGCGCCGAGGACAGGCCCTTGGCGGTGGTGATGATGTCGGGCCGGATGTCGTAGCGCTCGGAGGCGAACCAGGCGCCGACCCGGCCGAACGCGGTGATCGTCTCGTCGGCGACCAGCAGGATGCCGTACTTGTCGCAGAGCGCGCGGACGCCGGCGTGATATCCGGCCGGGGCCACCAGCATCCCGCCGTGGTTCTGCACCGGCTCGATGATCACCATCGCCACGGTGTCGGGTCCTTCGGCGACGATGCGCTGCTCCATGTCGTCGAGTAGGAAGGTGGTGAATTCCGCCTCGCTCTCGTGAAGGGGCCGGCCGTAGCGCTTCGTGTTGCGGACGTTGCCGGCCGACGGCACCAGCGGGGCGAACGGCTCGCGCACCTCGGGGATGCCCATCAGGCTCAGCGCGCCCATCGTGGTCCCGTGGTAGGCCATCTCCCGGGATATCGCCTTCCACCGGCGCTCCCCCCTCAGCAGGAAGTACTGGCGGGCGACCTTCCACGCCGCTTCGACCGACTCGCCGCCGCTCGGGGTGAAGAAGACGTGGTTCAGGTTCCCCGGCGCGAGGGAGGCGATCTTCTCCGCGAGCTCGATCGCGCGGGGGTGAGTGGTTCCCCAGCTGGAGTGGTAGCCGAGCTGGAGGTACTGCCGCGAGGCCGCCTCGGCGAACTCGGGCCCGTAGGAGTAGCCCACGTTCACACAGAACAGGTTCGACAGCCCGTCCAGGAGCCGGTTTCCCTCGGAGTCGATCAGGTAGCATCCCTCGCCCCGGGTGATGACCCGCAGCGGCTTCTTCTGGGCGACGGTCATGTCGGCGAAATGCCGCCACAGGTGCTCGCCCGCACTGCCGCGATAGCTCTCCGTGCTGGTACCCGTGCCCGTCTCGTTGCTCGTCCCGTTGAACACAGTCATCTCAAGCTCCCTGCTCGCGTCGCGCGGGCACAACCTAAAGTCGAATTGAGTCGACTTTAGGAGTCGAGCAGCGAGCAAGACAAGGCTGATGCCCCAGATCTACCAATCGTCACCGAGGAAAAACTCGATCAGGGTCGACTTTGCTTGGTTTCGATCAAGAGTGTGGCGAGGTAGGCCCGCGTCGCGCGCTTGGCACGATCGACGAGCGTGGGATCCGGTGTGCCGCCGTGGCCTCTGAAGGCGAAACGCGACAGCTGGTCGGCGATCTCGACGAGCACGGACTCATCGAGATCGTCGCCGGTGAACGCGTAACCGAGGCGTTGAACCTCGATTCGCATCCGCGCGCCGATCCACGCGTTGGCCCTCAACTCCGCCTCGCGGGCCGGCGCGGAGAGTTGATGGGCAAGCCACAGTGTGCGGGTCGCGGTATGGCTGAAGAACTCGACCGTGCCGTCGACGACGCGGTCGGCGACCTCCTGCCACGTCGCGCACGGCTCGGCGTAGCCGGCCTCGGCAAACTCGTATATCCGCGCGGTCCAGAGCAGCCGGATGCACTCTAGAACGACCTCGGTGTTCTCGAAGTAGGTGTAGAAGGTGCCGGTCGGGATGCCCGCGCGCGAGCAGAGCCCGCTGAGGTTCTGCACGACTTCGTCATAGCCGTCCTCTTCGAGGATCTGTTCGGCCGCGGCGAGCACGGCTTCCACCCGCTTCCAGCTGCGCGCCTGCTCGGGGATTCGGCGCAGGGCCGGCCGGACCGCCGTCTTCATCTCGTCGGTCAGGCTCAGGCCCTCGGCCCTGTCAATCGTCATCTCGCCACCGTCGGTCAAGGTCCTCGGAGCCGACTGTATCCACCGCCGGGCGGGCGGCCAGCCGACGGCACACATCGTGATGTCGCCGCACACACCGCCCAACCTGTGTGCCGCGACGCGACGATGTGTGCCGTCGGGCGCGGGCGTGCCCGCTCAGTCCGGGGGTAGGCCGACGAACTCGGCCATCCGCCGGTAGGCGTGGGCGCAGAACTCGTCGCTCGGATCGACGCTGCCGACCAGCTGGCCGAACAGCTCGAAGCTGAGCATGCCGAACAGCTGCGTCCAGGCGATCAGCGCGCAGGTGAGCACCGACCTGGGCAGCTCCGGCGCGGTGGACGCCGCGAGCCGGTGGATCTGCTCGGCCAGCAGCGGGCCGGGCGCCGGCAGCTCCGCCGGCGGGGTGAGCGCGCCGGCGGACCAGGCGTCCCGGAGCACGCCGACCATGGCCAGTGGCACCCGGGCGGCGTGCGCGATGGTGGACTCCGGCGCCCGGTACCCGGGGATGGGCGAGCCGTAGATGAGTGCGTACTCGTGCGGATGCGCCCGCGCCCAGTCGCGTACCGCCGTGCACACGGTCACCCACCGCCGCGTGGGGCCGGCGTCGCGCTGGTCGGCGGACTCCGCGGCGGCGCCGAGCGCGGCGTAGGCATCCAGGATCAGCGCGGTGAGCAGGTCGTCCCGGCTGGGGAAGTAGCGGTACAGCGCGGAGGACACCATGCCGAGCTCGCGGGCCACCGCACGGAGTGAGAGCCCGTCCGCCCCCGCCGAGGCCAGCTGTCGGCGTGCCTCGTCGGTGATCTCCCGGGTCAGCTCGGCCCGGGCGCGATCGCGTGCGGTGCGGCTGGCGTTCATGGGCCCAGTATGCCTGCATCGAGAGCGGCAATCAAATTCGAGAGCACTGCTCTTGACAACGTGACGCTATGCGTGTTCACTGCTCTTAAGTGAGAGCACCGCTCTCGAAATCAAAGGAGTAGGCGTCATGACCGCTCAGTTCCGCTACGTCAAGCCCACCCGCTCGGCGGAGATCTTCAACCGCGCCGTGGCCACCGTGACCAAGCTCGGCGTGAGTGTCTGGGGGTCCCGGGTGCTGCGGGTCCGGGGGCGCAAGTCCGGCGAGTGGCGCAGCAACGTGGTCAACCTGCTGACCCATGACGGCGCCCGGTACCTGGTTTCCCCGCGCGGCCAGAGCCAGTGGGTACGCAACCTGCGCGCGGCGGGTACCGGCGAGTTGCTGGTGGGCCGCCGCGTCGAGAAGTTCAGCGCGGTCGAGCTGGCCGACGCCGACAAGCCCGCCGTGCTGCGCGACTACCTGCGGCGGTGGAAGTTCGAGGTCGGGGTGTTCTTCGACGGTGTGGGTCCGGATGCGTCCGACGAGGAGCTGCTGCGCATCGCACCGGGCTACCCGGTCTTCCGGATCACCGTCCAGCCCTGACCGGATGGTACGAAAGTGACAATCCGATCACCTGGCTCTGGCGACCTCGGCCAATGACTTCACCTCGGCGCGCTGGCAGGTTCGTGCGGACAACCTGAGTCAGGCTTCGTGTCCGGTCACCGCCAAGTGCCCGGTGGTCCCGCGGCCGCGAATTGAGCTGGAGGCGGCGTGGACTGGGAGGCCACCGACCGAGCGCCCGCCGACGGGTTCTACTCGCGGGCGGTGGTCGGGGACCTCAGCCCGGATCCGATGACCCCGCTCACCGCCACCGCCGGGGTGGGCGCCGCCGTGGCGAGGGGCTGGCGGGATGCGCTTGCCGAGACCGGGGTCGAGCTGGCCGATGGCGAGTTCCCGGTGGCCAGGTTCGGCTCGCACCTCTACCTGGACACCGCGGCGGCGCTGGCGGTCGGCGAGTGCGCGACCGGTGCCGATCCGGTGGCGTTGGCCCGGCAGTACCTGGGCGAGCGGTCGGACGTGCCGCGCCGCCACACCCTTCGACGTGGGGTGGCGGACGGAGCGCGGCTCGAGGCGTGGACCCGGGGCGTGCTGGCCGGCGAGTTCCCCGGGGGCAACGGCGCCTCCGGGCAGCTCGCCGGCCAGCACACCGACCGGGGGGACACCGCCGACCGCCCCGCCGCCGAGCTGGTCTCCCGGATCCGTACCGCCGGCGGGGCGCTGGCCGCCGCGGCGCACCTGCTCGCCCGGGCGGAACTGGCCGCCGCGGTGACCGGCGAGCTGCTGACCAGGATCGCCGAGGACGCCGGCCACCCGTCGCGGACCGGGGAGCTGGTCGCCGGCGGCCAGGCCACCGAGGTCGCCGAGACGGTGTGGGCCGTGGCCCGGCAGGTGGCGCGCTCGGAGTCGCTGGGCCAGTACTGGGACCGGGGGCTCTCCGTCGCCGCGCGCCAGGTCGCCGGTGGCCGGAGCACGGAGGCACGGCAGCTGCGCCGGAGCCTGCGCGCGGTGACCGACCAGTACCGGTACGCCGGCCCGGCCGAGTGGGAGCTGTCCTCGGAGACCTGGGAGACCGACCCGCGCCTGCTGTTCGGGCTGATCGACGTGCTGCGCCGGGCCGGGGACGACGCGCGGCCAGCCACCCGGGCCCGGCACCGCGCGGCCGTCGCGGCCGAGTCGGTGGCGCGGGTGCGGGCGATGCTGCGCCGGTCACCGAAGTCCGCCGAGCTGTTCGACGCGGCGCTGGGCGCGTCCCGGGGCTGGCTGCGCGCCCGGGAGCACGCCCGCCGGCTGGTGTCCGGAGTGCACCACGAGCAGCGGCTGGCCGCCCGGGAGCTGGGGCGGCGAGCCGTCGAATCCGGGCTGCTGGATTCCCTCGACCAGGTCTTCATGCTGCGCGCCGGCGAGCTCGACCGGTTCGCCACGGAGCCCACCGAGCTCGCCGAGCAGCTGCGGATGCGCTCCTACGACCACCGCGCGCTGGCCCGGTACCAGCCGCCGTTCACCAGCGTCGGGCCCCCGCCACCGGTGGTGCGCTGGTCGGCGCGGGACCGCAGCGGGGTGCCCGCCGGCCGGCCGCGCGGCCCGGTGTGCGGTACCCCGGCCAGCCCCGGGGTCGGCGCCGGCCTGGCCCGGCTGCCGCGCAACCCCGCCGACCTGCGCGACCTTCGGCCCGGCGACATCCTGGTGCTGCCGTCGGCCGGCCCCCACTGGGTGCCGCTGGTGGTCGCCGCCGCCGGGGTGGTGGTGGACGGCGGGGCAGCGCTCTCCGACGTCGCGCTGGCCTGCCGCGACCTGGGCATCCCGTGCGTGGTGGCGACCGTGGACGCCACCCGGCGGATCAGCCGAGGCGACCTGGTGCGGGTCGACGGCTGGGCAGGCGCAGTGCGGCCCACCACCGGCGCGGCCGCCGCTCGGCCCACAGCCGCGCCCACCGCGAAGTCGGCGGCGCTGTCTGGCGGGCGGCCGCCCCCGGACGAGCAGCGGCTGGCCTGAAGTTCAAAAAACGTGCACTTGTCGCGTCGGTTGTGGCGCCGGCGAGCGGCCGTGTATCTGGGGCGACGGCCGCGCGCCGGAGTCTAGGTCGGTTAGTGCGGGCCGGTCACACGCCGGATCCAGCCAAGATATCGACGTGCCGCCAGGAGCGGGTGCGTTGTTGTGGTCGACCTCGCGGGGCTGCGCGGATTGGTGGCGCATCGGGGACAGCGCACTCCGCACGGCGATGCCAATGCCTGTGACAGCACCACGTGGTCGCAGACAGCCCTGTAGAGCCCGCTAGAGAGTCCCGCGACGACGTCGATCTCAGCAACCGCGTGTTCGCGGCCGTCCCGGACACACGTCATCCAGACCGGCGTTTCCCCAGCTCGTTCACACAACCCGAGTGGAGGGCCCGCAGTGGTCACGACGCACTCCTCGATTGGCTCTCGTGACCCGTTGCCAGGGGGTGGGTGGTCCTTGGCGGATTGGTGAGCGTCGCGCCGCGGGAGACGGTGCCAAATGGCGTGGCGCGATCAAGTGCGGTGCGGTCTGTTCCGGCCGGCTCGGTGCTGGTGCAGCCTGTCGTGGACCAGTGAGTGGCGTCGACGACCGGGTGGTCGCTACCCGCCCAACATCGACCGACCATGCTCCACGGTTCTGGACCGGTCATGTCGGGGTAGGGCGCCGCAATACCCTGCCCATGCCAGCCGCCTGGCACTCGAACCATCCTTAGAACCGCGGGGTCGTCACCCAGGAACGCGACGACACCCACCTCCAGACCAGGTTCAGGATCGTCCGCCGGCCGCCAGCACACGACGGTCACAGTGTCGCTGGCTGTGAACCCACGGTGACAACGGCAATCATTCATCGGCGCGCCCACGCCGAGGAGCTCTGCTTGGTGAAGTGCATGACAGCGAGTCAACCGCCGTGTCAGGACAGATGGCCAGCGCGGAGTTGCCGCACTTATGCCGCATTCGTGCCGCGTGCGGTCGTCTGACCTGCATCCTCGGTACGCTCCCAAACGTCGGATACAAGCGCCAAGGGGGAGGGCTCACGCCGCCATGGGTGACAGACGTTCCTTGCTGTCCGCCGCGCGCAGGAACGCTGGGCTGACACAGGAGGATCTCGCCGCCCGACTCGGAGTCGATCGGTCCACGGTCGGACGGTGGGAAACCGGGGACACTGAGCCCCAGGCATGGATGCGCCCGAAGCTCGCCTGCGCGCTAGACCTCTCCCTGAACCAGCTTGCCCACCTGCTGGCGCCACCATCGACCGGCGCGGAATCCCGGTTCACCACGACCGGCGAACACCCGGATCTCGGCACTGACGGTTGGCACCAAGCCACAGTACGGTCGCCTCAGGCAACACCTGATCTCGCCCACCAGGGCGCCCCGGCCTCGGCGTTGGAAGAGATCGAACGACTACTCGAAGAAGTCTCCGAACAGGGGTCCACTACCAGCTCGATCCAACATCTCGAACGAGCGACCGCATCGGTCGCTGAATCACACACACAAGCTCCACCGAGATTGGTTCTCGCAGAGGTGCTGTCCTTGCGCCGACGCACCCACGGGCTTATCGAGAATCAACGGCGCCTCCGTCACAAACGCACCCTGTGCGCAATCGAGTCGGCTCTTCTCGCGCACGCCTGCCTGCTCTTCGGCGACTTGAAGCACAATCACATTGCCGAGAGGTATGGCCATGCCGCGCTGGCGTTTGCGGAGGAAGCGGGCGTTGGGCAGGCGCTCGCCCGCACGGCGCTGGCGAAGACGCTGCGATGGGAAGATCGGTTCACCGAATCGGCGGACATGGCAAGGATCGGATTCGAGTCAAGCCCGTCGCTGCCCGTGCGAGTTCAGCTGGCAAGTCAAGAAGCGAACGCTGCGGCGCTCATGGGAGACACTCGACGCGCTCGAGAAGCCCTCGCACGCGCCAATGCCGCGGTCGAGTCCGTTGCGTCTGATTCAGGGGTGTCCGCGTGGTCGTTCCCGAACGGACGTCGAGCGATCTTCGCCCTGTCCGTCGCGACGCACACAGGCGACCCGGACGCTGCTCTCCGCGCAGCCCAGATGGCAGACTCAGGCTGGGCCCAAGGGGAGCCAATGGTGCTGGCCAACTGGGCTCAGATCAGAGTGGGGGCTGGCATCGCGCACCTGACGAAAGACTCACTGGACGGTACCGGCAAGGAGATCCAGCCGGTCTTGACACTCCCTCCGGAACTCAGAGTCTCAACGGTCACCGCGTATATGGAAAAGCTGGATCGTCACCTATGTGCCACTCGTTGGCGACACCAGCCGATGGCACGCTCGCTGCGCCGGGACATTCGAGACTTCATCGCGACCGCGTTACCCATGCCTGCGCGGAGTGATCACGAGTGAGTCCCTATCCAGCGGTGATGAGGGACCGCTGGCTCGGCCGACCAGAACCCGCGCCTGGGGAAGGAGTCGTCTACTGGCACATCCTCATGCGGGATTATCGGAAGGTCGTTAATACGGCCGCGACCATGCAACAAGTCTTGGCTCGCTTCCCAGGCTTGCACATGACCCCATGTGAGTGGCTGCACGTGACGACCATGAACGTTGGGCCCTCGGTCGAGATCAGTCGCAACGACATGTCACTCATGGTCGAGGCAGCGCAGCGCGGACTCGCCAACACCGCACCAATTCCGACCATTCTCGAAAAAGTCATCTACCATCCCGAAGCAATCATGCTGCGAGTACAACCAGCGGATGCGCTCATGCCGATTCTCGAGGCGACGAAAAATGCAACCAGGTTAGTTATCGGCCGCGAAGGTGTCATCGGAGAACCCCCCTCAAACACCTGGACACCCCATGCCACCGTGGCATACAGTACATCCAATCAAGTAGCTGGCCCGATAATCTCGGCCCTGGGAAAATCGGTGATCGGGTGTGAAGCACAGATTGACTCGGTGTCGCTCGTCATTCAATGGGGCCCCGAGCCCGACTGGAACTGGGAGCCAGTCGGAACCGCTAGACTTCTCGGAAATCCCTGATTCCTCTCGTCAGACGAGCCCTCCTCGTTGAGCACGACTCGTCCGCGGGGCAGCCGCTGCTCGAGCGGCTCGTCGCACCGCCTCCTGGCGGGGACTTGGTCGCTCAGCGGTCCAGGAATTCGTCGATCACCGGGGCCAGCAGCTCCGGCTCGGTGAGCGCGGTCAGGTGCCCGCCCCGGTACCGGTGCAGCTCGCCGCGCGGCAGCAGCTGGGACATGATCGCACCGTTCACGGACGGGATGATCGGGTCGTCGTCCCCGGCCAGCACCAGCGTGGGCTGCCGGATCAGCGGCAGCCACGGCAGACTGGTCCAGCAGCTGATCGCGGCCAGCTGGTACAGGTAGTCCCGGACCGGGATGGCGCGCATCGAACTGTGCAGCAGGGCGACGGTGCCGTCCGGGTCGTGCCGGGCGCTGCCACCGTAGATGTCCCCGGCGATGCTCCGGGCGTACTCCGGGTCCCGGTGTCGGCGTGGGTGGAGGATCCGGCCGAGCACCCTCGGCGTCCCGGGTACCGTCCACAACCCGGTCGCGGTGGCCAGCAGCACCGCCCGCCGGCAGAAGCCCGGGTACTGGAATGCGAACTGCTGTGCCAGCCCGCCGCCCCAGGAGATGCCCAGCACATCGGCACGGGCATAGCCCAGCCGGCCCAGCAGGGCGCGCACGGCGGCGGCCAGCTGGTGGTAGACGTACGGCAGCTTCGGGCGGGCCGACCCCCCGATACCCGGCGCGTCGAAGCGGACCACCGGCCGGCCCGGGTCCAGCTCGGCCACCAGCGGATCGAACAGCTCCATGCCGGATCCGATCCCGTTGCACAGCACCAGCGGCACCCGCCCAGGGTCGCCGGGGTCGTGCCGATAGGCCAGCCGCCGGCCGCGCACGGTGATCATGCTGGGCGGGTTGCCTCGGGCGCGCCGATCCGGGGGAGTGGTCATCGGGTCAACACGTAGCTGCCCGGGGCCGCCCGCAGTGGCGGGTGGTCCGGCCCGCCCGGGGCGACCGGCGCGGGGACCTGCTCGCCGGTGCGGGCGTGCAGCCAGCCGCTGAAGTCCGGCCACCACGATCCGTCCGCCACCTCCGACCCGGCCAGCCAGGCGGCGGCGTCGGCGGGGTTGTGCTCGGCGGTGCGGAAGCTCGCCTTCCGGTTGCCCGGCGGGTTCACGATGGAGGCGATGTGCCCGCTGGTGGACAGCACGAACCGGCTCTTGCCGCCGAACAGCTGGGTGCTCTGGTAGCACTTCTGCCACGGGCACAGGTGGTCGGCGACCCCGGCGGTGAGGTACATGTCCAGGTGCACCCGGGACAGGTCCACCGGTGAGCCGAGCATGCTCACCCCGCCTGGCTGGGTCAGCCCGTTGCGCTGCGCGAGGTGGATGAAGTCGCGGTGCAGCCGGGCGGTCATCCGGGTGGTGTCGGCGTTCCAGAACAGCACGTCGAACGGCTTCGGCGGGTTACCGAGCAGGTAGCTCTCCACCCAGTAGTTCCACACCAGGTCGTTGGGGCGCAGCCAGGCGAACACCTCCGCCAGGGTCCGGCCGTCCAGGTATCCCCGGGCGGCGGACGCGCGCACCGCGGCGTCGGCCGCCTCCTGGGTGAGCAGCGCCCCGGTCACACCCGCGTCGCGCTGGTCCAGCACCGTCACCGACAGCGCGGCCGCCGCGACCCGGTCCAGCTCGCCGATCGTGGCCAGGTGGCCGAGCACCAGGGAGGACAGCACCCCGCCGGAGCACAGCGACAGCAGCGCCACGCTCGGCGCGCCGGCCACCGCGCGGGCGGCGTCCATCGCGTCCAGGATCGCGCCGCCGTAGATGTCGAACCCCCAGCGGGCGTGCCGCACGTCCGGGTTGCGCCAGGAGATGGTGAACACCTGGTGGCCCTGCCCGACCAGGTACTCGATCAGGCTGCGGCCGGGTGCGATGTCCGTGACGTAGTACTTGTTGATCGTCGGCGGCACGATGAGCAGCGGTATCTGGCGGACCTTCTCGGTGGCCGGGGCGTACTGGATCACCTCCAGCACCTCGCTGCGCATCACCACGGCGCCCGGGGTCGCGGCCACCGTCTCGCCCAGGGTGAAAGCGTCCGGCTCGACCATGGTGGGCACCCGTGGCGGCTGCGCCAGGTCGCGGGCCAGCCGGCGCGCGCCGCGCACGAAGTTGCCTCCGCCGGTGTCCACCACCGCGCGCAGCGCACGCGGGTTGAGCAGCGGGTTGTTGCTGGGGGCCAGCGCGTCGGACACGTTGGACACGGTGGTGTGCACCCGCAGTCGGTCGGGCTCGGCGAGCCGGGCGTCCTCCACCAGCGCCTCGGCGGTGCGGCTGCCGGCCAGGTAGGCCTGCATGACGCGGCGCAGCAGCGGGTTGTCCGACCACGCCGGGTCGGCGAAGCGGCGGTCCTTCGGGTCGGGCACGGTGGCGGAGCTGCCGACGGCGATCCGGCCCAGCTCCCCGGCCAGCCCGCGCACCCGGCCGGCCACCTTCACCGGCCGGTTGGCCAGCCCCCGGGCGAACCGCAGCACCGTGGCGTCCGGCAGCAGTCGCCGCCAGTTGCCCCGCGCCGCGTCGGTGAGCAGCAGGTCCAAGGGGGCGCCGGCCAGCTCCGCCGGGTCCCGGTCGGCTCCGCTGCCGGGGTTGCGGCCGCCGTCGCCGTCGCTCATGCCGTCGCTCATGCTGGACCCCACCTCCGCCGGTGGTCGGGAGCCCGGCGAGCCCGGGGCCGGTGCGCCGAGCGTACTGGCTGCTGACCGGCCATGCTTGGTTAAGTACGCACGGGTTCGCCGGCTGACCGGTACCTGATCGTGCACGCGCCGGCCGGCATGATGTGGCCGGCACAGACCGTGTGTATACAGCACAGTCCGTGCACGGTCTGTGCTGTGGGTGGATGGTCTGTGCCGGCCAGCGCGCCCGCCGGCGTGCGGGTTCCGACGTGCGGGTCCAGTTCGGCGCCCGCCCCTGACGTGCCGCGGAGCCCGGGTTCCTCCCGTTCGGGTCGGGAGGAACCCGGGCTCCTCACCCCCGCGGCGCTCTCGGCGGCGTGACGGCCCGCTCCCCAGCGGTTCAGCCGTCGCCCGTGCCGCGGCGCCCGCCCGGGGCGTCCTTCGTGGTGGCTAGCGCTCGTTCCACCTGGCCATAGGGAGAAGGTTCGCAGCGCGGCGAGGCTCGAACGATGGGGTGACCCCGACGGGCCGCCGAGGTTGACCCCACCCACAGGTAGGGCCTACCCCCCTGCCGTCGCTCGCCGGGGCGGGCGGGCGGCTCACTCCCGCCGCTGGTCCAGCCGGGGGAACACCGGCGCCGGCTCGGCAACCTGCCCGCCCGAGCCCACCTGGGCGCGCAGCCGCTCGGCGCCGGCCGGCAGGAACGGCGAGAGCTCGTCGGCGAGCACCCGGAAAGCGTGCACCAGCACGGCCAGTACGTCGTCCAGCCCGGTGCCGCCGGGGCCGTTCGCCGGCTCGTCGCGGGCCAGCCGCCACGGCTGTGCGCGCTCCACCAACCGGTTGCCCGCGTCGACCACCGCGACCAGGGCGTCGGTGGCGGCACGGAAGTCGAACCCGCCGAGCGCGCGATCGATCCGGCCGGGCAACTCGGTACAGGCTCCGAGCAGCTCGGCTCCGAGCGGTTCGTCGCGGCCTCCGACCAGCTCGGCGCGGCCGAGCAGCTCGGCGGCGGCCGCGAATGGTCGGGGCGGACCCACCCGGCCGGCGCGGTACCGGTGCGCCAGGGTGAGCGTGCGGTTGACCAGGTTTCCCAGCCCGTTGGCCAGGTCCAGGTTCGCCCGGTCCACCAGCCGCCGGGTGGTGAAGTCGGTGTCCTCGGTGGGCCCGACCTCGCGCAGCAGCCACCAGCGCAGCGCATCCGCGCCGTACCGGTCGACCAGCTCGGTCGGGCTGACCGCGTTGCCCGCCGACTTGGCCAGCTTGGTTCCGCCCACGGTCAGGTATCCGTGCACGAACACCGTGCTGGGCAGCGGCAGCCCGGCGGAGAGCAGCAGCGCGAGCCAGTAGACCGCGTGGAAGCGGACGATGCCCTTGCCGATCACGTGCACGCGCTCGGCGGAACCCACCCACCAGTCCCGGTACGCGCTCTCGTCCGAGCCGTAGCCCAGCGCCGTGACGTAGTTGGCCAGCGCGTCCCACCACACGTAGACGACCTGCGACGGGTCGCCGGGCACCGGGATCCCCCAACCGCCGGCCCGGGCGGCCGGGCGGGACACGCTCACGTCCGCCAGCCCGGCGCGGACGAACGCGAGCACCTCGTTGCGCCGCGCCGCCGGCTCGACGCGCACCTGGCCGGACTCCAGCACGTCCCTCAGCCGCTCGGCGTAGCGGGACAGTCGGAAGAACCAGTTCCGCTCGGCCACCAGCTCCGGCTCCACCCCGTGCTCCGGACACCGCCCCCCGGTCAGCTCGGCGGGGGCGTAGAACTGCTCGCAGCCCGGGCAGTACCGCCCTCGGTAGTCGCGGCGGTAGAAGTCCCCGGCGGCAGCGCCGCGCCGCCACAGGCAGGTGACCCCGGCGGCGTGCCGGGGGTCGGTGCTGGTCCGGATGAAGTCGTCGAAGGACAGCCGCAGCGGGCCGCGCAGCGCCTCGAATCGGTCGGCGTTGCGTGCCACGAACTCGGCTACGTCCACCCCGGCGGCGCGGGCGGCGGTCACGTTCTTCAGCGCGTTGTCGTCGGTACCGGTGAGGAACCGCACCGGCTGGCCGCGCAGCCGCCGGTGTCGGGCCAGCACGTCGGCCTGGACCAGCTCCAGCGCGTGCCCCAGGTGCGGCGCCGCGTTGACGTACGGGATAGCGGTGGTGACGTAGTACATGATCGGTCCCTTCCGGCCCTGTGCACGGCGGAAGCGGACGGCAGACCCCGTGGACAGGGGGCCTGGTTCGGTGGATCAGCGCACGCGAAGGAGCCCCGGGAGGGGGCGCATCATCCGGATTCGGCGCTGCATGGTTCGCATGATGCCAGAGCGCCGGCCACGGGGCCGGGGATTTCAGGTGAGCTGGTCGCGCAGGAACCCCACAATGAGGTCCATCACCGCTTCGGTGGACCAGGGCAGCCCGGCGTCCGGGTCGCCCAGGAATTCCAGATCGCCGTGGTTGGCGCCGTCCAACACATAACGGGTGCTGGACGCGCCGGCGGCGCGCAGCGCGGTGTGCAGCAGCAGCGACTGGCTGGGCGAGATGATCGTGTCGGCGTTGCCGTGCAGGATGAGGAATGGTGGCTCGCCGCCGTCCAGGTAGCTGATCGGGTTGGCGCGGGCATTCACCCGCGGGGCGTCCCTCGGCGCGACGCCCGGGCCGGCGCCGGCGTAGCGCGCGAGCGGGGTATCCGGCTGGTTCCAGTGCTCCTGGGTGGCCGGGTCGAAGTCGGCGGCCACGGCGGCCAGGTCGGACAGGCCGAACTTGTCCACCACGGCGAGCACGGCGCTGCTCTGCTCCAGGTGCTCGCCGGCCTCGAACTGGGGCAGCCCGGTGGTGGCGCCCACCATGGACACCAGGTACCCGCCGGCGGACTCGCCCCAGACGCCCACCCGCTCCGGGTCGATGCCGTACTGGTCTCCGTGCGCTCGCAGGTAGCGGATCGCCGCCTTGACATCGCTCACCCCGTCGGTGAACGTCGCCCCGTCCAGCACCGTGCGGTACTGGATGCTGGCCACCACGAAGCCGGCCTCGGCCAGGTAGCTGCGCAGGGTGAGCCCGTTCGACTTCTCGGCGAACACGAACCCGCCGCCGGTGACGTAGACGACCAGCGGTTTGCGGCCCGCCGAGCGCGGCACCTGGATGTCCAGCAACAGCGGCCGGGGCTGCCCGTCCGGGCCGGTGGGCGCGGAGTAGACCACGTCGGAGTGGGTGTCCAGCGCGGCCGCGCCGAGCCGGATCCGCGGGCCGGTCAGGTCGGTGAGCAGGGTGCTTGTGCTGACGTCGCTCGCGGCCACACTCTTGGCCAGCACGATCGCCGGTGCGTCCGAAGGCTGCTGCATAATTTATGTATATCTCTATAGTAAATTTGAGGCAAGCCGCACCGTTCGAGTGATGGCGGATGTGCTGCGTTACCGTTCTCGCCGGCGTTGACCGAACGCGCTACCCGCTTTGGGCGGAATCTCTGAAGAAAACACGCCGATCGGCGATCCACAGTAACTTCGTTAGTAGCTATCAGGGTGCTCTAAGGGCTATGACGGCTAACTATGGGGATTAGCCCGGAGGGCCCTGAGAGGAGAGACCGGTGAGCGAGAGCGGTCGAGGAGAGGAACCCGGACCGCCGGGGCACCCTGGCCCCCGGGGCTACCCCGACACGGCCCGCTACCCGGTGCCCTACCCCGCACCCCAGCCCCGGACCGAGTCCTACCCCGCGACCGAGTCCTACACCGCGACCGCGCCCCACCCCCGATCCGCGCCCGATTCCGTGACCCCGCGCTACCCGGTGCCGGGGCGGGACACCGGGCCGTCGTGGCATCCGGCTCCGCCGTCCGGCTACTGGCCACAGCCGCCCCCGGACCGGCCCCGCCGGCGCGGCTCGCTCGCCGGGTTCGGCGCGCTCGTGCTGGTCGTGCTGCTCGGCGTGGCGGCGTTCACGGTCGGCCAGGGGTTGCTGCGCAGCGGGGTGTTGTCGTCCTTCGCCGCGCCGGATCCCTCGTCCTACGCCGAGCAGGACGCTCCCGAACAACCGGCCCGTCCGGTCCTGTCCGACCGGGCGCTGTCCGCGGTGGCCGCGAAGGTCACCCCCGGGCTGGTGAACATCTACGCCGAGCTCGGCTACCAGGGCGCGGAAAGCGCCGGCACCGGCATCGTGCTCACCCCGAACGGCGAGGTGCTCACCAACAACCACGTGATCAACGGCGCGACCGGCATCCGGGTCATCGACCTGGGCAACGGCCGCACCTACCGGGCCACCGCGGTCGGCTACGACCGGGCCAACGACATCGCCGTGCTACAGCTGCGCGGCGCGTCCGGGCTGAAGACGGCGACCATCGGCGACTCCTCCGGCGTCGGTGTGGGTGACCCGATCGCCGCCATCGGCAATGCCGGCGGGGTCGGCACCCCGACCACCTCGGGCGGCGCGGTGACCGCGCTGAACCGGTCGGTCAGCCCGAGCGACGAGCTGACCGGCAGCACCGAGCGGCTCAACGGCCTGATCGAGGTGGCCGCGAACGTGCAGCCCGGCGACTCCGGCGGCCCGCTGGTGGACAGCGAGGGCCGGGTGATCGGCGTGGACACCGCCGCGTCGGCGAACTACCGCTACCAGTCCACCGGTGGCACCGGGTACGCAATCCCGATCAACAGCGCGCTGGCCGTGGCGCGGCAGATCCAGTCCGGGCAGGCCTCCGAGACGGTGCACATCGGGCCGACCGGGATGATCGGTGTGTCCGTGGTCAGTGGCCCGGCCAGCCGGTACGACCCGGGCTCGTACGGCGGCAGCGAGCGCCGGGCGGGCCTGGCGCAGGGCGTCGCGGTCGCCGGGGTACAGGCCGGTTCGCCCGCCGAGCGGGCTGGGCTGGGTGCCGGCGACACGATCGTCGCGCTGGACGGGCTGGCGGTGGACTCGCCGACCACGCTGACCAACCTGATCGGCCACCACCACCCCGGTGACCAGGTCGCGCTGCAGTGGGTGGACAGCACCGGCCAGCGGCAGACCGGCAACGTCGGACTGGTGCCCGGCCCACCCAACTGACGTCGTGCTCAGCGCCTGGGCCAAGGTGGGAGGGTGCCCTGGCGGTTCAGCGCCGACGTTCGGCCCTATGCGATCCAGGTCTGGGACCTGCTCGCGGCCGACCCTGCCCGCCACTCCGTCGCACTGACCGTGCTGGACGCGGTGCGGGACGGCCGGCGCCGGTCGGACGTGGACATGCTGTTCGGCTGGTACAGCGACGATCGTGACTCGGATGCCCCGGTGACCGGCGCGGTGTGCATGACCCCGCCCTATGAGCTGCTGCTGGCCGAGGTACCGGACGCGGCCACGGCGGAGCTGGTCGACGCGCTGCGCGCGGACGGCGTCGCATTGCCCGGGGTGGTGGGCGAGGCCGGCACGGTGGACCGGTTCGTGGCGCTGTGGACCGCGGGAACGGGTGGCACGCCGGGCGGGGTGTCGAGCGGGCCGCCGGGCGGGGTGTCGAGCTGGCGTTCGGGTGGCACGCCGGGTGGCACGCCGGGTGGCACGTCGAGCGGCCCGCCGGGTGGCACGTCGAGCGGGCCGCCGGGTGGCACGCCGGGCGGCCCGCCGGGTGGCACGTCGAGCGGCCCGCCGGGTGGCACGTCGAGCGGCCCGCCGCGTATGCGTCAGCGGCTCTACCGGCTGGGCACGGTGCACTCGCCCCCGGCGCCGCCCGGTGAGGCAGGGCTGGCCGGGCCGGAGGACGTGGTGCTGGTGGCCAACTGGTTCGCCGCATTCCAGCGCGAGGCCGGCGCCACGCCGGTGGACGTCGAGCCGATCGCCAGGGAGGGCGTGGCGGACCGGCTGATCTGGCTGTGGCGGAACCCGAGCGGCGCTGTCGTATCGCTGGCCGGGCGAACCCGGGTGGTGGCCACCGTGGCCAGGGTCGGTCCGGTCTACACCCCGCCGGTGTGGCGGCGGCGGGGCTACGGCGCCGCGGTGACCGCCGCCTGCACCCAGGACGCGCTGCACGCCGGGGCGGCGGGCGTGGTGCTGTTCACCGACCTGGCCAACCCCACCTCCAACGAGATCTACCAGCGCCTCGGCTACCTGCCGCTGCACGACCACCAGGTGGTGCGGTTCCGCGACGGAGCCTGACCGGCCGCCGTCCGACGCGCCACCCCAGGCACCGACCCGCTCCCCGTGGCCGGCGTGCCGCCAGGCCGCCCCCGTGGCGGGCAGCCGCCCCGCTCCCCGTGGCGGGCGTGGTGTTGCCGAACTCCACGCCAGGCAGGTTTCCGCTGCCGCGAACCTGCACCGTGTGCAGTTCGGCAACGGGGAGCAGGGTCAGCCGCGGCGCGCTAGCGCACCCGCAGGACCGGTTTGCCCGGGGCGCGTTCGTCCGAGTCGACGTAGCGGTGCGCCTCGGCCACGTCGGCGAAATCGAAGACCCGGTCCACGATGGAACCGAATGCGCCGGTGGCCAGCCCGGCGCGGACGAAATGCTCACCCCGGCGCAGCACGGCCGGGTCGCCGGTGATCTCGAAGACGGTGTAGCGGCGCAGCCACACCGGGGCGTAGCGGCCGGCGGGCAGTGGGGTGGGTTCTCCGGACAGCCCGCCGTGCACGATCACCGTGGCCCCCCGGGCGCAGCCGCGCACCAGCTGCTCCACCAGCGGACCGCCCACGGCGTCCAGCACCAGGTCGGCGCCGCGCCCCTCGGTGGCCGCCCGGATCGCCCCGGCCAGGTCGTCCAGCTCGCCGGTGACCAGCACCTCCGCCGCCCCGGCCGCCCGCAGCGCGTCGGCATGGCCCGCGGTTGGGATGGTGGCCACCGGGACGGCGCCGAGCTGGCGGACCACCTGCAGCGCGGCCATCCCGATGCTGTTGCTGGCGGCGGTGACCACCACATGGTCGCCGGGGCGGACCCGGACCACCTCGGCCACCATCCCGTACACGGTCAGGTACGGCATCCAGATCGCCGCACCGGTCACCGCGTCCATCCCGGGCGGGCGGGCCACCAGCGCGGCGGCCGGTACCAGGGCCTCCTCGGCGTACACCGGGTAGTCGTTCTGGGAGAACGCCGGCACCACGCTCACCGCGTCACCGGGCGCCCAGCGAGCCACCTCCGGGCCGACCTCGAGCACCTCACCGGAAGCCTCGGTGCCCAGCCCGGCGGGCAGCACGGGTCGTTCAACGTAGCTACCCCGGCGGAAGTTCACCTCGGAGCGGTTGAGCCCGATCGCGTCCACCCGGATGCGAACCTCGCCGGGCCCGGGCGTACGGACCGGCAGATCCTCGAACCGCAAGACCTCGGGGCCGCCGAGCTGGTGGAATCTGATCGTCCGAACCATGGCCCGAATCTACGGGGCGGGCCGGGCTCAGGTGATCCGGCGGGCGTTGTGGAACGGCGTGTTCGCCATGCTGGAGACCTTGACCGGCTGGCCGGACTCCGAGGCATTGAGGATCTTGTTGTTGCCCAGGTAGATCCCTACGTGGCTGACCGGACTGTAGAAGAACACCAGGTCGCCGGCGCGCAGCTGGCCGCGGGAGACCGGCGTACCGACCTGCGACTGCTGGGCGGCGGTACGCGGCAGGTTGACGCCCATCTGCCGGTACGACCACTGCACCAGGCCGGAGCAGTCGAACGCGTTGGGCCCGGTCGCGCCCCACACGTAGGGCACGCCCATCTTGGTGATCGCCGTGGTCAACGCCTTCGTCGCAACCTGGCTGCTGCCGTCGAACAGCGGGGTGACGCCGGTCAGTGAGGTGACCTTGTTGACCAGCGCGTTCTGCACGACCTGCGCGGCGGCCTGGGCGGCCAGCGCGACGGTCTGCGCGCGGTCCAGGTCGACCGCGCGGGACAGGCTGGCGATCTGTTGGGCGTCGGTCTGGTGCAGGTCGGCGGCCATCACCGTGGCGGTCGCGGGGGCCGCGGCCTGGGCGGCCGGGGCGATCGGGGAGGAGAAGGTGGCAGGCGCGGCGGTGAACCCGCTGGGGCCGACCAGGTCGACCGGCTGGACGGCGGCGAACGACTGGGTGTCGCCGACCTCCCTGGCCGGTGTGTCGGGTACCGCGCTGAACGCCCCGGACATGCTGGCGGCGGCGGTGCCCGCGCCCACGGCGGACGCCGCTACCACGGCGAACGCGGATCGGGGGGAACGTGGCGCGGGCACCGCGTGCCGGCTCCGGGGTGGTACCGCCCGGGTCGGGCGGGGCGTGGCTACCCGGCCCGAGCTGGGGAGCGGCGGTACCACCCCCGCGTTGGGGAGCGGAACGCGCTTGCCGGCATGGGGGTGCACGGCGGCGGACGAGGGTGCGGGGATTGGGGCCTGCGCGACCATCGCGAGCAGTTCGCTCACTGTCCGACTTTGGCCCTCCCCGGACGTTCCCGGGGCAGCACGATGACGCGCGCGATGAGCGCCCATAGCCGATCCTCCGCGTCAGCGCAGCGGCCAACGCAAAATGAGTCCAGGCCGTGCACCCGCCCCAACCTGCTGCCGGAGCGCCTGGGGGAAAGCCGGTGGGCGGGGAATTTGACGAACCGGCCAGGCGCACCAGTCGGCGGTGTGCCGACCAGCTGACAGAGACCGTAACCAATCCGTGACACCTCCGAGCACCCCCCTTGCGGTGACCGGTCGTTGGTCAACGGCAACCGACAGGTTCGGGAGCCTTGGTGGCACCCGGTGGTCGCGATGACTGCTGAGCGAGGCTCGACGGTCGCCGAACGGCTGCTCTGGACGGGCGAAGGCGGTGATTTGGTGATAACAAATTCCCCACGAGTCCCCTCAGCCACTGTCGTCACAGTGGCTTCGGTAGTGATACTGCATTCGTGCAAGGCGGATCGGATGGTTTCGGCCGGTACGGAACCGACGGCAAGGCCGACGACAAGGCTGATGACAGGGCCGATGACAAGGCCGACGACAGTGCCGATGACCGGGCCGACGACCGGGCCGACGACAAGGCCGATGACCGGGCCGACGGCAAGGCCGATGACGGGGCCGATGACGGGGCCGGCGACCGGGTCAGGTTCGGCGCCAACTACCGCGCGGGGACCCCGCGACGGCCCCGAGGCGTGGGCGCGCACCGGGCGGTCGAGGAGCCGGACAACACTGTCGTCCGGGGCCGGTTCGGCCGGCACGGGTTGATCACCGAGAATCCGCCGGGCGACGACCGGGGCGTCGTCCGCTTCCCCGAGCCGAGGGGAGTGCACGCTGACGACGTGCCCGACCAGGACGACGTGCCCGAGCCGAGGGGAGCGCCCGGCTCCACCGCGCCCGGCTCCACCGAGTTGGGCGCCACCGGCGCCGCGCCCAACTCCCCGGCCGCCACCGATTCGGCCGACCCGGCCGAAGGGCCGGCCCCGGACGGTGGGTGGACCCTGCGGGAGGTGCTCGACCGGCGCCGCCTGGCGCCGGCCGAGGCCGCCCTGGTCGGGGCCCAGCTCGCCCGCGACCTGGCCGCGCTGCACGCCGAAGGCAAGCGGCACGGGCAGCTCACCCCGTCCGCCGTGCGGCTGGACCCGGACGGGCGGGCCCGGCTGCTCGACCCGCCGGCGCTGCCGGACGACGCGCTCGACCCGGCGAGCGTGCCCTACCTGGCACCCGAGCAGGTCGCCGGCGACGAGCTCGGCAGGCCCGCCGACGTGTACTCCCTCGGGCTGGTGCTGCTCGAATCGGTCACCGGGTTCGCCGCGTACCCGGGTTCCAGCTGGGAGGCCGCCGCGATGCGACTGACCGCGCCGCCGGTGGTGCCCAACGAGGTATCCGGGCAGCTGGCCGGCGCACTGCTGGCGATGACCCAGCGCGCCCCGATGGACCGGCCGAGCGCCGAGCGGGCCGCCGCCCGACTGCGCGGCGGTCCGGTCGTCCCGCCGCTCCCGCCCCGCCCCGAGCGGAGCAGCCTGGGGCAGCTCGCCGGCATCGGCCTGCCCGTGCTGGTGCTGCTCGTGCTGATCGCGGTGGCCCTGCTCGGCCACCACGGCGACCTCTCCGACCGCCCGGCCAGCGGCACCGCCGCCGCCCCCATCACCGCCGGGGCCAGCTCCACCGCCACCCCCACTCCGGCCCGTACCCCGATCGCCGCCGCTCCGGCCCCCGCGCGCACCACAGCCCCGGCCGCCCGAGGCACTACCGCCGCCCCCACCACCGGCGCCACACCCGCCCTGCCCGCCGTCGCCCTGCCCAACGTGGGTGATTTGCCTGCCACGGTGACCGACAAGGTGAAGGACGCCATCAGCGACACCATCACCGACAAGGTCAAGAGCACCTGGCAAAAATTCACCGACTGGCTGTCGAGCCTGTTCTGACGCACGTCCTCGGATCACTATTGGTGTGGGAGCGGCCGGGGTTTGCTGGCACCCTGTGGTGGCTGGGTGGATCCGAGGAGGCGCGGGGAGATGGATCCGAGTGCACGGCCGTCTCGGCCTGCCCTGGGCAGATGTGCCCGGCTGCTGGGGCGTGTCCTCGCCGCGACACTGATCGCGGCCGGGCTGACCGCCGGCCCGCTGACCGCCGGCCCGCTGAGCGCCGGCCCGCTGACCAGTGCGTCGCCCGGTCCGCTCTACAGTGCGTCGCCCGGTCCGCTGACCGCCGGTCCGCTGAGCGCCGGCCGGCCGTCCGGTCCACGTTCCGGCGTCGCCGCCCACTCGGACCAGCCCGCGCCGGTCGCCGTGCTCAACGCCGCATTGCGCACCCTGGAGCGGCCCGTCGCGCCGCCGCCCGGTGACGATTCCACGCCGCGCATCCTCGACCCGGCCGCCGAACCGGCGGTCGGTGGCGACGAGCCGGTCTCGGCGGAGCGCATCACGCGGCTGGTGGCGCCCGCACTGGTGAACATCAACACGGTGATCGGCTTCCGGGGCGCGGCCGCCGCCGGCACCGGGATCGTGCTCACCCCGGACGGCGAGGTGCTCACCAACAACCATGTGATCAACGGTGCGACCAGCATCAAGGCCACCGACATCGGCAACGGCCGCGTCTACCCGGCCACCGTGGTGGGTTACGACCGCGGCCACGACATTGCGGTGCTGCGGCTGCGCGGGGCGTCCGGGCTACGCACCGCCGCCATCGGTAACTCGAACAGTGTGCGGGTGGGAGACCAGATCGCGGCGGTCGGCAATGCCGGTGGAGCCGGGGGCAAGCCCAAGGTGGCGAGGGGCACCGTGTCTGCCCTCGGCCGGACGGTCTCCCCGCGCGACGAGCTGACCGGCACGGTGGAGCGGCTCAACGGCCTGATTGAGGTGGCCGCCAGCGTCCAGCCGGGCGACTCCGGCGGTCCACTGGTGAACACCGCCGGCGACGTGATCGGGGTGAACACGGCGGCCTCGTCGAACTACCAGTACGCGGCGGCGGGCGGCACCGGGTACGCCATCCCGATCAACTCCGCGATGGCCATCGCGCGGCAGATCCAGTCGGGTGCGGGCTCCGACATCGTGCACGTCGGGCCCACCGGGATGCTCGGTGTCACCGTGGTCGGCGCGGCCAGTCCGGGGGACGACCGCTCCGGCTCGGGACTGCCGGTCGCCGCGGTGTCCGCGGGCTCCCCGGCCGCCAAGGCCGGCCTGGCGCCCGGGCACAAGATCCTGACCTTCGACGGCGCCGAGGTGGACTCGGCGCACACGCTGACCACGCTCGTGGTCCGGCACCGCCCCGGGGACCAGGTGGCCCTGGTGTGGGCGGACAAGGCCGGCCAGCGGCACAACGCCACCGTGGTGTTGATGGAGGGCCCGCCGGCCTGATCGTCAGCCGGAATGACCGTTCTCCGATTTCGGTTGAACGCTCCAGCAACGTCAGGGCGGTGGAAGGGACCACGATGACTGGGGCATTGGCGGGGGTCGCGCCCTCGGTTGACATCCGGCGCGCGGCGGACCGGTTCGACACCGAACTGGGCTGGCTGGACTCACACCACTCGTTCTCGTTCGGCGGCCACTACGACCAGGACAACACCCACCACGGGCTGCTGCTGGTGAACAACGACGACACCGTGCTGGCCGGCACCGGGTTCGAGACGCACCCGCACCGGGACATGGAGATCGTCACCTGGGTGCTGCGCGGGTCGCTGGTGCACCAGGACTCGCAGGGACACACCGGGGTGATCTACCCCGGCCTGGCGCAGCGGATGAGCGCGGGTACCGGGATCCTGCACTCGGAGAAGAACGACTTCCGGGGGACGGTAGCCGGCGGGGTCGGCGGGGTCGGCGGGGCGGGTGGAGCACAGCGGCTCTCCGGCGGCGGCCCGCACCAGGAACCGGTGCACTTCGTGCAGATGTGGGTGGTGCCGGACGAGGCCGGTATCGCTCCCGGTTACGAGCAGCTCGAGATCGACAGTGAGCTGCTCGCCGGCGGGCTGGTGCCGGTTGCCTCTGGAATGGCCCGCCACCACGACCAGTCCGCGATCCGGATCAAGAACAAGTACGCCGCCCTCTACGTGGCCCGGCTGTCCACCGGCCAGTCCGTGTCGCTGCCCGAGGCGCCCTTCCTGCACCTGTTCGTGGCGCGCGGCGGCGTCGAGCTGGAGGGCGCCGGCCCGCTGGGTACTGGGGACGCCGTGCGGTTCACCGCGACCGGTGGTCAGCGGGTCACCGCCACCGATCCGGCCGAGGTACTGGTCTGGGAGATGCACGCCACCATCGGGTGACCGCGCTGGCGCCAGCCGCGCCGGGGGGTGACGGTCGTACCCCGCTCTCGGGTCCGGCGCGTGTTGCCGAGCTGGACAGCAGGCGGGTTGGCCGCCGGGTAGACCTGCCGCTTGTGTCGCTCGGTCAAGCTGCTCATGCCGCGGGCGAGTGCACCCCATTAAGGATGCGTCACCGGCCGCGAGAGCCCTTGACTGGCTTGTGGCCGACGAGCACTCGCTATCAAATTCCACCTCATGGCTGTTCAAGTACACGTCGACAGCCCTGACGTAAAATTAGTTAGAACAACGCAACGCTGGAGCCCGCGTAGCCCCCATAGCCCGCCGAGCCCGCCGAGCCCGCATAGCCCGCCGAGAGGCCGCTTCACCACCCGGCCGAGCTCACCACGCACCCGCCGCCTCGGGGCTTACAACGGTCCCGGGGCCTACCGCCGTCAGGGTGCCCCCGCCCCGATGATCGGCGTTTCGGTGACTGGAGGGACATACGACGTCCCTTTCCACACCCAAACGCCGATCATGGCGGGTGCGGGTGCGGGTGCGGGCGCGGTTGGGTGGGCGCGGGCGCGGGGGCGGTTGGGTGGGTGGCCTCTGGTACGAACTGCGCACCCGGCACGGTCGACTGGTACGAACTGCGCACCCGGCACGGTCGACTGGTACGAACTGCACACCCGGCACGGTCGACGCGTTGAAATCCTGCCTGGTGTGTAGTTCGGTAACGCCGGCCAACCGGCCGCGCACGCCGACGCGGAGTGTGGACGAGCGGATCGGCGGCCTGGTCTGAGCCGCCGCTGGGCCCACGACGCCGCCTCGGTCTGACATCGGTCGTGGTCTCGGCGCCGCCGCCGTCGTAGGTTCGGTTCATGAACGAACGACCGATAAGGATTGCCAACTTCTCCGGGTACCTGGGCGATCGGTTCACCGCCGTCGATGAGGTGATGGCCGGCGATCCGGTGGACGTGCTGATCGGCGACTACCTGGCCGAGATCACCCTGGCCGCGTTGTCCGCCCGGCACCGGCAGGACGCCAGCAAGGGCTACGTGGACTACTTCCTCGACCAGCTGCGCCCGCACCTTGCCACGCTGAAGCAGCGGGGCGTCAAGGTGGTGGCCAACGCCGGCGGCTTCCACCCGGCCGGGCTGGCCGACGAGCTGCGCGGGATGGCCGCCGCGGACGGCGTGCCGCTGCGGGTGGCGCACATCGAGGGCGACAACGTGCTGGCCAGGCTGGACGAGTTCGCCGCCGCCGGGCACCGGCTGGAGCACCTGGACACCGGGGCGCCGCTGGCCGACTGGGGCACCCGGCCGATCGCGGCGAACGCCTATCTGGGCGGCTGGGGGGTGGCCGCCGCGCTGGCCGAGGGCGCCGACATCGTGGTGTGCGGCCGGGTCACCGACGCCTCGCTGACCCTCGGGCCGGCGGCCTGGTGGCACGGCTGGCGCCG
>Ga0137415_10000687_pt1 | contig 32975 bp, 23 predicted proteins | sample CZODoug3_1_1_16f_FD_183082 | JGI IMG/M metagenome (GOLD analysis project Ga0137415, IMG submission 183082) | Vadose zone soil fungal communities from Angelo Coast Range Reserve, California, USA - CZODoug3_1_1_16fungal (Hybrid Assembly) | ecosystem: Environmental > Terrestrial > Soil > Vadose...
ACCCTCTCAGTAAAACGTCGGGATAACCCCCGGAAACCCAGGGGGGGAGCCCCTCACAGTTCGGGGGCGCGCACCATCGTTCGGCGGAGCCTCCAGCCGCATTCTTGGCACCAGACGGGCCTGAGCAAGCGATGTGTCAGCCCTAAGACCCAGCTGAGAAACACGGTGCAGCAGCGCGACTGCCGCAGATGAGGGGGCCATCGTGCCTGTGATATCGGTACCGCAGGAGTTCAACACGGACGACCTCTACGTCGACCTCCGGTCGATCGTCGGCCACTCGCTGTACCTCAAGTGCGAGGGTTTCAACTTCGCCGGCTCGATCAAGCTGAAGGCCGCCGCCGAGATGGTCGAGGCCGCCGAGCGGGACGGAATCCTGACGCCGTGGTCGGTCCTGGTTGAGTCCTCGTCCGGGAACCTGGGCGTGGCGCTGAGCATGATCGCGGCGAGCAAGGGCTACCGGTTCGTGTGCGTGACCGACTCCCGCTGCAACCTGGCGACCAGGCGCCTGATGGAGGCGCTGGGCAGCGAGGTGCACACCGTCACCGAGCCGAGTGCCAAGGGCGGCTTCCTCGGCGCGCGGCTCGACTACGTCCGCGAGCTGTGCGCCTCCGACAGCCGGTACGTGTCGCTCAACCAGCACTCCAACCCGAACAACTGGAAGGCGCACTACCGCACCACCGCGCCGGCGATCGCGAGGCAGTTCCCTCGGCTGGACGTGCTGTTCGTCGGGGCCGGCACCACCGGGACCCTGATGGGCTGCGCGCGCTACTTCCGGCGCTGGCACCCGACGGTGCGGATCGTCGCGGTGGACGTCGTGGGCTCGGTGACCTTCGGTGGACCTCCGGCCCGGCGGATGATTCCCGGCCTGGGCACCAGCGTGCGCCCCCAGATCCTCGACTCGTCCTACATCGATGAGGTGGTACGCGTCGAGGAGGCCGACACCATCCGTGCCTGCCACGAGATGGCCCGGCGCGGCTTCCTGTTCGGCGGCTCCACCGGCACGGTGGTCAGCGGCGCGAGGAGCTGGTTGAACCAGCACGACGCGCGTGGGCTCACCGCGGTGACCATCGCCCCGGACCTCGGCGAGCGCTACCTGGACACCGTCTACCAGACCAACTGGCTGCACGACCTCTACGGCGAGGACGTGCTCAGCGACGACCAGGTGACCAGCGGTACCCGGTCTGCCTGACCCGCAACCCGGCACCGATGCTCCGATCCACTCGCAACACAACGGCTAAGGAAGACGCGATGAGCCCCCAGAGGCAGACAGCCTCCCCGCACGTCAACGGCGAAGTGCAGGGCCCACACCCGGTGGGGCTGCTGGCGGAGGCCACCTCGGGTCCGGCCGTGCCGATCTTCGACCTGGTCCTGGTCGACCAGCACGCGGCGCAGGGCTGGCGAGTCCGCCAGGACGAGCGGCTGGACAACCTGTTCGAGGAACGCTGCGACTGGGTGAGCACGTACGGCGCGCCCGGCCAGTTCGCGGTGGAGTCCGACGAGCTGTCGCTGACCTACGACGAGCTGGACGCCCGGGCCAACCAGTTGGCCCGGTACCTGCGTCTGCACGGCGCCGGCGCCGGCGACCGGATCGCGCTGTTGTTCGACCGTCCGTCCGACTCCTACATCGCGATGCTGGCGGTGTTGAAGATCGGCGCCGCGTACGTCCCGCTGGACGTCAGCTTCTCGGCGGACCGGATGGCCTACATCGTCAAGGACGCCCAGGTCCGCACCGTGCTGTCGGTGTCGCGGATCGCCGACCGGGTGGAGCGGCTCGAGAAGCTCACCACCCGCGACGAGCTGGTGTACCTCGACCTGGCCGCGCCGCTGATCGACGAGCAGAACTCGCGTCGGCTCATCGACGCCGAGCGGGGAAGACTGGACAACCAGCTCGCCTACATCACCTACACCCTCGGTGCCGACGGCCAGCCCAGGGGCGTGGCGGTCGACCACCCCAGCATCTGCAACTTCGTCAAGGTCGCCGCCGAGGTGTACGGCATCCAGCCTCGGGACCGGGTCTACCAGGGCCTGACCACCGCGTTCGACCTCTCGGTCGAGGAGATCTGGGTTCCGTGGTTCCGCGGCGCCACGTTGGTGCCCAAGCCGTCCGGCGCCAGCCTGCAGGGCAAGGACCTGCACAGGTTCCTCAGCGAGCGCCGCGTCACGGCGATGTACTGCGTTCCGAGCCTGTTGGCCACCCTCGAGGCCGATCTGCCCGGCCTGCGGTTGGTGGTGGTGTCCGGGGAGGCCTGCCCCCAGGATCTGATCGTGCGCTGGCACCGGCCCGGCCGGCGGCTGCTGAACACCTACGGCCCGGCCGAGGCGACGGTGACCGCCACCTGGACCGAGCTGCACCCGGACAGCCCGGTGACCATCGGGGTCCCACTGCCCACCTACAGCACGGTCATCCTGGACGTCGACGACCCGTACCGCGCGCTGCGGCACGGGCAGACCGGCGAGATCGGGATCGCCGGGATCGGGCTTGCCCGCGGCTACCTGAACCGCGATGACCTCACCGACGAGGCGTTCATCCCGGACTTCCTCGGCATCCCGGCGAACCCGTCCGGCCGGATCTACCGCACCGGCGACCTGGGCCGGGTCAACGTCGACAGGGAGATCGAGTACAAAGGCCGGGTCGACCCTCGGGTCCAGGTTCGCGGCTACCGGGCCGACCTGGCCGAGATCGAGTCGCTGCTGCTGCGGGCTCCCGAGCTCCCCCAGACCGTGGTCGGCATCTCCGACCTGGTCGAAGCTCCGAGCGTTCCGAGCGTTCCGAGCGTTCCGACCGCGCCGGCCGCTCCGGCCGTGCCGGCCGCTCCGGGCGTGCCGGCCGACCCGACGACCGGCATCCAGGAGGAGCTGGCGGCGGTGCTGGCTGAGGTTTTGGGTGTGGAGCGGGTGTCGGTGGATGGTCATTTCTTCACTGATCTGGGTGCTGACTCGATGGTGATGGCGCGGTTCTGTGCGCGGGCTCGCAAGCGTGCGGGTCTGCCGGCGGTGTCGATGAAGGACATCTACCGGTACTCCACGATCCGGAGTCTGGCGACGGCGTTCGCGCCGCCCGCCCCCGCCGAGGCGCCCTCGGCTACCGGGGTCGCGGCGCCCGCGCCCGCCACTTTCGCGGCGTCGGCCCCACCGTCGGTCGAGGTGGCGACCCACGCCGCGCGCGGTGGGCAGCCGCGACTGATCCCGATCGGCAAGCCGAGGTACGTGCTCTGCGGAGCGCTGCAGCTGCTGTTCTTCCTCGGGTACGCCTACCTCGCCGCGTTCGCCATGGAGCGCGGCTACGGATGGATCTCCGGCGCATCAGGTCTGGTCAATATCTACCTGCGGTCGGTGGTATTCGGTGGCGCCGGCTTCGTCGCTATGTGCACCCTCCCGATCGTGGCGAAATGGCTGCTCATCGGTCGGTGGAAGCCCCAGCAGATCCGCGTCTGGAGCCTGGCCTACATCCGCTTCTGGGTCGTCAAGACGCTGATCCGGACGAGCCCGCTGGTCCGGTTCGTCGGCTCGCCGCTCTACGTGCTCTACCTGAGGGCGCTGGGCGCGAAAATCGGGCGAGGCGTGGCGATCTTCTCCGCGAACATGCCCGTGGCCACCGACCTGCTCACCATCGGCGAAGGCACGGTCATCCGCAAGGACTCGTTCTTCAGCTGCTACCGAGCCCAGGCCGGCCTGATCCAAATCGGCCCGGTCACCCTCGGCAGGGACGTCTTCGTCGGCGAGCAGACGGCGCTCGACATCGGGACTTCGATGGGCGACGCGACCGAGCTGGGCCATTCCTCCTCGCTGCACACCGGGCAGGCGGTGCCCGCCGGCGAGCACTGGCACGGCTCTCCCGCACAGCGGACCGCCGTGGAGTACCGGATGGCTGGCTCCACCGCTCGCCGCGGCCTGAGAAGGTTCGTCTTCCCGGTCCTGCAGCTGATCAACCTGCTCGTCGTGTTCCTGCCGGTGGCCACCGGCGGTGTGACCATGCTGTTCGTCGAGGTCCCACAGCTCAATGCGCTGATCGCGCCAGGGCCGCTGGCCTTCCGGAGCTGGACGTTCTACACCGGCGCCCTGGCCGCTTCCTTCGTGCTCCTCTTCGGTGTGGTGCTCGGCGCCCTGCTGTTCATGGTCACCGTTCCTCGGCTGCTCAACCTGTTCATCAAGCCGGACAAGGTCTACCGCCTGTACGGGTTCCACTACTGGGCCCACCGGACGATCGCCCGCACGACCAACAGCAGGTTCTTGACGCGTCTGTTCGGTGACAGCTCCTTTGTGGTGGGCTACCTGCGCAGCCTCGGTTACCGCCTCACCCCGGTTGTGCAGACCGGTTCGAACTTCGCCAACATGGTGAAGCACGAGACCCCGTTCCTGGTCTCGGTCGGCAGCGGAACGGTGGTCGCCAGCGGGCTGTCGATCGCCAACGCGCAGTTCTCGAGCACCTCGTTCCGGGTGTCCCGCGCCTCGATCGGGCCACGCAACTTCCTCGGGAACGACATCCTCTACCCCTCGGGGGGCAGGACGGGCGACAACTGCCTGCTGGCGACGAAGGTCATGGTCCCGATCGAGGGCGAGGTCCGGGAGGGTGTCGGGCTGCTGGGCTCGCCCAGCTTCGAGATCCCGCGGTCGGTGCAGCGGGACAGCCAGTTCGACCACCTGACCCACGGCGACGCGCTGCGCCGCGGCCTGGCCGCCAAGAACAGGTACAACCTCGCCAGCATCGGATGGCTGCTGCTGGCCCGGTTGACCCAGCTCTTCGTGTTCGTCGTGCTCGGTCTGGGCGCCGCGGACCTCTATCAGTCGTGGGGCGCGTTGGCGCTCGCGGCGGCCAACGTCCTCATCCTGGTGTTCACCGTCCTCTACGGCGCCCTGGTCGAGCGCGCCGCCAGGAGATTCCGACCCTTGCGGCCGACGTACTGCTCGATCTACGACCGAGCCTTCTGGCGGCAGGAACGCTTTTTCAAGCTGGCCATCCAGATCCCCGCGGTCTTCAACGGCACGCCGTTCCGGAACGTGATCTGGCGGCTGGTGGGTGTCCGGATCGGCAAGAGGGTCTTCGACGACGGGGCCTCCATGTCCGAGAAGAACCTCGTGACGATCGGCGACGGCGTCACGCTCAACATCGGCTCCGTCGTCCAGTGCCACTCGCAGGAAGACAACGCCTTCAAGTCCGACCAAATCACCATCGGTGCCAACTGCACCATCGGGGTCGCCGCCTTCGTCCACTACGGCGTGACGATGGGCGCGGGCGCGGTGCTCGAGCCCGACGCCTTCCTGATGAAGGGCGAAGAGGTCCCCGAGGGCGAAGTGTGGGGCGGAAACCCCGCGAGCAAGATGCGCAACCCCGCGCGGGTTCGCCGAGACAGCAACGATATCCGGGGCGCCGCCCTGGTCAGTGTCCAGTAGCACCGTGGCAACGGTGAGCGGAGGGGAAGTTTCGATGGGAACGATGGCGGAGGCCGGCCGGGTGTTCTGGCGTGGTGTGCTCGTCGCCGGTGGGTTCAGCGCGATCCCGCGGTGGGCCCTCGACCCGGTGCCCGGTGTCGTGCAGCATGAAGCGCCGATCCCGGAGGACCTGGTGGCGGCGTTGGCCCGACTCGGCGAGGAGCAGGCGGTGCGGCTCGGCTCGGTGTTGCTGGCCGCGCACGCGAAGGTGCTGGCCGCCCTGTGCGGCGAGCGCGAGGTGGTGACCGGGTACGTCGCCGCGGCGGGTGCCCAGCCGTTGCCCTGCCGGCTGCGGACCACACCCGACTCGTGGCGGGAGTTGCTGCGCGACACCCATCGTGTCGAGTCAGAACTGCTGGCGCATCGGGACTTCCCGGTTGACGATCTCCGGCGGGAGTTGGGCCTGACCGAGCCGGCGTTCGAGACCGTGCTCGATCCGACCGGCAGCCTCGAGGGCGGTGCCGGCGATCTCGCCGAGGACACGGTGCTGTGGGTGGGCCTTGCGCGGCACGACGGCGGGCTGGCGCTGCGGTTGCGCTACCGGGCCGACGTGCTCGACGCCGACTCCGCCGCCAGGATCGCCGGCTATCACCTCACCGCGCTCGCGTTGCTCGCCGCCGACCCGGACGCCGAGCACGGGCGGCAGAGCCTGCTGTCCGCCGAGGAGCTCCAGTTCCAGCTCGAAGGGCTCGCCGGTCCGCGCCGGGAGCTGCCGGACCTCCGGATGCACGAGCTGTTCGAGCAGCGGGTGCAGGCACACCCGGACGCCATCGCGGCCGTGCAGGGTGGCCGGGAGTGGACCTACCGGGAGCTCAACACCCGTGCCAACCAGTTGGGACGGGCCCTGTTGGCGCGAGGGCTGCGCCGCGAAGGTGTTGTCGCGGTGGTGACCGAGCGCAACCTGGACTGGATGGCCGCCGTCCTGGCGATCTTCAAGGCCGGTGGCGTGTACCTGCCCATCGAGCCGCACTTCCCGGCCGGCCGCATCGCGAAGGCACTGTCCCGCGCCGACTGCGGGCTCGTGCTGACCGAACACGGCAGCACGACCACCCTCGAGGGGGCCCTCGACTCGCTGCCCGGAGTCCAGACGATCTTCATCGACGCGGCCTACCGGGAGGACCACGCCGACGGGAACCTCGGCGTCGAGGTCGCGCCGGACCAACTCGCCTACATGCTCTTCACCTCGGGCTCCACCGGGGAACCGAAGGGCGCGATGTGCGAGCACGCGGGCATGCTCAACCACATCTACGCCAAGCTCGCCGACCTCGAGGTCGCCGAGGGGGAGGTGATCCCGCAGACCGGGCCCCAGTGCTTCGACATCTCGGTGTGGCAGCTGGTCGCCGCGCTCGTGGTCGGCGGCCGGACCCTGCTGGTCGAGCAGGAGGTGATCCTGGACGTCGAGCGGTTCATCGACACGATCGTCGAGGGCCGGGCCGGCGTGCTCCAGGTCGTGCCGTCCTACCTCGACGTCATCGTGTCCTACCTGGAGCAGCAACCGCGCGAGCTGCCGGACCTGCACTCGGTGTCGCCCACCGGCGACTTCGTGAAGAAGGAACTCGTGCAGCGCTGGTTCGCCGTCCAGCCCGGGATCAAGCTGGTCAACACCTACGGGCTGACCGAGACCTCGGACGACGCCGTGCACGAGGTCATGGACCGGGTGCCGGACGAGGAACGGGTCCCGCTCGGTCGCCCGATCATCAACGTGCACGTCTACGTCGTCGACGAGCACCTGTCACCGGTGCCGCTCGGTGCCCCCGGCATGATCGTTTTCTCCGGGGTCTGCGTCGGTCGCGGGTACGTCAACGACCCCGAGCGCACCAGCCAGCTCTTCATGGCCGATCCGCACCGCGCGGGCGAGCGGATCTGCCGCAGCGGCGACTACGGCCGCTGGCAGCCGGGTGGCAAGCTGGACTTCCTCGGCCGCCGGGACAACCAGGTCAAGATCCGTGGCTTCCGGATCGAGATCGGCGAGGTCGAGAACGCCCTGTTGCGGGTGCCCGGCGTGCGCGACGGGGCCGCGGTGGTAGCCGAGGGGGCCGACCGGGGCAAGCGCCTGGTGGCCTTCTACTTCGGCCAGCGGCCGATCGAGGTCGACGTGCTGAAGGCCCGGGTGGCTGAGTCGGTGCCCGAGTACATGGTCCCGTCGGCGTTCCACTGGCGGGAGAGCCTGCCGCTGACCCCCAACGGCAAGATCGACCGGAAGGCGTTGACGGCGCTGGCCGGAGAGCTCGACGTCGTCGAGGAGGACTACCAGGCGCCGGGCACGCCGACCGAGCGGCGGCTGGTGGACGCCTGGGCGAAGCTGCTGGGCGTGCCGGCCGACCAGATCGGGCGGGGGGACAACTTCTTCGAGCGGGGCGGTACGTCGCTGACGGCGGTGAAGCTGGTGATCGGCCTGAAGCGAGCGGTGTCGATCAAGGACGTGACCAGCCACCCGGTGCTCGCCGATCTGGCCGATCTGATCGACGGCAGGTCCGAGCGGCGCTCCGGGCTGCTGCAGGCACTCTCAGAATCAGATGGTGCGCGGGGCCCTGCCCTGGTGTGCTTCCCCTATGCCGGTGGTAACGCGGTGAACTTCCAGCCGATGGCCAGGGCGCTGCGGGGCAGCGGGGTCGCCGTCTATGCCGTCGAGCTGCCCGGTCACGACGTGGCCGCCCAGAGCGAGCCGTTCGCGCCGATGGCGCGGGTGGTCGACCAGGTCGTTGCCGAGATCATCGAGCGTGGCCTGACCAGGGTCCTGCTGTGGGGGCACTCCGCGGGCACCGCGTTCGCGATCGAGACGGCCCGGAAGCTGCGGGAGCGCGGGGTGGACGTGCAGCGGGTGTTCCTCGGTGCGTATCTGCTCGGTGACGCCGTCACCCGGCGCGCCTCGATCACCCAGCTGAGCTCGCGCAGCGATGCCGAGATCGCCGCGGGGCTGACCGTGGACAACGGCTACACCGAGCTCGGTGAGCTGGATGCGCAGCGGGCCGGGCATATCGGTGCCGCCTACCGGCACGACTGCCTGTGCGTGCACGGCTATCTCGCCGAGGCGTTGGACAGCCCGCCGGCGGTGAAGCTGTCCGTGCCGGTCACCGTGGTGGTTGCCGCCGACGACCCGAAAACGGTGGAATCCGCGCGCCCGGACCGCGACTGGCGGCTGCTGGCCGAGCACGTGGACCTGCACGAGCTCGCGGACGGCGGGCACTACTTCCTGCGCACCCGTCCGGCCGAGGCGGCACAGGCCGTACTGCGCGCCGTCGAGTCGCTGGCCTCCTCCTGACTAACAGCACAAACCGAAAGGGAACCGAGATGTCCTCCTCATACCCCGCATCGCTGCTCGATGTGGACAGCCAACCCGGCAAACCCGCGATCGTGCGGGCCGAGGCCCCCTTCGGCGCGTCGAAGTGGGTGGCCGAGCACCGGGACGCGCTGCGCGCGGGCGTCACCGAATACGGTTCGGTCCTGGTACGCGGCCTCGGGCTGCGCGACACGGGCGAGATCGGTGGGGTGTTCGCCCAGCTGGCCAACGGTCTGATGAACGAGCAGGAGTCGTTCGCGCCTCGGGAGATCTACTCCGACGGCGTGTACTCCTCGACCAAGTGGCCGGCCAACCAGCAGATGTGCATGCACCACGAACAGAGCTACACCCTGCGGTTCCCGGGTCTGATGATGTTCGCCTGCCTCAGCGCCGCCACCAGTGGTGGGGCGACCGCGGTGGCCGATGCGCCGACCGTGCTCGACGCCCTGCCGCCCGATCTGGTCGCCCGGTTCGAGCGGGAGGGCTGGCTGCTCACCCGCAACTACAACGACGAGATCGGGGCGTCCTACGCCGAGGCGTTCGGCACCGAGGACCCCGGCGCCGTGGAGCGCTACTGCCGGGCCAACGCGATCGAGTTCGAGTGGCAACCCGACGGTGGGCTGCGCACCAGGCAGCGTCGCAGCGCCGTGGTGCGCCACCCGCTCACCGGCCAGCGCTGCTGGTTCAACCAGGTCGCGTTCCTCAACGAGTGGACGTTGGACCCCGAGGTGCGCGAGTTCCTGGTGGAGATGTACGGCGACGACGCGCTGCCGTTCAACACCCGCTTCGGCAACGGCGACCCGGTCGGCGAGGACATCGTGACGCTGCTCAACGACGTCTACACGGCCCACACCACGCGCGAACCGTGGCAGGCCGGTGACCTGATGCTGGTCGACAATGTCCGCTCCGCGCACAGCAGGGAGCCCTTCGAGGGACCGCGCGAGGTGATCGTCGCGATGGCCGACGCGGTGAGCCTGGTCGACTGCGCGCCGACCGTCGGGGTGTACGCCCGATGACCGCCGTCGAGTCCACCGAGGCGGAGTCCTCGGCACAGTCGTCGCCGCTCACCGTGCCACCGTTCTCGGTGATCTCCGGAGCTCAGGTTCAGGACGCTCTGCGGGGGCGCGAGAACCAAATCATGGAGTTGGTCGAGGCCACCTACCGGGTGCACGGCGCCGGTGATTCGGTGAACCCGCCGTCCTACTTCCTGCTTTTCCCCGACCGCCCGACCTCCCGGATCATCGCGCTGCCCGCCTCGATCGGCGGCCAGGTGCGGGTGGACGGACTGAAGTGGATCTCCAGCTTCCCGGGGAACGTGGCGGCCGGCATCCCGAGGGCCTCGGCCGTGCTGATCCTCAACGACCACGACACCGGCTACCCCTTCGCCGTCCTGGAGAGCTCGATCATCAGCGCCACCCGGACGGCCGCGTCGGCGGCGTTGGCGGCCGACTGGCTCAGTCGCGGCCGGCAGCGCCCCACCCGGGTCGGCTTCTTCGGGGTGGGCTTGATCGCCCGCTACATCCATACGTTCCTGGCCGGCACCGGCTGGTCGTTCGACGAGATCGGCGTGCACGACCTTTCCGCCGACAGCGCCGCCGGCTACCGCGACTACCTGCAGCGCGCGGACCCCGCCGCCCGGGTCACCGTGCACGACAATGCTGAGGCGCTGATCCGCTCCAGCGATCTGGTCGTCTTCGCAACCGTCGCGGGACAGCCGCACGTCAGCGAGCTGTCCTGGTTCGACCACAACCCGTTGGTGCTGCACGTGTCGCTGCGCGACCTCGCGCCGGAGATCGTGCTGGCCTCCACCAACATCGTCGACGACGTCGAGCACTGCCTGAAGGCCGACACCTCGCCGCACCTGGCCGAACAGCGCACCGGCAACCGGGATTTCCTGGCCGGCACGTTGGACGACGTGATGGCCGGGCGGGTCGACCTGCCGACGGACCGGCCGGTGGTGTTCTCGCCGTTCGGCCTCGGCGTGCTCGACCTCGCGGTCGGGAAGTACGTCTACGACGAGGTACAGCGCTCCGGCGAGCTGCACACCATCGACGACTTCTTCCACGACCTGCGCCGACACGGATGAGGCGGCCACGACGTGGGTAGCGTGACCGGGTCGGTTGACCTAGCGGGTTGCGAGTGGCTGCAGTACGACTACGGCGCCGCGCTGATGGCGCTGGATCGGCCCGGGACGTTCACCATGTGGCGATATCGGGACCTGCTTCCGGTTCCCGACGGTCCGGTGCGCTACCCGGTACCGATCGGCGGCACGCCGCTGCTGCCCGTGCCGGCCCTCAGACAGACGTTGGGCATGCCGCGCCTGTGGATCAAGGATGAGACGCGTAACCCGACCGCGTCCAACAAGGACCGCGCCACCGCGCTGGTGATCGAAGACGGGCTACGGCGCGGGGTCAGCACGATCACCACCGCCTCCACCGGCAACGCTGCCGTGGCCACCGCATACGGTGCCGCGGCGGCCGGGATGCGGGCGGTCATCTTCGTGTCCACCGACTGCCAGCCAGAGAAGCTCACGCTGATGACCCAGGCCGGTGCCTGGGTCTTCCAGGTGCCCGACGGTTACGCCGCCGCGGTCGACCTCTCCCGGGCCGCCGCTCGCACGTTCGGCTGGCTCGACCGCAACACCGGCGCCAACCCGTTCACCATCGAGGCGAAGAAGACGGTGGCGTTCGAGGTGTGGGAACAGCTCGACCGCCGGCTCCCGGACGTGATGGTCGTCCCGGTCGGCGACGGCCCCACCCTGGTGGCGCTCGACAAGGGCTTCGCCGAACTCGTCAGCTGTGGCCTCGCCGCCCGGCAACCCCGTTTGATCGGGGTGCAGGCCGAGCACTGCCAACCCTTGGTGCGGGCCTGGCTCGGCCGCTCCGCCGGCCCGGCGGAGCTGGATCCCGCCGCCACGGTCGCGGACGGTATCGCGGTCCTGCGCCCGGCCATCGGTGACGCCGTGCTGGACGCGGTCCGCCGAAGTGGCGGGGGAATGGTGGCGGTCACCGATGGGGCACTGCTGAGCGCGGTGTCGACGCTGGCGGGCAGGGCGGGCGTGGGTGCCGAACCCGCCGGGGCGGCGTCGCTGGCCGGGCTGGAGAGTGCCGTCGAGGCGGGCCTGGTGAATCGGCTGGAAACCGTGGTTCTGCTGGTCACCGGCCGGGAGGTGAAGGCGGGCGGTGCGCCGAGCGACCTGGGCCGGGTGGCGGTCGTGGAGAGGCTCGACGAGGTCGAGCGAGCTCTGGCGGGCGATCGCTGAGAGCACCGCCTCAGGTCAGCCGGCGACCCGAGAGACGGGGCCTGCGGCTCCACCGGCGACGGCCCGCCCGCAGCAGGGCCTGCGCGGCGAGTTGGCCGGAGACCGCGTTCACCCCGGCGCCCGGCCAGGTGCCCGCGCCGGCCAGGTACAGGCCCGGGATCGGCGTGCGGTAGCGGCTCAGCGCCAGGCTCGGGCGCAGCATGAGGAACTGGTCGAGGTGGTGGCTGCCGGACACCGAGTCGCCGCCGATCAGGTTGCCGTTCGCCGCCTGCAGGTCGTCCGGGGACAGCGCCGCGCGGCCCAGCTCCAATGCCTTCACCCCGGGGGCGTACTGCTCGAGGATGTCCACCACCCGGTCGGCGTAGGCGTCACGGATGTCCGCCCACCGGGTACCCGAGATACGGCCGTGCGCATCGCCCTTGACCCGCGCGGGCACCGCCCGGACCTGGATCCAGGCCACGTGCCGCCCGGTCCCGCCGGCCCTGGTCGGGTCGACCGTGCTGGTCTGCCCGACGACCAGCAGCGGCTGGTCGGGCAACTCGTGCGCCAGGGCCTGCTGGTAGGTGCGCGCCATGTCGTCGACGTAGCCGCCGGCGTGCACGTAGGCGAACTTGCCCAGCCGCTCGTCCCGCCAGGGGATCGGCCCGTCCAGTGCCAGATGCAGCATGAAGGTGCCCGGCCCGAAGCGGTAGCGGTCCGCCGCCGTGCGCATGCCCGCCGGCACCGGGGCGTCGGCGAGCAGCTCGTGCACGAGGTGCGGCAGCACGGCGGTGCTGACCACCCCGCGGCGGGCACGCAGCCGCCCCCCGTCGGCCAGCATCACCCCGGTCGCGCCGGCGGTATCCACCTCGACGCGGGCCACCCGCGCGCCGGTTCGCACCTGCCCGCCCCGGCCCCGGACCAACTCGGCCAGCGCGGTGGGCAGCCGGCCGGCGCCGCCCTCGACAAGTGACATGCCGCCCAGCATGTCGGCGTACATCTCCAGTACTGGGAACACCGCGCCGCCGGCGATGTCCGGCCCGTAGTCCAGGTGCATCCCCCAGGCGGCCGCCAGCGAGCGCGCCTGCGGGGTGGTGAAGTACCGCTCGCCCAGCGCCCGCGTCGAGGACAGCAGCGTCGCCGCCAGCTCGCCCGGGCCGACACGCCGGCGGTGGCGCCACACCGCCCGCGCCGACGCCCACGCCGCCCAGGACGGCTGCGGGCTGGCGTAGAGCGGCAGGTACACCTGGGCCAGCGCGTCGAACACCGCCCGCAGCCGCTGCCAGCCCTCGGCGTCCCCGGCCGAGTGCGCCCGCCACATGGCCAGCGTGGCGTCCTCGTCGCTGGTGACCCGCAGCGCCGTGCCGTCCGGGAACACCGACGCGTACGGGTGTGCCGAGCGCGCGAACCGCAGTCCGCCGGCGGCCAGCTCCTCGCCGTACCTGGCGAAGAACGGGGAGCCGAGGAACAGGTTCATGTTCGTCGCGTAGAGGTCGTGCACCAGCCCGGGCAGGGTCGCCTCCGCGCTGCGCACCGCCCCGCCGACCTCCGGTGCCGCCTCCACCACGGCGACGGAAAGGCCGGCCTCGGCCAGCACCGTGGCCGCGACCAGGCCCTGGTGGCCGGCCCCAATCACGACGGCGTCGAACTCTTCCACGGTGGTCTCCTAGGTGCGCCGTGCGCCGGGCCCGGTTGGGCGGCGCGGGGACGGCCCCGGTGCGATCGGGCCGGGTGGGCCCTGGTCGCCGGGGTTGGGGTCAGCGGGGTCGGGTCAGGGTGCGCCGGGCGCCGGCGAGCAGGGCGGCGGGGCGGGACGGGCGGGTCAGCTCCCGCGCGACCAGGTGGCCGGAACCGGCGCCCAGCCCGGGCCCGGGGTGGGTGGAGGCGCCGATGTGCCACAGGCCGGGGACCGCGGTGCGGTGTCGGCCACTGGCCGGGCCGGGCCGCCACATCAGGTTCTGGTCCAGTTCGGCGGCGCCGCCGTACGGGTCACCGCCGACCGCGTTGGCGTTGTGCGCGGCCAGCTCGGCGGGACCGATCAGGTGCCGCCCGAGGACGCTCGCGCCGAGGCCGGGGGCCTGCCGTTCGATCCGGGCGACCACCCGGTCCGCGAAGGCCTCGAGCACGTCGCGGGTCCAGCCCGACGGGGTGGCGATCTCCCCGGCCGCGTCGCCGACCAGCTCGCGGGGCAGCTCCTGCAGCTGCAGCCACAGGGTCGCCGCGCCGTCCGGTGCCCGCCCGGGGTCGAGCACGTGCTGCTGGCCGACCACCACGGTCGGCCGCCGGGGCAGCAGGCCAGCCTCGGCCTCGGCGCAGGCGATTGCGGTGCTGGCCGAACCGTCGGACAGGTGCACCAGCGGCACCCCGGCCAGGCGGGGGTCGGACCAGGGCACCGGGCGGGACAGAGCCAGGTGCAGCTGCGCGGCGGCGCGCCCGTGCCGGTAGCCGACGGCCTCCCGGCGCACCGGGGCGGGGACGTGCTCGGCGGGCAGCAGTTCGGTGTACATCGCGGCCGGGGTGACCGAGGCCAACACCGCGCGCCGCGCCCGGGGGGACACCGGCCCGCCGGCCGTGCGGGCGCGCACCCCGACGGCCCGCCCGCCGGCCACCTCGATCGCCTCCACCCGGGTGCCGGTGAGCACGGTCACGCCGAGCTCCGCGAGCAGCGCGCGGAAGGCGGCGACGAACCGGCCGGCTCCGCCCACCACCACCGGCAGCCCGGCGCCGTGCAGGGTGGCCGCGAACACCGGGATCATCAGGCCGCCGCTGGCGTGGTCCGGGGAGAGCCCGGCGTGCAGCAGCCACGGCGCCCACAGGTGGTCCACCTCGCCGCCGCGGAACTCCCGCCGGCACCAGGCCCGGCCACTGGTCGCCACGTCGCGGGCGTAGGTCTCCAGCTCGCGGCGGCCGCCCGGTCGGGCAAGGCCGAGCGCGTGGCGCGGCAGCGCCGGGCCGCGCAGCTCGCTGCTCAACAGCCCGCCGATCGCCCCGACGTGCGCGCCGAACCGCTCCAGCGCGGCGAGGTAGATGGCGGCGTCCGCCGGGTCGGCGAACCCCGATGCGGTGGCGGCCGGGTCGCGGTAGGCCAGGCTCACCGCGCCGCCCTCGGCCACCGAGGCGGTCAGCGCGCCGTCGGTGTTGGCGTACTGGAGCCCATGGCGGTGCAGGTCCGCCCCCAGCGCGGCGTAGGCGCCGCCGGCGACGAACAGTGGGTGCCAGGAGGACCAGGTGTCGTGCACGTACCCGGGTCGGGTCAGCTCGCCGGACCCGATGAACCCGCCGATGTCGTCGGAGGCGTCGAGCAGTGCCACCGACCAGCCGTTCCGGGCGAGCAGCGCCGCCGCGGTCATGCCGTTGACCCCGGCGCCGACCACCACCGCATCGAAGTCGCCCGCGGACGCCGCTGCTCCGACGCTCACGCCCTGTCCCCGTTCGGGACGCGCCCGGCCCGGGTCGCGCGTTCGGCGGCCGGGTGACCGGTGGGTGAGCCCGGCAACCTCGGGTCACCCTGGGCGGATGTCATGTGCGCTCCCTCCGGCCTCGGCCTGAATGCTCACCTGGCCGCAATGCCGCCCATGATCGGGTGGGGGCGCCGCCGGGTGCAACGGAGTATCGGTCACTGGGGCTCGGAATTCGGCAAGCCGCATGCGCGGTCGGTCACCGGGAGCACCTCGGCCGACAAGCCCAAACTCGGCGTGCCACGATCCTGCGGTTCACCTGGGACGACCTCACCCACCGCCCGGACTCCGCCCTCGAGGCCTGATCGCTGTTTCGGGAGATTCCCGGAGTGCAGAGCTCTGAAAGGCTCCCCATTCGACGATCTTCCCCTGCGACAACCGCACCGGTCCGGAACGCAAGAAACGCAACCACATCCGCCAGGTCACCGCGCGTCACCCTCGAGCCCGCCGCCTGACCACACCTCCGCCCGTCCCTGGCCCGACATCATCGCGACACCGAGCCGGTAGTCCCGCTCGCCCGTCCCCGACTATTTGGGACTAGCGGTCGTGCAGTGCAGCGCCCAAGCCGGCACGGCCCGAGCTGTTCACGCGCTCACCGCGCCCCGCGCGTAGCGCTGCCTCGCCAGCGTGGGGGTGGTCGTCTCGGCGCGCAGCGGTGCCCCGCCCCGCAGGTGCCTCTCCAGCACCCGGTGGGTGGTCGGCGCGGAGTCGCGCAGGATCCGCAGCTTCGCCGCCGGCGGGCTGGCGGCGAGCACGGCGGCGCGCACGGCGGGTCGGATGGCGGGCCCGAGGGCGGCGGGCTGGCCGAATCCGCCCAGCTCGCCCATCCACCTGGGCAGGGTGGCGATCGTGGCCAGTGCCATCAACCGGCTGAGCGCCCAGATGCGCGCCGGCCCCTTCCCACGCGGCGGGCGCAGCAGGTACTGCATGCCGGCGCTGGCCCGCTCCGAGCTGCACAGATGCGGGCGCACGGCGGCGAAGTAGTCGCGGACCTCGTCCCGCGAGCTGGGCACGTCGGCCGGCTTGCAGGTCTGGAGCTCGGCGGCGACCACCGACTCCGCCCAGTACCGCCGCTCCTCGGCCGGGGAGAGTGGGCCGGGGCCGTAGCGCTCGTAGCACTTGAGCACCGAGTGCCAGCCGGTGACGTGGATCCACAACTGCGAGGCAGGGTTGTTGGCGCTGTAGCGCATCCCGGTGATCGGCTCCACCCCGGTGGCCTTGGCGTGCACCCGCATGAGGAACTCCGACGCCTCGATCGCGGTGCGCCCGTCGGCCACGGCCACGGTGAGGAAGTAGGCGAGGGTGCGGTCCAGCCGCCCCATCGGGTCGCGATAGATGCCGCCGGTGTCGGCGACGGCGGCGGCCAGGTTCGGGTCGAAGTGCTCGAGCACGACCGAGCGCTGGAAGCCGATCAGCGCGGTCGGGCTGGTCCACACCTTCCAGGTCGGCGAGCCCGGCCCGAAGAAGCCGTGGTCCTCCGGTCGGGGCGGCTCGGACGGCGAGTTCTGGGGTGTCATGGGTGCTCCTGCCTTCCTGTCGTCGCCGGTCAGGGCTTGATCTCGTGGTCAGGGCCGCATCTCGTAGGTGCCGGCCAGCTCGGCGACCTGCCGCCAGACGTGCTCGAAGGTCGCCTCGTCGGCGACCGGCCCCCGGATGGCCGACACCGCCCACCGCCGCTGCTGTTCCGTGGCGCCGCGCTTGCCGTGCAGCTCGACGGCGTGGGCGGAGAAGTCCCGGATCAGCACGTCGAACACCGCGCCGAGCAACTCGTCGCCCGTGCGGGTCCGTTCAGCCTGCTCGAGGATCAGCTGCCCGTAGACGATCAGGGTGAACAGCTCGCCCAGGGCCAGCGTGAAGTCCAGGTCGCCTTGCTGCGCGGCATCCGGGGCGGCGGTGGTCAGCAGTTCGGCGAAGGCGTTCGCCTGCTCGGTGAACACCGCGACTCCTGGCAGGTGGGCGTGCTTGGCGTAGGTCTCGCGCCAGTCGTGGAACCGGATCTTGCTCAGCCCGCGCGCCGGGCCCTGCCGGAACAGGAACTCGTCGTCGCCGGCCTCGGTGCGCGTGCCCACCGGCGGGCACTGCGCGGGCCCGAACAGGTAGGCGGGCATGAACTTGCCGATCAGCGCCAGGTTGACCGCCACCGTGCCCTCCAGCTTGGGCAACCCGCCGACGTCCATCTTGGCGATGGGCAGGTAGCCGTCCGCCTCGAAGCCCTTGGCCGCGACGATCTCGCCGAGCAGCGCGAGCACGGTCTCCGCCTCGGTGGTGACCTTCATCTTGGTGACCGGGTTGTACAGCAGGTAGCGGCGGTCGTCCGGGCTCGCGGCACGGAAGTAGTCCACCGCGCGGTCGGAGAACAACCGCATGCCGGCCAGCCGTGCGTAGGCGTCCACGAACTGGCGGCGCACGTGCGGGAAGGCGGTGACCGCACGGCCGTAGAGCACGCGGCGGTGGGCGTGCGTGATCGCCTCGTAGAACGCGTGCGTGGCGAGCCCGATGCCGCCGAAGCACAGGTTGAACTTGCCGATGTTCACCGTGTTCAGCGCCGCGGAGAAGGCTGCTTCGCCGGTGTGCAGGATGTCTTCGGCGCGCACCGGGTAGTCCTCGAGGCGGAACTCGGCCACGTACATCTGCGAAGGGACGATGTTCTTCACCACGTGGTAGTTCGGGTGGGTGGAGTCGGCGTAGAAGAACACGTACTGGTCGGCCCCCTCGACCCCGGCGATCCGGCCGAACACCGACACCGTGGTCGCGCAGTTGCCGTTGCCGATGTAGTACTTGCCGCCGGTCGCGGTGTAGCCGCCGGCGCCGTCCGGGGTGAGTACCAGGTCGGAGGCGTAGATGTCCGCCCCGTGCTCCTTCTCGGACAGCCCGAAGGCCGCCACGCCGCCGGCGTCGAGCGCCGCGGCGGCCCGCTGCCGGGCGGCGGTGTTGTCGCTCTGCCACACCGGACCTAGCCCCAGCACGGTGACCTGCCAGGGGTACCAGTAGTTGAGCCCGTAGAACGCGAGCACCTCGGACATGGCCGCGATCCGGGCCGTGTCCCACCGCTTGCCCGGGTCGCCGCCGCCGTCCCGGGCGGGGGTCAGGAAGGTGGCGAACAGCCGCTCGGACGCCACGAACTCCAGGAAGTCCGAATAGAACACCTTGCCGTGGTAGTCCGCCACCAATCGCCGCTTGCCCCGGGCCTCGAACCAGTCGATGGTCGCGCGCAGCAGCCGCCGGGTCTCCGGGTCGAAGTGGCGTGGGTCGTACCGGTTCGGGTCCAGCAGCACCGACGGTTCGGACGGCCGTGCCTCGACGTTGCCCACCTGTGCCTCCATTGCCACCTCGGGCCAGCGAGCCCAATTGCTACCATCAGGTAGTAATTTACTACTGTACCGTAGCTTTGGTCCCCGCCGGAAGTCGGATGGGGGCAGCGTTGGAAGGAAGCAGCGTGGGGAGGAGGGCAGCGTGACGACCGTGGCCGGGCCGCACCGGAAACGCCGTGCCTACGCCGCGCGGGTGCCCGCTGCGCAGCGCCGGACCGAGCTGCTCGACGCGGCTCTGCACCTGGTGGTCACCGCCGGGCACAGCGCGGTGACCATGGATGCCGTCGCCGAGCAGGCCGGGGTGACCAAGCCGGTGGTCTACGGCGTGTTCAGCGGCCGCGCGGATCTGCTCGACGCGCTGCTGCGCCGCGAGCAGGAGCAGGCGCTGGCGCAGCTGGCCGCGATCCTGCCGGACCCGCTCGCCCCGCCGGCCGGCGCGGGCCGGGGCGGTGCCGATCCGGGCGGCGCCGACCCGGGCGAACTCCTCGCGCGGGTGCTCGCCGACTTCCTGCACGCGGTACGCCGGACGCCGGACCGGTGGCACTGCGTGGTGATGCCCATGCCCGACCTGCCCGCCGAGTTCCACGCGGCCCGCGAGCAGGCCCGAGCGATGACGCTGGCCCGCGCCGAGGAGATGGCGGCGCGGTTCCTGAGCGCCACCGGGGCGTCACCCGAGCTCGGGGCGGACATCGTCGCGCACACCGTGGTGACCTTGTTCGAGATGGCCGCGCGGTTGGTGCTCACCGACCCCGACCGGTTCGACCCCGACCGGTTCGCCGCCGCCCTGCGCGCCGCCGTCGCCCTCACCCGGCGAGGCTGAGGCCCGGCCGATCCCGGTTCACGGCGCGGAGGCCGGCCGGGGCCGGTTCGTCGCGCGCGGCCGGGTCGGCCGGACATTAGGGCGCTACCAGCGGGTGTGCACGTGCGGTCGGATCAGCTCGTCGTATACCTCGCGCACGGCGGCGTGCACCTCGTCGCCCAGCGGGGCCAGCTCGGCGGCCGCCGCGTTGCCGCTGGCCTGCTCGGTGTTGCGGGCGCCGGGGATGATGACAGTGACGGCGGGCTGGTCGAGGATCCAGCGCAGCGCGAACCGCGCCATCGTGGCGCCCGCGGGCACCAGCGGCCGCAGCCGCTCAACCGAGGCAAGGCCGACGTCGTAGGGCACGCCGGAGAACGTCTCGCCGATGTCGAACGCCGAGCCGTCCCGGTTGTAGTTGCGGTGGTCGTCCGCGCCGAACGCGGTGGTGGCCGTGTAGCGACCGGAGAGCAGGCCCGAGGCGAGCGGCACCCTGGCGATGATCGCCACCCCGGCCTCCGCCGCGGCCGGGAGCACCTGCTCGAGCGGCTTCTGCCGCAGCGCGTTGAGGATGATCTGCACGCTCGCGGTCCCGGGGCGGGCGATCGCGGTGAGCGCCTCGTCGACGGTCTCCACGCTCACCCCGTAGGCGGCGATCCGCCCCTCGGCGACCAGCTCGTCGAGGGCGTCGAAGATCTCGTCCCGGGAATACGCCGCTGTCGGCGGGCAGTGCAGCTGCACCAGATCGATCGTGTCCACGCCGAGGTTGGCCCGCGAGCGGTCGTTCCAGGCGCGGAAGTTGGCGCGCGAATAGCCCTCCGGCGTCTGCCGCTCGAGACGGCGGCCCATCTTGGTGGCGACGGTGAGCCCGGGCCGACCCTTCAGGAAGCTCCCGACCAGGGTCTCGCTGCGTCCGTCGCCGTAGACATCGGCGGTGTCGATGAACGTGACCCCCGAGTCGGCTGCCGCGCCGAGCACCGCCAGCGCGTCGGCCTCGGTGACCTGCCCCCAGTCCGCCCCGAGCTGCCAGCAGCCCAGGCCGATCACTCCGACGTCCCGCCCGAGCCTCTTCGCTATTCGCTTCTCCACGGACGTTGACCCTATGCGAACCCGCTGGATCAGCAAGCCCGCTGATCGCGATCGGTTCGGCGCGGCACAGTTACCAGCTTGGCGCAATTGTCGCGGCCTACTCCGCGAACCCGGCCGTACTGTCCTGCCCAAGGCCGAGGTCAGGGACGAGCGCCGCTCCTCGGTGCCAACGATCGGAGCGGCTGTGGACGACTTCCTGCACACCTTCTTCGACTGGCGGCAGATCGGGAACGCGCTGCCGAGCCTGCTCACCGAGGGCATGCGCAACACCTTGCTGATCGCGTTCCTGGCGATCCTGTTCGGCCTCGTCGGCGGCATGCTGCTCGCCGTCCTGCTGTTGTCCCGGTACCGGTTCGTGCGGTTGCCCGCGCGGGCCTACGTGGACGTGTTCCGGGGACTGCCCGCAATCGTCACGGTCAGCTTGGTCGGCATCGGCTTGCCGGCGGCGGGGCTGCGCCTGTTCGGCCGAGCCCCGCTGGGCTACGCGGTACTCGCCATCGGGCTGATCTCCGCCGCGTACTGCGCGGAGATCTTCCGCTCCGGTATCCAGGCGGTTCCGCCAGGGCAGCTGCAGGCCGGGCGCGCCCTGGGCATGTCCTACCTGCAGACGATGCGCCTGGTCGTGGTGCCGCAGGGGGTCCGGAACGTGCTGCCGGCGCTGACCGGTCAGTTCATCGTCGACGTGAAGGAGAGCGCGCTGGTGTACCTGCTCGGCCTCGCCGTCGGGCAGCGCGAGCTGTACTTCATCGCGCAGGAACAGCAGGCCGCCAGCTACAACTCATCCCCGCTGGTCGCCGCCGGCATGTGCTACCTGGTGATCACCATCCCGCTGACCTACCTGGTCAACTGGATGGACCGGCGGCTGCGGCAGGACGGTCCACGACGGGGCAGACCAGGTTCACCGCCGCCGCCCGGCCCGGTGGCGACACTGCGCGCGACCGACAACGTCGCGGGGGCGCAACGGTGAGCACCGAGATCATGTCCAGCGCGATCACCGATGCCGACGCCCTGATCAGCGTGCGGGATCTGCGCAAGTCCTACGGGCACACCGAGGTGCTGCGCGGCGTGAGCTTCGACGTGGCGCCGTCCGAGGTCGTCTGCGTGATCGGGGCGTCCGGGTCCGGCAAGTCCACCCTCTTCCGGTGCGTCAACCTGCTCGACCCGCCGACCGGTGGATCGGTCGTGGTGGCCGGGGTGAACCTCACCGATCCGAACGTCGATGTGGACGCCGCCCGCGCCCGCATCGGCACAGTGTTCCAGCACTTCAACCTTTTTCCGCACCTGAGCGTGCTGGACAACGTGATGCTCGCCCCTCGGCACGTCCGGAAGATGACCAAGGACGCGGCGGCCGAGGTGGCGCACGCCCAGCTCGACAAGCTCGGGCTGAGCGAGCTGGCCCACCGGCGCCCGGCGAACCTGTCCGGCGGGCAGCAGCAACGGGTGGCCATCGCGCGGGCCCTGGCCATGCGGCCCGAGGTGATGTTGTTCGACGAACCGACCTCCGCGCTGGACCCGGAGCTGGTCAAGGGTGTGCTCGAGGTGATGCGGGACCTGGCCCTGGCCGGAATGACCATGCTGGTGGTGACCCACGAGATGGGCTTCGCCAGGGAAGTGGCCAACCGAGTGATCTTCATGGACGGCGGGGTGGTCGCCGAGGAGGGGCCGGCCAGGCACGTGCTCGAGTTCCCGAAAAGCCCCCGGCTCCGCGAGTTCCTGTCCCAGGTCCTGTGAGTCTCCGCCGCCGACGAAGGACAAAGCTGATGACATCAGGCGCACGGTGCGGCGCAATCGCGGTACTGGTGGCAACCGCCCTAACCACCGTGCTGGCCGCCTGCGGCGGGCCCCCGGCCGACAACAAGTACGGACTGTCCACCCCTGGCACCATCGAGGCCGCCGCCGCGACCGAGCAGCCGCCGTTCTCCATCGCCGGCGAGAACGGCCACCCGGCCGGATTCATCATCGACATCACCGACGAGGCGGCGCGCAGACTCAACCTGAAGGTCACCTACAAGGCGTCCACCACGGCCGCCATGCTGCAGGGGCTCACCTCCGGGCAGTACGACCTGGCCGCCGGTGGCCTGGGTGTGACGGCGGAGCGGGAGAAGTCGGTCTCCTTCACCAAGGCCCTGTACTGGAGCACTACCGCCGTGCTCACCAATGCGGACAGCGCGGCGAGGGCGCTGACCGACTTCTCCGGCAAGAAGGTCGGCGCGGTGACCGGGGCGGTGCAGCAGGCCTTTGTCCGGGACAAGATGCCCGGCGCGGTCCCTACCTCGTTCCAGAGCCAGAACACGATGGTCTCGCAGCTGGTCGCCGGCAACATCGACGGCCTCGCGGTGGGCGGGCCGGATGCGCGGGAGTACCTGAAGCAGTACCCGTCGCTGCGCATCGCCGTCTCGGCCCCGGTCGACCATCCGACCGCGATGGCCCTGCCACGCAACCACGACGCGTTGCGGCAGGCGATCGACGAGCAGGTCGGCGCCATGGTCAGCGACGGAACCTTCCTGGCCCTCTACCGCAAATGGTTCACCGAGCCGCCCAACGCCGAGCTGATCAAGATCTGGCCGGCGATCGGCAACCAGGTGGGGCAGCGATGACCTTCTCGATGTCCGAGGCCGAACTGAGCGCCGAGGCGATACGAATCGCGCCGGGCGACGGTCCGCCGGTATGGCGGCGCACGGTGCGTACCCCGCTGCGCGACGGCGTGGCGTTGGTGGCCGACCTGTACACCGCCGACCGGAAAATGGCGCCGGCGCCGGTGCTGCTCGAGCGCACCCCCTACGGCCGCAGGGAACGCCGAGGGTCCGACGGTCTCGATCGGCACGGCCGGCCGGTGCAGCCGGAACAGAGCGCCGCGTTTTTCGTAGCGCGCGGGTTCAACGTGGTGCGCCAGGACAGCCGGGGGCGCGGCGACTCCGGCGGCGAGTTCGTCAAATACCTCGGCGAGGCCACCGACGGATACGACACCGTCCAGTGGATCGCCGAGCAGGACTGGTGCGACGGGCGGGTCGTCACCACCGGCGTGTCCTACTCCGCCCACGCGCAGACCGCGCTCGCCGCGCTGGCCCCACCCAACCTGGCCGCCATGTTCGTGGACTCCGGCGGATTCGCCAGTGCCTACGAATCCGGGATCCGGATGGGCGGCGCGTTCGAGCTCAAGCAGGCCACCTGGGCGTTCAACCACGCCCTGCACAGCCCGGAAGCCAAGCGGGACCCGGTGATCGGCGCCGCACTGCGCTCGGAGGATCTGCGCGCCTGGTTCGGTGCGATGCCGTGGCGGCGCGGCGCCTCCCCGCTGCGTGCCCTGCCCTCCTACGAGACGTACCTGTTGGAGCAGTGGCAGCACGGCACGTTCGACCAGTACTGGCGCCAGCTCGGCATCTACGGGCGCGGCTACTACGAGCGGTTCCCGGACATACCGAGCTTGCACATGGTCAGCTGGTACGACCCGTACGTGCGCACCGCCGTGGAGAATTTCCAGCGGCTCAGCCAGCTCAAGACCAGCCCGACCTACCTGGTGGTGGGGCCGTGGACGCACGGCGCGCGCAGCAGCGGGGTGGCCGGCGACGTGGACTTCGGCGTGGCGGCGCCGCTGGACGGCAACCTGGCGCCGGACTATCTGGAATTCCGGGCCGACTGGTTCGCCCGCCACCTCGACCGGGGCGCACCGGGCGAGCAGCCGGCGGTGCGCTACTTCCTGATGGGCGGGGGCAGCGGCCGGCGTACCCCCGAGGGCCGGCTGGACCACGGCGGGCACTGGCGGACCGCCTCGGCCTGGCCACCGCCGGGGGCCCAGCCGGTCCGGCTGTACCTGCGCCAGGACGGCGGCCTCACCGAGGCGTTGCCCCGCCCCGGGCTGGACGAGGGGGTGGCCTACGACTTCGACCCGGCGAACCCGGTGCCCACCATCGGCGGACAGGTGACCTCGGGGGAGCCGGTGATGGTCGGCGGCGCGTTCGACCAGCACCCCGATGAGTCGACCTTCGGCGCCGCGCCGCCGTACCTGCCGCTGGCCGCCCGGGCCGATGTGCTGGTGTTCCAGACCGAACCGCTGGCCGAGGATGTCACGGTGGCCGGCCCGGTAGAGGTGCGGCTGTCGGTGTCCTCGGACGCGCCGGACACCGACTTCACCGTCAAGCTCGTCGATGTGTACCCGCCGAGCGCCGACTACCCGGGCGGGTACGCGATGAACCTCACCGACGGCATCCTGCGCTGCCGCTACCGCGACTCCTACGAGCTGCCCACGCCCATGCGGCCGGGCACGATCTACGCCATCACCGTGTCGCCACCGGACACCGCCAACCTGTTCAACGCCGGCCACCGCATTCGGCTGGACGTGTCCTCCAGCAACTTCCCCCGGTTCGACGTCAACCCGAACACCGGCGAGCCGGAGTCGGGGTCCCGGCGCCGGCGGGTGGCGGTCAACCGGGTGCACCTGGACCCCGGTTCTGCCTGCTGGCTGACCCTGCACGTATTGCCGGGGACCTAGACTGCGCGTTTGTGGTGGTCACGCTCGATGCCGAGGCCGCTCGCGCTTCGGACGTGGTGGCCGGGACCTCGCCGCTCGCCGAGCTGATGGCGTGCCTGCACGCCTTCGCCGAGCCCGAGCACCATCCCGAGTCGCGCGCGTGGCTGGCCGGGGTTCGGGAGAAGCTGCCCGACGAGCTGATCCAGCAGCTGAACTACCACGCACCGCTGTGGGCCAGGTACCGCTGCCGGCTGCTGTTCCCGCTGCGCGCGCCGCTGAACCGGGATCTCGACGCCGAGCTGGGCATGCTGCGCGCGCTGGACCTTGAGCAGTTTGTCCGCTGCGCCGCCATCGCGATCCGAGGCACCCCGTTCGCCACCGAAGGATTGGGTAACCGGGACAGGCAGCGCGAGTTCGTCAGGGAGTGTGAGCGGCGATCGTTCTCCCGGGCGGAGCTGGCCCGCGGTTTGGTGCACAACGCCGAGTCGTTCCGTACCGGCCTCATTGATGTGCTGCAGCGTTGCGCGGAGACGTTCTTCGCCGCGGAGTGGCGCAGGCTCGAACCGCACCTGGCGGAGGTGGCCGCCCGGGTACGCGATCAGCTTCGGGCCGAGCCGCTGACCACCGTGCTCGCCTCGCTGAGCCCGAGTGCGACCGCCGGGCCGGGTGCCCGGGTCAGCTACGACAAGCTGCAGAGCGGGAGCGCGCGCATCCGGCGGCGGGGCTGCCTGCTGGTTCCGACGCTGCACGGCTGGCCGCATCTGATGGTCAAGTTCCAGGAGGAGGAACTGCCGACGGTGGTGCATTTCCTCGCCGGCGACTGGACCCGGCAACCGCACGTCTCCCAGGCCATGGTCCGGGACCGACTCGCCGCAATCGCCGAACCCGCCCGGATGGAGCTGTGCCGGCACCTGATCGGCGAGCCGATCACCACGTCCGAGCTGGCTCACCGAACCCAGCTGAGCGAACCGCAGGTCTCCCGGCACCTGCGTCGGCTGCGTGAGGTCGGCCTGGTCACCTCGATCCGCGAAGGACGCCTGGTCTACCACCGGCTGCACGCCAAGCTGTTGCTCAGCCTCGGCGCCGATGTGCTCACGACGATCATGCGCTGAGTTCCAGCCGGTCGATTACCGGCTGCTTCACCCCGTATGATTGTCATGTAAACCACCCGAGTGGCTTCAACGCGGATCAGGTACGCAATTAGAGTCACCTGTGAGGCAGCGTTGTCGTTCTCCCGGGCGAGAAAGAGGGGGACCTGGTGGAGGTAACTCGGCTGGCCGCTCCGGCGCTGCTGCCCTGTGACCCGGCGTGTTCGGTGGTGCGGGACGGCGTGGTGGACATCGGCGCCGATGGGCGGATCACCTGGTGCGGGCCGCGCTCGGCGGCTCCGGTACTGCCGGCCTCGGCGGCGGTGCGCGAGTTGGACGGCTTGCTGCTGCCCGGGTTGGTGAACGCGCACTGCCATACCCCGATGACGGTGTTGCGCGGCATGGGCGGGGACCTGCCGCTGTTGCGGTGGTTGACCGAGGTGATGTGGCCGGCGGAGGCCAAGCTGACCGGGCCGGACGTGCGGGCCGGGATGCTGCTCGGCTGTGTGGAGATGTTGCGCGCCGGGGTGACCACCAGTGTGGAGATGTACTTCTACGCGGACGAGGTGATCGACGCGGTGCTGTCGGCGGGCAGCCGGGTGGTGCTGACCCCGGGGATCATCGACGCCCCGGGGTGGGACCGGTTGGGCAGCTGGGAGCAGATGCTGGCCGAGGTGTCCGCCCGGATCGACGCCGACGGGCTGCGCCACGGGCCCGGCGAGCGGATCGAGCTGGGGTACGGCCCGCACGCGGCGTACACGCTGCCGGCGAAGGCGCTGCCGGAGGTGGCCGCCGCGGCGCGGGAGCGCGGCGCGTTGATGCACATCCACCTCGCCGAGACCACCGACGAGGACGCCGCGCAGCGCGCCGAGTACGGCTCGGTGCCCCGGATGCTCGAGCAGCTCGGGGCTCTGGGCGGGCGGGTGCTGGCCGCGCACGCCGTGCACCTGGACGCCGAGGACATCGCCTTGCTGGCGCGGCGCCGGGTGGCGGTGGCGCACTGCCCGGGGTCGAACGCGAAGCTGGCCGCCGGCACCGCACCGGTGGTGGCACTGCGCCGGGCAGCCGTGCCCCTCGCCCTCGGCACCGACGGCCCGGCGTCCTCGGACGACCTGGACCTGTGGTCGCACGCCCGCCTTGCTGGCCGGTTGGCGCGCCTGGCCAGCGGCAACGCCGCCGAGCTGACCGCGGCGGACCTGCTGCTGCTGGCCACCCGGCACGGGGCGGCCGCGATCGGGCGGGACGACCTGGGGGCGCTGGAGGCCGGGCGGTGGGCCGACGTGGTGCACGTCAGCACCGACGACCCGGCGTTCCTCGGATTGGACGCCGGGCCCGGGGCGGACGCCGGGCTGGTGTCCAACCTGGTGTGGGCCGGGGGCGGCCGCCTGGTGCGGGATGTGTGGGTGGCCGGTGAGCAGGTTCTGGCCGGCGGCGAACCCACCCGGGTCGATCGGCGCGCCGCCCAGGCCGGCGCCCGCGCGGTCGCCGCCCGCCTGCGCACCTCCTGACCGCCGCGGCTGCCGCGCGCGGAGCGACGAAAGGCAGGACCCGTGGCCCCCATCACCCCGACGCCCATCCCCAGTGGGTCTGACTTCGCCTACCTGAGCGCGACCGAGCTCGTCGGGGCGCTGGCGGCTGGGCAGGTCTCGGCCGTCGAGCTCACCCAGGCCGCGATCGCGCGGATCGAGCGCTACGACGGAACGATCAACGCCGTGTGCGTGTCGGACTTCGACCGGGCGCTCGCGGCGGCGGGAGCGGCAGACGCGGCGCGCGCCGAGGGCGACGCGCGGCCGCTGCTCGGCGTTCCGATGACGGTCAAGGAGTCGTACAACGTCGCTGGCCTGCCCACGACCTGGGGCATCCCCCAGTTCCGGGACTTCATGCCGAGTGAGGACGCTGTTGCCGTGGCCCGCGTGAAATCGGCCGGCGCTGTTGTTCTCGGCAAGACGAACGTCCCTTTCGGCCTCGGGGATCTGCAGAGCTACAACGACATCTACGGGATGACCCGCAACCCGTGGGATCCGGAGCGCACACCGGGTGGGTCGTCCGGCGGTTCCGCCGCGGCGCTGGCCGCCGGGTATGGTGCGCTCTCCCTCGGCTCCGACATCGCCGGATCGCTGAGGGCTCCGGCGCATTACTGCGGCGTCTACGCCCACAAACCGACGTTCGGGCTGCTCCCCACGCGCGGCCACACCCCGCCGCCGTTCCCGCCGGTGCCGACCGAGCGGGACCTCAGCGTCATCGGGCCGATGGCGCGGAGCGCCGCCGACCTGTCGCTCCTGCTCGACATCCTCGCCGAGCCCGATGAGCTGACACTTGGGATGGCCTACCGACTGGCTCTGCCGCCGGCCCGGCACGATGACCTCGCGAGCTACCGTGTGCTGTTCTTCGACACCCATCCGCTGATCCCCACGGCGGCGAGCGTGCGTTCCGCGCTCGACCGACTTGCCGAGCAGCTCGCCGCCGCCGGCGCCACGGTGGCGCGAGAGAGCCCACTGTTGCCCGACCAGGCCGAGGCGGGACGGCTCTACCTGCGCCTGCTGTTCTCCGTACTGTCCGCCAACTTCCCCCTGGACCAGTACGAACTCGCCCGTGCCGCCGCGGTGCGGCTGGTCGCCACCGACCGCGGCCCGGCCGCTGAGCGCACCCGCGGCTCCGCGCTCACCCACCGCGACTGGATCCTCGCGGATGGCGAGCGGGCGCGGCTCCGGCAGCGCTGGCGGGAGCTGTTCGCCGCGTTCGACGTGGTCGTCTGTCCGGGTATGCCGACACCCGCGTTCCCGCACGACCACACCGACCCGCTGCACCGTCGGGTGACCATCGACGGGGCGAGCCATGACTACGGCGACCAACTGGTCTGGGCCGGGGTGGCCACCGCCCCGGGGTTGCCCGCGACGGTGCTGCCGATCGGGGCCTCGGCGGCGGGTCTCCCGATCGGGGCGCAGGTCATTGGCCCGATGTTCGAGGACCGCACCCCGATTCGGTTCGCCGAACTCGTCGAGCACGAGTTCGGCGGCTTCACACCCCCGCCACTCGACTGAGCGGTCCGGCCGCGGGTACGTCGGCCCTCGGCACCAGGCCCACCGGCGTCGGCGAGGATGGCCCGGTGAACGATCCCGTGGTGCGCACCGTGTCGGAGCAGGTGGCCCGGCTGCATGCGGCTGGGGTAGGGCGTGGTGGCGCGGTCGCGCTGGCCTACGTCGAGGGGGTCGGCCTGGGGCTCGCGGTGAGTGGGTCCGAGTGGTCATTGGTCACGCCGGACCCCGCCGCCGCGGTGGCGGTGCTGGAGGCGGCGATCCGGCCGCGCTGGGTGTGGTGGTCGCAGGAGACGCCCTCGGCGCTGACCGCCGCCGGGGTGCGGCTGGCGACCTGCTGGGATCTTACGGCGGTGCACCGGCTGCTGTTCGGCGGCTGGCGCGCGGATGCGTCACTGGTGTGGGGGGCGCTGCACGAGCTGGCGGCGGAGTCGATCCCGGGGATGGGGCAGCTGAACCTGCTGAGCCCCGGCGGGGAGGAGGGCACCGACCCGGAGGACCCGGTACGCCCGGACGGGCACCTGCGCCCGGAGTGGGTGAGCGGCGGGTGGGCGCGCGGGCCGAGGCGGTGGGCGCGCTGGGCCGGGATCGCCCTGGCCGCCGGTGCGCGGCAGCGGGAACGGCTCGCCCAGGGGCGGTCGGACGGGGACGCCGGGGCGACCGCGCGCTCGGAGTCGGCCGCCGAGCTGCTGTGCACGGAGCTGGCGGTCGGTGGCCTGCCGGTGGACCGGCCGCGTGCGGAGGAGCTGCTGGCCTCGCTGATCGGCCCACGCCCGCGCGACGAGGCGGAGGCACGGAGCCTGCAGGGGCGCCGCGACGAAGCGGTGCTCGCGCTGGTCCCGGCGGCCGAGGACGTCGACCTGCGCAACCCGGCACAGGTGCGGCGCATGCTCGCCGCCGTCGGGGTCGACGTGCCGGACACGCGTGGGTGGCGCCTGGAGTCGCTGGCCGGAACGCACCCGGTGATCCCGGCGCTGCTGGCGTGGCGCAAGGCCGAGCGCATCGCCACGACGTACGGCTACCGCTGGTTGGACGAGCACGTGGGCGCGGACGGCCGGCTACGGGGTCGGTGGAGCAGCAGCGACGGGGCCGCCGGCCGGATGACCGCGCAGGCCGGCCTGCACAGCCTGCCGGCCGAGTTGCGCCCGGCCGTGGTCGCCGAGCCGGGTCACGTGCTGGTCCGGGCGGACCTGGGGCAGATCGAGCCCCGGGTGCTGGCCGCGGTGTCCGGGGACCGGGCACTGGCCGCCGCCACCGCCGAGGACGACCTGTACTCCCCGGTGGCGCAGCGGCTGGGAGTGGCGCGGCCGGTGGCGAAGGTGGCCGTGCTGGCGGCGATGTACGGGCAGACCTCGGGCGCCGCGGGGGAGGCGCTGCGGGGCCTGGAAGCGGCGTACCCGACCGCGATGAGGTTGCTGCGCGAGGCCCACGAGCAGGGGCGGGCCGGGCGGGATGTGCGGACCTACGGCGGCCGGCTGGTCCGCATCGGCGCGCTGCCGGCGGGGCTGGACGAGGCCGCCCGGCGCGCGGTGGCCGCGTCCCGGGGGCGGTTCGCCCGCAATGCCGTCATCCAGGGCGCCGCCGCGGAACTGTTCAAGGTGTGGGCGGTGACCGTACGCGCCCGGGCCGTCGCGCTGGACACCCAGATCGTGCTGTGCCTGCACGACGAGCTGCTGCTGCACGCACCCGCCGAGCACGGCGCCGCCGCGGCGGACCTGCTGCGCGCGTGCCTCGCGGAGGCCGCCGGCGGGTGGTTCCACGCGGCGGCGGTGCGGTTCGTCGCGGACGTCAGCGTGATCCAGCAGTGGTCCGAAGCGAAGGCGTGACCGCGTCGCGCGCTCCCCGCGCCGCGTGACCACCGGGTCCACCGCCTGTGTGAGGGGCGCGGGAGCCACGTGAGGTGCGCGGCAACCGCGCCTGTCGTGCGTTGCCCGTGCCAGGTTCAGTCGAGATGCTCGAGGCTCACGATGTGTTCGTCCCGGACCCGCAGGAAGACGTCGTTGCCGCGCCAGAACACTGTCCAACCGTCCTCGCGGTCGACCTGGCTGGAGTGCACCTCGCCCTCGAACTGGAATTCGTCGCTGCGCAGGTGGATGCGGTAGACCTGCAGCGCCGGACCGACGTCGCTCATGGCGTCATCCTTGCGCAGTCCGGATGTATGGATGCGCGCTGGTTACCGAGGCACTGCCGCTGATCGACCTCGGCCACCCGGGCAGGGTCGCGCGCAAGCTACGTGACTGGAGCCTGGAAGCGACCCGCTACGCCGACGCGCCGGGCGTGCGCGAGACTCAGGACCGGGTCCGCAAGCTGGTCACGGCCAGCTGACCGCCACCCGCGAACCGACGACCTACGGAGACAAACCCGTGCGCATCGGCATCACCGGCCATTCCAACCTCGCCCCCGACTCGGTGCCGCTCGTCACCGAGGCGCTGCGCCACGTGGTCGAGAAGGTGCGGGTCGGCGCCGGGCGACCGTTGATCGGGGTGACCTGCCTGGCCCGGGGCGCCGATCAGTTGTTCGCTCGCGCGGTACTGGAGCTCGGAGGACAGATCGAAGTGGTGCTTCCGGCGAGCGACTACGGCGAGCGGAAGGTCAAGCCGGACAACGCGGCCGAGTTCGGGGAGCTGATCGGCAGAGCTGTCACGGTCACCACGATGCCGTTCGAGCAGTCCAACCGGGAGGCCTACATCGCGGCCAGTGAGCACGTGCTGGCTACCGTGGAAGCGCTGGTGGCGGTGTGGGACGGACAGCCCCCCGACGGCCACGGCGGCACGGGGGACGTGGTGGCTGCTGCGGGGGAGCGGAATCTCCCGGTCACCGTGGTCTGGCCCGACGGCGCCACCCGCGCCTGATCCTGCGCTCAGCCACAAGCCTGCCGTCCGTCGCGCGCCCCTTGCCAGCAACGCTGACAGCGCCGAGCAGCTGCACGAAGGCGCCGGGCGCGGGTCCGCTCAGGGCGCGGCGGTGGTCTGCTCGCGGAGGCTGTGGAACGTGATGCGGGCGCCGTCGCTGGTCCCGCTGCTGGACTCGCCCTGCTGGTAGGCACCGGCCTGGAAGCGCACGGTGGCGCCACGGAACGGCTCGGGGATCGCGATGGTGACCTGGCGGGTGTTCGCGCCGTAGGTGGCGGAGAAGACCACGTTGCCGTTGCCGGCGTCGGTGATCGTGTAGCTGAACCGGGCACCCAGCGGAACCCCGGTGATCAGTGGGTACTTGTCCGACGTGGGCCCACTTTGCGCTTCCTTGACCACGACCCTGATCGCCCCGGCGGTGTAGTGCAGCATCACGAACGGCACGGAGCTGATGTCGTCGGCGCCGTGGATCTGGCCGATGATGATGTCCTGGTTCCCCGACGGCGCCTGCGCCACGGAGACGGTGGCGCTGAGCGTGTGCGGGCTGGTGCCGGCCTTGAAGTTGTGCAGGCTGTCCAGTTCGGTGCGCGGGTGCTTGGAGTTGGGGGTGGTCGCCCCGTCCACCGGCGCCCAGAACTTGAGGCCACCGTTGTCGTCCGGGGTCATCCAGGGTGAGGTGTTCTTCGCCGGGTTGACGTTGGCGGCGGTGCCCTTCTCACTCGCCTCCGGGATGGTCAGCTTCCACCCGGCGAGGTTGATCGGCCCGACGGCGGGGCTCGGGGGCGCGGGTTTCGGGGCGGCCGGTGCGAGTGGCGGAGCGACGACCGGCGGAACAGCGCCGGGAGCGGTCGGCGCGGCGGTTGCCGGTGCCGGGGACGCATCCGGCCGGACCTGGGTCCGGGTCCTGGCGATGCCCACCCAGGTCGC